>Ga0182024_10010386_pt1 | contig 18970 bp, 13 predicted proteins | sample P32metaG_FD_120480 | JGI IMG/M metagenome (GOLD analysis project Ga0182024, IMG submission 120480) | Permafrost microbial communities from Stordalen Mire, Sweden - P3-2 metaG (Illumina Assembly) | ecosystem: Environmental > Terrestrial > Soil > Wetlands > Permafrost | place: Sweden: Stordalen... | reverse complement strand
TCTGGTTTCGATTTAATAGGCCACCCAACTAGGAGCGAGGGGCGGTTTCTCTGGCAAGCATCCAAAAGAGATTTGGCCCACTCGCAAGAGTGGGTTTTTTGTTTTTAGGCTGGAAAACCGCGACGTTCGGTAGCGCGAAAGGACTTAGCCATGATTATTTCGATGAAGCTGCACTCCACCCGAGATGAAGTAGACGAGGTACGTAAGCAAGTAGAGCGCTTCGGCTACAAGGTCCACTCCATCGAGGGCGAGGAGCGCGTGGTTATCGGCGTGGTCGGAATCGGCGATGTCACCCCCTGCCTCGAATCCGTCGAAGCCATGCCGCAAGTAGAAAAGGTTGTGCCTATCTCCGCGCCGTACAAGTTTGTCAGTAAGGAATTTCGCACCGGCAAGACACGCATAAAGATAAATGGTACCGAAATTGGCGGTCATGAATTTATCGTCATGGCTGGGCCTTGCTCTGTGGAATCCGAGAAACAAATCATGCAGGCCGCCGAAGGCGTTGCGAAGGCTGGCGCCAAAATGTTGCGCGGGGGCGCCTTCAAGCCGCGTACCTCGCCGTATGACTTTCAGGGTATGGAAGAAGAAGGATTGAAGCTTTTGCAAAAAGCAAAAAAGGAGACTGGACTGGCCATCATCACGGAAGTAATGAGTGACCGTGATGTGGACCTCATCGCTCAGTACGCCGACGTCATGCAAGTTGGCGCGCGCAACATGCAGAATTTTATCCTGCTCAAAGCTCTTGGCAAATGCCGGCGTCCCGTGCTTTTGAAGCGCGGACTTAGCAGCACCATCAAAGAGTTACTGATGTCCGCGGAATACATCGTTGCGCATGGTAATTCCGACATAATTTTGTGCGAACGCGGTATTCGCACGTTTGAAACCGTTACCCGCAATACTTGCGACATAGCTGCCATCCCGGTGTTGAACGAACTGACTCATTTGCCGGCGATCCTGGACCCCAGCCATGCCACTGGAAAGCGCAGTCTGGTCCCTGCCTTATGTCGCGCTGGGGTAGCAATCGGCGCGGACGGTCTGCTCGTGGAAGTCCATCCCGCTCCGGAAAAAGCTATCAGCGATGGGGCGCAATCGCTGGATATTCCTCAATTCATTAAAATGATGCGAGACCTGCAGCCCTATATCGACTTGTGGCAACTCGCGAGGAAGAGCCAAGTGGGATCAACCATCGCGGTCGCGTGAACATCTCAGGTATGCTGCAGCCCCAGCACGCGCATTAGCGTAGACTGCAGTTTTTGACACTCCGCCTGGCGCTCGTGCTCATCTTTGGTGCGGTCATTCAACGCCTCTTTCAGCAGCATCAGATTTCGCCGGAACTCCAGTTGCGACAGCACCAGGCGGCTGAGCGCCTTCAGCGCCTCTTTCTGGTCGGGTTCCAGTTGCCGCGGTTTTTGGTCGATCACGCACAAGGTCCCCAGTGCGTATCCGTCTTCGGTAATCAGAGGTGCGCCGGCGTAGAAGCGAATATGCGGCTCTGATACCACTAGTGGATTATCGCGAAATCTGTCGTCCGCCAGAGCGTCGGGTACTTCAAAGATTTCGCTTTGTAAAATAGCGCTCGCGCAAAACGCTACATCGCGCGACGTTTCCGTGGCGGAAAGTCCCACGCGAGATTTGAACCACTGCCGCTCTTCATCAATTAAAGAGATGAGTGCCATTGGGGTCTTGCAAACAAACGAAGCCAGCAGCGTCAGATCATCGAAAGCCAATTCCGGGTCAGTATCAAGAATCGCGTACTTCTCCAGAGTCGAAAGACGGGCCTCTTCGTTCTTGGGCTTTACGGCTTCCATGTCACCTCCGCGAAGTAAGTCGCTCGCAATGGAATCGGCGGCGGCAAGTTTACTCCAATGTGGTTCAACTTTCGCGCATGTCTCTGAGATTCTGTCCAACCAACACCGGGTTGCTACCGACGGTGTGCAACCGCACCTTTTTCTGGTCCGTCGACCTTCCTTGACGTACGGGATGCCCGACGTTAGATTGAGAACGTGACGCGTCCACGGATTAAAATCGGGAAGAGCGGTGTACCTGTTCGCCCCGGCCGCCTGCTTTGGCGCGGCCAGCGATTCCTCATCGTCGTCGTTCTAATCGCCGCGTTCTTTCTGCCGGCCGCTCTTTCCAGCGTTGCTCAGACCGCGCCTCCGCCGCCAGCACATCCGCAACACGAGGCCGCGCCGGTAACCAACATTACCGTCGATGCCAGCGAGCCCATGTTTACCACGATGTGCGCTCTGTTGGCGTCGGGTTTTGAAGCGAACGTCAGCGCTGAAAACTGGCACCCGCTGCGCGCACAGCTTCGCGATCGGATGCAGCATCAGGAAGGTCCCGCCGTAGACGCGATTCGCGAATACTACAAACAACACGATTCTGCCGATCCCGGCGCGGCGCTCTCTCGCTATCTGTGGTTTGGTCTGGTTTCCGGCCCCGCGCCCGATTTCAAGCCAACCATGCGCCGCGAGGATCTGCCCCCGGAAGTGCTGGCGCTCGAAGGTTTCAGTGAGCTGCTGTCCAAGTATTACCAGGAGCAAAAAATCGGCCTGCTCTGGCGCCAGATGCAGCCCGCCTACAACCGCGAAATCGAACGCATGCACGAAGCTGTTTCACAAATCCTTTTCGTGACCGGCGGATATCTGCGCGCCATGGCGCAACCGTCCGATCCTCGATCCTTCACCATTATTGTTGAACCGCTGGTCGGACGGATTACCAACGTTCGAAATTTTGGGGATCACTACGCCATTGTGCTTAGCGGTGGGGATGATGTTCCCGTGGATGTCGTGCGGCACGCCTATCTGCATTTTTTGCTCGATCCCTTACCGCTGCGCTACCCGCACGTCATCGCGGTAAAGCGGCCGTTGTTTCAAAAGGCAGCCGCTGCCCCGCGCTTGGCGCCGGACTTGAAGGATGACTATCCGTCTTACTTCGCGGAGTGCACCGTGCGTGCCGTCGAACTCAAGCTTAAAAGGATGTCGCCAGGCGAACGCGATGCTGCTCTTGAGCGTGATGATGCGGATGGCTACGTTTTGGTGCGCCCGCTTTTCAATGCTTTACCAAAGTTCGAAAACTCAGACCCTTCCATGGATTTATTTTTCCCGGACCTGGTTCGCTCCGTGGACGTGACTGCCGAGCTCAAGCGCGTCAGCGCGCTTCAATTCGCAGCTGCCGACTACCAGGTGAAGTCTGGGGATCTGGCCAACGAAGAAGTCGCGCGCGGGCGTGCCGCGCCAAGGCCCGACACGATTCCAAACGACGCCGACGCGATCGCCGCTCTGACTGAGGGTGAGCGCCGCATTGCAGAAAAAAATGCACGCGCTGCGGAGGCCTCTTTTCAAAAAGTGGTCGCTAAGTATCCGGATCAGGCCCGAGCATGGTATGGGCTGGGACTCGTTGCTCTGCTGGATCACGACGGTCCTCGGGCGAAACAGGTTTTTGGCCGCTTGACCAGCGGCGAGCACGCGGCTACCTCAGACCCCATGGTTTTGGCTTGGTCGCATATTTACTTGGCGCGGATCTACGATGGGGAAGGGCAGCGGCGGCAGGCGGAAGCCGAATATCAAGCTGCGTTAACGGTAGAAGGCGGTCCTGAGCAGGCTCGCCAGGCGGCACAAAAGGGCCTAGCGGAAACCGCGAAAGAAAAATCTGTGGAGCGCCCGTGATTCACCGATCGTTACCGACGCGATTCTTTTGGCAATAAAACACCATAGAGTGTGGGCCCGCACACCCGCTGGTAAATTCGATAGGAGAAAAACACATGACGTTCAAGTGGAAGATGTTATTCACCACGGGTGTGCTGGCAGTTCTCACGCTGACGGCCGCCCAGAATAGCTTTTCGCAGAATCCTCCGCCAGCCAGCAGCCAAAATCCTCCGGCAACCTCGACGGATAAAACAAAAACTCCCAACAACTCTGTCCCCTTAGACGATCCTAAGGCCGCGCCAGTGAATGCCGAGGAAGATGCTGCTTACAAGGCCATTACCGATACACCTGCGTCTGATCAAGCCAAGCGCATCGAGTTAGGTGAAGCTTTCATCCAGAAGTACCCCAACAGCCGTTACGGCCCGTCAGTGTATTCGGCGCTAGCTATGGCCTATCTCCAGAGCGGCGACGTACAAAAAATGGAGCAGGTCGCCGACAAGGAACTGGCCATCAATCCTAACGACGTGCAGGTTATGGCCATCGTAGCCCAAACCCTACCCCGTGCCATGAATTCCAAGACGCCGGATCCCGACAAGATACTGGCTAAGTCCGAGACGTACTCGAAGAAAGTTATCGAGATAACTCCGACTTTGCCGAAGCCCCCTAATGTCACCGATGAGTCTTTTTCCAACGTGAAAAACCAAACCTTGGCGATGGCCCATGGAGGCTTGGGCCTCGTTTACATCCGCCGGGGACAATTTGCGAATGCCATCCCCGAACTCAACCAGGCTGTTACCATCGACCCTAATCCCGACCCGGTAAACTACTACCTGCTCGGAATGGCGAACGCCAAGACCTCGCATTTCGACGACGCCACTGCCGCTTACACGAAGTGCGGAGCGCTGGTAAGCTCCATGCAGGAAACCTGCAAAAAGAGTGCGGAGGAAACCAAGAAACTTGCTGGAACCCAACTCAGCGCACCTAAATAAGCGGATTGTTTGCAGTGCCCGCCCATCTTTGCGCGGGTCTTTACTCAAATGACTCCAGCCGATGACGCGCTTCTTGAGCAGCGTTTGGGCTATAAGTTCACCCACCCCGAACTGTTGCAAGACGCTCTCACCCACAGCTCGGCGATTCCAGAGATGCGCGCTAACCAAAACGGAGCAGCACTCACGAAAATAGTCGTCAACAATGAGCGTCTGGAATTTCTAGGGGACGCCGTTCTGGAGTTGCTCACCAGCGAATATCTGTTGAGTGCATTTCCGAACTGGAGTGAAGGCCAGCTTTCCAAGAGCCGTGCGCGTCTTGTGAACGCTCGCTCGCTGGAGGCTGCGGCTCGCCGCTTGCAGCTTGGCGAACATCTGCGTTTGGGCCGTGGAGAAGAAAAGACCGGTGGCCGTGAAAAGCAGACCCTTCTTGCGGATGCCTTTGAAGCGGTGTTAGCCGCTGTTTATCTTGACGCTGGCCTCGCTGTCGCTCGCGAAGTCCTCCAACGCACTTTGTTCGAGCAGGCTTTCGAAGAAGCGGGTGACCGCATGGCCGAGTCCGACCGTAAATCCGCTCTTCAGGAACTTCTCCAGTCACACGGTCAGGTGCCCGCAGAGTATCGGGTCGTAGCGGAATCTGGCCCTGATCATCAGAAGATTTTTGAAATTGAAGTGTGGATTGATGGCGCCCGCTTGGCCAGCGCCCAAGGCAGCACCAAAAAAGAAGCGGAGCAAAGTGCTGCTCGCAAGGCGCTCGCTTTATTAGAACTTGCGTAACGATGCCGCTTGCTGCAACGTGAAGGCACGGTCGACCTTACACAAGTTTGCAATTTCCACGGCTTGCCTGGGAGAGTGACGAAGCGATGGCGGATGGTACCGAACTTCAGGTCGAAGGGGCATCACCAGGGAGCCCACTGTCCGACAACCCACCGGGAGAGCACCGGGTGGCACAGCGGCCGGCTCATTCTTCGCTGTACCGCGATCAAACCACTTTCTCTGAATATCTGGAATCTCTCCTTGTCACCGTAATTCTCGCTCTTTTTGGTACCAGCTTCATCGTGCAAGCCTTCAAAATTCCTTCTGCTTCCATGGAAAACACGCTGCTCATTGGCGATCACTTGTTGGTCAACAAATTTATCTTCGGTGGTCACGGGGCGTGGTATGAAAAGCTCTTACCCTACCGATCCCTGAAGCGCGGCGACATTATCGTTTTCAAATATCCGTATCTCGATCACCCTCACTATGTAAAACGCGTCATCGGTTTGCCGGGTGACCACATCAAGCTGGTCGACCAACAGGTCTATATAAATGGCCAGTTGCTCAGTGAACCTTACGTCGTTCATGACCCGGCCGTGCCTTATGACCCTTTTAATTACGCGTTTCCACCGGCGCGCGATCAGATGATTCCTCTCAACGTTGTCAATGAATGGCGCCCGGAGCTTCGCAAATACGTCGTGGGAGACGAAATCGTGATCCCTCCGCGCAAATATTTCGCCATGGGCGATAATCGCGACCATAGCCAGGACAGTCGCTACTGGGGCTTCGTGGATCGCGGCGCCATCATGGGCCGTCCCTTTTTTATTTACTGGTCGGTGCAGGCTACCAGCGCCGACTATTCTGGCGACAGCACTTTTTTACAACGCCTGTTTGGAATATTCGACACTCTGATACATCTCCCTGCGCGCACCCGCTGGCACCGTATGTTTCACACTGTGCACTAAGTGCTTTCCGTCCATCAAGCTTTGATATTCCACGTCGTCTCTCCGGTCTTTCGCTTTGCTCTACCTTGGAGACGCTGCCTCTACACATTTGTGCCCTAGTCTGCGAGACTTTCGAACTGGATGATCCATCCTCCCAAAACCTGGAAACTGGCTCTTTCTATCGTGGCTCTGCTGGTACCCGCCCAGATTGCCGTATCCGTGTCCTCTCGTACGAATCGCTTCCACAATTACCTCACCGCGCGCCTGGAAACCGCGTTCGGCCGCCCCGTTCATGTGCGACATTTCGATCTGAAGATTCTCCCCAGCCCTCGCATTTATGCCACTGACGTATCCGTCGGGGAAGATCCGGCCTTTGGTTACGAATATTTCCTCCACGCGGAGCATCTCACCGCCGGCCTGCGCTGGTCCGGCTTTGTACGCGGTCGCTTTGAATTTGGCGCTCTGTCTCTCGGTCAACCCAGTCTGACCCTGGTGCGAAACAGCGAAGGCCGTTGGAACCTGGAGGACTGGCTCCCTCCCGCCAGGAAAAGTGCGCTAGGGAATGACCACACCTATGGGCCCGTTCGCGCCCCCGTGACTACCAATCGCCTCGAGCGCATCGAATTCGACGACGGCCGCATCGACTTCAAAAGTGGCGACGTCAAACAACCGTTCGCTCTCACGGCCGTCAGGGGCAGTGTGGAACAAATTTCCACTGGCCGATGGCAACTGCAGCTTGAGGCTCAGCCATGGCGCAGCGGTGTGGCTCTGCAGTCCACGGGCACCGTACAAGTTCACGGAGATGTTGCCGGCACCTCCGCCCGGCTGCAGCCCGCTTCGCTGGCAATTCACTGGGACAAAGTTTCGCTCGCTGATCTATTCCGGTTCCTGCGTGGGAAAGATTATGGAATTCGCGGCACCTTTGCTTTGGATGCTACTGCCAGAAGCGGTGCCTCCGCCACAAACTCTGCGGACGCTGATACTTCCCATGATCCTTCTGCTGCGGGTGACTGGTCATTCTCGCTGCAAGCTTTCGCCACCCAGATTCATCGTTGGGATCTCACCGAGCGGCCCGATAATCCCGCCCTGACCGCGACTGTTCAGGGGCGTTGGAATGTAGCGCTCGGGAAGTTGACCGCGGAAAAAGTGACCGTCGAATCTCCCATTTCCAGGCTTCATGGATCGGCCCAGTTCGGGATAGCCAGCATTCCTTTCATGCAGATCCGATTCGATTCCTCCGGCATTCAGGCGGCCGATCTGCTTTCTTGGTACCGTGCATTTCATCCAGGCGTCGCTCAGGAAATCTCTTTTAATCAATTCTTCTCTGGTTCGTTCGCCGTGCAAGGATGGCCACTAAAGTTGCAGGCCCTGAACATTTCCACTCTGGGCGGATCTATGAATGTCCATGGTGTTGACGGGACCTTGAGGTTCGGTGCTGGTCAAGCGGTTCTGAATCAAACCCGGCTCACCATGGATCCTCTGCGCATTTCTCTCGTGAGTGTCGATTCTTCCGCTTCGCCTTCTGGTGGCACAGGTAAATTTGTTCGCCATCGTGCTTTGGATGAAAGCAATGGCGAAATCAATCTTTCGTTCACCCATGATTTTGTCAGCCATTCTGGTGCGTTTGGCATTCAGGGACGCGTCGAGAGTGCAGAGAATGTTCTAAAGATCGTTGCTGCGCTTGGACACGCCGTCAACCATGGCTGGGATTTAACCGGTCCGGCACGCGCTGACTTGCGCCGGGAATGGTCCCCATCCTCGCCAGCAGCCTGGAACGGCACCGCCGAGGTCACCGACGCTCAGCTCGCTGCGGCCGGCCTGAATCAACGCGTTCAACTCCAACAGGCTCGCTTGGAATGGCGAAATGGAAAACGCTCAGCTCAAATCGATCACGCCGAAGGATTTGGCGCGGTATGGTCCGGGAATGTGACAGAGGCCGCTGCCGTCGATTCCGAGCAGCCCGCAACCTGGAATGTGCAACTCCACGCGGATCGTCTGGACGCTACGGAACTCGATCGCTGGGTCGGCCCGCGCGCGCGCCCTGGCTGGTTGCAAAGATTGCTGCCATCGCTGTTCGCCGGTTCAACAGCAAACGGCCCGGCCAGCGAATTGATGCGCCGCTTAAATGTCGTCGGCATCTTGCAGGTCGATGAATTCACCGTCGAAAAACTCAAATTGCAACAAGTGCGCCTGCAGGGCGCCTTGCGCGATTTGCAGCTGAACATCTCGGATGGCCGAGCCCAGTGGGCTGGCGGTGTTGTTCGCGCCACGATGCTTGCTAAATTCCTGCCGCGTCCCGGGTATGATGTGCACGCCGAAATGGACAAAATCGCGCTTTCCCAATTGCCCATCGACCGCTTCGCGGCGGATCGCCTGGGCGGATTTGTCTCCGGTACTCTCCATTTGAAGACTGCAGGCGTGGGACGCGACGAACTCCTGGAAAAATTGAGTGCCAGGGGCGAAGTGCATTTGGCCGATCTCGAGTTTCGCGGTTGGGACGTAAATGCCAGTGTCGCTGACGGTGAGGCTCGCGCGGGTATTTCGCATTGGAGCTCCGGCGATGGAAGTTTTTCTGCGCGCGATCGCAGAGTTTTCTTCGACGACGTTCGACTCGATGCCGGCGCGCAGCTTACGCTGATAAACGGGTCAGTAAGCTTCGGTCGCGACGCCAATCTCGCGGTAGAAACCAGCACCGGCCGAGGCGCGATTCGCAACGCGGCGGCGACAGGCCATGTTTTAAAAATTGTTGGACCGCTTGACGGGCCACGGATCACTCAGGAAAAGAGCGCGCCTCGCCAGCCCGCGGATTGAAGAAGTTACCGATTGCATGGCCCAACAGGTTATCGTGATCTCGCTGACACAACGAATATATTCCGAGTCTTTAAGGAGTGTAATGATATCTCTAGCTCGCGCCATTATCCTTGTTGTCGCATCGGTCGTTTTCTGTCTGCCGCCATCTTCGGCACAGACCGCCTTCACCGTTGAACAGATTCTGGGCGCGCCTTTTCCGTCTAATCTCATAGCCTCCAAGACTGCCGCGCACGTCGCCTGGATCCTGGACCAACAGGGCCGCAGAAATATTTGGGTGGCGGAAGCGCCGCAATTTCGCGTTCGCCAGTTGACCAATTACGACGCCGACGATGGCCAAGAGCTATCCGAGCTGCAATTCTCCAAAGATGGCAACATGCTGGTTTATGTGCGCGGCGAAGGCAAGAATTCCGCGGGCCAATCTCCTAATCCGACCAGCAACCCTGCGGGCGTCGAACAGTCGGTATGGTCCATTTCATGGACAGGCGGCGAACCAAAGAAATTGGACGCGGGCCAATCGCCTGAAATCTCCGTGCAGGGGACAGTGGCGTACATAAAGGAGAATCAAATTTGGCTGTGCAACCTGGATGCTTCCGAGAAACCACGGCAGATCGTAGTCCGGGGGCATAGCGACGACCCCCAATGGTCGCCCGACGGTACGCAACTCGCCTTTGTCTCGTCGCGCGGCGATCACGCCTTCATCGGCATATACGACGTTGCTAGTAAGTCCGTGCGCTTCGTGTCGCCTTCAGTCGATACCGATGAAAGTCCGCGCTGGTCGCCGGAGGGAAAACAACTCGCATTTCTTCGCCGACCAGCCAAGCCTCGCGACCAACCCGAGGGGTATTTCATCGCGCCTGACGTGCCGGACATTTGGTCCATTTGGCTAGCTGACGCTTCCAACGGAGCAGCTCATGAAATCTGGCACAGCGGCAAGGAATTGACGGATTCCTTCCCGTTTATGGCCGGCGAGACTGGCGGGGGTGTAATCAACTGGGCCGCGAACGGACGCCTCATCGTCGCCAGCCACAAAGAAGGTTGGCTGCATCTTTACTCCCTTTCGACCATCGACGCAAAAAATCTCACTCTTCTGACCCCAGGAAATTGTGAAGTCGAAGAGTGGTCTCTCACTCCCGATAAGCAAACCGTAGTCTTTAATTCCAATTGCGGCAGTGCCAAGGAAGACATTGATCTTCGCCATATTTTTACCGTTTCAACCGATGGCGGATCCAAGCCTGTTCCTCTAACCAAGGGTGACAATATTGCCTGGAATCCCGTGGTCCTCAGCGACGGCCAAACCATGGCCTATCTCGGGTCCGACGCCAAGGAACCCGCCCGGCCCTTCATTTCTTCGCTGGCGGCAACTTCGTCACCGCGGTGGCTGGATTCCGGCACCTGGCCTGGCGACTTTCCTTCGGCTCGCCTGGCTGTGCCCCAACAAAGCGTATTTCATGCCGCAGATGGCCTTGAGCTCCACGCCCAACTATTTCTGCCGCCCAATTTGAAGCCTGGCGAGAAGCGTCCGGCCCTCATCTTTCTTCACGGTGGCCCCATCCGCCAGATGCTCCTCGGATGGCACTACATGGGTTACTACTCGAACTGTTACGCCTTGAATCAGTACCTGGCCAGCCGTGGCTATATCGTTCTGGCGTTGAACTATCGCAGCGGCATCGGATACGGCCACGCCTTTTTTGAGGCGCCCGACCGCGCGGGTCGCGGTGCCAGCGAATATCAAGACGTCGTGGCTGCGGGAAAATATCTCGACGGACGCAGCGATGTGGACTCGAAACGCATCGGACTATGGGGAGGCAGTTACGGCGGTTACCTCACGGCCCTGGGACTTGGGCGCAACCCCGATTTGTTCGCTGCGGGTGTTGACCTGCACGGCGTCCATGACTGGCCGACTGACAATTGGGACGGTAAGAATATTCCGCCAGACTTGACTAAGCTCGCCCACAATTCGTCACCGGTTGCCGCTGTGGACACCTGGCGCTCACCGGTGTTGTTTATCCATGGCGACGATGATCGAAACGTGATTTTCACCCAGACGGTTGATCTCGTCGCGCGTCTTCGCGCTAAGGGTGTAGAAGTCGAGCAGCTCATCTTTCCCGATGAGATTCACGACTTTCTTTTGAACCGTAACTGGTTGGCCGCTTACCACGCCGCCAGCGATTTCTTTGATCACCATTTTAATGGTCCGTTGAAATGACATGCCGAACTGACCCTGTGGGAGTGACGTCCTGAAACGAGCTAAGCCAAAGTCCAAATATTTCGCCAGCAGAAGAGTTAGGATTTCGGTCTTTGTCTCCTGCATTCTCTTGTTCGTTACAAGTCAACCCTTGTTGCCAGCTGCGGCCGCTGCCACAGCCGGTCGCATCACACTTTTTCCGAAGCTTCATGCTGGGCAAACCTTCACTTATTTGCTGGAGAGTCGCACAAAAAAAAACGTCAAAACCGAAAGCCGCGTGTTCACTCCATCGGGCCCGGACGACACCCAAATAGACAATCAGTGGTTCTTGCATGTGGAAATATTGGATGTGCGCCCACAAGGCGATCGCGCTGCCATACACGCACGCTCTCGCTTTCAAAGCGTAAACGCAAGCGAGCAGAAACCCTTAGCTAAGAGATCCGACAGCTCAGACGCGAAATCCGTCGAATTCACCATTGTCCCCGATGGACGCGTGGAAGGCCTCACCGGCATGGATGATCTTTTTCTGGAACAGCGCCAGGCTTGGCTGGACTGGCTCCGTCAATTTGCCATCGCCGCGGTTTTCCCTCGCGAAGGCGTAAAACTCGGACAAACTTGGAAATCGACGGAACCTGAACAAGCCCCCTCCCCGATCATCAAACTGCAGTGGGATAAGCGTGCAACTTACGTTCGCGATGAGCCTTGCACCCCTATTCAAATGGCGGACACGGCTACTGCTCCGAGCGATTCTCCGTCCGAAACTTGTGCTGTCATTCTCACCCGCGCTGTTCTGAAGCAGAAATCCAGGGTCGGTGATACCACTCCGAAGGACTTCAGCATGCATGCTTTGTCCACCTCAGGCACCGCTACCGGCACAAATGAAACTATTTCTTACATCTCCTTAAAAACGGGTCTCGTCATGCGCGTCACCGAAGACGCCCAGCAGTTCATGGATGTGATTATCGCCAAGGCCGATGGCTCCAATGAGGTCCACTACAATATCAACGCCGCCAGCCACACCGAAGTCTTCCTGATCGCCCCCTCATCGCAATCGAATCCTTAGCGCCAGACTTCCGCCATTTGCCAGAGCGCGTATAATGGAGGATTCGGCAGTCGTTGCAAAAATCGGTTGGCCGCTACTGAGTAGCGCTAGCTTGATTTGGAGCATCCAAAGGATTGCACGTAATGAAGTTCAAATTACACAGCAATTACCAGCCCCGGGGCGACCAGCCGGACGCCATCGATCAGCTCTATCGCGGTCTTGAAGCCGGCGATAAAGAACAAGTCTTGCTTGGCGTCACCGGTTCGGGCAAGACGTTCACCATGGCGAAGCTTATTGAAGCCGCCAATCGCCCCGCTTTGGTGCTAGCCCACAATAAAACTCTGGCCGCGCAGCTTTACCACGAGTTCAAGAGTTTTTTTCCCGAAAACGCCGTCGAATACTTCGTTAGTTATTACGATTTTTACCAGCCCGAAGCTTACGTGCCTGCTGCCGATATTTACATCGACAAAGAGGCCACCATCAACGACGAACTCGACAAATTGCGCATGAGCGCCACCCGCTCGCTCTTCGAACGCAACGACGTCATCGTCGTCGCTTCGGTGTCCTGCATTTACGGCATCGGTTCGCCCGAAGCCTACTACGGCCAGATCGTCTTGCTCGAAAAAGGCCAGCAAATCTCTCGCGAAGCCATGCTTCACCGCTTCGTCGATATTCAGTACGAACGGTCCGACGATTTGCGCCGTGGCACTTTCCGAGTGCGCGGGGACATGATCGAAATTTATCCGCCGTATCAGGATCAGGGCTACCGCATCGAAATGTGGGGCCAGCAAATCGAAGCGTTGCGGCAGATCGATCCTTTGACCGGTGAAGTGCGCGCCGGCCAGGAGGATTTACCCCGCGTGTCCATCTATCCGAAGTCGCATTACGTCGTTCCGCAGAATCAGAAAGAACGTGCCATCCAGAGCATCTACGCTGAGCTTGAATGGTGGAAAGGGGAACTGGAAAAACAGGGCAAGTTCGTCGAGGCCCAACGCGTAACCCAGCGGACCCTCTTCGACATCGAGATGATGCGCACCGTCGGCTACTGCCACGGAATCGAAAATTACTCGCGCCATTTGAGCGGCCGACTACCTGGCGAGGCTCCGCCAACCCTGCTCGACTACGTCCCGCAGGATTTTCTGATGTTTATCGACGAATCGCACCAGACCGTCGGCCAGGTCCGCGGCATGTTCAACGGCGATCGCGCGCGCAAGCAAGTTTTGGTGGATTACGGCTTTCGCATGCCCAGCGCCCTCGACAACCGTCCGCTTACTTTTGAAGAATTCGAACATCGCCTCAACCAGGTCGTGTATGTTTCCGCCACGCCCGGGCCTTACGAGCTAACGAAATCTGGCGGTGTAGTAGTCGAACAGGTCATTCGCCCCACAGGATTGGTCGATCCTCAAATCGAAGTGCGCCCGGTGAAAGGCCAGGTGGACGACCTGCTGGAAGAGATTCGCATTCGTGCCGAACGCAACGAACGCGTCCTGGTCACCACGTTAACGAAGCGTATGGCTGAAGATTTATCCGAATATTTCGCCGAAATCGGCGTGCGCTGCCGTTATCTCCACGCCGAAGTGGAAACCCTTGATCGCATTCGCATCCTCCGCGATTTGCGTCGCGGCGAATTTGACGTTTTGATCGGCATTAACTTGTTGCGTGAAGGACTCGACTTGCCCGAAGTGTCGCTGGTGGCCATCCTGGACGCCGACAAGGAAGGCTACCTGCGCAGCGCCACTTCCCTGATTCAAACCATCGGACGCTGCGCGCGCCACATCGAAGGCCGCGCCATCCTATATGCCGATCGCCGCACGGGCTCCATGGAGCAGGCCATCAGCGAGACCAATCGCCGTCGCGACAAGCAAATGGCCTACAACAAAGAAAACAACATCACGCCTATGTCGATTATTAAATCCGTCGATATGGACTTGGCGCGTATCGTGGAAGCCGATTACGTTTCCATCCCGCTCGATGATGTCGTCCTCGACGCCGCTACCGCCAACATAAAAACCGGAGACCAGCTCGCCGAAATGCTGCGCCAGCTTGAAGTACAAATGCGCGAAGCCGCCAAGAAGTTTGAATTCGAAAAAGCCGCGCAACTTCGCGACCGCATCCGCAGCTTAAAGCAAAAAGACCTCGCCGGCCTGATCGCCATCGAACAACCCGCCCAAGCCGAATAAGGCAACTGACAACGCGTCGCCAACCAACCGGGTTGCCCTAGTTGCCGCTTTCGCACTAGGCGATTTTCTTCGGCAACGAACGCCTGCCTCATACCGCCCCGCGCTTCAACGCCTCCAGCGGATAGAACGTCCCGCGCCAGATAATCCCACCTTGCTTCAACGTAAACACCATCGACCGCAGCAGCATATAACTGAACAACACCGCGCCCAGAGGCATCGTAAGGCAGTACAACGGCGACACCCGTAGTACGACGTCAACCCCTGCAAGCATCGAAAGCGCCATCAGCGCACCGGCTCCCGCCAGCACCCGCACCCATCCATGCCCAAACAACACACCTACGAATGGCAAAATATTCGTCATGAGCAAACCCGCAATCGATACGATCACCCTGGTTATGCTGAACCCTGTGCCGGCAAAGAAATTCTTTGTCACCCCGTTGATGACGTTGCGCGCCCCGGCGTGCCAGCGCACCACCACGGCATCCTGCGCGATCCCCACTCCGGATCGGAACCCAGCTTGCTTCACAATCTTCCCAAGTTTCATATCGTCGATCACTTCCATCGCCAGTCGCCGGTGCGTACCGCTGGCTTCGTACACCGACCGTTTCACCATTTGAAATGCGCCGACGCCCATGTACGATCGCGATTTTGGATTGACCACTCCGCTCGGGTTTGTCGCCAGATGAAATGCCATTCCGAAAAATGTGATTAGGACTGTCTCCCAGAAGCCCACCATGTCCACGTCGCCGAATAATGTGAGGTGATCCAGCTTCCGTTCGGTGGCGATCCTCACGGCGCGCCTCAGGACGTCCGGTTTGAAGCGCACGTCCGCATCCGTAAACAATAGCCATTCGCCGCTCGACGTTTCATACCCCTTCTGTAAAGCGTGCGGTTTGCCTAACCACCCCTCCGGCAATTCCGTTACGTGAATCGCCTGGAGTCTTGGATGAGTTGCCGCAAATTCGTCGAGAATCCGCCCGGTTGCGTCTTCCGAGCGGTCATCAACCCCAATAATTTCCAGATCTGGGTAATCCAGTTTGGCGAGCGTAGCCAGCGCTCCAGGAAGTTTCTCCTCCTCATCGCGCGCGGCGAAGAGCAGAGATATTCGCGGCGGGGGAGAGTCGAGAGAGGGGCTGAAATCCTTAAGCCAGGGGAGTTTAAACGTCCCGTAAGCGATTCGCAGGGTGTTGAAAAGCCAAAAAACGGCGACGCTTCCGAAAAATAAAAGTGCAAACGCGTGCATGGATTGGTGTCGGAAGCAGCCCTCAGGTTATCCTAGCATGGCATGCGTGGTGCTCTGGCGATCATAGGTGCGGGACGCGTCGGCCGTGCCCTTGGAAGACGCTTACATGAGCTCGGCTGGAAAATCGGTGCGGTAGTTACGCAAAGTGAAGGCTCCGCACGTAAAGCGGTCCGCTTCATAGGCGCCGGTAAAGGACACGCCACCCTTTCTCGCGATGTTCTGGCGTCGCGGGTCATCTTGATTTGCACGCCGGATGACGCAGTCGTAAGAGTGGCGGGAGAATTGGCACGCATCGGCGCGGAAGAGCTTCGCGGAAAAGTGGTGCTTCATACCAGCGGCGCTTTGAATTCCAGTGCACTAAAAGCCGTCCGCGCTTGCGGTGCGGATGTCGGTTCAATGCATCCGCTGCAGTCATTTAGTGGCGTCAGAGTTCCGCCCCTTGATGGAAAAGTTTTTGCCATTGAAGGTGACCCTCCCGCAGTTCGTCTCGCGCGTCAGATTACACGCGCACTTGGCGGACTTCCGGTGCAAATCGCCGGCGACCGCAAAGCTTTGTATCATACTGCCGCCGCCTTTGCGGCGGGGCATGAGTTGGCTATCGAGGAAGCGTCTGTGCGTCTCCTGATGTTAGCTGGGATGAAACGTGGCGAGGCTGTGCGGGCTCTTCTGCAACTGACGCGCCAGGTACTCGAGAATTTTGAACGCCTCGGCCCCCGTGCCGCCTGGACAGGTCCCTTGTCTCGCGGCGATCATGGCGTGATTGCCGCGCATTTGGCGGCCATGAAGCCTCTTCCGGGGGAATTCGCCAAGGCCTACACATCCTTGAACGATTTGGCCTTGTTGTTGCTGTCGCCGGACTCAGCGGCATTATCAACGGCAGCTAACGATTTGCGTGTGAGCAGTAATAAACGACTCAAAGCAGAATCCGCAGGAGGAACAGCTTGAAACAGCCGCAAATTTCCATCGAAAGCGCCACTTTACCCAATGGCCTCAAAGTCGTCGTCGCACCGGATTCCACCGCACCAGTGGTCACTGTGGGTGTCTATTACAAAATCGGATTCCGCCTTGAGCCTCAGGGCCGCAGCGGCTTCGCTCATCTCTTCGAACATATGATGTTCCAGGGGTCCGCCAACGCTCCCAAGATGCAGCACATAAAGCTCATAAATTCCAGCGGTGGCGTGCTCAACGGCTCCACGCACTATGATGTCACCAATTACTACGAAGCGGTGCCGTCCAACGCGCTAGAACGCGTGCTGTGGCTCGAAGCGGACCGCATGCGCGCCCTCAAAGTCGACGACGAGAACCTCCGCAATCAACGCGATGTGGTCAAAGAAGAAGTCCGCGTCAACGTGATGAATCAGCCGTACGGGGGCTTCCCGTGGCTCGATCTGCCGCCCGTCGCTTTCCGCAACTGGGCGAATTCACACAATTTTTACGGGGATTTCGCTGATCTCGACGCCGCCAGCCTTCTCGACGTGCAGTCTTTCTTCAAGACCTATTACGTACCCAATAACGCTGTACTGTTGATTCTCGGAGACGTAAAGCCCGGTGAAGGCATTGCCCTCGTTCAAAAGTATTTCGCGGATATTCCCGCCGGGCCCACTCCCCCCTTTGCTGATCCTAGTGAGCCCGAACAAAACGAGGAACGCCGTGGCGAAGTCGAAGAAAAATTCGGCACCCTTCCGGCTATGGCCATCGGTTATCCGGTCCCTCTGCGCCGCACTCGCGACTGGTGCGCCATGACGTTGCTGGATATAGCTCTGCACGGCGGACGCGCGGGACGTCTTCATCGCGAATTGGTCCTCGAAAAACAAATTGCGGTCGAAGCCGATGGTGGTATCGACGACATTTTTGGCTACAACGGTCCAACTCAAATGGTTACCCGCATAATGCACAAACCAGAATTCTCCAGCGAAGCCACGCTGGCAGCCTTCGACCAGGCCATTCGGGAAGTTCAGGAAAACGGCATCAGCGAAGACGAATTGCAACAACTCAAAGTGAAGTGGCGCTCGGATTATTTTTCCACTCTCGAAGGTGGACGCGGTGGCTACATGCCCCACTACGGCCTGATGCATCTGCTGGCGTGCTTCACGTTGTTCGACGGCGAGCCTCAGCTCGTGAATAGCATTCTCGAAGGCTTTCAAGCCGTGACTCGTGACGAGGTTTTGGCAGCCGCGAAGAAATATCTGCGTAACGACAAGCGTGCCATCGTATTTCGCAAGCCCACTGGTGAAGTCGAGAAGGAGGCTGCCTGATGACCACTCGCCCCGCTCTCTTCGAAGATGCCGTTGCCGTGGGCGTTCCCGCGCTCTCTCCGGAACGCGCGGTAACCTGGCCAAAGCAAACCAAGTCGCGCCTCTCCAACGGGATTGAAGCTGTCCTCGCCGAAGCGCATTCCATTCCTAAATTTCATGGTGAGCTCTTCTTCCGTTCCGGCAATGCCGCCGCACTCGACCGCGGTCCGGCCCTTGCGGACATGACCGCCGCCGTCGTCCGTACCGGCACAACGAAGCGCGTTAGCCGTCAAATCGAAGAAGACCTGCGCCGCATTGGCGCTGATTTATCCTCCAGTGCGGGCCAGGATAACAGCGCTCTGGCCTTCGCCGGACTGTCCGAGTTCGCTGAGCAGCTTCTCGGCATGGTCAACGAACTCGCTCGCGATGCCAGTTTTCCACAGCCCGAATTCGAACGCGAGCGTCGTCAAAAACTCGAAGAAGTAAAACTTGAGCGAACGTCGCCCGGGTTTCTCGCCAGCGAGCGCCTGCGCAAAGTTTTATTCGGCGCCCATCCCTACGGCCAGGTTTCCGCTAGCGAAGCTCAAGTTGCAGCTTACACCCGCGAAAATTTGATCGGCGTCTACCACGACAACTACACCCCGGGAAACGCCCTGCTGCTTCTGGTCGGGGATTTCGATTCGCAAGCCATGCTGAAAACTGTGGAAAAGGTTTTTGGGGGCTGGACAGGGAAGAAGCCTGAAACAAAACTCGCACCCGCCCCACCGCGTCAGCACGGGCGTCGCGTCTATCTCATTCACGTTCCAGGCGCAGTGCAAACACAGATTCTGGTTGGATGCGCGGCCATCACCCGCAAGCATCCCGATTGGGTCATGCTCGGCCTGACCAATAGCCTGTACGGCGGCGCATTCAATTCGCGCTTGGTCATGAATATCCGCGAAG
>Ga0182024_10010385_pt1 | contig 18970 bp, 17 predicted proteins | sample P32metaG_FD_120480 | JGI IMG/M metagenome (GOLD analysis project Ga0182024, IMG submission 120480) | Permafrost microbial communities from Stordalen Mire, Sweden - P3-2 metaG (Illumina Assembly) | ecosystem: Environmental > Terrestrial > Soil > Wetlands > Permafrost | place: Sweden: Stordalen... | reverse complement strand
TCTCGCACTCGACCTCCTGGCTTGGCACTTGTTGGCCAGGCCAGCCTGTCAGTGCGAGACGCTCAACGGGTGGATCTCAAAGGGGGCAAAGGTTCCCGGCTGGGGCACTAGTTCAAGCCCACTGCGGATCTGGGACCTTCGGTCGCGACTTCCCTTACCATCGCTTCCCGGATTGATCGTGGGCGCCCGGTCAGCTAAGCCCCTCGACCCGGCCCGTCCTGGTCGGGTCGGACCCATCCGAGCGCCAGCCTCTTCGCCGTCAGGGATAGCGGCAGATCCTAGGCGGGGCCCCGCCGCGGCTCGATGGAGGGCCTACTGGTCTGAAGCACGATGTAGCGGGAAGCGCTAGCCGGTTCGCATAACATGCAAACTTGTCACGCCGCGAGTCGGTACAGATAAAGGGTCCCGAATCACGCCGCAACCGGCCGAGCCGGCGGCTCAGATCCACACCTCGATATGCGATTCGACATAGCGATCGGAGAGCGGAACAGCGTCAGGACGCGCAACCTGGACCACGCGTGCTCATGCCGAAGGCACCGTCCGATTACTGTCCGATGGTTTGGGCAACAACTGCCGCCGATTGCCACCTTCTAGGGCCGTCTCGATGCGACATCGCGTTGACAACCCGCACCTCAAGCCCTATGTAGCCGTCCCGACCGGCTTTGAGAGGGACACTTTTCGAGAACTTAGAAAGAATCGTTTGCGAAGTCTCCACAGGCCGTGTGTACGGCTTGCTGCTGCGAGTGACAGCGCCATATGTGCCGTTCTGTGTTCTCCGCCTGATGGGAACTCGGATTCCTGGGCGCGGGTTACGGCGTGTTTCTGTGAGGTAGGCAACGGGCGGCTACTTGTCGCAGTTTCGTTCCGGTGTGCGCACACCGCCCCGTCGATGCCTCGTGACTTCGATGGGCTGAACTCGGAGAACCTGGGCGGCCGGGTCGCGACGACTGGCCTGGTCCACTACTTGTCTATGGCAGACTCGGCCATGGCCGAGTCGCCAGACGCCCACAGCGCGTTGTATGACCACTTCGGCTGGCAGCTACGGGCCGCCCAGGTGGAGGTCGGACACGGGCGGCTGGCGGAGACCCACGAGTACTTTCACCGTCAGCTGGATGATACGACTGCGTTTGGCGGCCTGCTCGGAACCGTAGCCGCACTGGCCGACGCCCTTCCCGACTCCCGGTGGGCTCAAATGCGTCGTCAACTCCAGGACATGAGCGACCTGGTGCATGAGACCTTCGCCGTCGGCATGAGCTTGCTCACCACTCAGCGGCGCCTGGAGCCGATCGAAAACTACCCAACCTACGATCGCCATGTTCGCACCGCCCGAAGGCTTGTCGGTACGGACGTCCACCCGTGGGTGGCTCTGGCGGCGCTTCGGTCCGCTGCGGTGTCGTCAATGCAGTCGGCTGCGCTTCGGCTCACTCGAATCTCGGGGCTGACAGTCTTCACGCCGTCAAGGCTTTCCCCGATGGAGCGCCCTAACCACAGGCTCGCTACCCTGCTGAAGGGCAGCTTTTCTGATCTCGTTCTGGGAGAGCAAGCTCAGGCCAAGCAAACGTACGGCAGCGAACCGTGGTGGCAACCCGTCGGCGAGATGCTCCTGTCACCTGACTCCATGGACGGAGCGGCTGCCGCGGCCTTCTCGCTGCTGATGCGTCGTCTCATCGATCAAGCGGACGACATTATTCGAAGCTCGGGTGGGACGGCCGTCGCATGGGACGCTCACCACGACGACCTACGGGCTTTGTTGGTCGAGGCGCGACAGCTCGCACCCGGCGGGCTGGCGCGGATCGGCGCATTGGTCGAATCACCTGGTGGCGAGCTATTGCACGGCGGTCCTCTGGATGGCCAGATACTTGAGCTAACCGCCACTCCCGCCCGAGCCGTCGTATTGCCCTACGGCACAGCCTCAGCGACCAGCGGCGAGGGCGAGCGTAAGCATGCTTTCCTTGTGGTCACTACCCCCCGTCGGCTTCGCTCTGGACATGAGGTCGATGGCGTCGCCTTACCCGAAACCGAGGTGGTGGCGTGTATGCGCAGCACGGTGTTCGACGGAGACAAACGGGACTCGCTGCTTCTGTTGATCGTCGAGGGGCCTAAAGAAATCCAAGAATCCGTGCCGATTCACCTCTCGGTGTTTAGCAGCGCGGCCGCGGCTGACCCAACAAGCACGACGGCCTGGATGCGTTGGGCCAACGTGGAGCGCGTTTCGCTCGTAATGGATACCCCGGTCACGGCTGCGCTTCGACGATGGTGCGCCGAAGGAGCCCGATTCGTTTGCGCTACCAGGCAGATACAGCTCGATCAGGACGACGTCCGGATCATTGTTGGCAGGATTGAGCAGCCAGGGCGACGATCGCCGCTTGTAATCATCCCAACAACCGAGTTTGGGGCGCGCTGGTTCGAGTCAGCGTGCGCTGAAGACCCCGTCTTGAATTCCACAGTCGTCGAAAGTCCCGACCTCTTTGAGCGCGAATCTGAACATCTCGACGTCGCGCTCACTCACCTACTTCTGGAGGAGCGATTTTTGGGAACAGGAAGCTGGCGCCGATGACCGACCCGGTCAACAGCGAGACCGTCACACTCGACAACTACGACGCGGAGGCGCTTTGGGAGGCCTGGACGACGCCCGGCGAAGAAGACATCCTCTCGCGAGCCGCCTTTGAACGCACCTTGCGAGCCGTGGCGGGCATCGAAGACGAGGGCCTGTACTTCAAGCCGGGCGGCTGGACCGTCGATCTTCCGGCGACGGTCGCACGAGCCGCCTGCGCAGCCGCCATCCTCGCTGCACTCTTTGAGATGGCCGGACTCCATGATGTCGAACGCGAGATCGTCATTTCGACTGCGGGGCTACTCGCCTCGATGGATGTGAGACCGGTGCGTCTCGGCCGTCAAGAGCGGCGACTAGCAGACCGCCTGCGCCAGGAGGACTTGACTGGGGTACCGATCTCGGCCGAGCAGGCTCGCCGAGCGCTTCCGAAAAACCGTCGTCACAGTGCCGATACGGTCGCCGACTCCCTGGAGCGGCTCGTAGCGGCCGGGCTAGCCGACCGGGAAGGCGACAATGAATGGATTGTTCGGGCCAAAGGCAGCGAAGCGTGGATCCGCTTCCGTCTTGAGGGGCACTTCGATTGATTCGCCCAGCCAGCGACCTCCTCAGGCGGACCTTAGTGCCCGCTCGCACTCACCAGATAACACCCACAAACACCCTGCCGCGTGGCGCGTTCTAAGAAACAACATCCGACCCGGCCCGCCAAGGCCCGTGACCCAAGCGGATACCGGCATAAGTGCCGTTCTGTGCGGTTCGCCTCGCGCAAAAGTCGTTATTATGTGCCGCCCTTCGGGCGTCTACTTTGCGTGGGCCTCGATGCTGGTCAAGGACCGTCTGTTTGCGCGAGAACCGTCGTTAGGGCGCTGCAAGGTCGTTGACCGCAGGACATTCTGCACGTCGACTAGGGCACAGACCGCTAGGCGCTCGTACCGGCAGCATGATGGTCAACCGACGAGGTCGGTGTTCCACCAAGATGATGGCACGAGTGAAGGAGGCCGTCTCGTGACGAAGTTTGGGGAGAGCAGCGATGTGCCGAAGTGCTCGTTCTGTGGAAAGTCGCAGAAGCAGGTGGGCAAGCTGATCGCCGGGCCGGACGGAGTCTACATCTGCAACGAGTGCGTCAGACTCTGCGACGACATCCTCGACGAGGCGGTCGTCAACACATCGAGGGGAACCGAGACGCCTGCGTCGCCGCCCAGCGACGATAGGCGTCGGTGGCTTGAGGCGCGGCAGACCCTAGTTGAACGTCTTGGCCGGCACCCATCTGTCTCGGAGCTGGCCGCCGAGCTGGGTTGGACCGCCGACCGGGTCACCGCCATTGGCGGGGCTCCATCGGCGTGGATGGGTGTAGCTGGGTTTGCAGGCACCGGCCCGGCCGGCATGACCGGCGAGCTTCGTGGGGTGCAGCGCCAACTCCACCAGCTTGCCCGGCGTGTCGCGGTCCTGATCGAGCAGGCCGGCGAAAATGACCGCGTGGAGACAGTGATCGCTTCGGGGACGTCTGCGGAGGGAATGAACCCAGGTCCCAGGCCGCCGGCTCGAGTGTTCCCGGACGGCGCGTCCCCGCCGGAGGTACAGGCAGAGCATCGGGTTCAACTGCACTACGACCACGGCGATGACCGTCTCGTCGGGACGTTGGGCGACGAGCCGGTGGAGTGGGTCCTGGCTCGCCATCACCGGGTGTCGGGTCGCATTGGGGGCGTCGGTCTGGAGGCGTCGTGGACGACGGGCGACAACTACGTTCCCCGGCCGGGAGGCTGGGCTCCGCGACGGGACTACGTGTCCGACTTCCCCAACATTCCTGCCGATCTCAGCGGCTCGTTCGCTGACCTCGATGCCGAACTGCACGGCGTGTTCCACCTCGATCCGAACTATGCGTTCCAGCGCGGCTCGATCGTCGGCCGGATCGGGGCCGTGCACCTAGAGGCGACGGTGTTAGCAGCCTCGGGAGGGCTCGGCGACAGCCGCACTGTGGCTGTTGAGGGCACCTACGGGTCGGCGTCGTTCGAGATCTATGCCACCATCGACGCCGGCCTGTCGCGGGGCATGTTGCACGGGTTCGTCGAAGAGGCCATAGTCCACCTTGACATCAGCCGCCCACCGGTTCAGCGCCGAGTTCGCGCTGCACACCCCTCCCATCGACCGCCCCGGGACCCAAGTCGACCTGTCCGGCAGCTACCACGGACCGCCAGAGCTGCTGGCGATCATGGTGGGGGCGGTGCTGGAGTTTCTGTAGCAAAGTTGATCCTTGGACGCTCAGAATGACGGCGCCAAGCAGGCCGCCGAGCACGCTAAACCGTTGTTGTTTGGGTCTAGCCAACCTGGGAGTCTGTCCGCACTGCGTGAGCGGGCGCCAACACCCAAACCCGGCATCGCCCTCTCTCCGATACAGCCCAATCGAGAGGGCGCGAAGGCTGATCACCGTGGCCATGTGGCGGCCTCGCGATCCCGACGTTAACGTTGCTGAGAGATCGCCCACCCAAACCAGCGTCCCCGAGGCGTGGGCATCCGGCCCGACCATCCCAACCGTGGCGCTGGCGGCTCGCCGCGTCTTCTTCAAGACAACCGGACGTTATGGCAGTGCATGGTGCACGGGCTCACGGTGCCTCCTTCTCAGCGCGTCTCCGCCCTATGAGCGGACGCGCACCTAGGCGGAACGGCTGTCGTCCGCAGACAAACCGTATTACCAGAGTCTCCTCCAAGTGTTGCCATCGTTGGTCGTGCGAAAAAGCGAGGACCCGCCAGTCGGTTGATCAACGCCTAGGGCAAAACAGGTTTGCGCCGAGGGGCACTCGGCAGTCTCGATTGGTTCAGTCCCCTGGCCCAAGGGTACAACCCTCCAGCTTATGCCACCATCATGAGTAACATCCACGACAGCAGAGCTCCCGAATGCGAGGCAGTCTTGGTTTGACGCACAAACGCCCGAACTCACCTGGCTAATACCGCGAATAACATTTCGCTGCCACGTGGTGCCCCCATCGGTTGTGCGCACAATGACCGGCACGGCACCCGGCGGTGGCTGGCCATAGGCATGATTAGGACCGCCGATCAATGTGCAAGATCCGGCCTTGATACATGAGACGGCCGGGAACCATCCGTACCCCGGGCTGCGGGTACTGGTCCAGTCTCTACCTCCATTCGACGTGATAAACACCTGACTTCGGGTGCTCTCGGCGACGGCTATGCACCAGTTCGCACTTGGACACGTCACGCTGAAACCGAAACTAAGCATCGGAGGCGATTTGCTTTCTTGCCACGCGGTGGCTCCGTCATCCGTGTAAAAAGGTGCTTGTCCGAGCTCAACACAGGAGTTGGAAGAGCCGCAAGCGACCGGACCCGGGTTCTTAGGACCCAAGGAGCCGCCGAGTGCCCACGACGAACCTCCGTCTCTAGAAATGAACGACTCTACGACACCAGCACGTTGCGCAGACGCACCCACAGCGACGCACCGTCCTGTATGGAGGCAGCTGACGCTCAAGAGTATGCCAGCCACTTTCTCTGTCTGCCACGAGCCTCCGTCGTCGTGCGTGCTTGCGAGAAAAGTGTAGAATGAACCCGTATTGCTATTCCACAGGATGCAATCCTTTGTGGTAAAGCAATCCAGGTTGCTCAATCCGGCCGACGCCAATTTGTTAGTCGTGGACGACGCATACGACCACCGACTGGTTTGCCCCGCAAGCCTGCCTTGGGAATCGGCGTCGCTAGATGTCCCACCCGCACACACGTAGGTCGACACTGCTATAGCTAAGAATATGGTCGCTGACCACAAACGCGACTGGGAGCGTCCGGTGTAGCACTCCGGACCGGGTCGATTAGGACATCGCCTCATCACTAATTGGTCGTGGTCGAACTTCTGTCCCCCATTTCCTTGCAACGCTCTGCGCAAGTGCCGCACACTAAACCACCATCGGAGGAGATGGCGGTTGAGTGCCAATATAGGCCGCCTTCCCTATCGCCGCGTCGCCAAAATCTATGATAGCGCGAGCCCCGTCGTATCCGATTGGATTGGAGGAAAATGTTATCGGTTCATAGCCAGTGAAAGTGAGGTTACTCACCGCGCCCGCCGTTATGTCAACGTGAGGGACACCTCCCCAGCTCAGACTCGACGTTAAACCGTATACATCGCCCTGCCCTTCACCCGCGGCACTACGTATGCTGGCCGCCTCGAAGCCGGCGCCGATCCCAACAATGCCCAAACTGGCTCCGTACTGAATATTCAGGCCATGCGATATCCAAACTCCTTTAAGATCAGACAGAGTAGGGGCGTCGGTATTTACGTCTAGTAGATTACGATTCACGCTTACTATGCTCTGCGATATCGTCTCCCAATCGTGGAGGAGGGTGTCGGTGAAGCTACTGGTCAAGACGGAGTTTCCAACATTGGCTGGGTTCTCGGGGCAGCCGCCGGACGATGTCGCGGACTCGAGATTGATGCCATAGTGGCGCTCCCCCTCTGTCACAAGCCCAACGTTGCCGGAAGTGTCCTCCATGATGCACTCCATCGAGTCTGCATAGATGTTTATCCCAGGGTTGAAGCCCGGGACTGGCGCGATAATTGGTAGTAGTGGATTGAAATTTACACTAGCCGAGAGTTCGTCGCAGTACCCGTGGGTTGACATCCCGCTTCGATCTACCGCGTTGACCGGGTCGGCACCTGCATAGGTATAAGGCTGGTCCGTTTCAGCGAGATCGGGGTCCACGCTCATGAACTCCCCAGTGCTCGGGTCATACCAGCGTGCAACACAGACCTCGCGTGCGTTGCGACGTACTCGGGAGGTGGACGACCTTTCCGAGCTGCGGCCTTGCTTGGCGAAGACTCGCGGTCTGGGTAACTCGGCGACGGGCCGCGCGGGTACGCGCTGCCGGCAGAGCAACCGGGCTCCGCCGTTCGGTGCGAGGCATGAGCTCACGTCGCCATCTTCTCACGCTGCGTCGAGCCGACGCGAAGTGCTCGGGCAAGCCGCCAGTGACCGGGCCTAGAAAGCTAAGAGGGCAAGCGTCGAGCTGTGATCTCCGCTTGCAGCGTGCTCGTGGCTCCTGCCGAGCCATCTCTGGCCCGTATGATTGTTGTGTTATGACCAAGTTGACGATCGAGGTCCCCGACGACCTTGCCGCACGAGTGGCTGACGCCGCTGCCGAGCGCGGGGTGCGGTCAGAGGAGCTCCTGGGACAGGTCGTGGCCGAGTCGTTCCCTTCCCGTCGAAGCTTGAGCTTCATAGGGATCGGCCGCTCCGGGCGGTCAGACACTGCTGAGCGCCACAAGGAGATCATCCGGGAGGCCTTCGCCGACAAGCACGGCTCCGACGTGTGATCGTTGTCGATACGGGCGTGCTTTACGCCGGCGCTGATGAGGATGACGCACACCATCTCGCCTGCGCCACGCTCCTTAGCCGCCACCCTGGCCCGCTGCTGGTGCCGGTCCCGGTCATCACCGAGACGTCTTGGTTGATCGAGACCCGCCTCGGTCCGGCCGCTGAAGCCCGCTTTTTGCGTGCCACCCGGGGCGAGCTCAGCCGGGTCGACCTGTTGGACCAGGACTGGGACCGGGCCATCGAGCTGGTCGAAACCTACGCGGAGCTGGGCCTTGGCCTGGTCGACGCCTCAGTCGTGGCCGTGGCCGAACGGCTCCGAGTACGCGAAGTAGCGACCACCAACCACCGCGACTTCGTAGTCGTGCGCCCTCGCCACGTCGACGCCTTTACGCTGCTCCCGTAGTTTGGGCAGTCGATATCTTGGCGGCTATCTTCCCGCCGGGTGGGTGGCCTGGTGGACGGCACGGAGCTTTTCGACCGAGACCCGGGTGTAGATCTTGGTGGACTCGAGGTTCTCATGCCCGAGGTACTCGGCGACGTAACGTACGTCGGCACCACCGTCGAGCATCAAGGTGGCGGCCGAGTGGCGGAAGAGGTGGCAGCTGCCCTTTTTCGCCGGTGCGCCGGCTTTCACGTAGGCACGCACTGTCCGCGTCAGCCACTCGGCACACAGCGCCTCGCCGCTGGCGGACAGGAACAGCACACCAGCGTCTGGGTACTTGGCCAACTTCGGCCTTACCTCGTGCACATAACGGCGCGCCCAGGCCACTGCCCGCTCGCCGATGGGGACGTAGCGGTCCTTGGCGCCCTTTCCCTGACGGACAAATACCGTCCCCCGGGCACCGTCGATGTCGGCGAGGCGAAGGCCGATCAGCTCGGAGCGGCGCAAGGCGCTGGAGTAGAACACCTCGAGCATTGCCCTGTCCCGCAACCCGAGAGGTGTGGTGACGTCGGGGCCGGCCAGGACCGCCTCGGCCTCTTCGGCTGACAGGGTGGCTTCAGGTAAGCGGCGTTCCACCTTGGGCAGCTCGATCGCCGCCGCCGGGTCGAAGCCGAGCTGGCCCTGGCGCACCAGCCAGGAGAACAACAACTTGACCGCCACCAAGCGGTGGGACTGGGTCCGGAACGACAGAGGCGTCCCGTCGGCTTTGCGGTGGTGGTACTGGTTGCGCTGGTAGGACTCGATCGCCGAGAAGCTGACTTCGCCGACGTCGAAGATGCCGAACTCGGCGAGGAACCCAGCGAGGTTGCGCAGCTCGAAGCGCCGGACCCGCACTGTCGCGTGCGAATAGCCGTGCGTCAGCAACCAGCCCAGATGGTCCTCCAGCGCGTCGACCAGCGCGTAGTCGGCCCGGGTGCCCGTCGTGGTCACCGTTGGGCCTCCAAGATCGGACCGGGATCTACGTCGTCTTTGCCTACCTGCGAAGCCTCTGCATTACTAGTTGTTGGAAATGTCGCGCCGTTGGTCACCGGCGCAGGTAGAGCCGGTACTTGACCTCGCGAGGATGAGCCGCGCACCTGTCGCGGTGCCTCGCGAACCCCCGCGCGCTCGTCGTCGGCCAACACGTAGCTATGGCGCTTTCCGGGCCGCTCCCGTCGCTCAGAAACATACTCCAGAGCGACCAAACGACCCAGGCCGACCCGGACCTGGTGCTCGGACCAGCCCGTCAGTTCGCGCAGCTCCCTGCGGGTGAAACTCACCGGCAGGTTGCCACGGCGTTGGCTCGCCTGGTTCCCCATGACCGAAAGGAGCCTCCGGGCCGGAGGTGACAGCTCGTCCGCTGCGCGTACGAGCACCTCTTGGCACAGCTGTGCCCCGAGCGCGACATCCTCGGCGCTCGCCTCCACGTAGCGCACGGGGGTGCCGGCCACCTCCACCGTCGCCTGGCGACGCTGGTACTGGTGCAGCAGGGTTATAGACGCGACGACCGACAGAAGCTTCTGATGGTCCCGGCGGTGGCGGGTGGACGAGTCGGGGAACGCCAGCTCCTCGGCGCCCGGGACAACGACGGGCAGAGGTTCCAACAGGCGCTGGGCGTTGCGGTGCAGCCTGATGACCGGTTCGCGGCCGAGGCGGGCCATAAGGCCCTCCAGGGTGGCGGCGCGGCGCTGCGCCACCTGAACGGCCCGGGTCTGGGCGCGGTCCTCGTCCACGCCCAGCACGACCAGTCGGTTGGCCAGTTCGGCGTCGACTTCGGCCGCCGTAGTGGTCATGAGCAACGAGACAGGCCCCTCGACGCCGTAGCTGCGGGTGCGTAACCGCCCAGTTTCTGGGTCCTTGCCAGCCGATGCGATGGCGAGGCGGCCTTCGCTGATGAGCAGCTTCAGGGCATAGGCGGCGCGTGAAGCGCCGTGCTCCTCGGACACGAACAGGACCTTGCGGGCGAGGTCGCCCGCGCCCAGGTAGTAGAGGGACTGGGCGGTTAGCGCCGACAGGCTGACGAGGTCCTCTTCGGGGACGAACGCAGCCACTGCGTCGGCCAAGGTGGACTTGCCTGCGGCCGAGCTCGACTGCACCACGACGCCAAAGGGCCGCTCGGCTTTGCGCGAGACGGTAGCGAGGTAGGCGACGACCAGGTTGGTCTGCTCTCCCACCACCCCGAGCGAGGCCAGGTCGGCCTCCACCCGACTGAGCAGGTCCGGCGAAGCAAGCAGTTCCATGGCTGCCGCCCGCTCCGCCTCTGTCATCTGCACCACAGCGGGAGCTTCTTTGGCGCCGTCGGCCTGTGCCCGCTCGAGGGCGAATATCACCTCTGCCAGCTCCTTGCGCAGCGCCTCGGTCCCGGTGCGCAGTTCAGCTGCCGCGCCAGCCAGGTAGGAGTTACGGGCGCGGGCAACGTAGAGGTCGAGCGTGTCGAGGTGGAAACGCCCCGAGCGCTCGTCGCTCACCGACAGCGCCACGCGCAACGAACCTGAGCTCGAGGCGTGCCCGGCGCCCCGGGCCCGCCAGCGCCGCTCCCCGATTGCCACGTGCAGCTCGGAGGAATCGCCGGACACGCTCGGCGTCAGCGCCGGTAGTTCTGCCCGTAGCGGGACGGCTGAGTTGTCACTCGGGGGGCCCGGGCTGGCCGCTTGGGTTCCAACCGCCTCAGCGTCGTTGAGCACGGCACTCAACGCGCCGGCACGGTCGTTGGCATCTCTTAGGACTTCAGCAATCGACAGGTGTGTGCCTGCCCTGCTGACAACCATTCCAGCGCCCCCGAGCCGGTCGCCGGCCTGCTCAGTTCCCGGTCCGAGGAGGACCACGTGGCGCACGCCCCGGCTCGCCAAAGCCTTAGCGCCGTCGCGGGAAAGGGCTCCGGGGCGCCCGAGCGCCAAGACGTCGTGGCGTCCCGCCCCGATGACGGCGAGCGCCTCGAAAACATCAGCGGCGAGGAGCACTTCGGGCGGCAACGCTGGCGGTTCGTTGAACCAACCGCCCGGGAGCCCGTCGGCCCACAGGTCGCAGGCGCCGCGGTCGAGACGCCTGCCGCACAGGCCGATGATCTCACCTTCGGGACTTGTGACCGGGACAACTAGGCAACCGACGAAGTGCTCGTGGCCCGAGGCACGGTAGAGACCGAGGCGGGTGAGCTGAGAGCGCAGCTCACCGCCCCGCTTCAACTGGCGGACGGGCAGCGCCGGGCCGAGGGAGCGGTCCGAGTAGCCGACGCGGAAGTCTACAGACGCTTGCTCGTCTATGCCCAGGGAGCCAAGCATTTCCGTCGCTTTTTCGCTGCTAGCCAAACAACGCATGTAGTGCTCGACGACGGCGCTCAGCACTTCCTGGTCGCTGGCCCCGGGCCGCAGGCCTTGCGCTAACACATGGCGGGGTGGGGAGGGAACTTCTCCGTTTTCTCTTTTATGCATTATAGTATATATGGTATCAGATACCCAATAGGGTTGCAAGGGCCTGCTACGGTCGCTCAGGTGGAGTTTGGGGAACGCTTGGCTCTCCTACGGCGCCAGGCCGGCCTCACCCAGGTCAGCCTCGCCGAGCGCGCCGGGGTGCACGTCACCCAGCTGCGCCGTTACGAGGCGGGTACCACCGAGCCCACCCTCGGGGCTCTTCGTCGCTTGGCCGTCGCCCTGTCAGTGAGCGCGGACGCTTTAATCTTCGGTGACGAGCCGCGGTTACCCGCTGACGAAGCTATGCGTCTGCTCTTTGAGGCGACTGTGTTCTTGGACGAGACCGAGCAGGCGAACGTACGCGCCCTGCTTGAGGCTTTTTTGGCCCGCCACGAGGCTGCTCGCAGCGAGGAGGGGGCCCGCAAACCGCGCCAGCGGGGTCACTGAGCGTCTCCACTCGCAACGGCACCCGGCGCTAATGACCGGCCCGTCATGGTTTCACCAGTCAGGTCTGGCCTCGGCGTGAAGCGGCCGCCTTTCTGATCGCTTAGGGCGAGGTGGCCAACTTCGCCGGACCTCCGCCAGGCGGGTGGAGACCGATCCCGGCATAATTACCACGAACCGCGGAGGGCTCAATAATAAGTAGAGGAGATTGTCACGCGCTCACGGGAAAGGCCGTCGGAGTGACCGGTGCTGGAGCCTCGGCGACAGACAATGCCTGGCATCCGCTCTAAGAAGCAGTCATCAGGCGCCAGAGGCCAACCGCGGCCTGTGCGACCAGAGGCAAAGCTACGAGGATGGCGAGGACAGTCCTCGGATCAGGCTCGACCCGCTCGTGCTGAGAAACAACGTCAAATCATCGTAGGGGACGGTTACCTGCAGAGCCCCGCAGCTATCAGGTCCTATCTGGCCTTCAGGTAACCCGACCGCCAGACCATGCACGGTGAGGGCAAGGTCGTCTGACACGAACAAGGTTGTCGTATAACCTTGTTCGGGCTTGGCATTTTGAATGCAGAGTTCCGCGTCGCTCTTCCCACTGAGTACTTCTCGTTGGACGATATGAGCTAAAGCCGCAGTGGCTCTGTTAGGGTCTCGGAACAATTCTTTCGCTAAGGCAACATTGGCTCCGGAGGAAGTCGTCACGGTGATTGCCAACCAACTCTCAACCCATTCACATCCCGAAGGGCATCCGGTAACCTTCTCCAAGAGCATGCTTACGAGGGCGCTGTTGACTGCCAGTTGTTGGCTAGGTAGACGAATCTCGTAGACCCCATAGGCAGCCCGGGTAATGCGGCGGGTATTTATTCCGTGCGTCTTCTCCTCCTGCGAAGCCCAAGAGGCGAAGGTCCTCTCGTCCTTCGTAATCGCAAGACGAATCCCTGCATTCGCTGCCGCAAGATGCAGCTCGGTGCTAGCCAGTTGGGGATAGTTGCCGAGTGTCAGGTAGTCGGGAACCGTCAAGTTGGGTAGCGCAACCTCTCTGACACTGGCTACGGCCGCATGGCTGGTATCGACGCTGGGCAGACGTCCGATGCTACCTGAGCACAAAAGGACAACACAGCTCATCAGCACAGCGCCCACGCTCCGCCATTTCATGGCCATGTCTCCGAAATACAGGAGGTCGGAGGTCCTCCGAACAGAGCGAACACATGATTAGCGTCGCACTCCCGGTTTTCCAAGTCAGGAATACCTGGGCCCTGAGAGTCGACCGAAAACGCATCTGCAGCAGCTTTAGGGCTAGTACGCGCCGCTACGTCATCGACCCAATTCGGATAGGAGTCAGCACCGTATGGCAAGTATTGCTCATAGGCCCAGGAGCGACTCGAGAATGACACCCATAGATAGGTTAGCTGGGCACTCAGTGCTCGCACTGTGTTCGTTGATTCAACATTAGGGAAGTTGGTCGTCGCCAGAGACCAGCGTTGCGGGCTCCATTGCGCAATACCGTACGCGACACCGGGTGTATCCTCACTGCTCGGTTGCAGGTTGGACTCCTGTAAGAGGTTTCCAATGATGCCAGCAACTTGCGCATGTGTGTTCCCGTCGGCGATCAGGGCGTTCCAGGCGACGCCTATTCGCTGGTATACGGCGCCTGCAGGGAGTGAAACCTTGCCGCTGCCCGGAGGCTTGCTTACGCCACCGCCACTACCGACCGGTTCGAGCACCGGTGGCATTGCCGGCTGCACAAAAGCCGTCAACTCCAGACAAAGGTCAACCGAGTCCCCCGTCGGGTCCGACTCATTGACAGGGTCGTCGCCGGCATACGCGTAGGGCTGGTCAGTCTCGGCGAGGTCAGGGTCCACACTTAAGAACTGGCCTGTCCCTGGGTCATACCAGCGCGCAACACAGACCCCGCGTGCGTTCTCACGTACTTGCGAGCGGGACGACTCTTCTGAGCTGCGGCATTGCATTGTGGGGACGGACGGTCTAGGTACCTGGGCGACGGGCCGCGCGCGTACGCGCTCTCCGCAGAGCAACCGGTCTCCGCCGTGTGGTTCGAAACTAGAGCTCACGTCGCCATCTTCTCACGCTGCGTTCAGGCGGCCATGATAACTCTCGCAAGCCGCGAGGACAGGGCCCATCGAGCTGGTCGAGACCCGCCACGGCGGGCGCGTCACCCCGCCGTAGGCCGATGCATTTCGCAAGCATGGCTCTGCCGTCCGTCCCTGACCCGAAGGGGCGGTGACGGGAGCGCGACTAACCAAAAGTGGCTCTTTAGGAGGCACGGCTTGGGGACAAGAAGGTGGCACAAGTGCGAACATCTTGCTCTTAGCGTGGATCAACTGCAATAATTCGTGATACGCCGTTCCGCAGGCGACTGCCGATCGTAATTGCACCAGTACGGCCACTCGACTGGAAACGCGTCTGCCCTGGCGGCCGATGTCTCCACCAGCATCCCCGGAGCGATCCCTTCGAAGATCATCTTGGCGCCTACTGGCAATACTCCGCTCGCCAAGCGCTGCTTCGTGAGCGGTGGATCGACCGCGTACCTTGTCGCGGAGTAGTAGGCCTTGACCTTCGTCACTGTTGCGGTCACGACTGACGAGCCGAGCAATAGCGTCAGCTTCAGCACCAGCGTGATATGGCACCCGAGGCTTGGAGTTCCGCCTTCGCAACCAGCGCCAGGCCCAACGTCTTCGCGACCCGCTTGGGCGGAGCTCACTGTGAGCGATTGGTCGGGGCCGTGCGACCAGGTTCCGACGAAGCTTTGGGCAGTGCGTCTCTCCACTTTAGCCGTGTAACCAGGGGTGACGTGAACGCTCCTCAGGACGGTCTCGGCGGCTTGGAGGGCTACCGCCTGGTCGTCGCCGGGTGAGACAAAAAACACCCAATTGACCCAGCCATCGAGAAGCGCCAGGAGGTAGCTTTCGTTGTGCTGAGGGTTGACTCCGGCAAATGTGGTTACCCAAATACCATTGATCTTCTCTGTGTGCAGCTGGCTAGCCTGGCCCGCCAAGACAGGCACCGCAGGCGGGCCTCCGTGAGCGAACACGGCAAAGGTGCCGTGCGTGATCGATGGCGCCCCGCACTGGGAGATTGTCGCGCTCAATGGTCCGGTGATGACCTCAGAACTGCTCGGTGCCTTGGTGCAAACACTCACTGATGGGGTGCGAACCGCCCAGCCGACGGGCACGCTGATCGTAAAATCCCCCGACGAAACGGTGCGCGTTGCCGTCGCTGCAAACGCAGGTACGTAAGAATGAGCTGCGTCACGCTCCTGTCGTGGCATTGCGCTCGTTCTGATTGGACTGGCTGAGGACGCGGCCAACAAAATCGCCGCAGCGACAGCCAGCTTCATTGCGGATGTCATGCGAGGAGCCCTTCCCGGTCTAGTCCCGGTCCGTAGAAGGAGTTTTCGAGTTGGCCGACTCGTGACCCCGCGGCTCGCGGTGCCCAGAGCGCGTAAGCGGCGCTGGCGAATTTCTGCCGATCGGTTAGGTCTTGCAACCCAGTCGGGTTAGTTACGGTCTTCGGCCCAACCGCACCCTCAAAGTACTGGGCGACCTCTTCAGCGGCGAAATCGGGATCATAAGCCGACGCAATGTCCGTATCCGCCCAGGCTCTTTCCTGCCAACCGGCGTTCTTAGAGTACGGGCCGATGCCCAGTTCATCGCTCACGAACTCCAGTTGTATGGTAAGGCTTTGCGCAGCCTGTGACATTTTGAGGCCATGTTGGCTTGCGAAGGAGAACAGGGCCTGGGTGCGCCCACCTAACCACTGCGCAATGCCAAATGGCTCGAAGTAGGGGACGGTACCTCCTAGTGGCTGGCACACGCCCGTACCACCGACGCAGTCTGTGTCAACGCCGGACTCGACCTCGAAATTGCCTACAAAACCAGCAGCCTGCGCTCCCGAGAAGTGGTCGGTATTGAGAAAGTAGTTGAAGGCCACCAGTGCATTCGCGTTCTGCAACAGGATCGCGTCACAGTTCGCGGGGGACCCACACGAATTGTCTCCGCTCGGGTCGTCCTCATTGACAGGGTCGCCGCCGGCATAGGCGTAGGGCTCGTCCGTCTCGGCGAGATCCGGGTCCACGCTCATGAATTGGCCGGTCCCGGGGTCATACCAGCGCGCAACACAGACCCCGCGTGCGTTCTCAGGTACTTTGGGTGCGCAAGGTCTGCTCTCGTTAGCGATGTTCGCTCGGCACTGTCACAGCTCTGGGACGGAGCCTCCATGAATCCTGGCGCGGATCACAGTGGGCGATTGAGGCGGCGGTCTCCTCGGGCGCGGCGTTGGTAGATACTCAAGGTTGAGACTCCAGGTCCGCTGGCGGCCTAAGCCGTTCGGCGATGCCGTCAACTGCCTTCGTAGCGGCATCGGCAACGGCGCGGTTGACGGAGCGCTTGAGCGGGACCAAGTGGTCCACCACCGTTCTGTCACCGATCAAGCCAAGCGACTCGATCGCTTGGCATTGCACAAGGTAGTCGGGGTCCTGGAGCGCCCGGAGAAGGATATCTATTGACGCAGCACCGGGGATTGCTCCCAATGCAGCGGCCGCACGCAACCTTGTGGCACCCGGCGCAGTACTAAAAAGCGCCTCACTAAGAACTGGCCGTGCCTCCGCGCGATGAGTGCAGCCAAGGCCTTCGAGCGCGGGTCCCGACGTGATCCACTGCGTCGAATTGAAAGCCGCGAGGTAAGCCTCAGGCAGTGTCGAACCCAAGTGGCAAGAGACGGCCACTATGTGGTCGATTGCAGCGCCTCTTCGAGGAATTGAGAAATTCCGCGCTCCCGAGAGAAACGCACGAAACTCCTCGACGGCTGCAGGCCCGGCCAATTCTAAAGCTTGGAAGTGCTGGCTGTCGCCGTACCAAATCGCGTCTTGCAATAGTCGCCCTAGGCTATCCTCCGCGCAAATCTCATAGTGAGTCATCGGGAGAAGATTACCGTCTGAGCGCCCGACTCCGGATTAATAGCGATGATCTGAGTCACCTTTGGGTTGGCCTGCAACGCCCGGAACTCTATCCTCGCCCAAGTGCTGCTGCTGCTCACGTTGTCTCCCAGAAGTGCACGAACTGTCCCGGAGGCCCCCTCGGCAAATTGTCGAGAGAGGTTGTCCCAAGCCGCTGCATCTGACTCGGGAGGTACAGGAAGCCCCCTCAAATCTATCAATTGGGCCAACGTAGTGCCGCCGTTCTCAGTAGCATACTCGGCCGCGATTGAGCCACCATTGATGCCGAGACCTGACCAAAAGATGGCTTCTCCAGACTCCGTAGCTAAGCTGACGGCCCCCTCCGCGGCGATGCTCGCCAGATCTCCGGCGACGGCAAGGCCCGCCTCGTCTTCGTCAACCCCAGGCAGCGCCGCTCCAACAATGTACGGGAAGAGTTCGCCCGATTGGTAAGCGCCAGGCGCTACGCACGGGTAGGGCTCCGAGGTGCTCAGCCCTAGTGGTTGGCCGCCTTGAAGCGACGAAACTCCGTTGACGAACTGGTCGAAGCTGTTCTCGATGCCAGCTACATAGTTGGCGTGCGCCTGCGGGGTGTCGGTGCATTGAAATATGTCTGAGTCACAGTTCAACGTTTCGGAGATCTCGACCGCGTGGTTACTGACCCAGTTGGACACGGCTACAAATGGGCAGAGGGGGTTCCAACGACTACACAATCCACTCGGGTCGCCCTCATTTACTGAGTCGTCGCCAGCGTAGGCGTAAGGCTGGTCCGTCTCTGCTAGGTCAGGGTCCACGCTGATAAACAGGCCGGTGCCCGGGTCATACCAGCGCGCGCCCATGTAGTAGAGCCCAGAAGTTGGGTCCTGGTACTGGCCGGCCCACAGCAGCGGCGTAGCGGTGCTCTCTGCCAACAGCGCCCCGACCGTGTCCGAGCCGTCACCGCCTCCAAGCTCGTGGGCTGTCGGGCTAGCCGCGGAGGAGACGTCGGTGTCGTAGACGAGGTTGTCCCAGCCGTCGGGGCTGTTGTAGACAAAGCCAGTCGTGGTGCCCGCTCCGATTGCGTCACTGTACGGTATGGCCAGGCCCACGTACAGCTCGCCCGAGCCGGCCAGCGATGGGAATTTCACTGATGTCGTGTCCGATGTGGCGTTCCCGGACCCGCCGAAGGACCAGGTGGCCCCGGCTGGCGCAGAGAACTCCTGGATTATGACCGCGCTCCCGCCCGGGGTCGTGTCCCAGGTGAGGTCGATGTTGGAGGCGCCGGCAGTCGTGACAACCCCCCACCAGATCTCCATGTCGGAGTCGGTCGAGGTGGTCGGCGCCCACTGGACGGCCTTGGACCACGTGGTGACGCCGCCCCCCGAGACAGCTGTTATGTAGGGCTGGGGGTCGCTCGAGTTGCCCGCGAGCACGGTCATAGCCAAGACGTCGCCGACCGCTTGGGGCGAGACGGCAACCGGGGAGTTCCCGTCGGCCTCGACCGGGAGCCCAACGGATTTGATCGCCCCGGTGGCAGGCGTGGTGGCCGACACCAGCAATGCAATTGCGCCTGCCCCGGTCCCCGCAGGGCTGATCGTGCCCGAGACCCCGGTCGCTGTTGCCACGACGAAGTCACTGCTGACGACGTCGTAGCTGACCCCCGAGGTGCCGCCAGAAGCCCCGGTGCCCCACGCGTACTGGATGCCCACGTAGGCGTCGCCCGAGCGTGCCGTGCTGAGGGATGGGAAATTGCCGCTCGTGGCGGCCCCCGAGGTGTCGATCGACCAGGTCGGCGAAGTCCCCGCCGCCAGCTCCTCGTCGGCCAGCTGGATATGGTTGACCGAGGTGGTGAGGTCGACAGTGAGCGTGTGGGACCCGGTGGAGGTCACCACCCCGTAGAAG
>Ga0182024_10010384_pt1 | contig 18971 bp, 22 predicted proteins | sample P32metaG_FD_120480 | JGI IMG/M metagenome (GOLD analysis project Ga0182024, IMG submission 120480) | Permafrost microbial communities from Stordalen Mire, Sweden - P3-2 metaG (Illumina Assembly) | ecosystem: Environmental > Terrestrial > Soil > Wetlands > Permafrost | place: Sweden: Stordalen... | reverse complement strand
GGGGATATGTTTCCGCTCCGCCGCCATTTCCGCCGGCCCTCCGCTCGCGCTTGGGTCGCTCCGCCGCGACGCTCACGCCAGGCTCGCCGGCTTGGCGCCGGTGCCACGCACGTTCTGCCGAACACTTCGCTACGGCTTCGCCTTCGCTTACGCCTGTCATTCCCGTCGCTCCTGTCCGCTCCGCTGATGCTCCGCCTGCGCTCCCGGCGCTTGCCTCTGCGGGCCGGCTACCGGCTCCTTTGAAGGATTTTGTTGTCCGTCCCAATCGCGAGAGTAAATTTCGACCTAACAGTTTACGCGTTGATTATCGGCACATCCGAAATACCGTTCCATTGGAACCGAAGCGACGACGGCTGTTGAAAACTACCAACGAATTCTCTTTCTCCGAACAATACCCGTACATTATACGGGTCGCTAACCGGGGCTTGCCACGACGATCTACGCCCACAGCCTGAAGGATCGGCCCCAATCCGACTGGGAACCCCTCGACACCCACGCCAAGGCGGTAGCCAACCTCGCCAAAGATTTCGCCAGCGCCTTCGCCGCCGGTGATTGGGGCGAACTGCTCGGGCTGTGGCATGATTTGGGGAAGGCGTCTGCGAAGTTCCAGAATTATATCGGCCAGACCGGCGATCCCGACGCCGCCGAAAACCAAAACGGCGGCGATCATTCCACCTTCGGCGGTCGGCTGGCAGCGCAGAAGATTCCGGGGTTGTCGGGCCAATTGCTGGCATTCTGCATCGCTGGACACCACGCTGGGCTGGCTGACGCGAACGCAACTGACAGCTTGTTGGAACGTTCGACGTTGGCCTACAAGCTTGATCCGGCGCGATATGAGATTGAGCCGGTCGCCATCGCCGACAACATTCCCATTCTGCCGAAATTGGCATTTCCATTGGCCAAGCCTGATCCGAATGACTGGGGATTTCCTGCCGCGTTCTTCACACGGATGCTGTTTTCCGCACTCATCGACGCCGATCGAACGGCGACGGAACAATTCTGCAACCCGGATCAAGCCGCCGAGCGGAATCTGCCCAAGCCAGTGCTGGCGCATCTACGGCCACTGATTGACGTATGCCTGGCAGAGAAGCAAAAACCGAATGATGTTTCGCGTGTCAACAAGATCCGTGCTCGCGTGCTTTCCGAATGCCTCAACGCGGCGTCGCTACCGCCTGGCTTCTTCTCTTTAAACGTGCCAACCGGCGGCGGCAAGACGCTCGCCTCGCTCGCGTTCGCACTGCATCACGCAAACCACAATCCAAAGCTTCGTCGCGTCGTCGTGGCAATTCCGTTTACCAGCATCATTGAACAGACCGCCGACCAATATCGCGATGCGTTGGGCAGTCTCGCCGACACCGCGCTCATCGAACATCACAGCAATCTGAATCCAAAACACGACACGCGACAGAACAAACTCGCCGCCGAGAATTGGGATGCGCCGCTGATCGTCACGACCAATGTCCAACTCTACGAGAGCTTATTTGCTGCCGCGACCACGCCCGCCCGCAAACTTCACCGGTTGGCCAATAGCGTCATCATTCTCGATGAAGCTCAGTCGATGCCGGTCGATCTTCTAAAGCCGACGTTGGCAGCGCTTCGTGAACTTGTCACACGATACGGCTGCACTGTCGTGCTTTGCACCGCGACACAGCCCGCCTTGCAACATCGGCCTGGCGAATTTGAAATCGGCCTGAAAGACGTCCGGCCAATCGTTCAGAACGAAGCAGCGTTGCATCACGATCTCAAGCGGGTGGAAGTCAGCCGTTGTGGGGTTCTCGCAGATGATGCGCTCGTTGAACGACTGGCTGCCGAGCGACAGGTGCTGTGCGTGGTCAACACCAAGGCTCACGCGGCGAAGCTTTACAAAGGTCTTGTCGTGCATCTCGGCAAATCTGCCGGATGTTATCACCTGAGCACCTTCATGTGCGCCCAGCACCGGCGCGAGGTGCTTGTCGAAATCCGCCAGCGATTGAAAGAGAAAAAGAGCTGTCGCGTCATCTCCACACAACTGATCGAGGCTGGCGTCGATATCGATTTGCCTGTCGTCTACCGCGCCCCGGCTGGTTTTGATTCAATTGCACAAGCTGCCGGTCGCTGTAATCGCGAGGGCAAACTCGTCGACGAAAACGGCAACCCCATCCTCGGCAAGGTCTACGTCTTCGACACCGAGCAACTCCCGCCGCCCGGCATGCTTCGCAGCGCCGCCCAAGTGGCAAATGAACTGGCTGACGCGCATCCCGATCCGCTGTCGCCAGAATCAGTGAGGGCTTATTTCCAGCATTTGTACTGGCAGAACAGCGAGATTTGGGACAAACACGGAGTTATGTCATGTTTCAACTACAACCGTGGCATTCCGTCGCACGACAAACTCGCGCCATTTCGATTCAAGACCGCAGCTGAGGCTTACCAAATCATCCGCGAAGAGCAGACACCGATTCTCGTTCCATATATCGAGGAAGCGCAAGAAATGATGAATTACGTCCTCACAGGCCAACCGATCGACTCACGTTTCTTCCGCGAAGCGCAGAAGTACACAGTCAGCGTTCGAGACAATCTGCTTCAGGAAATGTTTAACAATGCCTCACTTATCCAGCATCCCGATGCGGGCCTTTGGGTGATGAATAACAAGGATGCGTACTCGAAGGAATTAGGGCTGCTGCCCGATGTGGCTGGATTGAGCCCAGAGTCTTTATTCGTGTGAAGGAGGAAGTGTTATGATTCGCGTGCACTTCTCAAAAAGAGCGGGCTCCGTATTGGAGCCCGCAATGCATAACCACACCGGTCTGTGCAAGTGTGTTTCAATCCACGCTCCCGGGTGGGGAGCGACGCGCCTGACGCAAGCAGCGGCCGTTTTTCACAACGACAAGCGGAGCTTTATAGCCATAGCGAGATTTCAATCAAGGCAGATAATTTTATGTTCACACTAGCACAAATTGGAGTGGTAGGCAGGAGATAATTTGACATGGCTGGATTCGCTCGTTATGCTACGGCGATCATGGATCAATTAGTCAGGCGACGGCGTCTTGTAGTTGACTTGTTTTTGCGGAGCCCGGGCCGGTCCGACATCCTCATCGCCGCAGGCCTGCATCCTCAAGACGCAAAGGCGATTGAAGATCATCTCTTGATGTCGCCATGCGTTAGCCCAGCGCTAATGAATTGGGTTCAAAATTTGATTGCGAAGGGCAACTCCAAGTGACTTAGAAAAGGTGCGACATGTCATATGGGATTCGACTACTGTGCTGGGGTGACTTCGCCTTATTTGCGCGCCCGGAAATGAAGGTGGAAAGGCTGAGCTACGACGTTATTACGCCGTCCGCATCCCGCGGCATCATTGAGGCGATCTACTGGAAGCCGGAAATTCGCTGGGTGATCGATCGTCTTCGCGTTCTAAAGCCCATTCGTTTTACGTCGCAACGACGAAATGAAGTCGGCGCCAAGATTCCAGAAGCTGCTGCCCGAAAGGCAATGAAAGCTGGCGTTGGCAATCTTGGCCTGTACATCGAAGTCGAACGTCAGCAGCGTGCAGCGCTTCTCCTTCGCGACGTTGCATACGTCATTGAAGCCCATCTCGAAGTCGTCGGCGGCGAGAACAACGTTGCCAAGCATCTTGACCAGTTCAATCGTCGAGCAAGAGCCGGCCAGTGTTTTACGCGTCCGTATCTTGGCGCGCGTGAGTGCGCGGCGAATTTCGCGTTGCTCGAGGACGACATGTTGCCATTCGACGAACTGCCACCAAACCAGCGCAAACGCGAACTTGGCTGGATGCTTCACGATATTGACTACGCCAACGATCGTCAGCCTCGATTCTTCAAGGCGGAGATGGTAGATGGGCTAATCGTCGTGCCACCGCTGCATGGAGCGGAGGTACGCGGATGATCCTCCAAAGCCTCGTAAAATATTATGATCGTCTCGCGTCGGATCCCGATAAGCCGATGACGCCATCCGGCTTCAGTCGTGAGAAGATTAGTTTCACGTTAGTCATTGCACCTGACGGATCGTCGGCAACTCTTGCTGATGAGCGCGAACAGCAAGGCAACAAATTCTTTCCTCGCATAATGGCGGTCCCGGATCGTGGTGGCCGTTCTGGCACTGCGCTCAAGCCTAATTTTCTTTGGGACAATTCCGGCTACGTCCTTGGCCGAGACAGCAAGGGAAAATCTGATCGCTCGCGCCAAGCGTTTGAATCGTTTCGAGACTTTCACGCGAAGATGGCGGAGATCATTCAGGATGATGAGTTGACCGCCGTCGCAAAGTTCCTTGCCAATTGGTCACCGCAGCGCGCAGAGGAGTTTCCTCTATTTGAAGAAGCGATCGATAAGAACATCGTTTTCCGCATCAAGGATCGAAAGCACTTTGTTCACCAGTCGCCTGCGATTGCGCGGGAATGGAAAGCTCCCGTAGAAGAGGGCGAAGTTGTCGTCACTGGCCAAAGCCTTGTAAGCGGCGACACGGGTCCAATCGCTCGTCTGCATCCACTGATCTCCGGTGTGAAGGGCGCTCAAACGATGGGCGCTGCTATCGCTAGCTTTAATCTTGATGCGTTCACCAGCTATGGATTGGCGCAAACATACAACGCACCGGTCTCCGTGGTGGACGCATTCAAATACACCACGGCGTTAAATCGCTTGCTGGAAGATCGACACCGTCGAATCCAACTCGCCGACGCCACCTTTATCTTCTGGGCGTCAGAACCAACAATGCTCGAAGAAGTCTGTGACGCATTTTTTGGCGACGCTCCAACACCGAAGGCCGATGCCCCACCAGAGGATATCGAGCGCGCTCGTGAAGTCCGGTTATTTCTCACCCAGCTTCGCGAGGGCTACGCTGCCAGTGAAGCGATCACGGCTGACAGCGACGTCAAATTCTTTGTGCTTGGCCTTTCACCTAATGCATCACGCATCAGCGTTCGTTTTTGGCAAGAGAGCAGTGTTGCCGAGATGAAGCAGCGTCTTGGCCGACATCTGCAAGACATCGAGTTGGCAGGCGCTCGTCCCGATGATCCGCCATTGGTAATGAGGCGAATCGTGCAGGCGACCGGTCGTGCCGAATTCACTGGCGGCGCCTTCAAAGGATACGATACTGACGCGATTCCGCCGCTGATTGCCGGCGCGGTTGCGCGGGCAGTTTTTCAAGGAACGCCGTACCCACAGATGCTGCTCGGACAGATGCTTAATCGCATCCGCGCAGACGGTCACATCAGTCACGTTCGGGTAGCAACAATCAAAGCATGTCTCGTCCGCAATTCAAAGCTCAATTTACAGGATAAGGAGGTGCTCGTGGCACTCGACACGAACAGAACTGACGCTGGCTATGTGGCCGGACGTGTCTTTGCACTTTTGGAAAAAATTCAGCAGGACAGCGCCCGAGGCGAACTGAATGCGACGATCAAGGATCGCTACTTTTCTGCCGCCAGTGCTACGCCGAGCGTTGTGTTCCCGAGATTGATCCGTCTAAACCAACACCACATGGCCAAACTCGAGACACCCCAGCGCATTTTCTATGACAAACTTCTCGGCGAAGCGATGGATAAGCTCGACAGCTTCCCCAACCACTTCAATCTGCAAGACCAAGGCTTATTCGCTGTCGGCTATTTCCATCAGCGACAGGAACTCTACACCAGCAAGAAGCAAAACAAGGAAGGAGACAAGCAATGAACACCCCAATTCAAAACCGCTACGACTTCGTCTACCTCTTCGACGTCACCGATGGCAATCCCAACGGCGACCCGGACGCTGGCAACCTGCCGCGTATTGACGCCGAGACGGGACAAGGGCTCGTCACCGATGTCTGCCTGAAGCGCAAAGTGCGCAATTACGTCGGCCTCGTTCACGAGGAGAAGCCGCCGTACGAGATCTACGTGAAAGAGAAAGCGGTTCTCAATCAGCAGCACGAGCGTGCTTACAAGGCGTTGTCGATCGATCCGAAGAAGCGTGACGCCAAAGGCAAAGACAAGGCCGAGGAAGACAAGAAGCTCACACTGTGGATGTGCCAGAACTTTTATGACATCCGCACGTTTGGTGCCGTCATGACGACTGAAGTGAACGCCGGCCAGGTTCGCGGCGCGGTGCAGTTGACCGTTTCGCGCAGCATTGATCCGATCGTCTCGCAGGAGCATGCGGTAACGCGTTGTGCCGTCACCACTGAACGCGAGGCCGAAAAGCAGAGTGGTGATAATCGCACCATGGGCCGCAAGTTCACCGTTCCATACGGCCTCTACATGGGCTTCGGCTACATCAATGCTTCGCTAGCCGGACAGACCGGATTCGGCGACGCCGATCTGAAACTATTCAAGCAAGCCTTAGGTCAGATGTTTGAAGCCGATCGCTCGGCCGCCAGAGGCCGAATGTCGCCGGTGAAGTGTGTGGCGTTCCGTCACGAGAACAAGCTGGGCAACGCCAGCGCCGACCAATTGTTTGCTCGGGTGAAGGTTTCACTCGATCGCAAATTGGTCAACGAAAAGCGTCCGCCGCGTTCGAAGACGGATTACGTGTTCAGCACTGTCGAGAGCGACCTTCCCGACGGCGTGACCATCGAAGAATGGGTCTGACCCATGTTCTCCGAAGACGATCTCCTCCCCATCAGCGCGCTGCAGCATTTGCTGTACTGCGATCGGCAATGCGCGCTGATTCATTTGGAGCAGCTTTGGGCGGAGAACAGCCTGACGGTTCGCGGGCGGCATCTGCATGAGCGGGCCGACTCGGGGAAAAGCGAGAGGCGGGATTCCGTTCGCACCGTGCGGTCGCTTCCTTTGCGGTCGCTCGCGTGGGGGCTCATCGGCAAGGCGGACGTCGTCGAGTTTCACGCCGAGCCGGCGGGGCAACGCGCGTTCCCCGTCGAATACAAACACGGCAAGCCCAAGGCGCACGACGCCGATCGCGTGCAGCTCTGCGCACAGGCGTTGTGCCTGGAAGAGATGCTCGGCGTCAGCGTGCCCGCCGGGGCGTTGTTTTATGGCAAGACGCGCCGACGGCTGGATGTTCCCTTCGATGCGTCGCTGCGCGCGATCACCGCGCAAACGATCGCCCGGCTGCACGAGCTGATCGCGTCGCGCATCACGCCGGCCGCGGTGTATGAGAAGGCCAAGTGTGATCGCTGCTCGCTGATCAACCTGTGCATGCCCAAAGCTCGCCAGCGGATTGGCGCCAGCGATTACGTCGAGCGGGCGCTAGCCAGCGTGTTATCGACGGGAGCTGCATCGGATTAACCATTAAACTGACGCGAGGTGTGGCGTTGAAACAACATCTGAACACGCTCTTCGTCACCACTGACGGCTCCTATCTCGCCCGCCAGGGCGAAGCCGTGCTGGTGCGCGTCGAGAAGCAAACCAAGCTTCGCGTGCCGATTCACACCCTCGGCGGCATCGTCTGCTTCGGCCGCGTGGGGCTCAGCCCATCGCTCATGGGCCTCTGCGGCGAGAAAGGCGTCTGCATCTCCCTGCTGAGCAATCACGGCCGATTCCTCGCCCGCGTCAATGGCTTCACCAGCGGCAACGTGCTGCTCCGCCGCGAGCAATATCGCCGGGCTGATTCGCCGATGGATACCGCGGCCATTTCGCGCGTGATCGTCGCGGCAAAGATCGCCAACGCCCGGTCCGTCCTGCTGCGCCATCTACGCGATTATCCGCAGACTATCGGCCGGGCCGAGATCGACAAAGCAATTGCATACCTCGCCCAGAGCATTGATCTGCTTCGCAATCCGGCACTGAGCGCGGATTCCATCCGCGGCGTCGAAGGAGATTCCGCCGGCTGCTATTTCGGCATTTTCGATCACCTGATCGTCGCGCAGAAAGAGAGCTTCGCGTTCAAGGTGCGCAGCCGGCGGCCGCCGCTTGATCCGGTGAATGCGCTACTGTCGTTTCTCTATTCGATGCTGGCTCACGATGTCCGCAGCGCCTGCGAAACGGTTGGCCTCGATCCGCAGGTTGGCTTCCTGCATCGCGATCGCCCAGGCAGGCCTGGACTGGCGCTCGATCTGATGGAAGAATTTCGCCCGTTCCTGGCCGATCGCCTAGCGTTGTCGCTGATCAACCGCCGGCAGGTTTCCGCATCCGGTTTCAAGATCGCCGAGAATGGCGCGGTGCAGATGGACGATGCGACGCGCAAAGCCGTTCTGGTGGCCTATCAGAAGCGCAAGCAGGAAGAGATCCTGCATCCGTTCCTAAACGAGAAAGTGAGCATCGGCTTGCTTGCTCATCTGCAAGCCCGGCTGCTTGCCCGCCACCTTCGCGGCGACCTGGACGCCTATCCACCGTTCATCTGGAAATGATTGGAGCCCGCATGTGTTTGTCCTGGTGACCTACGACGTATCAACGACGACTCGTGAGGGCCGGAGACGCTTGACGCAGGCCGCCAAAGCCTGCCTTGACTACGGCCAGCGCGTGCAGAATTCCGTCTTCGAATGCCAGATCGATCCCACACAATGGGCCGAACTGAAGCTTCGGCTTCTCGACCTCTACAATCCCAAGGAGGACAGCCTGCGATTTTATTATCTGGGATCCAACTGGCGGCGGCGCGTCGAACATCACGGAACCAAACCCGCGACCGATTTGGAGGGACCGTTAATCGTCTAGCAATTCAATAACCGCCCCATCGCCAAGTCGCGAAGGTCCAGCGCGCATGAATGACCGGGCAGGTTCGCGACAAATCTAAATCGCTCTTTGACAAGTAAATAAAGAATTTGAACGGCGGCGGCTTCCTAATGACGGAAGGAATCCGCCGCCGTTCGCGGTCGCGCGATGCTTTCCCCTGTGGCCGCGATCGGTTATGCATAAGCGGTCGCTCCCCGCACGGGAGCGTGGATTGAAACAAATCGTCGATGAATGCGTTTGTATTGCCGGCGGGTCGCTCCCCGCACGGGAGCGTGGATTGAAACCCGAAAGGTCAACGAAGCCTTGAAGTGGGCAAAAGGTCGCTCCCCGCACGGGAGCGTGGATTGAAACTTCGCCGCCAGGGTGTATGGCCAATTCACGACCAGGTCGCTCCCCGCACGGGAGCGTGGATTGAAACGATGAAGTCGCGCCACTCGCTTTCGATGCCGATGGTCGCTCCCCGCACGGGAGCGTGGATTGAAACTTCGTCGATTGAATGAAGATGCCCTGCGACTTGGCGTCGCTCCCCGCACGGGAGCGTGGATTGAAACGGCGCCCTCGACGGTGAAGCGGCCTCCCTTGGCGGGTCGCTCCCCGCACGGGAGCGTGGATTGAAACTTCGGCACCGTCGAGCAATCGACGCCGGTGTGGGGTCGCTCCCCGCACGGGAGCGTGGATTGAAACTCCTTGCCGTCCCGGTCCATCTTCAGCGCCGCCAGGTCGCTCCCCGCACGGGAGCGTGGATTGAAACATGGTTGATCGACGACACGCCATACATCCGCCACGTCGCTCCCCGCACGGGAGCGTGGATTGAAACCCACCATTCATCGAACGTCATCTTCGCTCCTAATGTCGCTCCCCGCACGGGAGCGTGGATTGAAACATCGCATCAGTTGCTCGGCGTGATCGACACGACCAGTCGCTCCCCGCACGGGAGCGTGGATTGAAACCAGATAGCGCCGACTAATTCTGATCCGACGCCGGCGTCGCTCCCCGCACGGGAGCGTGGATTGAAACTTGGACATGGCTTGCATGCCGGAAGTTTACAAGGTCGCTCCCCGCACGGGAGCGTGGATTGAAACAGGTGATTGAATATCCTAACGTCACGCCCGCCAGTCGCTCCCCGCACGGGAGCGTGGATTGAAACAATCTCGGCAAAGCCATTTAGTGACGGCTTAATGGTCGCTCCCCGCACGGGAGCGTGGATTGAAACTGTCATGGCAGCACCGGCGTCCCTTCCGCGCATCGTCGCTCCCCGCACGGGAGCGTGGATTGAAACAATCAGCGGCGGAAGCTTGTATAGATCGTCAGAGGTCGCTCCCCGCACGGGAGCGTGGATTGAAACGGGCGATGGGCTTGCCATACATCTACCCCGCCGAAGTCGCTCCCCGCACGGGAGCGTGGATTGAAACGCTGTCAGACCTGCCAGAAGCAGGCACTTGAAGGTCGCTCCCCGCACGGGAGCGTGGATTGAAACGCAACCATCGGCGGTATATCGCGGCGTTGCGATCAGGTCGCTCCCCGCACGGGAGCGTGGATTGAAACCTCGAAGCCGCAGATTTGATTGTCGCCGATCCAGAGTCGCTCCCCGCACGGGAGCGTGGATTGAAACTCGATATCCATGACCTTGTTGCCGCCGGCCGCGGGTCGCTCCCCGCACGGGAGCGTGGATTGAAACAACGCCGTCTCATCTGTACCCATGACTCTGGCAAGTCGCTCCCCGCACGGGAGCGTGGATTGAAACCGATGCGTACCCGTATGAATCGGCAAGAATCCTGGTCGCTCCCCGCACGGGAGCGTGGATTGAAACTCAAGATCGTTGATCGTATTTCCGCGAATCGTAGAGGTCGCTCCCCGCACGGGAGCGTGGATTGAAACAAATCCAGCGGCTCGGGAAGAACGATCGCCGAAGTCGCTCCCCGCACGGGAGCGTGGATTGAAACAGGCTCTTGCTAACCGCCAACATCAAAGCGGTCTGGTCGCTCCCCGCACGGGAGCGTGGATTGAAACACGGAGGTCGATCAACGAATTTTGGAATTCGTCAGTCGCTCCCCGCACGGGAGCGTGGATTGAAACTGTTTGGAGAGCAGTCGCAGACGACATCCCAACGGGTCGCTCCCCGCACGGGAGCGTGGATTGAAACCACCTTTGAGCCACTCCCGCGCCTCGTCGCTCAGTCGCTCCCCGCACGGGAGCGTGGATTGAAACCGACTAAGCTGATACCTGATCTCCGCCCGCTCGGCGTCGCTCCCCGCACGGGAGCGTGGATTGAAACATGCTTGCCACGATCGCCGTCCTGCGCCAGCAGCCGTCGCTCCCCGCACGGGAGCGTGGATTGAAACTCGCCCATGGCGCCAGTCCCTGGCTGAGCCGTCGGTCGCTCCCCGCACGGGAGCGTGGATTGAAACACTTTGACGTACATGGGAGTGACTACCGGAGCGATGTCGCTCCCCGCACGGGAGCGTGGATTGAAACAAGAGCACGTGGCGCGGTGCCTGCGCCAAGTGGAGGTCGCTCCCCGCACGGGAGCGTGGATTGAAACGATATCAATCGAATTGTCAAACAACCCCGATATGGTCGCTCCCCGCACGGGAGCGTGGATTGAAACGACGCGCGCGCCGTTATCCGGCGGGACGATGATCGGTCGCTCCCCGCACGGGAGCGTGGATTGAAACAGTTCGGGCGTGGTCGCGATCGTCCAGACTTCGGCGTCGCTCCCCGCACGGGAGCGTGGATTGAAACATTGCGATGCTCCGTCGTTGTTCGTGGATTTGCCGGGTCGCTCCCCGCACGGGAGCGTGGATTGAAACAAATGGGAACCCGTCGTCTCGAAGTACCGAGACAAGTCGCTCCCCGCACGGGAGCGTGGATTGAAACCAAACCAGCCCGGCGGGATTGCGCACGATCACCGAGTCGCTCCCCGCACGGGAGCGTGGATTGAAACTCGCGAAGGTCGCGCCGTTCGGCGCGGCGTATCCGGGTCGCTCCCCGCACGGGAGCGTGGATTGAAACCATGTCGCTATGCTCAGCCGCACGTTGCGCGTCGTCGCTCCCCGCACGGGAGCGTGGATTGAAACGTCTTCTTTGAATTTTGCATTTTGACTTTTGCCCTGTCGCTCCCCGCACGGGAGCGTGGATTGAAACGTCGATGCGCTCCGCATCGCCAGATTCAGCGATAGGTCGCTCCCCGCACGGGAGCGTGGATTGAAACACGACGCGCCAAATGCTCGAGTAACTGAGCGCCCGTCGCTCCCCGCACGGGAGCGTGGATTGAAACTCTTGCCGCGCCGGGACAGCCAACCGGCGCGGCCGTCGCTCCCCGCACGGGAGCGTGGATTGAAACGCGGTCAAATTGAGACTGGCGCAGATCCGCCGAGTCGCTCCCCGCACGGGAGCGTGGATTGAAACATTTGTTCGGCGGTCAGCGCGAACATCGGCCCCAGTCGCTCCCCGCACGGGAGCGTGGATTGAGACCGGAAAATCCTCGGCGAGCGTGTCGCTGGTTAGCGTCGCTCCCCGCACGGGAGCGTGGATTGAAACGACAATCCAGGCGTACACCTGGGCGGCGGGATCGGGTCGCTCCCCGCACGGGAGCGTGGATTGAAACACGGACGCTCTCCTCCGCAAACGCAACGCGTTTCGTCGCTCCCCGCACGGGAGCGTGGATTGAAACATCCACAACGCGACCAACGGCGACAAAAGCCCCAGTCGCTCCCCGCACGGGAGCGTGGATTGAAACCGAGAGTGGGTTGCGGGGGAGGATGGCTTTGGCGAGTCGCTCCCCGCACGGGAGCGTGGATTGAAACATCGCTGGCTTGCTTGGCGGCTTCCAGCCGGCCGGTCGCTCCCCGCACGGGAGCGTGGATTGAAACAAACCCGCCACAAGCATCTGTGCGCCTGCCTCGGTCGCTCCCCGCACGGGAGCGTGGATTGAAACTGATCAAAGCGCTGCGGGATTGCTGCATCGGCTCGTCGCTCCCCGCACGGGAGCGTGGATTGAAACCCGATCGGCTCAAGGCCATCCTGGCGGGGGTCGATGGTCGCTCCCCGCACGGGAGCGTGGATTGAAACCCACTCGCAAACCCAATGGAGGCATTCCGATGAGTCGCTCCCCGCACGGGAGCGTGGATTGAAACAGAAGTGACCGCGCCAGCCCCACCGATCCGGCCAGTCGCTCCCCGCACGGGAGCGTGGATTGAAACCCTTCAGCGTGCTTGATCACGTCCGCATCGATTAGTCGCTCCCCGCACGGGAGCGTGGATTGAAACCTGATCGTCGGCGTGGCGTTGCTGGGCCTGTTTGTGTCGCTCCCCGCACGGGAGCGTGGATTGAAACATGGGCACACCGGGCGCGTAATCATCAATAAAGCGTCGCTCCCCGCACGGGAGCGTGGATTGAAACGCGCCCGAGCCGTTGGCCCATCCGGCGGGAAGTGTGTCGCTCCCCGCACGGGAGCGTGGATTGAAACGCTGATAATGTTAATTGGGCATCTATTTATGACCGTCGCTCCCCGCACGGGAGCGTGGATTGAAACTTGAAGGGATAATTATGGCAGGCGCGACGCAGAACGTCGCTCCCCGCACGGGAGCGTGGATTGAAACACTTTGGGCGATGGGACCGATCCAAGCTGCTGGATGTCGCTCCCCGCACGGGAGCGTGGATTGAAACCGATCGCAAATACGACGATCGCAGAACCCACGGCGTCGCTCCCCGCACGGGAGCGTGGATTGAAACGTTCATCGGCCGAAAATCCGGCGGAGTTAACCCGGTCGCTCCCCGCACGGGAGCGTGGATTGAAACGATGTGCTCATCCATGCCAGCCCCGACGCGCTGGAGTCGCTCCCCGCACGGGAGCGTGGATTGAAACTATCGGGCGCGAGCGCGTTGATGATGATCGGTGCGGTCGCTCCCCGCACGGGAGCGTGGATTGAAACGAATGATGCTGCCGCCAAATACGCCGAAAATGACGTCGCTCCCCGCACGGGAGCGTGGATTGAAACTCTATGGGAGCCCAACGGATGTGATGAAGCAGGTCGTCGCTCCCCGCACGGGAGCGTGGATTGAAACGTATCGAGCTACGCGCGGCACGCCCGCATACTTCGTGTCGCTCCCCGCACGGGAGCGTGGATTGAAACTCGCCGGCAACGTCGCTGCTCTTCAGCCGGGATAGTCGCTCCCCGCACGGGAGCGTGGATTGAAACTGCTTTAGTCGCTATTGCTAACGATCCCAAGGAGTCGCTCCCCGCACGGGAGCGTGGATTGAAACTCGGCGATCACCGCCGGAACGCTCTTGACCGTTTGTCGCTCCCCGCACGGGAGCGTGGATTGAAACACCTTCAGCGACTTGCACATTTCTCCGACGGTCAGTCGCTCCCCGCACGGGAGCGTGGATTGAAACCACACCGCCATGCTCAGCCGCACGTTGCGCGTCGTCGCTCCCCGCACGGGAGCGTGGATTGAAACCATCCCTGCTCATAGATCCAAACAATTTCAAAGAGTCGCTCCCCGCACGGGAGCGTGGATTGAAACACTTTCACGCCGGTCCTCAACAGCAGCCAGCTGACGTCGCTCCCCGCACGGGAGCGTGGATTGAAACTCACGCAAAGCCGCAAAGACGCGGAGAAGAAAGGGGTCGCTCCCCGCACGGGAGCGTGGATTGAAACAGACCGAGGCCGATCACTCCGACGCCGATGATCCGGTCGCTCCCCGCACGGGAGCGTGGATTGAAACGTCACCAGCACCGACCATCACGCCGAGGAATTCGGGTCGCTCCCCGCACGGGAGCGTGGATTGAAACCAGTCCAGATGCCGACGAACTGATGCAGCAGCGTCGTCGCTCCCCGCACGGGAGCGTGGATTGAAACGCGATCAGCCGCGGGGCGTGCGCCAACTGGCTGCGGTCGCTCCCCGCACGGGAGCGTGGATTGAAACTTGCCCGAGCACTTCACTGAGCGTCGTCCCGCTGAGTCGCTCCCCGCACGGGAGCGTGGATTGAAACAAATTTCAGATCGCGCTGCTGGCGCTGCTGGGAGGTCGCTCCCCGCACGGGAGCGTGGATTGAAACCTGCTGCAGCCCCAGCTCGAATTTCTGGCTGGCGTCGCTCCCCGCACGGGAGCGTGGATTGAAACAGAATGCAGGTGCGCAACGAGCGATTCCGCAAGACGTCGCTCCCCGCACGGGAGCGTGGATTGAAACGTCACATGTCCAGTAGACGCGATCGACTTTCCCGGTCGCTCCCCGCACGGGAGCGTGGATTGAAACGTGTTATTTGGTTAATAGCCTGGCGCGAAACCCCGTCGCTCCCCGCACGGGAGCGTGGATTGAAACAGTCAGTTCGTCGATCACTTGATTTTCGTCGATATGTCGCTCCCCGCACGGGAGCGTGGATTGAAACCGGCTTTGCCAGCGCGACAATCAGCCGGCCGCCCGTCGCTCCCCGCACGGGAGCGTGGATTGAAACCAACGAAGTCGTTGGCGATGGTCTCGCCGACACGTCGCTCCCCGCACGGGAGCGTGGATTGAAACCGCTCGGCATCCGTCGCGTGGCATACACCATGCTCGTCGCTCCCCGCACGGGAGCGTGGATTGAAACGAGTTTCGTGTCGTTGTCGCCCGCGTAGCGGTCGGTCGCTCCCCGCACGGGAGCGTGGATTGAAACCTGGAGCGAGCGCTCATTGGTCGATCGGCGGTGTGTGTCGCTCCCCGCACGGGAGCGTGGATTGAAACACTCCACGGCCAGTGCTCGCCACGAACGGTAAACAGGTCGCTCCCCGCACGGGAGCGTGGATTGAAACTCGGGTTAATCGCTTTAATGGTGGCCGTAGGTCACGTCGCTCCCCGCACGGGAGCGTGGATTGAAACGTTCCACCCCAACTGTCGAGATATCCCCAGGATGCGTCGCTCCCCGCACGGGAGCGTGGATTGAAACACCGACGAAGAGCTCCGCGCGATCATCGCGCGGCGTCGCTCCCCGCACGGGAGCGTGGATTGAAACCTCAAGAACAAAAGCTCACCGCGGAGGGCACGGAGTCGCTCCCCGCACGGGAGCGTGGATTGAAACTGGATCGCCTGCGTCTGCTGCGCGGTCAGCGCGTTGTCGCTCCCCGCACGGGAGCGTGGATTGAAACCTTGGTCCGGCCCGGAGCGCCGAAGGTCGAGCCGGTCGCTCCCCGCACGGGAGCGTGGATTGAAACCGGTCCAGACCCTGCAGGCGCTCAAACGCTGCTGGTCGCTCCCCGCACGGGAGCGTGGATTGAAACGCGCTGACCGCCGAACAAATGAACGCGGCCACGCGGGTCGCTCCCCGCACGGGAGCGTGGATTGAAACCTCTCATCACCTATCACGAGGAATTCAACTGTCGGTCGCTCCCCGCACGGGAGCGTGGATTGAAACTCGATATATTTCATCCAGAACCGCAGTGCGAAGAGTCGCTCCCCGCACGGGAGCGTGGATTGAAACAAGATTCAGGGCGTAGCCCCTCTCTTGATGCACGTCGCTCCCCGCACGGGAGCGTGGATTGAAACCGATCCACGACCTCATATCCAGCCAATTCGGGTGTCGCTCCCCGCACGGGAGCGTGGATTGAAACCAGGGTAGTTGCGGGTAATTCCGCGACACCCAGGTCGCTCCCCGCACGGGAGCGTGGATTGAAACGCTTTCCCCGAATTTTGTGGAACGGGTCGTTGCCAGTCGCTCCCCGCACGGGAGCGTGGATTGAAACAATGCGGCGCTTGAGCAGATCGTGCGGCGGTGGAATGTCGCTCCCCGCACGGGAGCGTGGATTGAAACATCTGCCTTCGCTGATGGAGAACGTCGGCGATGTGTCGCTCCCCGCACGGGAGCGTGGATTGAAACCCATTGGAACGATGCCGCTTCCTGGATCAAGAACGTCGCTCCCCGCACGGGAGCGTGGATTGAAACCGCCTGTTTGGCGTACTTCGGACTGCGCTCGACGCCGTCGCTCCCCGCACGGGAGCGTGGATTGAAACCGCGTCACCGTCGCCGTCGACGATGCGCGGTTGGGTCGCTCCCCGCACGGGAGCGTGGATTGAAACGTGCCAGGCTTCGCGCGTGCGCTCGGGGTCGAGCGGTCGCTCCCCGCACGGGAGCGTGGATTGAAACAGCAGCGCGATGCCGAACTGCACGCTCGACACGCTGGTCGCTCCCCGCACGGGAGCGTGGATTGAAACTCATCGCGGCCGCAGTCGGTGGCGATCCATTCCTGTCGCTCCCCGCACGGGAGCGTGGATTGAAACCAGCAGCGCCTCGACTTCGGCGGGTGTCGGCGGCGTCGCTCCCCGCACGGGAGCGTGGATTGAAACAGCATCCCGCTTGCGCAGATCCCGACGTACCAACTCGTCGCTCCCCGCACGGGAGCGTGGATTGAAACCGGAACACGCCGAACTTCTCGCGAAGAATGATCAGTCGCTCCCCGCACGGGAGCGTGGATTGAAACTCTCGTAGGCTTCGACGTAGCGATGCTTTCGTTGGTCGCTCCCCGCACGGGAGCGTGGATTGAAACAGGGCAAAGGCGGTCGTCAAGCCCGTTCACGGTGGTCGCTCCCCGCACGGGAGCGTGGATTGAAACATCGTGGCTTGACACCAATATCGGATATGGTGTAGTCGCTCCCCGCACGGGAGCGTGGATTGAAACATTGCGCCGAATGTCCAGAACTAACATCGCAAGGGTCGCTCCCCGCACGGGAGCGTGGATTGAAACCACGATCGCGCGCTCCAATCCTGAATCACCGGCGCGTCGCTCCCCGCACGGGAGCGTGGATTGAAACAGTTGCACCAGGTTGCCGGCGTTGGCGGTGGCGGCGTCGCTCCCCGCACGGGAGCGTGGATTGAAATATTGCCGTCCATCCCGGCTCTGCTCCGCGACTCCGCGTCGCTCCCCGCACGGGAGCGTGGATTGAAACCTCACCGACGACGACATCCGCTGGCTGCGCAACCGTCGCTCCCCGCACGGGAGCGTGGATTGAAACATGACAGCGCGGTTCGGAACCATGCCGGCTTTTGGTCGCTCCCCGCACGGGAGCGTGGATTGAAACAAATTGCGTGGTCACAGGGAATTTGGCTATCAGCGGTCGCTCCCCGCACGGGAGCGTGGATTGAAACAGCGACACGCAGCTCACGCTCACCAACAACGCCGGTCGCTCCCCGCACGGGAGCGTGGATTGAAACATCCAAACCGGACTCCGGATCAACTGGACCAACGGGTCGCTCCCCGCACGGGAGCGTGGATTGAAACCGCCCGCCCGTCCCACATCGCGCAGTCCCCACAGGTCGCTCCCCGCACGGGAGCGTGGATTGAAACACCGATTCCCCTCGGTCAAAGAGGCGGCAAAGCTCAGTCGCTCCCCGCACGGGAGCGTGGATTGAAACCGGGGAACGCGGTCGCGACTTGCGATGCAACAAAGTCGCTCCCCGCACGGGAGCATGGATTGAAACCTCAAATACGTGATGGGCTACGACGACGAGACGTGTCGCTCCCCGCACGGGAGCGTGGATTGAAACTATTTCACCCGCGGCGGCAAGCTGAGCACCTACGGTCGCTCCCCGCACGGGAGCGTGGATTGAAACTCGACGATCTGCCGCCAGTAGCAGGCGTTGGCGTGTCGCTCCCCGCACGGGAGCGTGGATTGAAACATTTTCAAAGCGGAGTGCCGGTTTCGATCCTGCAGTCGCTCCCCGCACGGGAGCGTGGATTGAAACTCTACCGTCGCACGATTCATCCGCGCCGTCATAATGTCGCTCCCCGCACGGGAGTGTGGATTGAAACCAATAGCGCCGGTAGTACGCCTTGACCATCGCAACGTCGCTCCCCGCACGGGAGCGTGGATTGAAACACAACGGTGTGTGTATGAAGGTGACGCTCGAACAGTCGCTCCCCGCACGGGAGCGTGGATTGAAACACTCCGTACTTGGCCAGGACATCGGCGGCGCGACGTCGCTCCCCGCACGGGAGCGTGGATTGAACATTCGCGCGGTTGATGGTTTGTGCTGATTCGATCAGGTTCCCGGCACCGCCCAGAGACGCGATTCCAGGCCGCCGAACAATTGTCGGCCTTCGCCCTTGTTGCCGTGCATGAACGCCGCTCATTGCGTAGCTGCTGCCAGCATCACCGGGCGGGCCGAATCGAATTCAATGTTCCGCCACTTGCCATTAGTAAATCGCCGTTGAGCGTCTGCGAAGGTGGGCCGAAAGGTGATTGTCTGTCTGCCTGAGGACAAGCGGCTCTAGCTGGATGCCGATACGGACGCCGGGGATATGTTTCCGCTCCGCCGCCATTTCCGCCGGCCCTCCGCTCGCGCTTGGGTCGCTCCGCCGCGACGCTCACGCCAGGCTCGCCGGCTTGGCGCCGGTGCCACGCACGTTC
>Ga0182024_10010383_pt1 | contig 18971 bp, 16 predicted proteins | sample P32metaG_FD_120480 | JGI IMG/M metagenome (GOLD analysis project Ga0182024, IMG submission 120480) | Permafrost microbial communities from Stordalen Mire, Sweden - P3-2 metaG (Illumina Assembly) | ecosystem: Environmental > Terrestrial > Soil > Wetlands > Permafrost | place: Sweden: Stordalen... | reverse complement strand
GCTCGTTGATCCAATGAAATCCCCGATTCACCAGCAGGAACTTCGACGGGTCGATTCTCTTCAGCTTGACGACCACAGGATCGCCTATTAGAGTGCCTTGTAGGACCACGTGATCGGGGTCCGGGCGCGAGTAAGAGAAAACATTCTTCTTGCTCTTGTCCGGATCGCCTGAGATTGTCAAGCTGTTCTTCGGCTCATTGTATTCGGTGGAATAAACGTGCGCTGAGTCGTCCATCATCCGGACCGTGAATGCGGCGGGCGATTGAATCATGACCCGTCTCCACCGCGCGGCGTCGGCGGTGAGTGGTGCAAGTTCCTGCCCCGCTCGGTTGAAGCTTTCTACCTCATATAACCCATAAATAGGCGCCTTTGGACGATTCAGGACATATCCCTTGTAGCCCTCCCAGCCGCCTTTGATGGTCCCGTAGAGGAAGTAGCCGACGAACAGGACCTTGAAGGCAATCGCGCCGATCTTCATCCAGCGCGGCTTGATCCAGCGTGCTTCAAAACGCGGCGAGGCCAATTCTGCAGTGCTCGTTGGACGATTCAGCACCAACAAATTGGCCAAGCGCCCAAGATCGGGAACCATCAGAAAAATGACCATCAGAAGTAAATTCAGCGAATAGAGCTTCACCGGAACGTCGTAGCAGAAGTTGAGCATCACAACGTTGAGCAGGACCGCGGCCGATGCCATTGCGCCCAGCGTGGCCGTGCGCCGGAAGAGCAGCAGAGTGGCACCGGTGACCTCGGCCAATCCGGAAAAGATGATATACGCTGTTGAGTAACCCATGAAGTTCCACAGCAGGCCCATGGGTGAGAATTCGCCCAGCGGTTCCACCAGCCGGCCGAGCGTGGGGAAAATGAACTGCGTGGGAAACACTTTCGCGAAACCATAGCCGAACAGTGTGAAGGAAAGCGCGTAGCGCACATACACGCGCAAATAGAAATGAATTCGCCGGTAATCCCTGCGCTTAAAATTAATCAGCGACCAAATGATCGTGCCGATTAGCGCCACAACAACCAGGCAAAGATCCTCCACATAATCCAGCGTTGTATCTCCGCTGCCGTTCCCGGCCGGATAGACCGTCACCGGTCCAGTCAAGTTGAAAACGTGAATCGCTACCCACGGCACAATCGCGTGCCAGACGCGAATATATTTCTCGGACAGCCACGGCACTCAGGGAATCGCTTCCAGCAAATTCACATGCCCCATCATGGGCAGGTTGTAGAGCATGAGGTAGGAGCACACGAATCGGAAGACGATGCGTTTGAGCAGGCTCCATTCGGGAAGCGCGGCTTCCTGTGAGTCGAGGATGACTGCCGGCGCGGTTTGTACGGCCTGTCCCATAGCAGTTTGGATGGGGAGCATTATATCTCAGCCGGTCCCCTGGCTTACGATGAAGGGCCGATTGCCCTAGGACACAATCCAACGTTGGATTAAGCGGAAGTACCTCTATGTCCAGCTTTGAGCGACTGCCACACTAGGAGCATGACATCCTTGGCCGCGGATCTCGCAGTGCTGATCGGCCTGCTGGCGTTGTTTGCTTTCGTGGTGCTCAGCACTTTGAGGATCAATCGCAACCGCAGGCTTCGAATCCGCAGCCGCAGAATCACCGCCCGCCTTCTGAACTGGAAATAACGCCCCGTTCCACGAACCGAATAACCGATGAACTGTTTAACCGAAGAACGGTCTTTACTGCGGCGGCAACGTCCCGGGCACGAAGAAACTGGTCCATTGCGGCGCGTGACCGCGAACGCCGGGGGTTGCTCGCATAACGTGGAACGCAACCGCGTCGCCAGCTTTGAGTGAGCTCTGGATTTTGACGACGTCTTCCACTGTGCTCACCGGCTTGCGGTTGATCGCGAGAATCACGTCCTTCTCAAACAGTCCGATGTCTTCGGCGAATGAACCGGGGTCTACGCTGCGAATCACCAGGCCTCCCTTGCCTTCCAGACCCATCGCAGTCCGCTCGGCGTCGGTAAGCGCGTGGAGCTTCATGCCGAACTTGTATTGCTGCGTCGTTTCCGGCTTGCCGGGATCCTCGGGATCGGGACGTGAATCCTCAAACCGCGGATCGTCCTTCAAAACTTCGGCCCAAACCTCGGCCCGATCCATGATCGTAACTTTGAAATCCATGGTCTTGCCGTCGCGATCCACGGTGAGCGAAACCGATGTGCCGATGGGCGTATCGGCCACGCGCGCCACCAGGTCGTCACCGTCTTTCACCGGGGTGCCGTTCATGGCGGTGATGATATCCTCCACCTTGATCCCGGCTTTGTCGGCAGGGCCGTCTTTCTTGACAACGTTGACCAGGACACCTGGCTTCGAACCGAGTGCGCGGAACAGCTCCGGTTTATTGTCGGCTTTTTGCCATTGCACTCCAATGGAACCGCGCGTGACGCGGCCGGTGCGGATCACGTCGTTATAAACGCGCGCCACCATGTTGATGGGCAACGCGAATCCGATGCCCTGATAACCACCACTTTGCGTAGCGATCATCGTATTTACGCCAATCACTTCGCCGCGAATGTTGAGCAGAGGACCACCGCTGTTGCCGGGATTGATGGCGGCATCAGTCTGTATGAAGCGCTGTAGCTGCATCGCTCCACCCCCGATATCGCGGCCCAGCGCGCTGACGATACCCGCCGTCACCGAGGCATCCAGGCCGAACGGGGAACCGATGGCCACCGCCCAGTCGCCCACTTGCACCGCGTCCGAATTGCCAATCGTCACCGGCACCAGCGGACCTCTGGGATCGATCTTGATCACCGCCAAATCGGTTTCCGAATCGAAGCCCACCACTCTGGCCCGATACTCGCCTGTGTCGCCGTTGTGGAGTTTCACTTTGATGTGGTCCACTTTGGCGATCACGTGATTATTAGTGATGATGTATCCGTTCTTATCCACCACAAATCCGGTGCCGGATTGTTCCTGGCGAAAAGGCCGCTGGGGAAGGTCGCCGGTTGGTCCGCCGCGGAAAAAGTGCCGGAACAGGTCCATGCCATCGTCGCCTGAATCGGGTGTTTGCTGATCACCGCGCTTATGCGGATTCTCAGCGGCTACCTTCTGTGTGAAGTCGGCAGTGATGTACACTACGGACGGTTCGAGCTTCTTCGCCAGTTTGGTGAACTCATTTCCGAGCTGCACCGGGTTCGGGACCACCAGCGGCGATGCATCGGGTGCGATGTTTTGACCCCCACGGTTGGCGCGCACTCCTGTATTGATCAGAGTGCCGATCACAATCCCGATGGAAAGCGTAACCAGCAGGAGACTCAAAGACAGCAGTTTCTGCTGTCGCATGATCTTGAACCACCGCATCGTAAACCTTTTGCCTTTCTGATAGACCCGGACCTATACCTATAATACCCGTTTCTGGTTTCTGGTTCCTGGTTTCTGGTTGGCGCCCTCACCGGTCCCCAGTCCTCTTCAGCAACGAGAAACGAGAAACGAGAAACGAGAAACCTGGAATCGGTTTGAGTTCCACCATCAGTATCCCGGCCAGAATCAGGACGCCTCCGAAAGCCGCGCGCCTGGAAAGCACCTCGCCGGCGACGACATAAGATGTCGCCCAGGCGAACAGCGGCTCCATGGAGAAAATCAAGGCCGTTCGCGTGGGGCTGCTGTAGCGCTGGGCCCAGGTTTGTACCGCGAAAGCCAACGCAGTGGCCAGCAAGCTTGTCACTAGCAGCGCGACCCACAAGCCCGCGCTCCACTGGATATGGACCGGCTCGGCCCACCAAAACGTTCCGCAACTGAGCCCTGCCGCGGTTGCTATTTGTACCACTATAAGGACTCCCAGGTTCGCTGATCCGGCGAACCGGCCCAGCACCAGGATGTGAAACGCATAGGCTACCGCGCATCCAGCCACCAGCAGGTCGCCCAGGCCAATATCGAAAAAGCTCTTTTGAATGGTCATCAGCGCCATGCCCGTAAACGCCGCCAGCACACCCATTATTTCGGACACCTTGGGAAGTTTTTTATAGATCAGGCTGCTGAATAGCGGCACTAGCGGGATGTAGAGACCGGTGATGAAACCCGTCTTCGAAGCCGACGTGTACTTGAGACCGAACGTTTGCAGTACGTATCCGCTGAACAGGAAACATCCCGCAATCAGCCCGCCGCGCATCGCGCGACTGATGTTGGCATTCCGGAACTCCTTGCGAAAGATCAGCGCTAGAGCGGCGGTCGCGAACGCAAACCGCAGAGTCAGGAACAGCAGCGTGGAAACTCCGGCCAACGCTTGTTTGACCAGAATGAAGGTGGCGCCCCAGATCAGCGCCACCGCGATGAGACTGAGATCAACCGTCCATCCGGAGGGTTTTTCGCCGGCGAGTTTTCGGCCGCTCATCCCCCGTTCCGGGAGCCGTTCCCGGCCATTCGGAGGACTTCGGGACGCCGGCCATCCAGATCGCGCAGCAGGAGCAATAGCGTGAGCAAAATCCGCTTCAGGCCAAATTCACGGCCTTCCGGATGAAACCACTCTTGCGCAGTGTGCGCGCCCCCGCCCTGACCGCCTGCGCCGATGGAAATGGCCGGCAGCCCGATCGAGAGTGGAATGTTGGCATCCGTGGATGCGCAGTCCAGGTGCGAGCGTATACCGAGATGGGCGTCCACAGCGCGCACGTACTGCAGGATCGGTGCGTCGTCCGGCAGCCTGCCGCCGGGGCGCGATCCGATTTCCTTGATCTTGGCGTTGACCTTTCCTCCAATGGCCCGATCGTTTTCGAATTCGAGCGCTTTCTCCACGCACGTGGTCAACAGAGCCGAGATTTCCTCCAGCTTCGCTGCGCTCTCGGACCGTATGTCCACCTTGGTGCGTGCCTGCGACGGAATGGAGTTGATGCTGGAGCCGCCTTCGATGATCCCGAAGTTGTAAGACGATCGCGGGCTGCCGTTGCCCGGCAAACGCTGTTCGCTGAACATGGTGATGGCTCGCGCCAGAGCATGCACGGGATTTGCGAGACCGTAGTCGCTCCAGCTATGGCCGCCCGGACCGGTGATGGTCACATCGAAGCGGCGGCTGGCTAGAGCCTGCGAAGTGATGTGATCGGTATTGGGCCCATCCAGAATCAGAAATGCCTGGATGCGGCTGCCGGTGCTGGATTGGCGGCACAGATAGCGCATCCCGCTCAGATTGCCTTCGCCCTCCTCGCCGACATTCGCGACAAATACCAGCCGGTGGAATAACTCCTCGTACCCATCCAGCATCGGAATAACGCGTGCGATCGCGAGCAACGCTGCGAGGCCTGCGCCATTGTCGGACACTCCCGGACCGTGCAGCCGGCCGTCGGGATCGATGGAAACTTCCTCGGTGTTGCGTGGCGCCAGCACGGTATCGAGGTGCGCGGTCAGCGCCACGTAAGGACCTTCGCGATTCTCCACCGGGTGGGCGATAACATTGCCGCCGCGGTCAATGCGCGCCACCGCGCCCAGCGCTTTGAATTGGGCCAATACCCATTCGGCACGCTTCTGTTCGAAAAAGGTAGGCGCGGAAACACGGCAGAGCTGGAGTTGTTGTTCAGTGGTGCGCTGCTTATCGCGCGCAAAGCACTGCAGCGCCTCGCGAACCGCGGGAGCGTTGGCAATTTCGCTAACCAGCCGCGATAGCGAAACGTCGCCCGGCGGGGACGCGGATTTGAGCGGTGCAGCCAAATGCTAGTTTAGCAGGAGGGACATTTATCCCCAAATAGCTTCGGATACGGGGAAACCGATATTGAACAAGGATTCTATCCTTGCTATAGTAAGGGTGCGATTGAGGATTCTAAATGGCCAAGGTCACATCCAAGTACCAAGTCACTGTCCCAAAAGCGATTGCGGACCGCTACAGCATCCGTCCAGGCGACCAAATCGAGTGGGCGCCCGCTGGAGACGTGATTCGGGTGATTCCCGCCGGGAAGCAGGCCACGCCCGAAGATCGGGATTCGAAACTCCGCATCTTCGACCAGGCCACGAAACGCCATCGCAAACGCCCGTCGGCACCCGGAGCCAAGCGATCTCACGACAGAGGCTGGAGAAGAGAGGATCTCTACGGCCGTGGCCGCTCTAGTTGATACCAACGTTCTGGTATATCGATTCGATAGCCGCTTTCCCAGTAAGCAGAAGATTGCCACGGAAATTCTTCGACGCGGCATCCTCGAAGATTCAGTGCGCGTGCCACACCAGGCGATCGTGGAGTTCATTGCCGCGGTCACGCGGCCCATCCGTGGCCATATAATTCTCAAGCAGACTGATGCTCTGCGTGAGGCCGAAGAACTCTTGAAGCAGTTCACGGTTCTGTATCCAAATGAGGCGATCCTGCGAACTGCCATTCGCGGCTATGCCGCCTACCAGTTGAGCTGGTTCGACGCGCATCTCTGGGCATACGCGGAACACTACGGATTGGCGGAAATCCTCACCGAGGATCTTCAGCACGACCGGCTTTATGGCACAGTCCGGGTGGTGAACCCTTTCATCCATCTGCCCAAGCCTAATTGACACCACTGATCCATGCTTGACGCCACGAAATCCCATCCGCTATCTTGGACCTGGAGCATTTCAGGATGCCCCCAGCTCGCGGAAAGGGCCAAGCCCGCCTGAACGTTGCCTAGAGTTTTCGGACATAACGACTGTCCTTTCTCACCTGACCATGCGAGCGATCGGGCACTAGAGAGGAAGTTGTCATGACCACTTCGTTACCAGCCAATCCCTCGCTCGAGAACCTGAAAAAGCAAGCCAAGACCCTGCAGAGGAAATGGCGCTCCGGTCACGCCGAAACACTCGCGCGCATTAGATCCGTTCACCCGCAATACAGCGGATTTTCCGATCAGCAGCTCTGCACCGCAAAACCGCGTCTGACGGATTGCCAGCTCGTGGTCGCGCGCGAAGCCGGATTCGAGAATTGGCCCCAATTGAAGATCGCCGTTCAATCGTCCAACCAGGAATTAGCGAACCAGTTTGTCTTGATTGCTTGCCTGTGCTACGACGATCCACATTATGATCACCGCTCATTTCATGCCCGTGCACATGAAATGTTGGCTAACCATCCGGAACTGGCCGAGGCCAACATCTGGGCCGCCGCAACGGCCGGCAACGCAGCCGCCGTCGAAGCATTTCTGGCTGACGACCCCGATCTCATCAACCGCCCCGGACCACTCGGTTGGGCGCCGCTCCTCCACGCCTGTTACTCTCGCGTCAAACCAATCCAGCCCAGCCACTCCACCTATCGCGTAGCAAAGCTCCTTCTGGATCGCGGAGCCGACCCCAACGCGTACACCCTCAAACACAATGATCCTCCGGGAAGCGATCGCGCGCGCCGCTTCACCGCGCTGACCGGCCTCTTCGGCGGCGGCTCTACAGGATTAGTCAACCAGCCGCCTCATCCGCAGTGGCGTGAGATGGCCGAGCTGCTGCTCTTGCGTGGCGCCGATCCAGCCGACGAACAAGCGCTCTGGATCAACGCAGCCGCGTCGCTCGAAATCCTGCTGCGTTACGGCCTGAAGCCGGATGCGAAAGTTAGAACGGAAAAGGGCGTCATTACGCTGCTGGGGCGCGAGCTCTCTCAGGCGGCTCGCTATGGGCACCTGGATCGCGCGAAGCTTCTGCTGGCCCACGGAGCGAGAGCCGATGAAAAGTTCCAAGGGAAAACGCCCTGGCGCCACGCTATGGAGCGGGGGCATCTTGAAATCGCGCGCTTACTGGAAGAATCCGGCGCGCCCACGACCGAACTGAACGACGTGGAACGATTCACGTCGCTCTGTCTAGCCGGGGATGAAACAGGTGCCCGCGTCATGCTGCAACACGCACCGGATCTTCGCGAGCGGGCTCCCAAATCAATGGTCCTGAAGGCCACAAGCACCGGACGCAAAGAAGCGGTGCGGCTGGTTCTCGATTTGGGCTTCGATCCAAATTACATCGATGAGATCGCGGCCCTGCATAGCGCCGCCGGCGGGAACCGCCAGGAGACGGTCAAGCTTCTGATGCAGCGCGGAGCGTCGTTAGCCGTCCGCGAGCCATTTTACGATGCCACCCCGCTAGGATGGGCTGATTTCTTTGACCAAGCGGAGATGCGTGAAATGCTGCTGAGCGAGGGGCCAATCTGTCTTTTTGATGCGCTCGACCTCGACCGGCTGGATCGCGTCCCCGACGTCCTCGCTCGCGACCCCGCTGCGCTCAACCGTCCCTTCGCCGAATGCCTCTCTCGCGATCCTAAACCAGAGGACTACCAAACGCCTCTCGTCCGCATGGTGGATCGCGGAAAAACCGCCGCTGTGCGAGTGCTGCTCGAACACGGCGCCGACATCACCGTCCGTCACCCCGACGGCCGATCGCTAGTTCAACTCGCCAATGACAAGGGCTACCACGAAATCGTGGACCTGCTGCAAGACCACAGCTGAACGAATGCAAAGTGGGGTCATCTGAGTTATTCCGTCAAGTGGTTTTCGGAGTAAGTTTTTTAAAACCAGCGACGTCGCTCCACTGGAGGGGGGTGGTCAGCTTGGCCAGCGGGGAATTCCGCTTTTCCAAGCTGCGAGCATAGGTTGCCTCATCGTAGGGTTGACGGTCCCGCCAGCAGGCATATAGAACGCGAATCCATTTGAAAGCCAAGGCCCGGACCGCGGCATGGTGAGACTTGCCGAGATCCCGCTGGCTTCGATAGTAGGCGCGAGCCCAAGTGGACTTGCGGATAGAGTGGCTGGCGAACTCGTGAAAGGTTGCCGCAGAAACCTGGGGCAAGCCCGGCGAAAGTGGATCCACTGACTGCCCCCGCTGCGCTCGGTCACGGGAGCGATGCCGGCGTAGGACTGCACCTCCCCGGCGTTCTGATAACGCTGGCGTTGGGTGCCGAAGGCGGCGATCAAGCGTGGCCGGAGTGCTGGGCCAGCTCCGGGCAATCCTATAAATAGCGGCGCCTCGGGATGGTTGTTGGCACCCGATTCAATGCGGTGGTCAAAATCGGCAATGGCGGAGTTGAGGGCCTGGATAATCTGCGCTAACGCCTGCGCGCTGGCGGGCCCGGCCTCCAGTAAGGCTGTATCCTGCACGGCCGGGATAGCCTGATAAATGGAGTCGATCCTTTCCTGAATCCGTTGCGCCGAACGGCAGTTGTGAGTGGTGAAGAAATCGCGCAACTTGGCCGGATTGATACGCTGGAGCTGTTCCAGACTGGGCCAGCGCTCCAGCAGATCGCAACCCATAGGACAATCGATATTGTCGATCCAGATCAGCACCTGCGGGAAATACATCTTCAGCCAGGCGGTGAGTTGGTTACTGTAGCGAGTCCGTTCGTCCACTAGTTTTCTGCGTTGTTCGACCAGCATTTGCAGCAGCCGGGTTTCGGGAGTTTCCGGATCGAGCCGGCGCAAACGGTCGCGATGACGGGTGAGCAGTTCCAGCAGCAGCGTGGTGTCGACCGGATCGTCCTTGGAACCGGAAGGGAAAAATGCCTGCCGATAGCGAGCTGAGGTGGTGGAATGAATTGGGTACAAAACCAGATGCGGGTACTGGCACAGCGCATATACCAATGACCCGCGCGATTGCTCCAGTCCCACCGCGATGGGACGGCCACCGAAACGTTCCTGCAGATTGGCTGCCCACATCGACAAGGCTTCGGGAGTATTTTCGAGCGTGCCTTCTTCGGGCGTTTCACAGCCGGCAGCCAGTAATTTCCAGCAATGCTTTTTATCTGCCCAGTCGATAGCGACGAAAGCTGCCCACTTCAGGCTCGGAGCCAAAAGAACCTGGGACATCGGACATAAAAGGAAACCTCCTGTATGAATTTTTGGCAGGCTGGCTTGGTCCCTCCAAAAGGCCTATAGTAGAGTCTGGAACCAGACGTCATCTGAGCATTCGTCTCTGGAACCAAGGCTTCCCGCTGCTCGAAACACCCCACAAAACGTCGAGCGTTAGCGGACTCAATTCGTAGCAGCGGGATGCCGGCCACCTCAAGCTTTATCAGAAATACACCTGGGAAAAAACACCCAAGTACACCTCTACCAAGTGGGCCGAAAAACGACCCCCATCCCTGTTTTTTGTTTTTCCTCCTGGGTCTACTATAGGCGGACCCCCTGGTCCGCGGCCGACGCCCACGTCGGCCTGCTGCTGGTATTGGTCAATGCTTGAGGTAGCGGGTCCAGGGGGACCCGCGCGGACCAGGGGGTCCGCCCCACTGCTAGCCTTCCGAAACCACTTGCAGTTGTGCCGCATCCCAGGCAGCCAGCCCATCGGCCATCTCGATCAGATTCGTGATCCCATATTGGTGCAGGATGCTGGCCGAATGCGGCGATCGCGTGGGATTTCCCCGATGCGCTCTTCGAAATGGTTGAGCGGAATATTCACGCTGCCATCGGGCGGAAGATTCGATGCTGGCAGAGCGGGAACGATTTCAATGGGCCCGGGCACACACCTATTCTACTTTGCGTAGGAACGGCTTGATGCCCGAATGGCGATACCATGAATGTGAGCCTCATCCAAGTCGGTTGTGGGGTCACGCAATCGGATCAATTTCTGTGTAACCGTACGACTCTCAGCCTGTATTAACCATTGCTATGATTGTCGATCCTTCCATGACCTGGCGCTCCGCCGCCCTGGTGTTCATTTGCTGCGCCGCACTCGGCTCATTGAGCGCCCAGGAAGCACCGTCCGGGCGATCGGAAGCCGGCGAATTCCAGAAACTGGAGCCTGCGCTGAAGTTCTTGCGCGCCCGCAACGCGCGGGACTATGCGGTGACCACTCCCAACGGAATCGACGAAGCGAATTATGTCAAGATCGGTGGACTCGAGCAGTGGATCACAATTCGTGGCGAAGACCGCAAGAACCCGGTGCTGCTGCTCTTACATGGAGGACCCGGTGATGCGACCAATCCCTGGGGGTACGCCGGCTTTCGCACCTGGATGAAGTATTTCACCGTCGTTCAATGGGACCAACGGGGCGCCGGAAGAACCTTCGGGCGAAACGGGGCGGCGGCCGCATCGACCATCACCATCGAGCGGATGGCTCAGGATGGCGTCGAACTTGCGGAACTGCTGTCGAAGAAGTTGCAGAAGGACAAAATCGTTCTCGTCGGGCATTCCTGGGGCTCCATCCTGGGAGTTTTCATGGTGAAGGCGCGGCCTGAACTTTTCTATGCATTCGTGGGTACTGGTCAGGTTGCCGATCCTCCACGAAACTACGCCGTCGCATACCGAGCTTTGGTTGAGAGGGCCTCCCGCGAAGGCAATTCTCGGGCTCTTCAGGAACTCCATGAAGTTGGGCCTCCGCCATATAAGGACGGAAAGGGCTTCGGGGTCCAACGTAAGTGGGCGAATCTGTTTGAAGGAGCGGACGCATTTATTGCATCCATGATGGGGTTCGCGCTAGCCGCGCCCGGGTATACGTTGGCCGACATCAACGACTGGTTTGAAGGACAGAACGTGAGCGCTGAGCAGCTCGTCCCCCAGACCTCCGTGCTCGACCCAAAGCTTCTCGGAGGTGAATTCGCCGTGCCCATGTTCGTTATCCAGGGCGCCGAGGATTTCACCACACCGACGAGTCTGGCCAAAACCTACCTGAATTCGCTGCATGCTCCTCGCAAAGCCTTCGCCACAATTGACGGGGCCGGTCATTTTGCCGTGTTCACAAAGCAGGACCTATTTCTGCAGGAGCTCAGGGCGCGAGTGCTCCCGTTGATACGCTAGTTATTCGATTGTAGAGAGCAGGTCCAGAAGACCACTCGTCCGCGGGACGCCCTACGCTCCTTCGTGCCCGATCGTGCGACGACTATACGTCCGGATGGATTAGTAAATGCTGCGCCGTTTCGTGACTTTATTGAGACGGCAATCGAGATGAGCGCTGCGTGTTGTTGGGTTGGCGTGCCTGGTTCATCGGGCTTGGAAGTACGCGATCGTTTCGTCGATTTCCCGCTTTAAGTTGCCCGGGTCGGTGATGTCGGCTAGGTGGCGAAGCAATAGCAGCGTTCTCAACGGTTCCTTGCCCGTTGGCTGGATGTTTTCGGACTTTTCAAAAGCGGCACGGACGATGGCCAGCAAGTTCCGAGTTTCGTCTTCGTTTAGTGCATTGACGCCAATGAGCTTACCAATTAAATCTGCGGTTTCGTCTCCCAGCCCGCCGCCTCGCGACGATTGGAGGGCAACTGGGGTTGTACCCATCCCGTTTGCCATGAAGTATTGCAGCAGCTCGCTGTAGTATTGTTCTTGCGTCTGCTCGCTTGCGCGCCCATTAACCAACCTGCCATCAGGTGTCCGAAAAGAATCCGAGAGGCCCGGCGTTCGAAACGTCTGGGTTCCCTCGGTTGTCTCGCAGTTGAGGATCATGTTAGGGCCGCTCATAAATACTTGGTTTCGTCCGCTCGGCAGGCAAGGCGCGTTCACCGAGAATTGAATAACGGGACTAGCGAGTTTGCCTCCCACAGTCCAGATCTCTCCCCAACTTCCAAAGTCTCTCCTCTCGAACTGCCCGCCCGTGGACCAGCGGCCCGTGCTATCGGTCATGCCAACGACGGGACTCCAGTCCGTGTGCCCCTGCCTGGACGTTCTGACGCTGACGCGCTGGTTGGGTGCGGCGGTGATCACAATCTCGAAGCGGTCGCCGATTTGAAAATCGTTGCCGGGACGGCTCGCATTGAGGAGACTTACGAGCGAAATCTGGCCGGCCGCGGGAACAATAGCCAAAACCAAAGTGAGCAGGATCCGCGTAATGCTCCAATCCCAGTTCATTCTAACAGAGCTATATGTTGGCCCAACTATCCGCGCCTTGTGGGCTAGCGCTTACGAATCGCGGAACTGCGAGGTCACTTGGCCGAAAAACGGCCTACTCTCCTTCGTGCCCGACCGTGCGGAGGCCACTTCTCAATCGCCGGTTTACCGCTATCCGCCCAAGCGGCCCGAAACGCGTGCTGAATCAGCCTCTCTTGGGTGATTAGACCCGGTCCCCTTGCGGTCCCCCCAGATCAAGCCGCCGAGTCGAAACCCAAACCTTTCAAATCCAATCATTTTGCGCCTTTGGAATTTGACCTGCTTACTCGTCAAACGACCGCCATCCGGCCAGTTGCGGTGCGGCACAATGGACGAATCTATATCAACGCTTACGATGGTGCGAACGCAATGCTGCGAGGGGTACAAGCAATGCGGACGAAGATGCTCTATCTGTCCCAATCGGCCCGAAAACCGCCAGGCGGTTCTGAACTACAAGCGAGAATCGCAGTGCGGCCTGGGATGCAACCTCGCACGCTCCCAGGATTGCGGTATGAAACATCCGTCAGCGGTCTTAGGCAGCGTACCGATTGGTTCGAGAGTCCGGCCGCAAAATCTGATTGTCGTGGTGGACTAAATCTGTCAAACCGTCTGCGAATGGTTCGCGCCGGTGTCCTTTTCACGCAGCCAGAATTCCAGCCAGCCCCGGCCTGGGAATTCTGAGCCGGCGGTCAATCGATTTTATACGACTTGGGCGGGAACAGGAACTGAAGCCCGAAATAACCGACGAAACGGGATTGATTGGGACGGCTAGGCTCAAGGCTCCGTCCGGCCATCAATAGCAGGATCACCGGCCGATGGATCTTGTAGCGGGCCCCCACGTCAATGGTGGGCTGGTTTTCGTTCGGATGGAAGGTGCCTGTGTTGTAGAACTCTATGTCCCCCTCCAGCTTGTGAGTGAAATCGTGACCCACCACCAAGCCGCTGATCCAGCCGTCCGGTCCTTTGTGGACGAACTGGTAACCGCCTTCGTAATTCACATCGACGGGGCCGAATTTCTTGTGGAATTCGATGGGCAGCAGAAAAGTGTCGCTGGCGGGAGTGATCCCGCGGCGGACGGCGTTGTCGGGGTTGTTGAGGAAGAGCTGCGGGAAAATCGAGATGCTGAGGCCGTCGTCTCCGGCGTCGTAGAAACGCCATTTCACGCCCGGGTTGGATTGCCCGGCGCCAAATTTAGCCGCGGACATGGGATCCCGCACTCGCAACCAGGCGTTTTCGTAAGTGAGCTGGATCCGATCGCCAATTCCGAAATTGATGTCCACGTCGGGAATGTGAGAGACGGACTGGTTGCTGTAGAAGAACGGCATGTAGCCGAGATTGATTTCCCAATTGAGATTGCCGGGCGTGCCTGGATCGTTGGTGTAGTAGGGCGGTCCGCCTTGGGCGAATGCGGAGACAGAAGCAAAGAAGAGAATCAATGCTTCAAGTTTCAAAATTCCAAACAAAATTTCTTATACCACAAGCCCCCAGCCCACCACAGAAACCAGCAACCAGCAACCAGCCACCAGAAACCAGAAACCAGAAACCAGTCGCCAGCCCCCAGTCCCGAGCCCCCAGTCCCCGATATTGGACAATAGAGAGATGATGATGAAATTGGCATGCTGCAGCCTGGTGGCCTGTGCCGCGCTGTGCGCGCAGTCCGGCGTCGAGGGAACCTGGCAGGGAACGCTGGACGTTGGAGCAATCAAGCTGCGGTTGGGGTTACATGTCAGCAAGAACGCCGAGGGCGAGCTTAGCTCCACGCTCGATAGCATCGACCAAAGCGCCATGGGAATTCCCGTGAAGGTCACCACTTTTCGGGACAACGCGCTTCACCTGGAGCTGCCAGCCTTACATGCCAGCTATGACGGCAAACTGAGCGACGGTGGCCAGGAAATCACCGGGACATTCGTGCAAGGAGTCCCGCTTCCGCTGGTTTTCAAGCGCGTAGAAAAGCTGGAGAGCTTGAATCGCCCTCAGAACCCCAAGCCGCCTTATCCATATGACGCCCAGGATGTGGCCTATGAGACTAAGGGCGGCATCAAGTTGGCCGGTACGCTGACATTGCCCCGCGGGCCGGGACCATTTCCAGCGGCGATCATGATAACCGGTTCCGGACCTCAGGATCGCGATGAGTCGCTGCTGGGTCACAAGCCGTTTTTGGTGATCGCCGATTATCTGACGCGGCGCGGCATCGCCATTCTGCGGCTGGATGACCGCGGCATGGGCGGTTCCACCGGCAACTCCACCCGCGAGACCCTGGACGACATGGCCGGCGACGTCGTCACTGGCGTCGATTATTTGAAGGGCCGCAAAGAAATCGATGCCAAGCACATCGGCGTCATCGGCCACAGCGAGGGTGGAATTGTCGGCCCGGCGGCGGCCGTGCGCTCGTCGGACATCGCGTTTGTCGTCATGCTGGCGGGAACCGGCGTCTCCGGTACGGACGTGCTCAAGTTGCAGGGCGAAGCCGTTATCCGCGCGTCCGGTGGCTCCGACCAGGACGTCGCCGAGCAGCATGCCGTGCACGATATGATTTTCCGCGTTTTGAGATCTGAGAAAGATGACAAGGCGGCCGTTGAGAAAATGATGGCTGAGTGGGGTCAGATGAAAGTGAACAAGAGCGCTCCTGCTTCTGACCAGGCCATACGTGCGCAGTTTACCTCCGTCACGTCCGCCGAGATGCGGTCCTTCTTCTTCTACGATCCGGCGGAAGCGCTACGCAAGCTGAAAGTGCCGGTGCTGGGGCTCAACGGCTCGCGCGATTTGCAGGTGCCGCCGCAACAAAATCTGCCTCCCATTACGGCTGCTCTAGCGGCTGCCGGAAATAGCGATTACACAGTGAGTGAACTGCCTGGTTTGAATCACCTCTTTCAGAAGTGTAATAAGTGTACCGTGCAAGAGTACGCCGAGCTGGAGGAAACATTTTCTCCCACGGCCCTCGAAATCATGGGCGATTGGTTGGTGCGCCACACGCGCGCGCAGTAATCTTACTTGGAACCGCAACCGGGCGGCGACGCATGGAAATTGGGGTTGCCGCGTCCCAGTTCCTCAAGGCCGGTTCGGGATGTATAGAATCCTTCGATGGCCCGCCCTTTCAAATAGGTGAAGAATCGCGTGCCGGCGTTTTCGGTGTGAGGCTCGGGCCGATCATCTGAGATTGCTTCGAGCGCCTTTTCGCGCGCGAACCACGCCAGACCTTCGCGGCAAATCGCCTCAGGGTCCAGTTCTTCGAGTTCCTGAACGGCCTTTGCGCCGTAATAATGCACAGCCAGCGTGCGATGCGCGGGTGCCAGTGCCAGCGCGGCTTTTCGAACGGCCGCCGACTCGCCGACAGTCAGATCGATCCATGCAGCGATCTCATTCACCACCGGCGCATCCGGAGTTTCGCCCAGCAGCAGAGCCGTCAATAGGACCATCCTGCCGTATTCACTCGGTTGAAAGAACACAGGCTGAGACTGCTGTGCCAGTTCGGTTTCACCGCCGGCCGCGAGCCCGTGCCCCGCCAGCGCATGGCTCAGATGATCGCGCGATGGTTCGTAAACTCCCGGCGGGAGTTCGGCAGCATCCAGATCCGAAGCGCTCCAGCCGGAAAGCACAACACCCGCGCCCAACTGCATGAACCATTCGCGCCGCGTCATAGATTGCCCTTGCGAAATTCTTCAGCGATATAATCCGCCGCGCGAACCGATATCGCCATGATGGTGAGCGTCGGCTCCGAACACCCTTGTGTCACAAAGCAGGCGCCGTCAGTCACGAACACGTTCTTGACGCCGTGGACCTGGTTGTAAGCATTTAACACGCTGGTCTTCGGATCGTGACCCATCCGCGCGGTGCCGCACTCGTGAATGTTCTTGCCAAAGATGTTCAGTTCGTCGCGAGGCTGCTCACGATTCTCAAGCTTGAGTTCGTCCATGATTTCGCCCAGATGATCCCGCATGGCTTTGGCCATGGCGAGCTCATTCTCACCGTAACTCGCGTGGATGTGCAGCGCCGGAATGCCCCAGGCGTCCTTTTTCTCCGGATCGAGCGCAACATAATTATCGTGGCGCGGCAGGCATTCGCCTTGCGCATAAACGCTAAAGCTGTACGGAATGTTGTCGCGCACTTTGTCACGCCACGCGCGTCCGAAACCCGGAGTGGAAGACGCGTGGCCATAAAGTTCCTGCCGGCCATCGCCGGCGAAATAGTAACCACGCAGGAAGTTCTTGTTCTGGTTGCGAGCGGACGCGTTCACGTACTTCGGAATGATGTAGCCGCAGGGCCGGCCCACCGGTTCACGCTTCGACGATGCCAGCGCGGGCATCACTCCGCCGGCGTTTTCGAGCGTGGTGTGGTCCATCAAATAGTGACCCAGGACGCCGTTTTCGCCGCCGACTCCATTGGGAAACCGGCGAGAACGCGAGTTGAGCAGAATGCGCGTGGATTCAAGAGCGCTCGCGGCCAGCACTACAACTTTGGCCCGAATTTCGCCAGCCACACGAGTAGCGCGATCGATGAACGCCACTCCATCCGCCTTGCCTTCGGCGTTCATTACCAGATGGCTCACCACGGCGTCGCTCACCAGGTGAAAATGGCCGGTGCGCGCCGCGGCCGGCAACGTAACGGACGGGCTATTGAAATAAGACGCGGTGAAGCAGCCGCGCTGGCATTCGTCGCAATAATGGCAAGCTGGACGGCCGTTGAGTGGAACGGTGAGGTTGGCGGTGCGGTCGACAATCAGCTTCCATCCGAATTTCTTCTCGACAATTTCCTTCGCGGCCAGCTCGCCGCAACTCAGCCGCATAGCCGGAAGAAACTTGCTGTCGGGCAATTGCGGCAGATTTTCGGCCGATCCGCTGACGCCGATAAAATTCTCAACGCGATCGTAATACGGCTCCAGATCCTGGTAGCTGAAGGGCCAATCCTGGCCGTAGCCGTCACGGCTGGCGGCCTTGAATTCGAAATCGCTGTAGCGATAGCTAACGCGGGCCCAACAAAAAGTCTTGCCGCCCACCTGCCGTCCGCGAATCCACATGAAAGGCTTGTCGGCCGGAAATGTATAAGGATGGTCGTTGTCATTGACGAAAAACTGGTGGCTGTAATCGTCGCAGGCATAGCAGAGCCGTTGCACGGGCTGGTTTTCGAGTAGCTTCTTCTGATTGCCGAAACCGCGATACTTGAGCTGATAAGGCCAGATATGTTCAGTGAAATCGCGGGTGGGTACGCGCGGCGGACCAGCCTCGAGCATCAGAACCTCGACGCCTTTTTCGGTCAGTTCCTTAGCCACCCAGCCGCCGCTCGCGCCCGAGCCGACCACGATCACGTCATAGGTTTTGCCCGGCATCGTGCAATTGTAGCGCACGCGCTTTCGCGTGCCGCCTTCACATTCGTGTGAAGGCCAGCTTGTGTTCGCAAGAGTGCGAACACGGCACGCACGAGTGCGTGCGCTACGAATGCTATATTGGTGCGGCAACCACTCGGATCATGCCACTCACCTCAACGGACTGGATCGTTATCGCCGGCTATCTGCTCATCAATCTTCTGATCAGCATCTATTACCGGCGGCGGGCCAGCGGCAACACCGAAGAGTTCTTCATTTCCGGACGCAATGTCTCGTGGTGGCTGGCTGGAACGTCCATGGTCGCAACCACTTTCGCTGCCGACACGCCGCTGTTGGTAACCGGGCTGGTGGCTCGGCAGGGCATCGCCGGGAATTGGTTGTGGTGGGGACAATGCCTGGGCGGCATGTTGACAGTGTTTTTCTTCGCCCGCTATTGGCGGCGCGCTGAAATCCTGACCGACGTGGAGTTGGTGGAGTTGCGATATGGCGGCCAGACCGCTGCGTTCCTGCGTGGATTCAAGGCTATTTATCTGGGCCTCTTCATGAACTGCGTGATCTTAGGCTGGGTCACGCTGGCCATGGTGAACATCATCACGGTCCTGCTTGGGCCGGCCATTGCGGAAGGCAACATTTTGCAACTCGGCGGTTTTCACTATACCTTCGGGCCTCCCGCGCACACCTCGCTCATGATCTGTATTCTGGTCCTGATTCCATTCACGGGACTCTACACTTTCATCGGAGGGCTGTGGGGCGTTCTAGTCACGGACCTGTTTCAATTTGTTTTGAAAATGTCCATGATCATCGTGCTGGCATGGGTGGCGCTGGCTAAGATTGGCGGGCTCGAAGTTTTAAGAGTGCGTTTGACAGAGATCGCAGCCAATACCAGGGCGGCTGGAACGCCCGCCGCGGATCCGCTCAAGTTTTTTCCGGACTTTCATCTGGG
>Ga0182024_10010382_pt1 | contig 18971 bp, 14 predicted proteins | sample P32metaG_FD_120480 | JGI IMG/M metagenome (GOLD analysis project Ga0182024, IMG submission 120480) | Permafrost microbial communities from Stordalen Mire, Sweden - P3-2 metaG (Illumina Assembly) | ecosystem: Environmental > Terrestrial > Soil > Wetlands > Permafrost | place: Sweden: Stordalen... | reverse complement strand
GGAGACGGCCCATTATCTTTCACTGTCGTCTCCTTGCCGTAATAAACGTACTCGAACACCGCTTGCAGCTGATCATGACCCAGGTTGGCAAAACCAGGCATACGCCCCTGGCCTTGCGCGATCAGTTGCTGCACGCTCCCTTCCTCATAGCGATCGGCCAATCCGATCAGCGAAGGGAACTCAGGGGGCGCTCCTGTCCTGTCGGCGCGGTGGCAAGCGGAACAGTTGCGCAGAAAAATCTCTCGCCCATTAGCTTCGCCCGTCCGCGGCTTCTGCGGCACCAGTCGCAGCACCCACGCCATCTCATTCGCGTTCACGTAGAACAGCCCGGTGGTCGGATCAAACGCGCCGCCGCCCCACTCCGCTCCGCCATCGTAACCAGGAAAAATGATGGTCCCCTGCGTACTCCCGGGAATGAACTGTCCGTCGCTGCGCAGTTTCATAAACCGCTCGAGCGCTTCCTGGTGAGCCTCTGGCGTGCGCGTGGTGATCATATCCGCGGTCAGTTTTTGCCGTGCGAACGGAGCGGGCAGCACGGGCAGCGATTGCTCTTTGGCCGTCACTTCACCCTCAAGATCTGAAGGCGGATATTTCCGATTCTTGATCGGGAACAGCGGCTTTCCGGTTTTCCGGTCGAACAGAAAAACGTATCCCTGCTTGGTCGTCTGCGCCACCGCAGCTACGTCTTGCCCATTGCGCTTCACGGTAACCAGTGCGGGCGCGGAAGGCGGGTCGCGGTCCCAGATGTCGTGATGCACAAATTGGAAATGCCATATACGTTTGCCCGTCTTCACATTGAGCGCGATCAGGCAGTTGGCGAATAGGTCGTCTCCGGTTCGATTCGCTCCATAAAAATCTGAAGCCGCTGAGCCGGTGGGGACGAACAAAATTCCCCGCTCTAGATCGATGGTCATGCCCGGCCAGTTGTTGGCCGCACCGCTATAAGTCCACGCATCCTTGGGCCATGTTTTGTAGCCCCGTTCCCCGGGGTGGGGAATGGTGTGAAACGACCACCGCAACTGCCCGCTATGCACATCGTAGGCGCGAATATCGCCCGGTGAGGCTGGCAGCGTCTCACTCATCGCACCGCCGACGATCACCAGGTCGTCGTAGACCACCGGCGGACTGGTCAGCGTCACCCAATTCAGCGGCTGACGCCCTAAGCCTTCACGAAGATCAACCCGCCCGTCTTTTCCGAATGCACTGACCGGTTTTCCGGTCTGGGGATCAAGCGAGTATAGGTACTGGCGCACACCAACAAAAATGCGTCGATCTTTTTTGTCTAACCAATAGGCCACGCCGCGGTTGCGCACCTTACCGATGCTCCTGAGACCCTCATTGGGGTCGAACCGCCAGTGCAGGGCGCCCGTCGCCGCATCCAAAGCGACTACGTTCCCATTGGGTGTAGTCGCGTACAACACGCCATCCACCACGATGGGATTGCACTCCATCTCCGATTTCGGATGTTGGTCACCGCTATCGAATGTCCAGGCGACTTGCAGGGAATGGACGTTGTCGCGATTGATCTGGTCCAGACTGGAATAATGAATGTTGTCTGGGCCACCGCCAACGACAACCCAGGCGCGCCAGAAGTTAGAGATCTGCTGGGCGTGAGAGGGAACCGAACCACCGAGGAAAACTGCAGACAGAACAAACCACAGACAAAGGGCGCGCATGGACAGTTAGTTTATAGCCGCCACCATTCCGACCGTAACTCAATTCCCTTAACCAGTTCTGTAGGCTTCCCCGGCTCGGGACTCCAGACCTTCAACCCATCCACACCAAACACCCGCTCGATGGGTTGCCGCCAGGCGTGCAGGGCAAGGCTGAACAGCCCCCAGTGGATGGGCATCATCAACCCGGTCGCGCCCATAGCCCGAAAGCTTCTCACCGCCCCATCCGGTCCCATATGGATATCAGCCCACATAGGATCAAACGCGCCAATCTCCAGCATGGTCAGGTCAAACGGCCCATATGCCTGGCCAATCTCCCTGAAGCCGTTCCACTCCCCTGAATCCGCCCCATAAAAGACACGATGTTTTGGGCCAGCGAGAACGAATGCGGTCCACAGTGTTTCAAATCGACTCACGAGACTTCGGCCGGAGAAGTGGCGGGTCGGCACCGCAGTTATTTCCAACTGCCCCACGCGCAGGCTCTCTGTCCAGTCCAATTCTTGCGCCTGCTTCACGCCCCATGGCTTGAGGATCTCCCCCACTCCAAGCGGGGTGACCCACTGCGCTCCAGCGGTCGCTTCCATCTGCGTAAGACGTCGCACTGTGCGCGCACCAAGATGGTCATAATGATCATGGGAAAGAAGCACCACATCGATCCGCGGCAATTCCTCCAACGGCAGCGGAGGAGCGAAGAATCGCTTGGGCCCGAACCATTCGACAGGCGCCGCCCGCTGCTCCCATACCGGATCCACCAGCACCCGAACGCCGTCGATCTCCAGCAGCGTGGACGAATGGCCCATCCAGGTAACGCGAAGCCCACTCGTCGGTGGCTCGTCATAAACTTGGGCGTTGGTGCGGAAAGGTCCCAGCGGGCGCTTTGGAATGCGTTCCTCCCGACCGGTCAGGTACCTCCACAACACCTTAAACATTGTGGTGAAACCCCCAACGGAAGTGGGCACCGGGTTCATGAATTGCTTGCCGTTCCGGCGCGCTTTCTCAATCATCGACATCTCTATCAGACTCTCGGATGGCTGCATTCAGTGCAAACCTTTCATTCCTGTCATCATCCTAGTGTTGGGGAAACGTAATGCCTGACCCTTACCGCCTGCAGCGCTTCGTCGACGCCCAAGCCTCCTGCTTCGCTCAGGTGAGGTCAGAACTCGTCGCCGGGAGAAAGAGGACCCACTGGATGTGGTTCATATTTCCGCAATTGAAAGGTCTGGGCTCAAGTCCAATGGCTCAGCGCTTTGCCATTTCCGGCATTGACGAGGCCAAAGCCTATCTCGCTCATCCCGTGCTTGGCGACCGTCTGCGCGACTGTACAGCCCTGGTAAACGCCGTATCCGGCCGCTCCATCGAAGACATCTTCGGCTATCCCGACGACCTGAAATTTCACTCCTCAGTCACTCTCTTCGCCGAAGCATCCCATCCAGAAAACAAAGTCTTCAACGAAGCCCTCACAAAATACTTCAACGGACTGCCGGACAAAGCCACAACGGATCGGTTCTAGTTTTTAAGTCCAAAACAAGCCTTGGGTGCCCCATATCTCGCTCGTTTTTCGCGAGATGTGGGATACCACTGTGCTAAAACGGTAACTCTCTAATAACCGCAGACCTCAAGGTTCAGGACCCCACTAACCCCCGTCCCGCTGCCGTTTCAGTTCCGCTTCAAACGCCTGCTCCCGCTCCACCACCGCGGCCTTGTACCCATCAGGATCAATCCACACGCTCTCTCCCGCGCCCGCCTTCGCGCGATCAAGCTTCGCCAGCATATCGAAATAAGCCCCATGCGCCCCCAGGAACACATCACAAGGCAGCTTTTTCCAAACCACGAAGCTTCGCTGATAATCTGCAGCAATGCCGGGATAAGACGCAGGTTTCCCCGGCCGATCAACCAAACGGAATCCCGGGTTCACATTCCAGCTGCCTACGATCACGACATCCTGCAGTTTACCCCCGATCATCGCCCGCATCGTCCAGGTGGTACAACCGCGCGTATGCCCGGGAGTCTTATGTGCGACCAGCACCGCGTCGCCAAGCCGCACCTCATCGCCGTCGTGCAACACGCGATCCACTTTGGTCACCGGATAGAGGTCCTTAGGGTAGGCGAAGTCCTTTGCCCCGCCACTCTCCACCACCGCGACATCGCCATCCATCACCATGTACTTTGCTCCCGTCAACCGCTTCACTTCAGCGCTACCCGCGTCATGGTCAGCATGTGAATGACTAATCAGCAGGATCTTGATGTCGCTGAAGTGAAACCCAAGCTGTTCCACACTTTTTTGGATGAGTGCCGGCGAGCTCTCGAGGCTCGAATTGATGAGGATGTCCCCCTTCGGAGTCACCACTAGAAAAGACGCCAGGTCCTTGCTCCCCACGTAGTACAGGTTGTCCGCAATGCGGAAGGGTGCAATCGGTGTTGTCCATTCAGGGTTCGGGGCCGCGTAAACGATGCTTGCCGGCAAGAGCAACAAAATCCAAATCCAACTTTTCAGCCAGGCCTTAACCATCATTCCTCCATTCCTTACCACAGCACGATGTTCAGAACCACAAACACCACAGCGATAACGCCTCCCCAGAATAGGGGTTCCTGGTACCAACTGCCGGGTTCCGATGTTGGTATTGCGGATGCTCCCATCACCAGTCCCTCGAGCTCAGCCCTGCTCCGCGGCTTAGTCACCAGGCTCACCACGATCGTGACCCCAACACAAACCATCCAGGCCCACAAGGCGCGATACATGTTCTCCGCCATATCTTTGGCGTCTGGGGAGAGCGCGACATAACGCAGTGCGGATGGGTCCTTGACCACCCAAATCCATAAGCCGATCGAAGTGAGCGTGCCTGCCACCAATCCCCAGAAACCGCCCTTGTCGGTCGCGCGCTGCCACAACATGCCGACGATCACGGTCCCGAAAAGCGGCGCGACAAAAAAGCTGAAAAGCTGCACCGCATAGTCCATGATGCTGGCCGAATGTTGTACCAGGTAAGCCGTGCCCACCGATACCAGCACACCAACCAGCGTGCACCACCGGCCCATCGCAACATAGTGCCGGTCCGAGGCTTTCTTATGCAGAAAAGCGCCATAAATGTCGTAAGTCCACACCGTCGAAAATGCGCTTACGTTCCCCGCCATACCAGACATGAAACCGGCGATCAACGCAGTCACCCCCAGCCCTATCAAGCCGGGTCCGCAATAGCGCACCAGCATCAGCGGCAACACCTCGTTGTAGCTGTGGCCGTTGGTCGCTACAGCCACGCTTTCCGGAAGCAAGCGAAACGGCAAAACCGCTAATGCCAGAAGTCCAGGAAGAATGACGATCAGCGGCACCAGCATCTTGAAGGCCGCGCCGATGATCGGCGCGAGCCGGGCGGAGCGAAGACTGTTAGCGGCAAGCACACGCTGTACCACCAGAAAATCGGTAGTCCAGTACCCAAACGAAAGCACCATGCCCCAACCAAACACGATGCCGGTCCAGTGAACGCCCATCGGGTTGTCTTTGAAGTGGCCCAGTGTGCTCCAAAGGTGGGTGTAATCCGATCGCCCAAGATTGTGTTCGATCTGGCGGGTCAGGTTTTTCCAGCCACCCACTTCAACCATCCCAAGGATAGGAATCAGCAGCGCCCCCGCCCAGATCAATACGAACTGCAGAATCTCATTAAAGATTGCCGACCGCAGGCCGCCCAGGGCTACGTAAATAGCGACCACCAGCGAAGACACCCAGATGCTGAAGTTGAGGTCCCACCCCAGAACGACTTTCATCACCAGCGCCATCGAGTACATATTGATGCCGCTCATCAGGATGGTCATGAACGCAAAGCTGACCGCAGAAAAAGCCCGCGCCGCGTTGCCGTAGCGAAGATGGAGATATCCAGGAACCGAATATGTCTTGGAAATGTAGTAGAACGGCATCATGACCAGGCCCAGAAACAAGATCGCTGGTATGGCGCCAATCCAATAAGCGTGCAATGCGAGGATGCCGTATTGATAGGTGGAACCAGCCCAGCCCATCATCTCCAATGACCCAAGGTTCGCGGAGATGAAGCTCAAGCCCGCTATCCACGCGGTCATCTCCCTTCCTGCCATGAAGAACTCTTTGCTGGTTTTCGTGGAGCCCTTTACGTAGAAGCCGATAAACAGCACCATGGCGAAATAAACAGCAATGATCACAACATCGACCGCGGACAAGTGAATGAGCTGCGCCCTGGCCAGAACCACCGTTATGTCTCCACCACGATTACGATTCGCATAAACCGTTTTGATTCATGTGAGTATGGTTCCGGCCATTTGTCAAGGCGATACCGCATCTGCACTTTCCTGGCCCCGCATCGATGAGATTGAGGTAGCCTTTACCTATGGATATTCAGGGCCGTCCTAAACTCGAGGACTTAGTAAATTACGACAGTGAAAGCACCGCCTATCGGTCTGCAGAGCAAAATGTCGAACACGCAGTCTCGCTCCTGCATGCTCACGAGACTTGGTTTGCAGAACACCGCGCCGAAAACCTGGAAGAATCCTAACCTCCCCCGAACTCCGCGGGGTGAAAAGTCCTGACCCCAACTCACAGCATCGGTAAGAATCGAAGGGAGCCCCGGGTCTCGCTTTTGAGACCTGGGATCCCCGCAACCAATCCCCCCTGGAAAATCCACTTTCCCCTTTGTCATCCCGCCTGTCCCGGGCGTGCCGTGGAGGGATCTGCACTTTCCCTCCACCCCAAACCGATGTGATCCAAATGGGCCTACAACTTTCGTTCTATCCTCTAACAGGCGATGGCAAAACCTCCAATCACAAAAACAGAACTGGTCTGGCCCGGAAAGTACACCGGCGACGGTGTACTCGCAGTAACCCCGCCTGCCAACCTGCCTCTGCAAACAGTGGAACTCTACGGGCCCCCCACAGAATGGCGAAACAAGCTCATCTGGGGTGACAACCTGCTCGTGATGGGATCGTTGCTGAAAGAGTTCGCGGGAAAGATAGACCTGATTTATATCGACCCGCCCTTTGCCACAGGAGCAGATTTTTCCTTTGCCGCCGCGATTGGGCACCAGCAGGTCGCCTATCGGGATTCTTGGAAAATTGGTACCGGCGGCTACCTGGCAATGATGGCCGAACGTCTGCGGCTGATCAAACATCTCCTATCGCCCAAGGGGACCTTGTTCCTCCACTGCGATTGGCACGTGAGTCACCTGCTCCGAGCCATCGGCGATGAAGTCTTCGGAGCGGAGAATTTCCTGAACGAAATCGTCTGGTACTACTACAACAAGTTTCAAGGCAACGTGAAACGCTTCGCCTCCAATCATGATGTCGTGTTGTGGTATCGCAAAGGCGTGTCCTACCAGTTTCATCCGCAAGTGGAGAAGCGAAGCGAAGGGAATGTAAAGCAACTCGTCCGCTCGTGGGACAAGAAGAAGGCGGCGATCGTCAATGCCAAGGGCGCGGATGGAAAAGTCATGTACCGCGAGACCGACGAACGAACCGTCGATGACGTGTGGCGCATCTCGATGCTGCAGCCCGCGGACCTTACAGAGAACTGTGGGTTTCCCACACAAAAGCCTGAGGCTCTCCTGCAGCGGATCGTGCAAACCGCTTCCTCCCCGGGCGATTTGGTCGCTGATTTTTTCTGCGGCTCCGGCACCATGCTTTCCGTAGCCGAAAAGCTCAATCGCCGATGGATCGGCTGTGATCTCGGTCGCTGGGGTATCCACACGACCCGCAAGCGTTTGTTAAGCATCAACGGATACCGCCCCTTCGCGGTACTAAGTCTCGGCAAGCATGAACGGGAATATTGGCAGCGAGCCAACTTCGGGCTTCCGTCTGAATATGTGGAATTCGTGCGGAAGCTCTATGCTGGACACGGTAAGAAGAACAATGCCTTGGTACACGTGGGAGCAGTCGATGCGGCGATCACGACAGCACACATCAACGCTGCAGTAGACGAATGTGCGACGTTGCAACAGCGGGAGCTGCATGTGCTCGGGTGGGACTGGAACACCGAGCGATGCGACCTCATCATCGAAGCGGCCAGGCAGAAGGGGATCAAACTGCTGCTCTTGCGGATTCCGCAAGAAGTGATGGAACCGCAGGCTGTCGTCAAGGGTGACGTACGCTTCTGTCCTCTGGCCTATCTGGAAGCGGAGATTGAGCAGTCGGATCCTCTTACTGCGCGAGTTGTACTCAAAGGTTTTGTGATATCGAACCCCGAATCAATTCCCGAAGAGGTGCGCAGCAAAGTGGAGAAGTGGTCAGACTACATCGACTACTGGGACATCGATTGGGATGCGCAGAACGACACCTTCAAGCCGGGTTGGGCGGCTTACCGGACCCGCAAAGACAGGGAACTCCCGCTCGTCTCCGGCTCCCATGCGTACGAAAATGTGGGCAGGCACTCCATTCTCGTACGCGCGATTGATATTTTCGGGAACGATACAACCCAGGCGTTAGAAGTGGAATTCAGCAGCCGTAATGACGGCCTTCTTCCCCTTGCAACTCCCACGGGTAGGTCTGCAAAGGAGTGAAGGTTCGTTGGAAAAACGCATCGTCGACCACGTATGTTTCGCCGTTCTCGCCCTTCACAATCCAGTCGCCTTTCGACACGTTGCAGAAACCAATATCGGTAGCAATGGTCTTGGATTGTTCGCACTGCGTGGCATCAACGACCAGCGGTCGAAGTGTACGGAATGTACTCATGGGTCCTCCATTGGCGCACGGCCAATACTTCTATTGGAGGACCTTGTTCGTAAGGAATCCGATGTGGAGTTATTAGGGATTTGTAAAGGCCAAGCTAAAACCCGTAATTTTTCTTCCGCAGCGCACTCTTATATCGATCCCGGGCCTTCTTTGCGGCAGCTTCTGCATCGTGGACGGTAAAGCCCGCCGCGTCCCACTTCTCCATCTCGACCATGGAGTGGTCATCGTTAGCCAAACCCTCTTCTGCTTCAATCGCTGACACCCAGCTGTCGATGGCTTGCCTGTAATCACTCAGAAGTTTGTCAAAATCAATATCTTGCATATTGCAGTGAATGTATGGCACCGCCCCACCGGCGTCAACGAACCAGCCCTTCGATTAACCAAAGATTGACATGACTCAGGGAAAGGTAGGAACGGGCGTTGGCCCGTGCCTCAATCTCCTGTGTCGAGGCGATAAATTCAAGTCTGCGGAACACGCGAGTTTTTCCCGAGTCACGGCTCTGATGCTTTGTATCAGGGCACGACTTCAGTCGTGCCGCACAGGGCCCAACAAAATCCGGGCTTTAGCCCCTGGGCTTTTCTTTTCGCCCCAGAATTCTCTCCCGGACGAAACGCATCGTCACTACTCCGAAGTAAACGTACCAGCCGGCAGCCCAGCGCGATTGTAGAGATAAGTCGTCACCACCCCTGACCAGTCATGGCGCGCGAAGCGAGGAAACGGTACCTTGGGAGACGACACCACAACCGTACTGCTCTCCCCGACCTTCTCAATCTTTGCCGTGGCTGGCACGAAGTCATGGTCGTCTCCGGCCATTCGGTAGTTGCACGGCGGCAGCTGCCGTAAGTGGCAGGGCAAGCGTACAAATTGTATAAAACAGAACAAAGCGGGTAACCCGCATCCTGAACTCCGTCAACAACCCTGTCACCATACATTTCGCCCGTGCCACCCCGCAAATTGCCGGCCTCAAACAAAAAAAGACAAACAAAAGACAATTGAAAAGACACAAACCCCGGTTCTTAGCGCATTAGCACAATAGTTAACCGTCCTCCGTCAGCCAGATCAGACTCCGAGTCCTCTACACACACAACTTCATTGGCTTTTTAACCATGCGGGGGTTAGGCGAGCAAGAGCATCAAGCGGGCTCCAGTCGCTTCGGGTTTACCCTTTAAAAAACAAACATTCCCGTCTGGCCTGCACCATAGGGAATGCAATTCTCATTTAGCTACAGCCGGACTGCACCGTTTTGATGACCCCGAACAGATATTCACCTTTTACATGAAAAGGTGGTGTATCTTTTCTCACACGAAAGCTGTGGACCAGAGGGACGTCGCAGAACAAGGGTGTGACCTACCGGCAAGTTGTGACAATCTCAGGGTTCTAAGTGCACGGGCCAGGATTCAGATCTAAAGTTGAACCCAAAATCGTAGTTGCCGCAGGTCTCGAAGTTTCTCGAAGAGGCGTCCGCTGTGAAGCCAGTTATTTGCTTGTCCGCTCTCCTTCTTGCCACCGGCGTCTTCTGCCAGTGCCCGGCTACCTGGGCGCAGACGGGCAGCGCAGTTGGTTCAACCCCGTCCAAATCGCAACCGGCCGCCAAAAAGCCTTCCCACCCCGTAACCTACGTCTCTCCCCCCGACAGCACGGTGGTTATTCCCGGGCCCTTGCGGTCCTTCCTGCGCATGGCCGGCATCAGCCAGCAGATAGCCCCCAACGACGTCTTGCCCCTGGTGGCCCGCAATGCGTATTCGACCGGGTACTTGAACGGCGTGCCGACGGAGTATTTGCGTCTGCTCGACCGCTACCTTCACCAGGCAAGGGAACTTCAGATGTTGGCCGGATCGACCGGCGAAATTCGTATTGCCAACTGCGCCGATGCGGAACCCTTGCTCAGCATTCTCGGTTATCACGCTCGCCCATCCTGTGGGCAAAAGGGCTCAACCCTGATGACGGCGGAGCCGGAGCGCGCCTTCCTGACCACCGATTCGGGTTTCCCCCTGACGGCATTGGAAGAGGCGCTCGAGAAGGGCGAGACCTTCACCTACGCTTTTCCTGAGTCCCGCGTACCCGTCCTATTCAATGAAAACGCCTGGAAATCGCTTAGTTTAGCCAAGAACAGAGGCTCGCAGACGTTGGTGGACATCCTCCTGCACGAGCCGGCCGTCGACCGCCTCTACTGGGCCCTTTCCAACACCGACTCCGAAACCAGGATCGCCTTGGAACGTTCGCCGGGGCTGGGCAGACTTCTGCCCTACGGTCCCGTTCTGGACTTCTACGGAACGCAGATCTACATCCGGGGCGGCCGGGTCGTCGTGCCTGGCGGAAACGCTGCCGAAGCAGGCTGGAGAGACTTGGTGGGAGTCAGCCCAAGATCACCAGGGGATTTTGTCCTTCGCCTTGCTGATACCGACAACGGCTGGTTAGCCGTATATTTTGACACTCTCTCGCGAGTGAACGCGACCCAGCAGGCGTACCTGACATCGAGTCCCCGGCTGCACCGTCTTTACGACGCTTTCCGCGAGCCCGATCCCAAGGCGTATCCCGCCCGGGCCGTGTTTCGTAAAGCCCCCGCTTTGCTGATGCTGTTTACCAGGTTGCAGTGGGACGCCGATGGTCAACCCCGCATCCCCGGCAACCTGGATATTTGGAAGCAGGTTCTGGTCGAGAAATCGGAACCAAAGCTCGCCAAGGATTGGGGCCGCCGCGCGCGTGGATGGAAACGGCCCGAGCAGCTCCTCGAAGGCATGGCGGCCATGTCTCGCATCGATACCGATCTCGGGCCGCTGCAGGTCTATCTCATGCTCAATGAGGTGGATAGCCGGCGCCCCGCAGACAAGCGCCTGACTCCCGAAACCGCGCTATTGCTGGCCAGCAAGTTTTCCCAGCTTAGTAACTGGTACCTCGTATTTTCAGAATTTCCAGACCTCGACGACACTTCGATCAAAAGCTTTGTGAAGGTGGCAGACGCCGTCGACGGCATCTCCAACCACAGCCTGCGCGGAAACGCCATGGGCATGTTCCAGGCAAACCTGGGGATCTGGCAGATTCTCGCTCGCCAGGGAGAGCTCCCTGGCGCCGATCTTAACCAGTCCTTTCAGCAGGCGATTGCTCCCTTTGCTTCCGTAGATTCTCTTCCCCACCTGTTCGACGCAGGTCAGGCTTCGCTAAAAACCGTAGCTCTGGCCGCAAGTGGCAAAGCCGACCTCTCCCAAGGCGAATTGATTGAGTTGCTGGCGGGACCCCCTCAGATCTCTCCGGAAGGCCGGCGTATGCGCCAGGAAATGGCGGCCAAAATGCGCTCCGTACTCGATGACCAGCGACTGGTTTCGCTCGATACCCTCTTCTCGCTCGGCGACGGGCTCAACAAGATGGCGGGGGGAGCGCCGGCAGCCAGTCACATGCTCCCGCTGGCCAGCGAACTGCGGGAATTTGAGTTGCCCCGGCCCATTTTTACCGAGAGCGAAAAAACGGAATGGGCTCCCGGGGTTTACGCCAATCGTCATGCCGAACTGCAGGTCCATGTTGATATCACCAAAGTGATCAAGGGACCCGGCTCGAAGGCTCAATTGGAAACAGCCCGGGGACAACTCACGCCGTTTCTCCGCGACGCGGTGGTCGGCCTTAATTACGCCTACTACGAACCGCCGGGTGCCCAGCTCCTGCACAACAACCCTCTCTTTGTCCGCTCCCACGACTTTTCGGGAGAAACCATCATGGGCGTGACCCAGCTCTGGCAGGCTCCTGAATTGTTCAACCAGGGTTCCCCGGCGGGCGGTGGCGCCTACCTGGTTGGCTCCCTGGCCGAGTTGCCCTATGTACTGGCGAGCACGGAAGAAGACTTCATCGCTCCGAAAAACGTGCAAGCCCTCATATGGAAGGAAGTAACGGCAGATCTGTTGGTCAGCGCCACCCTGCCGCGCTGGTGGACCGTGACCAGAAACGAACTCCATGCCGCGGCGCTCTATCAGCGCAGCGGAGACGATCTTGTCACCGCAGCAGCGACGAATCAGGAATTGCGCGAGAAGGTGATGGATATTCTCTCCGGCCGCCTGCCCCCGCAGCGTCTGGGAGAAGTAGAGCAAGCCTTGCATGCCGGTGACGCCGCAGCCAGCCTCGCCCCCTTAACCCCGGCAGATACCTTTTACCTGGCAGCGGAGTTTCGCCATAAATATCCCCAGGAAACAGCATCCTGGGGGGCAGCGGGCGGGGAATTAGATTCCCTCAGCCGGCAAAATTCCGGCGAGGTCAATCTCCAGCGCCTCTCCCGGGACTTTGGCACGCCTCATCCCGTACTAGCGCAGAACTATCGCTGCGAGCTTTTGAACGTACAACCGTTCCCGGCCTTTGGAGGCAATTCCAGCCGCCTTCTGGGCGAGTCATGGGACTCAACCAATCTGTATTGGGCCCGCCTGGCGGATGAAAAGGGTTACTCGCCGATTATGCTCAATCGCCTGGTTCCCGAGTTGACCCGTCACATGGTGGCCAATATTTTCGCAACTGATATTGAAGATTGGCCCGCGCTCACCCGCGCCATGCGAGAAACCGGCGAAGAATTCAGGCAGGGCAAAATTGCCGTGCCACTGATAACAGAAGCTTCCTCTGCAACCCAGGAAAACGGTGTGCAGGGGGAGTCTCAAATAAGCGCAACCTCGGCCGGTCACAAATAAATGGATATATAGGACACATGATGATGGCAAAGCGACACCTTCTTCTCCTTCCAGCGTTAGTGACTATCTTTTTCGTGGGCGACCGTTTTACCGGTGCCCAGGATGATTCGACGAACATCCGCGTGAACGTCGATCTGGTGCAGCTAAACGTCGCCGTGACTGATAGCAAAGGAAACTACGTGTCCGGTCTCGGGCCCGAGAATTTCGTCATTACCGAAGACAAGATCCCGGAGCGGCTTTCGACCTTTGAGGAGGGCAACGAGGGAACTCGGCAGGTGCTGCAGCCGGGCCCGAATGCAACTCCTGGTAAACCGGCCGTCGCCCCTGCCGGCCCAAAATCGAAATCGCCCGTGGTTCCGGTAAAAGCGGTGGAGAAAAGCTCGTCTGCCGTACTTGGTGCGGATGTTTCAACCATCCCTGCGCAGATTACGGGCGCCAATGTCTTTGTCCTCTTCGACACCAGTAACTACATGTATCGCGGCTTCGTGTTCGCGCAGGACGCCATCACTGACTTTGTTCGCTCTCTCGAGGGCGCCAACAAGGTCGCCTTTTACTCTTACAGCCGTGATCTTTCCCGCAACTCTGCGCTTACTGCCGATCGATCCCAGGTTCTGCGCGGCGTGCGCAGCACCGTCGCCGGCGATGATGCCGCGCTCTACAACTGCCTGCTCTTGACCGTGGAAGACGCTGCTCGATACACGGGAAGAAAAGTGGTAGTGGTTTTCTCCAACGGCCCTGACAATGCCAGCCTGGTGCCGCCGGAAGATGTAGCCGAGCTGGCCCAGTCCACGGGCACCATCATCTACATGATCAGCACCCGCGAAGCGCAGTTGGAGCCGATCTCAACTGCGGTCTTTGAGCGCATGAGCAAGGCGACCGGGGGCAAGGCCTATTTCGCCCGCAACTGGGGCGACGAAAAGAAAGCTTTCGCCTTTATCCAGGAAGACCTGGCCCATCTCTATTCGCTCAGCTACTACCCTCAACCCAACCCCAGCCAAGGCTGGCGCACCATCACCGTCAAGCTGGTAGGAAAAGACCTGCAGAAGTACCACGTGCGTACCCGTGCCGGATACCGTCTACAGCAAGCCCACGCAGCAGCCAACAACTCCGCGGAGTTGGAACCCGCATCCGTACCCAAGTAGCACCTACGAACCCAAACCTACTCAGCCCTGGGCACGCGAAGGGTGCCCCACGTTCGCTCCAGCGTACTCCGGATTTCCTGTGGAGGTTGCTGGCGCTGGCGACCCTCATGCGGCTTTCCTTAATGAAAGCCGCACAGGTGGATGTTGGTGGGGCCTCGTGCAGGAAATCCGGATACGTGGGCCGAAAACGATGGGGCGTAGCCCCCACGATCGCTTTTTGCCTATCGACCAGCGAGTCCGGGTGATCCAAACGTACCCCTAAACCCTACGGTTTGGTTCCGGTGCCTTTCATCTTTCCAACACAGGAACCCTCTGATCCCGCAGCACTGGCCGGCTCGCTGCAGGCGAATAACTGCGGCTGGCTCATGACGGTACCGCCTGCCTGCTCCAGGGTGATGTTAACCGGCTCGGCCTGGAATCTGGACCGTTTGTCATCCTGCTCCAGCGACACGCTTTTGAAAAGAAGCGCGTTACCTTCCAGGTGGACATGGATCTGTGTCAATTCCCAAACCGATGGGCCGACCTGTTGTTGTTCGAGCGCAAAGGAGCTGCGCTCCTTCAACCTTCCCAGCAGCCCGGCCCCGAAAGTGACGTCGTGGATCAGGTGGCCCTTTATCTTGCAGATCCGTTGTTGCTGGTTATCGACGACCAGGTCGCCCGTCATCGCGCTGAACACTCGCGCCTCCCGTGTCGGCGGATGAAAGTTTGGCGCCGGCTCGAAGTGCAGCGAGGTCGTAGTCGCGCTCGCTCCTGTTTGTGTCCACACAAACGCCATGGGCAGAAGCTTTAAAAGGTCATCGATCTGTTTGTTGTCGTGGTTCGCTTCGGCAACCTGTTTGTTCTGGGCTCGAGTATCGTGCAGGTATTTCTCAATCAGTTCTCGCTGGCGAGGCTCGGTGAGCTGCAGATCGTCCTTCTCCAAAACTCGTTCTACGTTGCCCTGTTGTGTCCCCGCGACCCATTGCAAAATGTGCTCTTTCGGTTTATCGCTCTCTTCCAGGTAAATCCAGTTCGAGTGGTCGTTCTGATCCGCTGTCCGTTCGTTGTCGACCGCCTTCTGAATGATCTGTTGCGCGCTCTGGGCGCTTGCCGTACACAACGAAAGCGCGAACACCCACACCCAGAAAAGTCGTGCCTTTCCCTTGGCCATCTGACTGCCTTCCGCCGGCAAAAAGTTACGGCCTTTTGATGCCGGAACTCCGCCGAACGGTTCGTCGAAGTGTCGAATTACCCGTCAGGCGACAGGCAGGTCGGGATTTACCTGCTTCTACGAAGATCTTCGTTGACAACTACGAAGCATTTCGTATATTGTCCGTTCATGAAGATGAGTAAAGCCAATCTGCCCAAGCCAACTGAGGGTGAACTAGAGCTGCTTCGGGTTTTGTGGGCCAAGGGTTCGGCCACGGTCCGCGAGCTTCATGATGCGGTAAGCCTGGAACGCGCTCTGGGCTACACCACGGTGTTGAAGTTGCTGCAGATCATGACTGAAAAGGGTTTGGTGCAGCGCAACGAGGTTGGTCGGGCACATGTTTACCGCACTACGGCAAGCCGGGAAGAGACGCAGAGCCAGCTCCTGAGAGATTTGAGCGAGCGGCTATTTTCCGGCTCCGCCACTCAGCTCGCCATGCACGCCTTGGCCATGGAGCCGGCAAGCAGCGACGAGTTGAAGGAAATTCGCAAGCTAATTGACCGCAGGCAGGAGAAACGATGAATCCTCATTTGCAATCTCTGGGCTGGACACTGTTACATTTCTGCTGGCAGGCGGCGGCCATCACCCTCGTCTATCGGCTTGCCGATCTTGCGCTGTCGAAGACGCGCAGTCAGACCCGCTATCTGTTGGCCTTGGGAGCGATGCTGCTCATGCTTGCGAGCGCGCTGGCCACGCTCGCGTATGAGGAGACGCGCGGCAACCCTGACCTGCTTTCGCCCAGCGCCCTTTCCATCGTCGCAAATGCTACGGTCGGATCGGATATCTCCACTGAGCCGCCGCCGAACTGGGCCGGTGCCGCAACCCAACCGATGCTGCTCCAACTATCGCGATTCTTGCCCTGGCTGGATGTCGCGTGGTTGCTGGGTGTGGCGTGTCTTTCGATCCGCACCATCGGCGGCTGGCGCATGATTGAGCGCCTGCGCCGTAGCGCCCTGGTGGAAGCTCCTGAAGCCGTGCGCGCGAACTTTGCCCGCCTGTGCACACGGCTTGGCATCACCAGCCAGGTGAGCCTTCGTATTTCCGGGCATGTGCAAGGGCCACTCGCGATGGGAATAGTGCGCTCGTTGATCATCCTGCCCGCGTCCGCCCTGATGGCTCTGACTCCGGAGCAACTGGAGTCCGTGCTTGCGCATGAGCTCGAGCACGTACGGCGCGCGGATTATTTCTGGAACCTGATCCTGACCACGGTCGAGACCCTGTTCTTCTTTCATCCAGCGGTGTGGTGGCTTGGTGGCAGGGTGCGGCAGCAACGTGAGCTCTGCTGCGATGACGCGGCCGTCAAGGCATGCGCCGATCCTTTGATCTACGCAACCGCATTGCTGCGTCTCGAAGAACGGCGTAGTCAGCAGCTAAGTTTGGCTATGGCTCTGGATGGACACCGATCATCGTCTGGCCTTCGTGCACGCATCTCACGCGTCCTGGGCGAGGCCAACGGCGAGGAACGTTCGCGTGAGCTAACCCCCTTACCGCTGGCTCCGGTCTTTGCCGTCTTCCTGCTCGTCCTCCTGACTGGGCCGCAGCTTTTCGCTCGATTGCCGAGTACCATGCAGGCTTCAACTGCGCCGACAGCGTCTACTTCCGCGCCATCTGGCGTCGGGCTTCCGCCTCCCGCTGCCTCGCCTGTCGCCGCGGCCGCTCCCGTAGAGCCCGAGCCCACTCCCGAGAACGACAATGCCGTTGAACCCTCAACCGCGCCTGCTCATGCTGAAGGACAGGGCGCCGGTGCCTCTGGCCCAGCCAATGCGGAACAACAACCCACCCCGCCAAATGCATCCGCGCCCAAGACCGACTATATCGATGGCATGCGCGCTGCCGGCTATGACGTGGACATCGACAAGTACATCGCCATGAAAATCCAGGGCATTACTCCGGAGTACGCCAAGGCGATGGCAAACGTCGGCTTCGGCAAACCCTCCGCCGGCGACCTGATCGCGATGAAGATCCAGGGTGTCACTCCGCAGTACGTATCTGAGCTGCACGCCGCGGGCTTACAACCAGGCAGCATCGGTGATCTGATCTCTTATCGCATCTTCCACGTCACGCCGGAGTTTCTCGCCGGGATGAAAGCTGCCGGCTTCGACTCCATCCCCCCTGGAAAAGTGATTGCACTGCGTGTTCAGGGGGTGACTCCTGAATACGCCAAAACCGTGAAACAGCAATATCCCAACGCTACGCTGGATGAATTGGTCCAGCTTCGTATCTTCCACATAGACGATGCATTTCTCGCCTCTGCCAAGCGTCATGGCTTTACCTCGCTTTCGATTCAGAAGCTGGTGCAACTGCGTATTTCCGGCCTGCTGGATGATTCAGTCACGGAGGCGAAATGACCAGCGGCGTGGTTCTGACTGCACTCCTGGCGGCATCCACTGGTTTGTTCCTCCAGGCGGAACAGCATCTTCGCACGCTGAACGGATCGTGCAGCATCGCCGCCACTGCCAATGAAGCCGAAGTGGATCTCCGGCTGGAGAGCGCCGCGTGTCGTGATAGTGAACGCTGTGCTTCCAACCAGACTCAGGAACCGATAAGCGCCTTCCTGGGCTTCACGCTCGCGGATCTACGGCGCGAGGGTGCGCACGTGGACGCTGTGATTCGCGCCGAGGCCGGCACCCTCACCTGCTCCGGTGCATTGCATGATGGAAGACTAAGCGGTGCTTTCAATTTCGTACCCGATCCGGCATTTGCCGACAGCATGTTGCAGATGGGATATCGCGATCTCGATGAGGAAAAGCTACAGGCGTACACCCTGTTTCGCATTGGGATTGCCTGGGTCCGGTCCTTGCAGGCCGCCGGTGTGAGCGGTATGGATTCGGGAAATCTGATCGCGCTGCGCATTTTCCACGCAGACACGGACTACGTCCATAGCTTGAACGCGCTCGGTTACCCGGCTCCGGATGCCGGCAAGTTGATCGCCCTGCGTGTGCACCGTGTCGATGCGGAAGAAGTGAAACAGATCCGCGCTCTCGGCTACCAGCCCACGCTCGATGAATTGATCCAGATGCGCATTTTCCACATCACACCGGACTTCATTCACCGTATGCAGGCCAGGGGTCTCAACCACCTGACCATCAGCAAGCTGGTTCAAATTCGAATCTTCGATTTGGCGGAATAGCATCGTGTGCCAGGTCACGCCGCGGAGCCATTCAGCGGCATCAGAGCGCGTGTGAGAACTCCATTTCCAAACTCAGTCCCGCAGGGACGGCTGAACTTGCTGAACTTAGCCCAGGACTGCGTCCCATAAGCGTTAACCTAACGGGATGTTTTTTGTCAAAACTCCCGCAAGATCGTCATCCTGAGCGGAGCGCCTCCTAGGTTTATCGGGTGACACAGTGCTTAATGGCGCGGAGTCGAAGGACCCCGACGGTGCTTATCTTGCCTATGCCGCTGGTAGCTTTTCAACCACTGAGGCCCGCTCCTGGCGGACCCGCCACGGCCTTTCCCTGGACCGAGAACAAGTGCGAACCGCCGGAAGAATCCTTCGTTCTCGTTCTCGGCCTGGTGGTTGAAAAGCTCCGAGCAGCGTGGGTAGATTAATCACCGTCGAGGTCCTTCGACTCCGCGCCACAAGCGCTGTGTCACGCGATCGATCCGTGAAGCGCTTCG
>Ga0182024_10010381_pt1 | contig 18972 bp, 12 predicted proteins | sample P32metaG_FD_120480 | JGI IMG/M metagenome (GOLD analysis project Ga0182024, IMG submission 120480) | Permafrost microbial communities from Stordalen Mire, Sweden - P3-2 metaG (Illumina Assembly) | ecosystem: Environmental > Terrestrial > Soil > Wetlands > Permafrost | place: Sweden: Stordalen... | reverse complement strand
TGACCAGAACCGGGCAGGGTACGCGATCGCAAGGTTCTCCGTAGCGTTGTCAGGCCGGGCCGCCCTTTTCGCGCAGACCTCTTCAGCTCATCCTCGATCGCCTCCAAAGCCACAAGCTTGCTCGCAAGCGCCCTGTCCACCGCCTCCTCTAAGGCGAGTGGAGGCACCACCCCGGCCAGGTCAACAAGTGTGCGCAGTGGAGCGGTACGCGGGATGTTCCGAACGGTAACGACATGTGCCGGGAACTCGCTCGGCCGGTGGACGTCGCAGCCTCTTGGACGATTTGAAACCGTCCGAGGGACTGTTATGGCGTGCCGGTCAGGAGCATCGGTCATTCGCCAAAGCCAGGCGGCCGACTGATGAGACGCCACGGCCCCGGGACCTGCCGCTAGCAACACGGCGAAGAGGGTCTGTTCGGGTAGCCGGCTGGAGCTCGCGACCCGAAAAGTCTTAGGGCCAAGCTGCTCCCACTCGCCTGTGGCGACCCGACGCCTCAGGACCTCATTGCTGACACCGATGGCGTGGAGCTGAGCGCGACTGATCACACCGAACTGGTCGCGAAAGCGACGAGAGAGCTCGCGGGTGACCGTAGATTGCACCCTGTGACGATATCTCACGGTGTTTCATACAGAACGGGCCATTCCACCGGGATGCGAGAGATTTTCCGCGTCAGGCAGTGTGTTCCCATCTCTATAGCTGCTTCTCGGCGTGGTTCAGTGTTTCTCGGCGTGATTTCGTTGGGCGGTTGGGCCTGGGGGACGCCGAGAATGGTCAAACCACGCCAAGAAAGGACACAGGCGCCTGGGCGCCCGCCGAGGTAGACCACACCCACCTCGGCCACCCACGTCGAGGTCCGACTTGCGAGCACGACGAGCACAACGAGGACAGCGAGGCCAGCGAGGACAGCGAGCGCCTAGGCCAGGCGGGCCAGGCGGGCCAGGCGGGCCAGGCGGGCCAGGCGGGCCAATCCTGCCCGCACGCTACGCTCAACGCCTGTGCGCAAGGTGCTGGTTGCGAACCGAGGCGAGATCGCCATCAGGGCTTTCCGGGCCATCAACGAGCTCGGGTACACCTCGGTCGCGGTCTTCCCCTACGAGGACCGCTACTCGCTACATCGCCAAAAAGCCGACGAGAGTTATGAGATAGGCGAGCGCGGCCACCCGTTACGCGCTTACCTGGACATCGCAGGGCTGATCGATGTCGCGCAGAGCTCGGGTGCGGACGCGATCTACCCCGGCTACGGCTTCCTCTCTGAGAACCCCGGACTGGCCAGAGCCTGCCACGAGGCGGGTATCACCTTTGTCGGCCCCCCTGCTGATGTCCTCGCCCTGGCCGGCAACAAGGTGAGGGCGAAGGAGGAGGCAGCGGCCGCTGGCATCCCCGTGCTTCGCAGCGCCGGGCCGTGGTCGGGCGTCGAAGAACTCGTAGGAGCCGCCGATCAGGTCGGGTTCCCGCTGTTCGTAAAGGCGGCGGCCGGCGGGGGTGGCCGGGGGCTCCGACGGGTGGAGCGGCCCGATGACCTTAGGGCTGCGGCTGAAGCGGCCGTCCGCGAGGCCGAGACAGCGTTCGGGGACCCGACCGTGTTCTTGGAGGAGGCGGTCGAGCGCGCCCGACATGTCGAGGTCCAGGTGCTGGCCGATGGCGCCGGCAGCGTTGTCCACCTCTACGAACGGGACTGCTCGGTGCAACGCCGCCACCAAAAGGTCGTAGAGATAGCGCCCGCACCCAATCTTGACGGCGAGATCCGGGCCAAGTTGTTGGCCGACGGGGTCAGCTTTGCGCGAGCCGTCGGTTACCTCAACGCCGGCACCGTCGAGTTCCTCGTGGGGCCCGATGGCCGCTATGTGTTCATCGAAATGAACCCTCGTATACAGGTCGAGCACACCGTGACCGAAGAGGTCACCTCGATCGACCTCGTGCAGTCGCAGCTGCGGGTCGCGGATGGTGCCACGCTCGCCGACCTCGGGATATCCCAGGGTTCGATCTTCGTTAACGGCACGGCACTCCAATGCAGGATCACGACAGAGGACCCCGCACACGGGTTCCGGCCTGACACCGGCCAGATCACCGCGTACCGTTCCCCGGGCGGCCATGGCGTCCGCTTGGACGGTTGCGCGTACGTAGGGGCAGACGTATCACCCCACTTCGACTCGCTGCTGGTGAAACTGACTTGCCGCGGCAGGACGTTCCCGGAGGCTGTCGCCAGGGCGCGACGAGCGGTGGCGGAGTTCAGGATCCGCGGGGTAGCGACCAATATCCCGTTCTTGCAGGGCTTGCTGGACGAGCCGGACTTTATGGCAGGCAACCTGACCACCTCGTTCATCGATGAGCGGCCAGGCCTTTTGAGCCGGCGCAGCGGTGCGGACCGGGGTACGCGCCTGCTCAATTACCTGGCGGACGTCACCGTCAACCGCCCGCCGGGCGCCACGCCGGGCGCCCCCGACCCGAGAGAAAAGCTCCCTCGTGTACCTGCAGCGGCACGCAAGGGACCGCATGGCAGCAACGCCAGCGGTAGCGGTAGCGGTAGCGGTAACGGTAGCGGGGCATCCTCGGGGAGCCGCCAGGTGCTCAGCCGGCTTGGTCCGGAAGGTTTTGCCAAATGGCTGCGGGACCAAGTCCCCGTTGCGGTTACCGACACGACATTGCGAGATGCGCACCAATCCTTGCTGGCCACAAGGCTCCGTACGACGGACATGCTCCACGGGGCCCCGTATTTCTCTCGCATGCTGCCCGGTTTGTTGTCCCTCGAGGCCTGGGGCGGGGCGACCTTCGATGTTTCCTTGCGCTTCCTGAAAGAGGATCCCTGGGAGCGCCTGGCGTCCCTCAGCGAAGCCGTCCCCAACATTTGCTTGCAAATGCTGATAAGGGGCCGTAACACGGTCGGTTATACGCCCTACCCCGACGAGGTGGCGCTCGCCTTTGTAAAGGAAGCAGCCCGCACCGGGGTCGATATATTCCGGATCTTCGATGCCCTCAACGACGTCGACCAGATGGTCCCGGCCATCAAGGCGGTCCTGGGAACTGGCAAGATTGCCGAAGGGGCGGTCTGTTACACAGGGAACCTCGCCAGCCCAACCGAGCGCCTCTACACCCTCGACTATTACCTGCGTAAAGCCGAACAGCTGGTCGCCGCCGGTGTGCACGTACTCTGCATAAAAGATATGGCGGGCCTGCTCCGGGCCCCCGCCGCCCGGACCCTGGTGGGGGCGCTCAGGGAGAACTTTGCCTTGCCGGTCCACTTGCATACCCACGACACTGCCGGTGGACAACTTGCGACCTATCTGGCCGCAATTGAGGCAGGAGTCGACGCGATCGACGGTGCCATGGGACCTTTGGCCGGCACAACCAGCCAGCCCTCCATCGGGGCGATCGTTGCCGCTACGGACAATACCGAGCGGGAAACGGGGCTTTCCCTGGACGCGATAGAGGCTTTCGAGCCCTACTGGGAGGCGGTGAGGGGCCTCTACAGCGCCTTCGACATCGGCCATGGGGCGCCGACAACCCGGGTATACCGTCACGAGATGCCGGGCGGCCAGATATCGAACCTGCGCCAGCAGGCGATCGCTCTGGGCCTTGGCGAACGCTACGAGATGGTCGAGGATCTTTACGCCGAGGCGAACCGCATCCTCGGCAATATCGTAAAGGTGACGCCAAGCTCTAAGGTTGTCGGCGATTTGGCGCTCTACCTTTGCGGGGCCAACGCTGACATAAATGAGTTCGAGCGGGACCCGGCAAGCTTCGATCTCCCCGACAGCGTAATAGGTTTCTTGTCCGGCGAGCTCGGGGTGCCACCTGCGGGATGGCCCGAGCCGTTCCGCACGAAAGCACTTGCGGGCAAGAAACTGCCCTCTCGCACCGTCGACCTACCCGTCGAGACCGAAGAGGTGCTTGTCAGCCCGGACGTCAGCCCGCAGAGGTTGCGCCAGGTGCTGGACTCGCTGTTGTTCCCTGGGCCGGCACGCGACTTCGAGGAGGCGGTCCGCCAGTTCGGAGACCTTTCTGTGCTCCCGACATCAGCGTTTTTCAACGGGCTTGCGCCCGGCGACGAAGTCGAGGTGGCACTCGAGACAGGTGTGTCGCTGTACCTGGCGCTGGACGCGATCGGCGAAGCGGACGAAAGCGGCTTTCGTTCCGTGTTTTGCCGGCTGAACGGCCAGCCACGCGTGGTGACGGTGCGCGACCGTTCCGTAAAAGACACGCGCCCCAGAGGGGAGCGGGCGCAAAGCGATAATCCCGCTCATGTTGCTGCGCCTTTTGCCGGCGCGGTTTCGCTTACGGTCGCGGTTGGTGACCGGGTCGAAACCGGCCAGACGGTCGCGACGATCGAAGCGATGAAGATGGAGGCGCCGATCACGACATCGCTTGCCGGTACGGTCCAACGTCTTGCCGTGCCTAAGGTGGCATCGGTCGACGGAGGTGACCTGTTGATGGTGATAGCGCCGGGAGCGGTCTGAAAATGCGTATCGGGGTAGTGACGGAGACGAAGTCCGACGAGCGACGGGTAGCCCTTACCCCGGCGGGCACCGAGGAGCTGGTGGCGGCCGGGCACACGGTCCTGGTCCAGCAAGGCGCGGGGGACGGGTCGCGCTTCGCTGACGACGTCTACGAGAAGGCGGGCGCCCTCATGGTCGCCGGGGCCGAGAAGATTTGGGCAGACGTGGACCTGCTGGTCAAGGTCAAGGAGCCTGTCGGGCCCGAGCCCGGCTACTTCCGCGAAGGGCTGGTCATTTTCACCTACCTGCACCTGGCGGCCGCCCCGGAGCTCACCGGTGCTCTCGTGGCCTCCGGTGCGACGGCAGTGGCGTACGAGACGGTCGAGGATCCCTCGGGCCGCTTGCCGCTGCTAGCGCCCATGAGCGAGATCGCCGGTCGGCTCGCAGGCCAGGTCGTGGCGCATTACCTGCAGTCACCCATGGGTGGCAGGGGCATCCTGGCGGGTGGGGCTCCTGGCGTGGCGCCGGCGAGGGTGCTGGTCCTCGGCGGTGGGGTGGTGGGTGTCTACGCCGCTCGTGTTGCTAAGGGGCTGGGGGCTGACGTCACGATCCTCGAGCGCTCTGACGATCGGCTCCGTTACCTGGACGACCGCTTTGAGGGCTCGGTGCGCTGCTTGATGTCGGATGCTCACAGCGTCCTCGAGCAGCTTGCGGTCAACGACGCCGTAATAGGCGCGGTGCTCGTGCACGGGGCGGCCGCACCCAGGCTCATCTCCAGGGCGATGCTGTCGAAGATGCCCAGGCGCGCGGTGATAGTGGACGTCGCGATAGACCAGGGTGGCTGCGCCGAGACCTCTCGCCCGACCACCCACGAAGCTCCGACCTACGTGGTGGACGACGTCTTGCACTACTGCGTCACCAACATGCCAGGTGCCGTACCGGTCACCTCGACGCGGGCTCTCACAAATGCGACGCTCCCATACCTGCACCGGCTCGCCGACCTCGGCTTGGACGGGTTCTGCGAGAAGGACCCCGGCTTTGCCAAGGGGGTCAACGTGCGAGATCACGAGGTCGTTCACCCTGCAGTTGCCGAGGCCTACCGCGCCCAACGTGGTGGAAATTAAAGAAACCTCGGTACCCCGTGCTTAACTGCGACGAAATCGGTGGCTTTTAGGGGGGCTTGCTCAGGCTTGTGACGCCGGGTGCCGATCCCCCTGGAATGCCGGTGGACAGCAATAAGCGAGTGACAAAAATAACGCGAGGTGGCGATGTTCGTTCGTTGTCCTCGGTGTTAGGAGAAACTAGGCCCGGTAGTCCCGAGCCACTCGCCGAAGCGATACCTGGCCGCGAGGGAGTTGTAAGAGCCCGGCTCAGCCACCTGCTCGCCTCCCTCGGCGACATCCCCTCTCAGCACCCCACAGCTGCATTCGACCGCGGCCCCGGCTTCGGCCGCCTACTTGACGAGATTTGCCCGGCGGGGTCGGTCGTGATGCACGGCCGTAGGGTGCCCGACAAAGCGTTACCGCTGGACCACGTCGCGATCGTCCCGAGGGGCCTCGTCGTGGTTGGCTCCGACGTCGGTCAGGGCTCACGTGGAGGCTCCAGCCAGCGGGGGAGGGCCTTGCAAGGCAGGGAGGGCAGGGAAGGAAGGGATGGGCCGGCCCGTCCGACCGTATTTGGGCTCGGGGAGAGGCGTACCGGTCTTGTCCGGGAGGTCCTGCGCCGCGGTAACGGTCTCCATTCGTGGTTGGAAGGGACTCCCTGGGGCCACGTCCCCGTGTTTGCGGCAGCATGTTCGGCACCTCTCATGGCAACGGTGCAGAAACCCCCGTTGATGCTGGAGGGCATGACGCTGGACGGTCTGTGGTTGGGTGCTGTCAACCAGTTCCCGGAGTGGCTCGCCTCCGGTGGGGCCCTCGACCCTGAGGCCCGTGCTGCGCTGGGCAACTTCTTGGCAGCGGAGCTGCCAGTCGGCTGATCAGGTGGGCCAACCGGGCCCTGCGTGACCTTGGAGCTCCGGATCGGCAATGCTGGTGGGGTGACCAACGCCGAACAAGCTGCAACCACCCGGCCCAGTAATGACGAAGGACCTGCTCAGGGTACGTCTGGCCAATCGGGACGCAAAGCCGGCCCGACACGTCATTGCCTCGGCGACGAGAAACGTCGCACTCGAGTCGTTGCCACGATCGGACCTGCGTCCGACGAGTTGGCAACCCTGGCAGCCATGCAGGACGCCGGGATGGACGTGGCCCGCCTCCCGCTCGCGCACGGGACGATCGATGAAGCCGTAGCCAGGCTGCGCCGCGTCCGTGAGGCAGCGCCGGACGTCGGCATACTGGTGGACCTACCAGGCCCCAAGATCCGCACCACTCCTTTCCCCGAAGGTGGTGTGGTGCTGGCGACGGGGAGCGAAGTGGTCCTGAGCCCCCACGACCTCACGCCTCACAGCAGCGCGACCGACATTGGCGTATCGGTCCCCGAGCTCGTGGAGTCGTTACAGGAGGGGGACAAGATAGCCCTCGGTGACGGCGGGGTCTCCCTCATGGCCGAAAAACGTCAAGGCCGTTCGATGAAATCCAGGGTCCTGGCGGGCGGCAAGGTGCAGGGTCGCCCTGGCGTTACCGCCCCAGCGTCCAGGCTTGCGCTGAAGACACCTACGCCTGACGACCTGGAGCGCCTCGAGGTGCTCTTGGAGGAGGGGATCGAGAGCGTCGCGGTGTCGTTCGTGCGGACGGCTTCGGACCTTGCCGAGGTGCGGGCGCTCACGGGAAGGGGCATCCTGGTCTGCGCCAAGATGGAGACCCCCGAGGCGCTCGAGGACATCGACAACATCCTGCAGGCTGCCGACTCGCTCATGGTTGCCCGGGGCGACCTCGGGGTGCGCGTTGCACTTGAAGAAGTGCCGCACATTCAAAAGAAACTGATCCGCTCCTCGGTGGCATGGGGCCGTCCGGTAATCACCGCAACCCAGATGCTCGAGTCCATGATCAGCTCACCCGTGCCGACACGGGCGGAGGTGACCGACGTTGCCAACGCGGTCTTCGACGGGACCAGCGCGGTCATGCTCTCGGGCGAGTCAGCGGTCGGCATCGACCCCGTCAATGCTGTGGCCACGATGGCCCGCATTGCGCGCCGCGCCGACGTCGAGTTCGACAGTTACGCCTGGGGGCGCAACCTCCCGGCTCAGAACTTCGGCTCCGAGGGCCCGGCAGGCGCCCGGATCACCGCCGCCATCGGCGCGGCAGCGTGGCGTGCCTCAGTCGAAGAGAACGCAGCCGTGATCATCGCGTGTACCAATACGGGCGCAACCGCTCGCGCCATCGCCCGCTGGAGGCCTGCCGCGCCGATCGTGGCGGCGACCCCGTTCTCTTTCACGGCTCGTCAGCTCACGACGAGCTGGGGGGTCGACACCGTGCTGGTGCCCGAGGCCAAGACCACTGACGAGGCCGTGAGCCAGGCGGTAGAAGCGGTGCGCCGGGGTGGCTATGCGAAGGCGGGTGACGTCGTCGTGGTGCTCGCAGGATCTTTGGGTGACCCCGAGCCCGTCACTGACACGCTCCGGCTGGTGCGTATCTACTGAGGGTTCGCTCGGCCTCTCTGAGGCCCGTAGGAGGTCCACGCAAACCGTGAAGGGTCAAGATGACGACGCTGCCGGCTTCGGAGAGGATGCTACGCGGTCGTGCACGCTGTCGGTCGTGGTCCCCACTCGCAACGAGGCTCTCAACGTCGGCCCTTTGACGACGCGTCTCCAGGCGGCTCTCTCAGGTACGCCAGGCGGTTGGGAGCTGATCTTCGTTGACGACTCCGACGACAACACCCCTGAGGTAGTCGGTCGTCTGGCTGACGCACTCGGCGTGGCCGGCCCGGTGCGGCTGCTGCACCGGCCAAGGGGTGCGCGTTCGGGGGGCCTGGGAGGAGCGGTCCGCGACGGTTTCGCGGTCGCGAGAGGGCGCGCGGTCGCGGTGATGGACGCCGACCTGCAGCACCCGCCCGAGGTGCTGCCGGCGCTCGTCGCACCTGTCCTGTCGGGCGAGGCGGACCTCGTTGCTGGGAGCCGGTACGGCTGGGCGGGCGCCGACGCGGGGTTGTCAAGCCATTGGCGGCACCTTGTTTCGGGAGGTTGCAGATGGCTCGTGCACCTGTCGGTCCCAAGTAGCAGGCCCCTGCAGGACCCGTTGAGCGGCTTGTTCGCGTTGCGGCGCTCGCTGCTCGACGGCGTTGAGTTGCGACCCGCGGGTTACAAGATCCTGCTCGAGGTGGCTGTGCGGGCGAGGCCGGCAAAGGTCGGCAACGTGGGGTTCAATTTTGGTCCCCGCCACGCCGGTAGGTCGAAGGCCACCCTGCGGGAAGGTCTCGTGTTCCTCCGTCACCTGGCTCGGCTTGTCGGCGCGGCCCGCAGCACACATGCCGATCTGCCGGAGAGACCTGCCGGCGTTGGGTCAGATGCCGTGGACCTTCGCAGTAAACAGCTTCTGGAGCCCGTCGAAAAGGCCTAGCTGTGCTGTTTGTTACCATGCCGTGGAATGGTTGACGGCCAGGACGGGACTGTGCCCGATCAGGGGGAAGGCGGTGCCCTGACCCTTTTCCCGATGCCGCCGGACGCTGAGCGCGAAGGCGGCGAGGGTGCGCGTGCTGCCGCGACGGGTGGCGGGGCCAACTCGGTTGTAGGGGGACTGGAGAACCTTTTGGCGTCGGCCGAGAGGCCCGTGCTCTGGCTAGCGCGGGGCGCTGGGACGGCTCTGCTCTGGCCGTTGGACAAGTGGGCCAACTTGCGCGGCGAGATCCGGTCTTGGGGCACCGAGGGAGACGTTGTCGCCCAGGAGCTCGCCGCGCCGCTCCCCGGCGCCGCCCCCGACAAGCCGTGGGTCGCCTATTGGCGCCGGCCCGTCGCCGGCCCGGTGACGGCCCTCATTGTCATGATGGCTGTCTACATCGGTGTGTTCGGCGACCTCACGTACAGCCAGCAGTCCAATTACGGGACCTTCGGGTTCGACATGGGGATCTACGACCAAGCGATATGGCTGCTTGCGCACTTCAAAACACCGTTCGATACGATCCGTGGCCTCAACTACTTCGGCCAGCACGTGAACATCGTCACGCTGCTGTTTGTCCCCGCCTATTGGCTCGGCGGCGGCCCGCATTTCCTTTTCGCGATCGAGACCGTATGGATGGCGGCGGGCGCTATCCCGATATGGCTGCTCGGCAGGGACAAGCTCCACAACGCATGGATCCCCCTCGGCCTGTCGGCGGCCTACCTGCTTTACCCCTCGGTGGAATGGATCAACGAGTGGATGTTCCACCCCGACGCGCTCATCATCACCCCGCTGATGTTCGCTTACTGGCTCGCGACCAAGCGCCGATGGGGGTGGTTCTGGTTTGCCACTGCCTTGGCGCTTTCGTGCAAGGAGGATGCCGGCTTGGCGGTGCTGGCGCTGGGCATCGTGTTGTGGCTAAAGATGCGCCAGCGGGCGATGGGCCTTATCACGACGGTGGCGGGCGCGGCGTGGTTCCTCATTTGTACGAGGCTGATCATCCCCCTCGCAAACGGTGGTGGTCAACCTTTCTACGTTGCCCTGTTCCCGTCGAGCTACGGCACAACGGTCTTCCAGATAATAGACACGCTGCTGTTCCACCCGACCAGATGGGTGCCGACGCTGTTTTCGGCAACGAACTTCACTTACTATGCCAAACTGTTGTGGCCGGTTGGGATGGTGGCGCTCCTCGAACCGGCAGTGTTACTTATTGGCGTGCCGCAATTGCTCGTCAACACGCTCTCGACCGAGGGTTACACGAACAACATCCAGTACTACTACACCTCGATCATCGTAGCGGCGATATTCCTAGCCACCGTGGAGGCTTGCGGCCGCCAAGGGCGCACGCTGAGCGGGAGGGGCCTAATGGTCGCGTTAGTTTTTGCCGCCGCCCTCGCCAGCAACGTGGCGTGGTCACCTTCGCCCATCAGCGTCAAGTTCCACTCGGGGATCTGGGAGGGCCCGCAACCCAAGGACGCCTACATCAACGAGGCGATTGCCCTCGTGCCAAAAAACGCATCGGTTTCGGCGACTTACGACATCGACAGCCATATGACACACAGGGTGCTGATCTACGAGTACCCGAACCCATGGGTGGTCGCGTACTGGGGGCTTGCATGTGAGACACCAACTTCCACCCACTGTGGTGCCACCGACAACCCGCCTAACCCCGCCACGGTCGATTGGTTGGTCCTCGACACGGCCGTCACCGGGAGCCAGACGCCGCTCTACCTGGACCTCGAAAAAACAGAGTTCAAAGCAGTGTTCTCCCACGACGACATCCTTGTGCTGCACCGGGTCGAGCCGGGGGTACCCGACGACCACGACTGGCCATAGGGCGGCGGGACTAGGGAACGAAAAGCCGGGACCGCCAGATGTGGCTTTTGTGGAGGGCGTAGCTAGCCATAACAGCGAGAGTTCCCAGCCCGTAGCGGATGTTCGCCCTCATGGAGGTCGATGAGGCATCGGAGTGGTACCGGGTGTCGATCGGTACTTCCACGACGCGCTGGCGAAAAGCAACCGCCTGGGCGATGACCTGAGTATCGAAGACGAAATCGTTCGAGTTACGCAAGAACGGCACCGTCTGTAGGAAATGCCGGCTGTACGCCCGGTAGCCCGTGTGCAGTTCGCTGAACGAAGTGCCCATCACCTTGTTCTCGACCCACGTCAACGCGTGGTTCGCATAAAAGCGGTACAGGGGCATTTTGCCACGGCGCGCGCCACCAGGGTTCAGCATCCGGCTGCCGAGCACCATGTCGGCTTCGGCGTCCAAGAGCGGTTTGATCATGCGGGGGATCATCTTGGGGTCGTACTGGCCGTCTGGGTGCAGCATGACGACGATATTGGCCCGGATCCGGAGAGCCTCCAGGTAACAGGCCTTCTGGTTGCCTCCGTAACCGACATTGTGGGGGAGAGCGAGGGTGCGGATCGCCAGTTGCGAGGCGACTTCCAGGGTCGCATCGATGCTGTGGTCATCGACGAGGAGGACTTCGGTAACGACGTCGGCAGGTATCGCCCGCCAAGTGTCCCGCAGTGTGCGAGCCGCATTGTAGGCCGGCATCACCACCAGCACAGAACCAGTTGGTAGGGCAGGACCGGTTGGTAGGGCAGGACCGGTCGGTTCGGTACTACCAACCGCTTCGTCGCGTGCGTCTGGCTCCACCAACCGTAGCCTAGATGCCGCCTCGGGCAACTTGGGCGACCGGAACTTCTATCGTTTCGTACGCTCCGGGATCTGAGCCAACAAGCGGTACAAGCGCGGGAAACCCCCGTTCAGCCGTCCCGCCAGCAGCAACCATGCAGGTACTACAACGTCCTCGCGCCGCTGCTCGATTGAACGTACGGTTAACCGGGCCACCCTGGCGACGGGCATCGGCTTTGGCCACGAGCGCTGGTATTCACGGTTCCGGTGGGCGAAAAAAGGGGTATCGACAACACCGGGGCTCACAAGAGTAACGGTCATTCGCCGGGTCGCCGCGTCGCGCGCCCACTCCGACCTCAACCCGTCCGCCAGCCCGCGCAGGCCATATTTTGCCGCACCGTATACCACTTCGTCGGCCACTCCCACGAGGCCGACGATCGAGCCGATGAGCACGAGCTGGCCGCCGGCTTCGCTGTTCAGTAAATAGGGTGCTGCGGCGTTGGCGATGTGCAGAGGTGCACGGAGATTTATGTCGACAACGGTATCGATCTCGGCCGGCGACATCGTTGTGAACGGACCTGACCACCCGGCGCCCGCGCAGCACACGACGATGTCGAGCCCGCCGAGAGCTGACACTGCAGCCGAAACAACATCGCCCGGCGCTCCCGGTTCGGTGAGGTCCCTTACGACAGCCGCTTCCAGCGCGCCGGCGGGGGCCAGCGCCAAATCGGACGAGGACCGTCCGGTGCCGACCACTCGCGCGCCGCGGGCGGCCAAGAGAGTGCACACCGCTGCGCCAATACCGCTAGATGCCCCGGTTACGAGCACGCGGAGGCCCGACAGGGACCGAGGGCTTGACAAGGGCCCTAATCTAGCGGCGGGCGTTAGCGCGCGTTGACCAGGGCGCGCAGCGACTCGCGCATGCTGCCCGCAGTCGCAAGTACAGCGCTTGGCTCGAAGCCGCAGTGGGCCATGCAGTTATGGCAACGTGGGTCGCGGCCGCGCCCGTACTTGGACCAGTCGGTCGTTTCGATGAGCTCCTTGTACGTCTCGGTGTAGCCGTCGGCGAGCAGGTAGCAGGGGCGCTGCCAACCGAACACCGAATACGACGGGATCCCCCATGGCGTGCATTCGAACTCGACCTTGCCCTCTAAGAAGTCCAGGAACATCGGGCTGTGGTTGAGCCGCCAATGCTTGCGTTTCCCGGCGAAGGCCTCCTTGAACAGTTTGGTCGACTGGTTGACACCGAGGAAGTGGACCTGGTCGGGCGCCTTTTCGTAGGCGTACCCTGGCGAGATCATCATGGTGTCGACTTCCAGCTCGTCGTTTAGGAAATCAAGTACCTCCTGCACTGTCCGCGGGGAGTCGGTGCTGAAGAAGGTGGTGTTCGTGGCGACGCGGAACCCCTTTGCCTTTGCCGCCTTAATTGCTGCAACAGCCTTGTCGAAAACTCCGTCCCGGTCGACCGACTTGTCATGGCGTTCCTTCAGTCCGTCGATGTGGACCACCCAGGAAAACCCAGGATGCGGCTTGAACTTGTCGAGTTTGCGTTCGAGGAGCAAGGCGTTGGTGCAGAGGTAGACGAAACGTTTGCTGTCCAGCAATGCTCGTGTCATCTTGTCGATGTCGGGGTGCAGGAGAGGTTCACCGCCGGCTATGGAGACCATCGGGGCCCCGCATTCTTCGATGGCGGCTACGGCCTGTTCCACCGAAAGCTTCTTGCGGAGGATTTCGGTCGGGTACTGGATTTTGCCGCAACCATGGCATTCCAGGTTGCAGTTGAACAGTGGCTCAAGTTCGACTATGAGCGGGTACTTGTCCCGCTTGGCGAGTTTCTGGCGTGCGACGTACGCACCGACCTTGATGCTCTGGCGCAGGGGCACACCCATCTAACTGATCTCCAGCACTTAACGGACCTCCATTGGAAGGGGGAAAGAAACATGTTCGTTGCCTGTCGAGCGTTCCTCGACGGAGGCAGAGCCGAGCGCGGCCACGCAGTCCACCACCTCGCGGACGAGTTCCTCGGGGGCGCTCGCGCCGGCGGTCACGCCCACGCGCCGGGCCCCGGCCAGCCAGGCGAGGCGTAGGTCGACCTTGCTGTCAACAAGGTGCGCGTTCGTACCGCAGCGCCGGGCTACCTCGACGAGCCGGTTGGAATTTGACGAATTTGGCGACCCCACTACGAGCACGACGTCGCAGTCCGGGGCCATCTGGCGCACCGCCTCCTGGCGGTTCTGGGTGGCGTAACAGATATCCGATGCCGCCGGCCGCGAAAGGTCGGAAAAGCGTTGTCCCAACGCGGTTACCACCCCGATGACCTCGTCGGTGGCAAGGGTCGTCTGGGTTATGAACGCTGTCGGCTTGCTCGGGTCGAGGTCGATGACGGCAACCTCGTCGGCCGAACTGACCAGAGCGGTGCCAGGCACGGTGCCAAGGGTCCCCTCGACCTCGTCATGACCAGCGTGCCCGATGAGGACCAACTGGCGCCCGCTCCCGGCGAAACGGCGCGCTTCGTTGTGGACCTTGCTCACCAAAGGGCAAGTGGCGTCGATCGTGAACATCTGGCGGGCGGCCGCTTCTTCATGTACGGCGGTCCCTACGCCGTGCGCCGAAAATACGACGTGAGAACCGTCGGGAACCTCGGTCAGCTCTTCGACGAAGACGGCTCCCGCTTCCTCGAGGCGGGAAACCACGTGGGCGTTGTGCACGATCTGGCGGCGCACGTACACCGGAGCCCCGTAACGGTCCAGGGCACGCTCGACGGTCTCGATCGCGCGGCGGACCCCGGCACAGAACGAACGCGGCTCGGCTAGGAGGATCTCTCTTTTGCCGACCGCTGCAGCCCAGTTTGCGAGCGCGTGGCGGGAGGCCCGCAAAGCCCTGAGCCCGGCCCAGGCCCCCCTCGCGCCTGCCGGTGAGAAGAGCTCTTCGCCGGGCGTGTCGGATATCGCCCGCAGGACTGCCAGCGGCAACCCCCAGCCTTGCGAGGCCACCGAAGTCGACTCCATGTCGACGGCCGTGGCGCCAAGGGCCGCCAATGCCGCCCTCTCCTGGCCGGTGACTATGTGGTCGGTGCTCACGATCGTGCCCGTCCTGGCTCGCAGGCCGAGCCGCTGCAGCTCCGCAGCGAGCAATGGTGCCGAGGCTAGCCGGGCAACCTCTCTGCCTTCGGCGTCGATCAGGCGGTCGGCTACAACAAGGTCACCGGGCACCAAGTCGTTGCCCAGCCCACCGCCCAGACCAGCCACCGCGACCGCGGCGTAGTAAGGCTCGGCTGGCTCGGGAGCACCCGGGCCTTCCCTCAGACCGGTTGTGCTGAGACCGGCGGTGCTGAGACGGCCGGTGCTGAGACGGCCGGTGCTGAGACGGCGCGCGGCGTGGCCTGCCTTGGTCAAGCCCATGCCGATGCGCTCGATCTCGAGGATCGCAGGCCCAACGCGAGGGGTCGGCCCTGGCCCGAGCGCCATGGCCTCGACCCGTAGCGGTGCAAGCACGAGCAGCCGGGGGGCTTGCACGGCTTACGCTTCCTGCTCCGGCTTTTTCGGCCGCGAGGTCTTCGGTCGCGGGCCGGTCCCGAGCAGGTACCGACCGAGAGCCGTGAGGGGGAAGAGGTGCCTGTAGAGGTGGTAGTTCAGCGAGAAGTCCCAGGGGAACCCGGTGCCGGTGAACCACGGCTCGTCCCAGGTGCCTTCTTCGGTCTGCGCCCGGACAAGCCAATAGACACCCCTCGTGGCCGCCGGGTTGTCCCTTTCGCCGGCGGCGATCAGCCCGATCAGCGCCCACGCAGTTTGGGAGGCGGTAGACGCGCCCCGCCCCGCCCAGCCGGGTTCGACATAGGAGCGCAAGTCCTCGCCCCAGCCGCCGTCCGAGTTCTGGTGCTCGAGGAGCCACCTGACGCCGTCAGCCACGGTCGGGTCCTTGGCGGGTACGCCGGCGGCGATCAACGCCGGCAGCACCGCACCCGTGCCGTAGACGTAGTTGACGCCCCACCGCCCCCAGTACGACCCGTCGCTCTCCTGGTGGGCAGCAAGCCAATCGAGCCCGCGCTGCAGGGAGTCCTGGCGAGCCGGGGTGAGCGGGTGGGGCTCGCACGCCAGCATTTCGACGACGTGTGCCGTGACGTCGGCGGTCGGCGGGTCGGTGACGGCCCCGAAATCGAAAAAGGGTAGCTGCGTGGGCAGCGTCGAAGTATTGTCGGCGTCGAAGGCACCCCAACCGCCGTCGGAGGACTGCATCCCGACCAGCCAGTTGAGCGCGCGGTTGCAAGCTGCTTCGCTGCCAGGGTTGTCGGCGGCGTGGCGAAGGGCCAGGACCACTTCGGCAGTGTCGTCGATGTCGGGGTAGTGGACGTTCTGGAACTCGAAAGCCCATCCGCCTGGCGCGAGGTTGGGCCGGCGGACCGCCCAGTCGCCCATTACTGTCACTTCTTCCTCGAGGAGCCAGTCCCGTGCAGCTTTCATGGACGGGTCGTCGGGCGCTGTACCCGCATCCACCAACGCGATAGCCGCCAGAGCCGTGTCCCAGACGGGTGACTGGCACGCTTCTATCCGGCGCCCGCGTTCGTCCTCGAGAGCGAAGGCGTCCAGGCCTGCGATCGCTGCGGCCAGGACCGGGTGGTCGAGCGGGTAACCCTGCAGCACGAGGGCGATGGTCGAGTACACCATTGGCGGCTGGATCCCACCCCAACTGCCGTCGGCTTCCTGGCGGGCGACCATCCAGCGTTCGGCCTCGCGCAGCGCCGCTCCCCGGATGACCCGCTTCGGCCAGGACTCGTTTGCCACCTGCTCGTAGCGGTGGAGGGCTCGGTCGAGTGAGACGAGGGCCCAGCCGAGCGGGCTCAGGTGCCGCCGGCGCGGCTGCTTGCCTGAGCGAAGCTCGTCGATCTCGAAGGGGAGCGGGCGCGACGGACGGTGCGCTGTTATCACCGAGAGCGCCACGATGGTCTGGCGGGCCCAGCAGGCGAACGACCAGATAGAAAGGGGCCACTGAGGTGGCAGGAAGATAAGTTCTGGCGGCACGGCCGGGAGCTTGTCCCAGTCCCATCGGCCCACCATCGCCAGCCAGACGTGGGTGAAGACCCGGGTCGCCTCGACACCGCCGTGCTCGCGTACCCACGCCGCCGCGGTGGACATATGCGGGTCGCCGGGGTCGTCGCCGGCCAGTCGGAGCGCGACGTAGGCCTCCACGGTCGCCGAAAGCTCGCCCGGCCCACCGTGGAAGGTCGCCCATGGCCCGTCGTGGCGTTGCTGGGAACGGATCCGGTCCGCAGCGCCAGTTAGCGTTTTTTGGTCAAGGATGCCAAGGAAGTGGCGGAGAAGGATGTCCTCGGCGTCCATCGTCACATTTGTCTCGAGCTCGCCCTTCCAAAAGCCCTCCGGATCCTGGCGGGCCTTCAGGTGCTCGGACGCCAGCCGCAACGCCTCGGCGGCACCCCGTTCGACGATCTCTGGGCCAGTGCCGGTGACCTTCACGTCGCTCGTTGTGGCGACGGCCGTGCCCGAGCGACCTGCGATCTCTGGATCGTCAGCAACCAGGGTCATGACTCACGCTCCACTGCGTAAACTGCGAGGTCGGCGAGCTCCCGGCGGGGTACGGCGGACAGGCGGGCACGTTCCAGCGAGCCCAGACCGGCGTCGAGGTGCGCCTTGGCCCGAGCTGCGGTCCACTCCCGGCCGCCGCACGCCTCCACCAGCCAGGTTGCCCGCGCGACCTCCTCCGCGGTGAGGGCCTTGGCCGGTGGCGGGGCCCAGTTGGGCACCCCCACTCCGAGGCCATGCGCCTTCGGCTTGGCCCGCTCCGGGCTTTGCTCGAAAAGGAGCGCTCGGAGCTCGTTGGCCTCGTCGTCACCGGCCGCGAGCGCTGCGACTATGGGCATTGATTTCTTGCGCTGGCGGATGTCGTTGCCGGCCGGCTTGCCTGTGGTGGCCGGGTCCCCCCATATCCCGAGCAGGTCGTCGACCGCCTGGAACGCCACCCCGAGGTGCCTGCCGTAGTCACGGAGCGCGTGCACCGTCGTAGTCGGTGCGCCGGCGAGGACCGCTCCGATCGAGGCCGCGCACCCAAGGAGCGCGCCTGTTTTTGCCGTCGACATCGCCATGCATTCTTCGACGCTCACCGACTGGCGCTTCTCGAAGGCCAGGTCCAGGGCCTGGCCGGCGATCATCTCCGCGGTAGCCTCGCCGAGCACCCGGGCAGCCGCCGGCCCCGCCGGGTTGGCCGAACCGAGGAGGACCTCTGTGGCCAGGGTCGAAAGAGCATCGCCCGCGATGAGAGCAACCGCCGGCCCCCAAAGTGCCCACACCGTGGGCCGGTGGCGGCGCTCCATGTCGCCGTCCATGAGGTCGTCGTGGATGAGGGAGAAATTGTGGACCAGTTCGACCGCAACGCCGCCGACGGCACCCACTTCGGCGTCGGCCCAAGTTGCCTCCGCGGAAAGGACCGGCAGGGCAGCGCGGATCCCCTTGCCGCCTTTTACTGCGGCCGGGTTGCCGTCCGCGTCTGTCCAACCGAGGTGGTAGCTGACGACATCGCGGATCCCGGGAGCGAGACGCTCGACGGCGTCCCGCATGGGCGGCGTGGTCAACGCACGTGCCCTTTCGAGCACTTCGGCGACTGAGTTGGTGGGCGTCACATGACCTCCTGAAGTTTCCCGGGCTCCAAACGGTCCGAACTGAGCGGCGGTAGGCCGGACCGTTGCCCTGCTGCGACGAGCACGGCGCGAGCCGCGCTGACCCCGCTTCGCACAGCACTTTCCATCGTGGGTGGCCACCCCGTCGCCGTCCATGCCCCCGCCAGGACGAGCCCAGGCAGCTGCGTCCGAGTGGACGCCCGGTGCGCTGAGGAGCCCGGCGATGCGCGGAACGTTGCGTGGAGCTCTTTGGTAACGAAGGTGCTGAGCACCGTCGCGTCTTTGGCGCGAGGGAAAAGATCCCTGAGCGCCTCGGTAACCTGGGCCCCCAGGTCGGCTGGGCGGGCCCCGACGTAGTTGTCTGCTGCCGATATCGATACCGCAAGGTATTGGCCTGTGCCGGCGCCCGACGACGCCGTGCGGTCGAACACCCATTGCGCGGCCGTCCCGATCCCGGTCACGAAGGGCAAGTCGGTGACGCGGCGGTCGAAGTGGACGTGGACGTTGACTATCGGGGAGCTTGCAAGTGCGGACGGCCTGACATGACCTGGCAGGGCACCGGGTGGGAGCACGTTTTCGGTGCAGTAGTGGGGGAGGGCCACCACAACGCCGTCCGCCTCTTCCTCGCGACTTGCAGTTTGCACGCTGAAGGATCTCTCGGCGCGGCGCACTTGCTCGACGCCGTCCTCGAGGCGGACGCTGACGCCCGCTTTTTGCAGCGCCGCCGCTGCCCGCTCG
>Ga0182024_10010380_pt1 | contig 18973 bp, 15 predicted proteins | sample P32metaG_FD_120480 | JGI IMG/M metagenome (GOLD analysis project Ga0182024, IMG submission 120480) | Permafrost microbial communities from Stordalen Mire, Sweden - P3-2 metaG (Illumina Assembly) | ecosystem: Environmental > Terrestrial > Soil > Wetlands > Permafrost | place: Sweden: Stordalen... | reverse complement strand
CGCTCGGCTTCGTCCATGTAGTGCGTCGTGATCGAAATGGTTCGGCCCTGGGAGCGAAGGTTGCGCAGAATATCCCAAAGCTGGCGGCGCGATTGCGGGTCCAGGCCGGTGGTCGGCTCATCGAGAAAGAGCAGCTCCGGATCGCCGACCAAGGCGCAGGCGACGGCGAGCCGTTGCTTCTGGCCGCCCGAAAGCTTACCGACCAGGGCCCGAGCTTTTTCCGCGAGACTCACCTCGGCCAGCACGGCATCGGGATCGAGGCCATGATCGTAGAAGCTGCGAAAGAGCACAATCGTCTCGCGCACCGTCAGCTTCTCGGCCAGGCGCGTTTCCTGCAGCGAGATGCCGAGCTTCTGGCGCAGCAGCTGATCGTTTTCGCCCCAGCGCTGGCCGAGCAGCAATACCTCGCCGGAGCTGGCGGGCAGCAGTCCTTCGAGAATCTCGATGGTGGTGGTTTTGCCGGCGCCGTTGGGCCCCAGGAGACCGAAGCATTCGCCGCGATGGACTTCGAGGTCCAGGCCATTGACGGCGTCCACGGGTTCGGTCCTTCTGGCGGTGTAACGCTTGCGGAGATCGCGACAGAGAATGGCGGCAGAGGTTTCGGACATGGAAGTTCCACGTTTAGCCGCGACGCGACGTACTCGGAGCGGAGCGCGGGGACACTCCCGCGCTCCGCTCCGAGTACGTCGCGTCGCGGTTAAACGAAATCGGCAATTATGCGGAAACGAGCCGCAACTCGCGCGGCAGCGGGAAGCTCACGTGCTCCTCGCGAATCGTTCTGCTTTCCATGGTCGCGCTGTAGCGATCCTGCAAGAACGCGACCAGTTCCTCGACGACGTCTTCCGGTGCGCTGGCCCCCGCAGTGATCAGCACCGTCTGATCAGGCCGCAACCAGTTCGTTTGCAGCTCGCGCAGCCCATCGATCAGATACGCGGGCTTGCCGGCACTGCAGGCGATTTCCGCCAGACGCAAACTGTTGGAGCTGTTCTGGCTGCCGACGACCAGGATCAAATCAACCTCCGGCAGCAAATCCTTGACGGCCTCCTGGCGATTCTGCGTGGCGTAGCAGATGTCGTCACGCGAGGGGCCGGCAATGTGCGGAAACCGTTTGCGCAGGGCGCTGATGATGACCTCGGCGTCGTCCACGCTGAGCGTCGTCTGCGTCAGATACGCGACCTTGGCTTCATCGGGCACCTGCAGGTCGGCCGCTTCTTCCGCGGTCTGCACCAGGCGAATGCTGTCCGGCGCCTCGCCCAGGGTGCCGGCCACTTCATCATGTCCCTCATGGCCGATGAGCAGAATCGTGTAGCCTTCCTTGGCGAAGCGCACCGCTTCCAGATGCACCTTGGTGACGAGCGGACAGGTGGCATCGATGGCGCGCAGGCTGCGCTGGAGTGCCGCGGTGCGAATCGCGGGGGCCACGCCGTGAGCGCTGTAAAGGACGTTCGCTCCGGACGGAATATCCTCGATGCGATCGACGAAGACGACGCCGCGGCGGCGAAAACGATCCACCACGTGCAGATTGTGCACGATCTCATGATAGACGTACAGGGGCGTGCCAAACAGCTCCAGGGCCCGCTCCAGGCTCTCGATGGCCATGTTGACGCCGGCGCAGAAGCCTCTGGGATTAGCCAGGATCAGGTGCATGAGTACCTCCTTGTTGCTGATATCCTATAGGAGCCCGGTTTTTCATGCAACACCAGACCCCCCGTTTAGCCGCGACGCGACCTACTCGGAGCGGAGCGCGGGGCCACTCCCGCGCTCCGCTCCGAGTACGTCGCGTCGCGGCTAAACGGCATACTCCATGCCCAGCAACGTCAAATCATCCCCCGGCGCCTTGTCGCGAAACAACTCCCGCGCCAGGCAATCAATGAACTCCGCGATCGGCCGCTCGCGATAATGCTCCGCGGCGGCGAGCAGACTGGCGGCGCCGCGCGAATGATCGCCGAACGTCGCGGCATCGACGCCGTCGGTGTAGAACAGCACCTTGTCGCCCGGCCGCAACTGGTGCGCCTGGTTCGGGAACTGGGCCTCGAAGACGCCGAGCGGTTTGCCCTCGATCTGCCACGAACTCGGCGACCCCGCGCGCGGCACAACCAGCGGATACGGATGGCCGGCGCGGGCGAAACGCAGCGTGCCGTCCTTGAAGTTGAACAGGGCGTACGCCATGGTGACGAACGGCTGCTCCGCCAGGGCCTGGTCGATCAGGTCGCGGTTGAGCTTCTGCAGCACCTCGCCCGGCTCGACCAGGCGATACTCCTTGCCGTTGATCTCCTTGGCCTTGACGCTTTTCTTGACGAAGATCGTCAGCAAGCTGGCCGGCACCCCATGGCCCATCGCATCGGCAACGTAGAAGCCGAGATGGCTTTCATCCAGGCGAAAAACATCGTAGAAATCGCCGCCCACCCGGCCACAGGGGCGATAGTGCACGGCAAAGCGAACGTGCGGAAACTCCGGCAGCCGTTGCGGCAAGAAGCTCTGCTGCAAACGGCGGGCCAGCTCCATTTCCTGGTCCATTCGCTGGCAGACATTTTGCAGCTTCTGGTTGATGTGGTCCACTTCTTCGCTCTTGGAGACGAGTCGATCGTGCCGCTGCTTGAGCCTTTGAAACGTCTGCACCTGGCTGAGCAGCTCGGCCGGCTCGAACGGGTGCAGGAGGTAGCTATCCGCGCCGCTCGACAGATTGGCGAGCCGGCCGCGCGGCGAGGCGTCCGTTGCGAGGACCAGAATGGGAATGAAGCGGTCGCCCTTCTGGTTGTGCAGGCGATGACACAGATGCAGGGCCCGTTCATTTTGGTGCGTGGCGTCAATGAGGATGAGATCGACCGACGGCAGATCGGTCGCTTCCGCCTGGGCGAGGTCGCGGAAGTGGACACGATAGCCCACCTGCGACAGGATCGACTGGACATCGTCGCGCGGCTGGCTGGCGCAGAGCAGGATCGGACTGTGCATAAACGGCTCCGTGTAGTCCTCAGTGTAGTCCTCACGCTCCGCGTGAGGAAAGGGCGCAGCCCTCAAAAACCGCGGCGTTCACGGCATGCATTAGCGTTTCGCTCGCCCGAGAGGACGCGACTTGGGAGATGGGCCGATGGTTATTGACGGCTGCGCCCTTTCCTCACGCGGAGCGTGAGGACTACACTAATTGGCTGGAGCGGGAGCTGGGGGCTCGATGCCGGGCAAAAGAATATGGTTGATCTTCACCGACGTATAGGGTTGACGATGCCCCTTGAGTCGGCGGTAGTTCTTACGGCGGCGGAAATGCTGAATGTACAGCTTGGTGGACGGATGATCCACCACTTCACCGAGAATGCGAGCGCCGGCAAGGAGAGGTTGGCCGATCTTGGTATCGGCGTCGCTCTGATAGAGCAGCACCCGGCCAAACTCCAGCGGCGACCCAATGTCGGCCTCGCGGAAGTCCACCTTGACCACATCTCCCTCTTGCACGCGGTATTGCCGCGAGCCGTCTTCGAAAACTGCGTACATGTTCGTGTTCCTTCAGAGCGCACGGGCCAGCCAGATCGACCGATAGTATAGACGAACGATGGGCCCGCGACCAGATGCCGGCGCGTTTCGCTTGCGGTTTCGCGTTCGCGCCAACCGACCGGCGCGTAGCCGCGTTCGTGAGAACGCGGGTGAACGTCGCGGGCACACGTCACTCTTCCCGCGTTCTCACGAACGCGGCTACGGGTTCATCGCTTTCGGAAATTGCTTGCCACGCGACCCAGGAACAAGTTAAGATGCCGAGTATGAGCCAGAAAATGCTAACTCCCCGACCTCAACCAATCGTTTATCCGGACAGCGATGGCCGACCCATGGCGGACAACACTCTGCAATTTCGCTGGATCGTCACCCTGCAAGGCGGCCTGGACGCTCTATTCGCCGCCGAGCCGAGTGTTTTTGTGGCGGGCGACCTGCTGTGGTATCCGGTGGAAGGCAAGCCAAAGGTCTGCCAGGCACCGGATGTAATGGTCGTCTTCGGCAGGCCGAAAGGCGATCGTGGCTCCTACAAGCAATGGGAAGAGGAGAATGTCGCGCCGCAGGTCGTTTTCGAAATTCTTTCACCAGGCAATGGTCCGACGGAGATGGCTCGCAAGTCGCTGTTTTACGATCGCTATGGGGTCGAGGAGTATTACATTTACGATCCAGATGACGGCGAACTGTCCGGCTGGCTTCGCGAACAGGGCGGGATGCGCGCTCTTGAGGCCATGCATGGCTGGGTCAGTCCCCGACTGAAGGTTCGCTTCGAGCTGGCCAATGGCGAGCTGCGCGTCTTCGGACCGGACAATCGTCCCTTCGCCAGTTATGTGGAGATCATGGCCCAGCGCGAACAGGCGGAGCGTCAGGCCGCCAAAAACGCGGAAGCGGCGGATCGTTTGCGGCAACAGCTGAAGGCGCTCGGGGTGGAACCGGATGCATGATGGAACTTGACAAGTTTAGCCGCTCGCCTCCGGCGAGCGCGGTTCGACCGGGACCCGCGCTCGCCAGAGGCGAGCGGCTAAACGAGCGCTGGGTTATTGGCCGCCCGCCGCCGTTTTCCGAAAACTCGCCGCCATCTCCTGGGCGATGCGCGTGCGCATCCTGGCATCCATCAGCGTGCCGTGATCCTTGCCCGCGAAAATCTCGATGACCGCGTCCGAACTCAGCTCCTTTTGCGATTTCTGCAACAGAACCGTCGCCCCTTCCAGATAGAAGGTATCGAGCGAGCCCATGTAGACGTGAATCTTGCCGGACAGCTTGGGCCCGAGCGTCTTCCAGTTGCGCTCCAGGTTGAGGCGAATGTCGTACTTCTCCCAGGTCCTGGCGACTTCCGGATCGATCTTGCCAGTGCGGCGGTCCCACAGCTTGCGCGGCTGACCATCCGGCCCGCGCGGGCTGAACACGGCTTCGAACGATTGCAGCTGCCCGCCGCGGCCCATGACGTCTTCCATGTCGGAAAACGGCTTGTACCAAAGTACCGGCATTTCACCGCGCCGGGCGATCGGCCGACGTTCGTTCTTATCGTCGAAGAAGATGTTGTTGCCGGGCTGGTAAACGTTGACCTTCTGGAAGTCGCGGAAATCGACCGGGTCGGGGGCGGTGGACCACGTGCCGCCGAAGAAGTCGGGATAGGTCGTTTGCAGCCAAAGACTGCTCCAGCCGCCGGACGAATGGCCCGTCAGAATGCGCGCCGCCGGTTGGGCCAGGGCGCGATACTTCGCTTCCAGGTGCGGAATCAGCTCCTCGATCAGGGCCTGGCCGTACGGCCCATTGTTGGCGGAGTCGGCAAAGACGTGATGGCCCGTCCGGCAAGCGGGGTCCAGAATGACGTAGATCATCTCGACGCCGGCCACGTCGGTGTTGCCACGCGTCTCGGCGCCGAAGCTCGCAAAGTGATCGCCGCCGAAGCCGGGAATCTCGTAGACCACGGGATACTTGCGGTCGGGGTCCGCGGCGAACGACTTGGGCAGCACGACACCGGCCCGCAGCCGGATCGGTTTGCCGTGAAAGTTCGACAGCAGCTTGCTTTCGATGCTGACCAGCTTGACGCGTTCCTTCTCCTTGAACACACGATCGGGATAAAGCTGATCGATGTGCAAGGCGATCGGCTCATCCCTGGCTGGCGGCACCGTCACCGCCAGCGGCTTGCTAAAGCCGTTGCCGGGCGAGCCGATGGAGCTGGGGCCGCCCAGGTCCATGTCCATGACGGCCTGGATGAAGTATTTGCCCGCGGGCAGCTGGATGGTTGTTTCCTTGCCGTCGCTGGAGACCGGCACGATGGGAAAGCCGATCGCGCTGGCACCGAAGGACAGGCTTTCGCCGGGCATCCAGTTCTTGACGTCCTGGGCGAAGAACGGCTCGGGCCCGAACCAGTTGGGCCGCGGTGGCAGCTCCTTGACCGGCTTGCGCGAGGCGATGACAAAGACGCGGCCAGTGAACGGCTTGGCGGTCACCTCGCGGCCAAACGTGAGCTGGAAACGCGTCGCTTTTTCCTGGGCCTGGGTCGCTTGCGGCGCCAGGGCGATAACGGCGAGCAAGAATAGCCAACGATGCAAAATGCGGATGGAGCGAAGAGCGAACATCGAAACTCCTGAAAGATACTGTCGATCGTCTCTACCGGGATGGAGGAATAGGGTAAATTGTAGCAGCGTTTGTGTGTGCCCGCCAGCGTCAATCTTCGTTTAGCGTTCGCGCGGCCCTGGCTGTGGAATGTTCCACAGCCAGGGCCGCGCGAACGCTAAACGAAATCAGGAACGACGATTTTTTTACCGAAATTCGCTTGAGCCCAAGCGCGAACCGCGTCACAATAGGATCAAACCCGTTTGCCCTGTTACCATCCCTCCCCTAACTGGGAAAAGGAGATCGATCGTGAAGAAGAGCGAAAAGAACCCAACTCGTCGCGATGTGATGAAGGCCACCGGCCACGCCGCCGCCCTGTCAGCGTTGGCGGGCGTGACCTTGCCGCAAGTGCACGCCGGCGAGAATAACACGATTCAAATCGCCCTGATCGGCTGCGGCGGCCGCGGCACCGGGGCGGCGATGAACGCCCTGTCCACTCGCCAGGGCCCGACGCGGCTCGTCGCCATGGCCGACGTCTTTCCCGGCCGGCTCACGTCCAGCCTCGAGACCATTCAGCGTTCCCACGCTCAGCAGGTGGATGTGCCGGAAAGCCGCCGTTTCGTCAGCTTTGACGGCTACCGCCGGGCCATGGACTGTCTGCGGGCGGGCGACGTGGCCATCTTCGCCACGCCGCCGGCGTTTCGTTGGGTCCACTTCGGCTACGCCATCGAAAAGCGCCTCAACGTCTTCATGGAAAAGCCCATCACCGTGGACGGCCCCAGCACGCGCCGCATGTTCGCGTTGGGCGAGCGCTCGGTCCAGGCCGGTCTCAAGGTCGGCGTCGGCCTCATGTGCCGGCATTGCTCCGTTCGCGAAGAATTGCACAATCGCATCAAGGACGGCGCCATCGGCGACATCGTTTTACTGCAAGCGTATCGGCAAGCGGGCCCGACCGGCTCGGCGTTTGTGCCGCCCAAGACCGGCGACATCAGCGAGCTGCTTTACCAGATCCGCAGCTTTCACGGCTTCCTGTGGGCCAGCGGCGGCGCCTTTAGCGATTTCCTCATTCACAATATCGACGAATGCTGCTGGATGAAGGACGCCTGGCCCATCAAAGCCAAGGCTTCCGGCGGCCGGCACTATCGCGGCAACTTCGTCGATCAGAACTTCGACTCCTACTCCGTCGAATACACCTTCGCCGACGGCACCAAGCTGCAGCTCGAAGGCCGGACCATGCCGGGCTGCACACAGGAGTTCGCCAGCTTTGCGCATGGTTCGCGAGGCTTGGCGGTCATCTCGTCGTCCAGCCACACGCCCGCCCGCAGCCGAATTTATCGCGGACACAACTTCGTCAACGCGGACATCGTCTGGCGTGGGCCGCAGAACGAGCCGGATCCGTATCAGCTGGAATGGGAACATCTGATGGAAGCGATTCGGCGCGATCGGCCTTACAACGAGGTGAGCCGCGGCGCCGAGGCGAGCCTGGTGACGGCCATGGGCCGGCTGGCGGCGCACACGGGCCAGCTGGTCACGCGCGATCAGACGCTCAACCTGCAGCATGAGTTTGGGCCGAACGTCGATCAGCTGACGTTCGACACGCCGTCGCCGCTCAGGGCCGGGGCCGACGGCAAGTATCCCGTGCCGCAGCCTGGCATCGTGACGACGCGGGAATATTAAAGTTTGAAAAGCGCCGCTTGCGGCGTAGCGTCACACGCTACGCCGCAAGCGGGTTGATTGGCACCTCATGATCGGCCCCCATTTCTATTTCGACCTCGTCCGCCTGCCGCGCAAGGGCTGGTCCACCTTCTTTCGTTGCTTCTACCTGCTCGTGCTGCTCATCGGCCTGGCCATCATGTGGGAAGGCAACCAGGGCTCCATTCGCAATCACGCCGAGTACGCCGTTTTCGCGCACAATTTCGCCATGACGCTCATCTGGATGCAGGACATCCTGATTCTGATGCTGCTGCCGGTGTACGTGGCCAGCGCCATCGCCGAGGAGCGCGAGAATCAGACGCTTGAGGCCCTGTTCATTTCACCGCTCACCGATCGGCAGATCGTGCTCGGCAAGTTCGGCGGCCGGTTGCTGCATCTGGGGGCCGTCATTCTCGCCGGGGTGCCGCTGCTCGCGTTCATGCACCTGTGGGGCAATGTGTCGGTGTCGATGCTGATTTACCATTTGTGCAACACCTTTCTGCTGGCCATGACCGCGAGCAGTATTTGCATTCTGGTTTCCACGAATGTGCCGGTCGTCTTTCAGGCGGTGACGACGTCCTATCCGTTCGTCGTCATTCTGGGTTTGGTCGCGGAGTTCTTGGCCTTTGGGCTACCGTGGTTCTTTGCCGAGTTGTTTCGCGACCGCACCGGCACCAGCGAAGGCATTCCGCAATACTGGGCGAGCATGTTGTGCATCCTGCCGGCACACGTCGCGCTAACTCGCGGTTTTCTGGAGTACGCAATAGATCAGGTCGGACAACTCCGCAAGCTGGAGACCAAGCCGATCAAGAAGACGACCGGTTCCTTCGCCCTAACCGATAATCGGCGCAAGGCCCTGAAGTCGAAAAAGGGCAAGCTGCAAGGGTCGTACATCCATCCGCTGGCGCTGCCGATCCGCGAAAAGGCGCTGTTCTGGAAGGAATGCATGAAGGACGGCTCCCGCTGGAGCTTGACCTTCTGGTGGATCAGCTTCTTCCTGATCGGCATCGTCGTCGCCAGCGGGTTGGGCCGGCTCGAGGCGGTCTTGCTCAAGGACAGAACTGCGCAAGATCGGCTGCTGCACGTGCTGGCGGGATCGTTCACTTACACCGCCTACTTCATCGGACTGGCGGCGTACGGACTAGTGGTCGTTTTTCAGACGACCATGTCCGTCGCCGGCGAACGGGAGCAGAACACGCTCGAACATTTGCTGCTCCTGCCGGTAGATCGCCGGGAAATTCTGTTTTGCAAATGGCTCGGGCCGCTCTGGAGAAATTGGCCGATCCTGGCGGTCAGCTACCTGGGCGTCTTGCTCGGGGCGGGCGTCGGCGTTTTTTCGGTCATGACGGCGCTCACGTTGCTGCTGCTGCCGTTGCCGATCCTGTTCATGAGCAGTTTTCTGGGGCTCTGCCTGTCGGTTTTCTGCCGGCGGGCGCTTTATGCGAACATCGTCATGGTGGCGTTTTTGCTGCTCCTGGTGGTGGGGCACGTGGTGGGGGCGAAGTACTTGACGGGATTGTTTCCGGCGTACGCTTTTCTCATTTTCGAAACGCGCAAGAATGAGCTGGCGGAATTACCGGTGGAAAGCGGGTTGCCGCTGGTCTTCGCGGAACAGGGGATCTTTGTTTTGCTGGCGATGATCTTTGGGGGGCTGGCGTACTTGAGGTTTCACAAGACATAATTTGGGCACACTACGCCGCGGGGTGAGAATCCTGGTTAGTCGCAGGGGGCCTGGCGCGGGGGCGGCGGGCAGGGGCAGTTGCGAATCGGCGTCGGGCACGGGAAGGTGTTGACGCGCGGAGCGCAAATCGGCCGCACCGACGGCGGCGCGAACGGGGCACACGGGCCGGCCGGGGCGCACGGGAAGAACAGGTTCACGTCGTCGGTCGGGCAGCAACCGCCGCGGCAGCCGCCGGCGGCATAATCGTAGCCGCCGTAGTAAGAGGTAGATTCGCTCATTCCATAATAGGAATAAGCGTTGTTTGGCGTTGAAAAGCTAGCGAATGTCTTGGGCGTCGCCTTGAAGGCGCCTTGCGGCGCAACCGGCACGTCGCCGACCGCAGCCAGGGCGGCCGTCAGGATCAGGGACATCATGGAAAGTTCCTCCAAAAGCATGGGTTGGTGAACGGATACGCTTAACGGATTGAGAATAATTTTTTGCGGGGATTCCAGCAAAGCGATTTGGCTCAATCCGGGCGGGCGTGGCCAAAAGCGCCACGGTAAACTCCGCATATCTGCTGATTTCGATTCGCTACCACCGGTAAATTGAGATGGGTTTACGCACCCGGAATTGCACCCGCTCCAAAGCGACGAATCTTCGGTGGGGCGAATCATCGGGTGGCACGCCCTGAGGTACTCCGAAGGGCGTGGATACTTTGCAAGCGAGCCACGCCCTTCGGAGTACCTCAACGACATTTCTAATGCGGTATCAATGGGCCATCAATTCATCGCGATACGCAAACACCGCCGGCGTGCCTCCCGTGTGGACGAAAACAACCTGGTCCTGCGCCGTCAAGCGTCCGAGCCGGGCGTCGTCGATGAGGCCGGCCATGGCCTTGGCAGTGTAGATGGGGTCGAGCAGGATGCCTTCGCTGCGGGCCAGCCAGTCCATGGCCTCGCGGCCCGCCGCCGTGACCGAGCCGTAGCCGGAACCGATAAAGTCGTCGCGGATGTCGATCTCGGCCGCGGTCAAACGGTCGGGCAAGCCGAGCAGCGTGGCGGTGCGATTGCCGACGTCGGCCAGGTCGGCGGGCGTATCCCAGGGCCAGCGGATCGGGCACAGCAGCCGGACTTTTCCGGGCCAGCCGAGAATAGCCTTGCCGATGGCCAACCCCGCCCCTGTGGCCCCGGCGGCGGCGGCGTACACGTGCGTCGGCTCCAGCCCCTGGGCACGCGCTTGCTCGAGAATCTCCGCCAGGCACAGGGCGTAGCTGACGGCGGCGATGGGCCGGCCCTGGATGCGGTCCCACACAAACGGCCTGCGCCCCGCCCGGCGCAGCTCCTCGGCCCTGGCGAGCAGCAGGTCGTCGAGATCGGGGCCCATCGGCGTGTCGATGATGTGAACCTTCGCCCCCATGAGATGGTCGAGCAGCAAATTGCCCTGCACGTCGTCATTGTGGGACGCCCGGCTGAGGTAGAGATGACATTCCAGTCCCAGCTTGTTGCAAGCTGCCGCCGTTTGTCGGCAATTGTTGGACTGCACGCCGGCGCCCCAGACGAGGACGTCGGCTTTTTCCTTGAGCGCCTCGCCCAGGAGAAACTCGTTGTGCCGCGTCTTGTTGCCGCCCAGCAGCATGCCGGTGCAATCGTCGCGCTTGATGAAGACGCGCGGCCCCCGGAGTCGCTGGGAAAACCGCGCCGCTTCTTCGAGCGGTGTGGGCAAATGGGCCAGGGATACCCGCGGCAGCCTACCGGCAGCCTGGCGAAGTTCGTCGATGGTCAACGGAGACGGAGACTGCCTTTTGTTTTGCATTGTGCATTCTCTAGTGCGACGTCAAGCGTGAATTGGGGTTGCAGCGGAACTCGCCAGAGTTCCGGTTAGCCGCTGCACTCACCCGACGCATGACAATCCACTAGATTATATGAAACCTGTTACCAATCCGAACCGAGCGCATTGTCGTCATTGGGCTGCACCGCCGAATTCCAGGTCTGATTCGAAATCGTGGCGGAAACGGTTCGCACGCTGCCATCGGCGAGGCCGACCTGAAGTCCGGCGCTGCCAAAGGAGTGGGCGAGAAGGCCCGAAGAGCAATTGACCTGGGACAGAGTAGGGCCCGGTTGCCAGCCGCCGGTCGAGTTCACCGAGGGATCGCTGGCGAGCGTCATGGGGCTGGCTCCGAAAAAGGCTCCCGGGGTGGCCGGTGGAGGCTGGGTCGTTTGATAGCTTGTAGCGACCACAAGGACGGAGTGCGGCGTTGAACCGGTGTTGAGCGACCAGCCGCCGGCGCACGCGCTAACGTTCGCGGACGAGAAGCAGCCAGCCGCCGGGGGAGTGGGCACGGATGGGGCCGGATAGAGCCCATCATTCGGATACCATTGAAGAGTGGCCCCCACCCCGGTAAAAGTACTGGCCCCTTCGGTGGTAGAAAAATAAGCAATACTGCTGCTGGATGCATTAAGAAAGTAAAGGGTTGAAGAGCCACACCCATCGGCAAGACCCATCGACAGTGCAATGCAATTACCCGACGTGCTGCCCGACGGAGAACCCACGACAGGAGTCTGGGAACACCAAAACACGTGGTTTGCCGGCAGATAATTGGTTCCAATGTTGTAAAGGTTGCTAGGGGTTGCTGTTGGGGTAGGCCAGCCCAGAGTCGTCAATGCGATATAAGAAATCCCTCCCGTCAACGTGCCGTCATAGGCGCTGCAAGTCACGTTGCCGCCGGAGCCGATGGCACCGGCGTTGGCATAGCGGGTGGCGAACAGAATCGTGTTGGACGTTCCGTCCACGAACGATCGCGTCATGTTCTGGGAACAGGTGCCGTTCGGGGGAGGCGACATGGTCATGGGGGCGTTGTAAGCGGTCGAATATCCAGCGTCCGTGAAGACCCGCAAGTTGCCGGCGATGTTCTGGACGCGGGCGAAATCCTGGGCCGTGTAGTCGAGCGCAGAGTCGAACGTGGAAATCACGACGGTCGTCGGCGCGGTGCCGGTGCTTTCGATGGTCGCATAGAGCGCAGACTGTTCGATGTAGGGCAGCAAATGCACGCTCAGGGATTGGGCTGTGTGCATGCCGCCGTAAACGCCTGCTGCCGGCGGCAACTTGTTAAAGACGCCCGCCGCATTTTGGGTGGCCAGGCACATCTGTTTGATGTTGTTCACCAGTTGCGTCCGTGCCGCGGCTTCGCGCACTTTCTGCACCGCGGGGACCAGCAAGGCGATCAAAATAGCAATGATCGCGATGACAACAAGAAGTTCCACCAAAGTGAAACCTTGACGTTTCCTCAACATCTATGGGATCTCCGAGTCAATAGATTGAATCGAAACGAGGGAGGTTGGCTGTTTGCCAGAACCTCGGCATCCTCGTCAACTTCGACACGCCGCACAACGATAATACCTGTGGGCAAACAGAAATGCCTGGGGCAGATAGGGAAGGGGGCGCAGCCCCTTGTAGCGGTGCGAGATATGCAGCAAACATTGTGCCAAAAACGCAATAGTATGCAAGTCGCTTCCAGAAAAGTGGTTAAAGTTTATAACGAAACGTACATAATTTCTCCGGCGGCCAATTGTTGAGCGATTCTGCCAATTTGTGTGATTTCGCCCACCAGGAGGCAACCCGTGGCCCGTTTTTTCAAGTTCCACTCGCTGGCCGACATCGACGCCGAATGCCGTCGGCAGCAGCTCGACATTCGTTTCAGCGAGGACCTGTCGCCGCTCTTTCGGCCCGTCCAGGTCGGCAGCTTCACCGTCGGCAATGCACTGTGCATCCAGCCGATGGAAGGCTGCGATGGCACGCTGGATGGCCGGCCCGATGAGCTGACGCTGCGCCGCTATCGTCGCTTCGGGGCCGGCGGGGCCAAACTGATCTGGGCCGAGGCCACCGCCGTGCTCGACGAGGCCCGGGCCAATCCCAGGCAGCTGCTGCTCAATGACCGCACGGCAGCCTCGATGGAGGATATGCTCAAGCAGTGCCGGCGAGCCCATCGCGAGGCGTGTGGCCATGATGATGACCTGCTCGTCGGCCTGCAATTGACCCACTCGGGCCGTTATAGTTATCGCGGGGCGACGGCGTTGGACGACGATTACTTGGCCCGGCTCGTAGATCCTTACGTCGCCGCGGCCCGATTTGCTGCGAAAATCGGCTTTCACTTCGTCGATATCAAACAGTGTCACGGCTACCTGCTCAGCGAATTGCTCAGCGCCCGCGCGAGGCCGGGGCCGTACGGCGGCAGCCTGGAAAATCGCACGCGTCTGGCGCGCGACATCATTCGCGCGATTCGCGTTTGTGTCCCCGGCTTGATGGTCGCGAGCCGGGTGAATGTCTATGACGGCGATGGCAATCTAGATCAGAGTGGGCAATTCGGCTGTAGCCGCATTCGCAAGAATGCGGGTGAAGCGAGCGATGCCCGCATTCTTGCGAATGCGGCTACGGGAGGAAACGAGCACACCCATTTAGATGAACCGCTTCGCTGGATCGGCGAAATGGCCCAGCTCGGCGTGGCCCTGATCAATGTGACGATGGGCTGCCCGTACACGACGCCGCACCTCGTTCGCCCATTCGAGGTGCCGCCGCCGGATGGCTATGAACCGCCGGAGCATCCACTTTGCGGCGTGCACCGCCATTTCACGATGACGGACCAGCTGCAGCGGGCCTTGCCGCACCTGCCGATGGTGGGCAGCGGTTACAGTTACTTGCAGGAGTATCTGTTTCACGCGGGCGCCGCCAATTTGCGAGACGGCCGGGCGACCTTCGTCGGCGTGGGCCGGGCGGCGCTGGCGCAACCCGATTTTGCCCGGCAGTTGCAGGAGCAGGGCCGGCTCGATCGCAAACGGGTGTGCCGTACGTTCAGCTATTGCACGGCCTTGATGCGCAGCAAGAAGAACGAACTTGGCCAGTTCCCGACCGGGTGTCCGCCATTTGATAAGGAAGTGTATGGGCCGATCTGGGATCAGGCGAAAAGGTCCGAATCATAAACCACTTTGCTTGAATAGGTTGTGTCCATGCCCCACCTGAGCCAGGATTTTTCCATTTTTCCTGCGCAAGTTCTCCCCCGCGGAACGTTCATCGGTCGGAAGCAGGACGAAAGTCAGCTTCCTTCAGGGAAAAGGAAAGGGCGAAAGCCAACCTGAACCAACCCCATGCGACGCATGGGAAATCACTCTCGGCACCAACTCTTCCCCATAAGAAGACGCCTGGCGGCGGTCGCCAGGCGTTCTTCTTTTCCAGTGCAGTCCTCACGCTCCGCGCGCTCCGCGTGAGGAAAGGGCGCAGCCCTCAATAATCAGACTCCTTGATCAGAATATCAATCAACTCGCTTGCGTTTGAGTCTCAGGGCCCAAGAGTGCATTCTCCTTCCGTGAAGGGATGCGGGTTATTGAGGGCTGCGCCCTTTCCTCACGCGGAGCGTGAGGACTACACTTGACAACCCGCACAAACTGACCAATGCTTGTACAGAAATGCTAACAATGTAAGGCCCATGAATCAAATATATGGCAGGCAGTCACATAGCGCTGGTGGCGGATCATCCTTATCTCGCGGAAGCATTGAATGCTTTCCTGAGCCAGGCGCAAGGGCGGTCGCCGTTGCTTACTGGATACAGCAAGATCCGCGAGTTTCTCGCCCTGGACATCGAAGGGCTGCTCATCCTGGCCGCCGCCCGGGCCGACGAAGTGGAAGCCATCACCCATCTGGTCCAGGACGTCTGTCTGCAAAAGCTGCCGCTCAAGGTCGTGCTGATCGAAGGCCCCGGCTTTCCCATCGGCAGACTCGCCCATCTCGATCCCTACGTCCATCGCTCCCTCCATTGGCCTGAAGACAGCGATCGGCTGTCGCAATTGCTGCGTGAATCATCGTGGGAAATTCAGTGTGAGATCGCCAAGAACGGCCACGCCTGGCACGGCGAATTCACCGAAGCGGAACCGGCCACCCTCGAAGAGCTGCTGCGTCGCCAGCTGCTGGCCTGGACGCCGTCGCTCCTGCCCCTGGTCGATCGCGTCGCCCTGGCCGCCAATCACGACGTCATTGTCCTTCTCACGGGCGAAACCGGCACCGGCAAAACGTACCTGGCCAAGCTCATTCACGAACATTCGCCAAGGCGGCATCATCGTTTCCTCACCATCCCGTGCGGGGCGATCTCGGCCAACCTGGTCGAAAGCGAGTTTTTTGGGCATGCGAAAGGCGCCTTCACCGGCGCCGACAGGCCCAAGGTCGGCAAGTTCGCGGCCGTCGGCGAAGGCACGCTGCTTCTGGATGAAATCGACACGCTCGGCTTCGAACAGCAATCGACCCTGCTGCGCGTCATCGAGACGGGCGAATTCGAGCCGGTCGGCAGCAACGAGACGCAGAAGTGTCATGCCCGGCTTATCGTGGCCAGCAATCTCGATCTGGAAGAAGCGGTCGAGCGTGGCCGATTTCGACCGGACCTCTATTTTCGCCTCAACGTCATGTCGTTCCATCTGCCGCCCCTGCGCGAACGGGCCAAGGACATCGCCTTGCTGGCCCGCGGCATGGCGGCCCGCTTCAATCGCAAATTTCACAAGGACCTGTTCGACATCGACCAGCGGACGCTGACCGCCCTGGAGAACTACGCCTGGCCTGGCAACCTGCGCCAGCTCGAAAACGTCGTCCAGCACGCCGTCCTGGTGAGCAGCGGTCCCGAGTTGCTGCCGACGCATTTGCCCGCCGCCGTGCAGGAGCAGGTTCACAGTGAACAAACCAACGGCCACTCCAACAATGGCCACGAGACCCTGCATCGGCAGCGCGACCTGATCGAACGCAACGTCATCCAGCGGGCTCTCGTCTCCAACGGCTTCAGCCGCACGCGGGCCGCCGACTCGCTGGGAATTAGCCGGGTGACGCTTTACAAGAAGATGAAGAAGTACGGGTTGATGAAGAGCCCGCTGCCTTCCGCGAGCTGATCACGCGCGACCGCTTGCGGCGTAGCGTGCGACGCCTACGCCGCCAGCGGACTCGAGCCCACCGGCGAAAATCGTCCAGGTGCTCTTTCTCCAAACGGCGCGACTCATTATCATGGATTTGTGGTGCCGATTGTCCCGCTGGGCAAAGTATGCTGCCATTTCTGGATAGGCCCGATCTTGCGGCTCAGGTGATCGCTGAGCGAACTCGTTTGGTGGTGCCGAGTTTGCCGCACTGGATCGAACCGACGGTCGAGTATCTCAGGCGTCAGGCCGTGCAAATCGGTGCGTGTACCGAAGCGCGGTCCTTCAAGCTGCTCCTGGCTCTGCACGAAGCCCTGTCGAATTCGATCCTGCACGGCAATCTGGAACTCTCTTCGGAATTGAAGGAGATCTCGCGCTTCGCCGACGCCCTGGCCCAGGCGACGGCCGATCCGCGCCTGGCCGATCGCGTCGTGGAAGTCAGGGTGGATTACAACAGTCGGCGTTGCCGCTGGATCATGACCGATCAGGGCCAGGGCTTCAACGTCAAGCGCGTGCTGAGCCGATGTCTGCGTGCCGATGCGGACGTGCAGCTCGCGAGCGGGCGCGGCATCTTGCTGATGTATTCGTTTCTGGATGAGGTGAAGTACAAGCTCGGCGGCCGGCGCGTGATCCTGACGCTGAATCGCGACCCCGCAGCCGATGGCCGGCTCAGCCCCTGCGAGATCTTGCCGCTCGCCAGTCCCGTCCCGGCGGGCACGGTCGAACGGGCCGTCGGCGAACTGATCGAGGAGCAAAGGCTCCAGGCCGGGCCAGAAGACAATCGGCGGACCTATCAGCGCGTGGCCTATCACGAGCGAATCGAGATCGCGACGGGGCCCGCGGAAGCCCCGCTGGTCGGCTTCGCTCGTGACCTGTCGCGCGGCGGCATCGCTTTTCTCAGCATACGTCCTGTGCCTGCGAACATCACCGTCGTTCTGCCCGCCCCCACCCCGGTGCGCATCCGTGCGCGGACGACCCGCTGCAACATGGTGATGGACGGCCTTTTCGATGTCGGGGCTCGCTTCCTGGAGCTGGAAGCAGAAGGATGAGGGATGAAGGATGAAGGATGAAGCGGACCAGGCCGATTTTTCGCGTGAAGACCTGTGCCGCCAGATCGCCGGGCATCTGGAGAGCTTGCGCCGCGCCGGCGTCGATTGGCTGCCGCATGGTGCGCCTTTGAACTGGCAGACAACGGCTCCGGGTCCTGCCGTTCCACGTCCCGCCGCGAAGCCTGCTCCGGTTGTTGAGCCGAAGCAACCCGCTCCGACTCCCGCGTTTCTTGCCCCTGCAACCCTTGCGATGGAGATTCCCGTGCCTGATGCGACCAGCGAGATGACCATTCAAGAGCGCGGACGGGAATTGAAACTGCTGGCCGAGGAGGTGAAGGGTTGCACAAAATGCGCCGCCCTCTGCTCGACGCGAACACAAACCGTGTTCGGTTCCGGGCAGCCCGGCGTGGAACTTTGCTTCGTCGGCGAGGCCCCGGGAGCGGACGAAGACGCCCAGGGGATGCCGTTCGTCGGCGCCGCCGGCCAGCTGCTGACGAAGATCATCGAAGCGTGCGGCCTGAAACGCGAGGAAGTGTATATCTGCAACATTCTGAAGTGTCGGCCGCCGGGTAATCGTACGCCCTTGCCGGATGAAGCGGCCAATTGCCGAGACTTTCTCGAACGGCAAATTCGGCTGGTTCGCCCCAAGTACATCGTTGCTCTGGGGAGCAGTGCGGCCACGAACCTGCTCAAGAGCACCCTGTCGCTGGGCAAGCTGCGCGGGAGACTGCATGACTTCCAGGGCATTCCGGTGCTGGTCACCTACCACCCGGCGTATCTGTTGCCGCATCGGGCCCCGGATAAGAAAAAGGATGTCTGGGAGGACATGAAGTTTCTGCTGGGCAAGATGGGCCGGGCGATTCCGCAGAAGGGAGCGTCGTGAAGCTTCTCTTCGCTTTGATTTTGTGCAAACCAGTCAACCGCGCATGATGTATTGTACGGTAGTTGCCGAGAATGTCCTAATGCGGAGAACCAGCATGACAGCCCTGATCATCCCCGCCGTGACGCGCTCTGGATCCCCGGAACGCATCGACGATGAGCCGCTCTTCGAAATCATCGACGGACAACATGTGGAGTTATCGCCCACGAGCATTCTGGCCAACAGAGTCGCGTCCATGATTCAAGTTTACCTGGGACATTATCTTCTCAGCAATCCCCTGGGCGAAACGTTGATGGAGACGCTATTTCGCCTGCCGCTGCCGGTGGACCGTAATCGTCGTCCGGACGTGTCGTTTGTTTCGGCGCAGTCGATTGCCCAGGCCCCTCCGCAGCCGGGTTCGGACAATGCCTGGGCCGTGCTCCCCGAGTTGATGGTGGAGGTGGTCAGTCCCCATGATCTCGCGGAAGAGATCATCGAACGCCTCAACGAATATTTTGCCGCAGGGACAAAGCTGGTGTGGGTCGTCTACCCCACGCAGCGTCTGCTCTACATCTACCAGTCGCCGCGCCAGGTGCGCATTCTTGGCGTGGCGGACGAACTGGACGGTGGCGTGGTGTTGCCAGGATTCCGTATTCCCCTCGCGTCCTTGTTTCCAGGGTAGCCCAGCCAACATTTCATTTTCCCTCTTGCAATCTCGTGCTCGCCTGATACATTCACT
>Ga0182024_10010379_pt1 | contig 18973 bp, 15 predicted proteins | sample P32metaG_FD_120480 | JGI IMG/M metagenome (GOLD analysis project Ga0182024, IMG submission 120480) | Permafrost microbial communities from Stordalen Mire, Sweden - P3-2 metaG (Illumina Assembly) | ecosystem: Environmental > Terrestrial > Soil > Wetlands > Permafrost | place: Sweden: Stordalen... | reverse complement strand
TCGACTCTCGCTGACTCGCAAGCTCCGCAAGGAACTACTGGCACGGTAGCCGGAGGGAAGCCAGGACCACTCTCGGGAAGAGGTCCAATCCGGGCAAGTAGTTCCTTGCGGAGCCTGGAGAACGTTCAATGGCCCAGCGCGGCCATTCCGTTGCATGACGGCCGTGCGGCCGAGCGGACGAGGGAGTCGAGGAGGGCCGCGTAGTCGTCACTGCGGTCGGCGCTCCGCTCCGCCATGATGCGCCGGGCTTCGAGCGGGTCTATCCCCCCCAGGAGTGAACAGGCCGTCCGCAGCTCGTTGATTGAACTGGCCGAGGCCGAGACCATCGAGTCGGTGAGGACGGTCTCTTCGTTCAACGTCGGTCGTGGCACGGTTCTCCCCTCGATCAGTCGGAATAGGCGTCGTCGACCGCCCCGGGGGCCCGAACCCCGGGCGGTTCGAGAGGACCGAGTCCCTTCCCGGCTGGATGATTGCGCCGGACCCGACAGGCGAGCGGACTGGGGTAGAGGACGGCCAGCGTGAGATCGTTCTCGCAGATATGCCCTATCTCTTTCGACCACCCGGCGAATGTGACGGAAGCGAAGGCATCTGCGTCGACGACGAGAGCTCCCGGCCATTTCGTGGCGATCCACCGGGACGGAGGTTCCGAGAGTCCTCGAAGGATCGCCGCGCTTTCGATTCGGCCGGCGGCGAGGGCGTCGGTCAGCGTGCGCGGGGTGATCTGCCAGGAGAGGCCCCAGCGGTCCTTGCACCAGCCGCAGGCGCTTTCCTTGCCGCCGTTGCCGACGATCGCGTTCCAGTAGCGGTCGGTTTCCTCCTGCGTGTCGGTGGCGATCTGGAAGGAGAAGGCCTCGTTGTGCTTGAACGCCGAGCCGCCGTTGAGGCCGAGACAGGGAATGCCCAGAACGGTGAACTCCACCGTCAGCTCATCGCCCTCCTTGCCGCCCGGGTAGTCAGCGCGGGCCTTGCTGACGGCGGTTACTTTACTGTCCGGAAAAGTAGCGGCGTAAAATCTCGCCGCGTCGTGCGCGTCCTTGCTGAACCAGAGGCAGATGGTGTTCTTTGGTTTCATGTTTGTGTGCTCATTTTGGAAAGATCTGCGTGGCCGTCTTGAGAAACAAATCGCGGGCGGCCCATTGGTCGCCGCTGGTGCATTGGACCATGAAGATCGCGACCATTCCGGTCTTGGGGTTGACCGACAGATCGGTGCCGTAGGCGCCATCGTGGCCGAACATGCCGTTGCGGAGGTGATAGCCGAGGCTGTAGTTGACCTTGGTCGCTCCGGTCTGCTCGGTGCGGAGTTGGTCCATCGCGGCGGGGGAGAGGTAGCGTTTGCCGTCCAGTTCGCCGTCGTTGGCGAGCATCAGGCCGTAGCGGAAAATGTCGTGCGTGGTGGAGAAGAGGCCGCCGGCGGCCTCGGGATAGCGGTGAACGCGGTCGCTGTACGGCTTGGTCAAAAAGCCCACGGTTCCCCGCGCGTAGCCAGTTTTCTCCTTATTGGGACCATATGCGCCGGCCAGGCGGGCAACCTGCGCGTCGCTGGGCCAGAAGGTGGTTTCGCTCATGCCCAGGGGATCGAAGAATCGCGTTTGCAGGAAATCCTCGTAGGGCTCGCCGCTGACGATCTCGACGATGCGGGCGGCGATGTTCATTCCCTGGTTGCCGTACTGATATTTCTCCCCCGGCTGCCACTGGAGAGGGCCGGTGACGGAACTGAGGGCGCGGGCCTTGAGCGGCGTGCTGTCCGCCCCAGTGATCTGCTGAAGCTCGGACATTCCCGTCAGCCCGCTGGTGTGGCTGAGGATGTGCCGGATCGTGACCGGGCGAACCAGGGGCTTGAGCAGCACGTGCGCGTCATCCTTTTCCGCAACCACCATCCATTTATTGAGCTGCGGAATGAACTTCGTCACCGGGTCGTCCAGACTGACCTTGCCCTCATCCACCAACGTCATGATGGAGGCGCCGACGAACATCTTGGACATCGAGGCGATCCAGAAGACGTTGTCTTCACTGATCGGCTTCTTCGCCTCGACGTCGGCGTAGCCGATCAGGTTCTTGTAGTACACCTTGCCGGTTTTGTCGGCGACGATGCCGATGATCCCGGCCAGCTTGTAGCTGTCCATGTAAGGCTGCATCGCCGCGGTCACTTCGGGGCTGGCCGGCGGCTGGTCGTCGGCCGCGAAGGTGGAGGAAGGCAAGACGAACAAGAGAAGGGCGAGGGTGATGAGCGGGAGTTTGGTGGTCATCATTCGATTACTTTACCTGACTTCTGGGATATGCGAATCCGAACCACAGTAAATGTTTTTTGTGGTCGGCGGATTTGGTAAATGGTTCGGAAACGTGAAACCCGCCAGGCGGGCGGGCAGTGAAACGTGAGGGGAGCAAAGCAATGCGGCTCACGAACGGTTGGCCGCGAGGGGAAGCCGACTGTTTCGGAGTTAGATTGCGCGTCACAGTAAATGTTTTTTCCGACCGACGGATTTCGTAGAATTTGGATGCAATGGATAATGGACAACTGATAATGGATAACGGTGACGCGCGCGTGGGAGCACTTCGACAGCGCTCAGCGCAGGCAGGCGACCCGGCGATCGGTGGAACAGGAGACAAAAGCCAGGGATCTCTTCCTCCGACTCTGTTATCTCCGTTTTCTCCTGTTCAATGTTCTGACTCAAGCGAAGGTTGCCGCCAGTTGGGAAAGCTTGAACAGGAGGTAACAGAGGCAACGGAGAGGGGGCGCGGAGCGTGCGACACGCCGGGGAGGTGTCGCATTTTGGTCTGGCAGAACATTTGGCGGGAACAGCAGTTACAATAGCATGCGACATGCGACACCCCCTGAAAAATTGGCAATTTGTCGCATGAAATGAGAATAGTATTGACAAATGATAATGAAGACGAAGAGAGGCACTTTAGGCACAAAGCACAAAGAGTGAGGACGGGAGCGGGAAAGAGTGAAGACTGAAGTGGCAACAAGAATGGAGGCGGAAAGAGTGAAGAGTGAAGTGGCAGCAAGAATCGGTTTAGATTCCGGAATCGACGACGCCCGGCTACAAGATCTCTCGCGGTGACGCAGACTAGAATCCGGCCAAGCTGCCCGCTGACGTGGGCGGTTGCACACGATGTGTGACGGGAAAGAGGTGATTGCGCATGTCTGAATCTCCATCGAATGTCTCTCGCATCGGCGAAGGGGGAGTCACGGGGGCGGAGAAATCGGCGCTGGTCAGTGCGCCGATTGCCTCGCCGCCGCCGGTGCGGCGGAAGAGCCGGCGGGGGATTTGGATCGCCGGGGCGGGCGTGGCGATTCTCGGCGGAATCCTCTGGGTCGTGTTGTCGCGGGGCTCGGTTTCCACGGACGATGCGTACGTCAACGGGCATGTGACGTTTGTCGCGCCGCGCGTGGCGGGGCAGGTGTTGCATGTGCTGGTGGATGACAACGATCGCGTACATAAAGGGCAGTTGCTGGTGCAGCTCGATCCAGAGCCGTATGTGGTCGCGGAGAAAGTGGAAGAGGCAACCGTCGACTCGGCCCAGGCGGATTTGGTGGCGGCGACCAGCGCGGCACGTGGCGTCGAGGGAAAAATGCGCAGCCTGCGGTTCAGTCTCGATCGGTCGATCGAGGACGTGCATAATCAGGTTGCTTTGCTGCACTCGAAGGTGGCCACGCTCGATTCACAAAAGGCGCTGCGCGACAAAGCGCAGGCGGACTTCGACCGGGTGGTGCCGTTGATGAGTTCGGGGGCGATTACCAAGGAAGATTACGAACATCGCCGCGAACTGGCGCTGGTGGCGCAGGCGAATTATCAGGAAGCGCTGGAAAGCGTCTATTCAGCGCGGGTGGCGCTGGGTTTGCCGCCGCAGCCGGTGACGGCCTCCGACCTGGCGGATACTCCGCCCAATCTGGATCAGACATTTTCGCTGGTTCGGCAGGCACAGGCGAGCTTGGCGCAGGCCGCGGCGGAAATCGGGTACAGCGATTCGTTTGAGAAAACTCCCAGGGAGATGGTAAACGATTTCTACAACCGCGATCCCAACCATGATGTCGACAAGATCTACGCAAAGCTTCTCCAAGACGCTCCCTCCGTGAAGCAGGCCGAGGCGAAACTGGTGAAGGCCAAGGCCGATCTGGCGACGGCGCAATTGAACCTGAAATATTGTGACGTGCGCTCGGAAATCGCCGGCGTGGTGACTCGGCGCAACGTGAATCCGGGAGACAACTTGATCGTTGGGCAGAGCCTGATGGCGGTGCGATCCCTGACTGAAATCTGGATCGATGCGAATTTCAAGGAGACGCAGCTTGCCGAGCTGCGGATCGGTCAGCCGGCTGATCTGGATGTGGACATGTATGGCAGCCGCCAGCGATTCGCGGGGCGGATTTCCGGATTCACCATGGGGACCGGCTCGACGCTGGCGTTGCTTCCGGCCCAGAACGCGACGGGGAATTTCGTGAAGGTGGTGCAGCGGCTGCCGGTGCGCATTGAGGTGGCCGATTACGATCCGGACAAGATACCGCTGTTCATTGGTTTGTCGGTCGATGTCACCGTGCATACCAACGGCGAAACGAGCGGGCCGGATGCCGGGAAAGTGCTGCGGCCGCAGGAGCCGACGACTGAGCCGGCTGCAAGCTCGCCCGACACAACATTGCCGGCGCCGATATTGCCAGGTTCGGCATCGCCAAGCCCGACACCGACTGCTGGGCCGGAGACGCGGCCATGACTGCGATTGCTGCGCCGCTGCTCCCGGTTCAGGAACGCCGGTCCGTCAGCCCGTATCTGGTGGCGGCGGCGGTTTTGATTCCGACGTTCATGGAGGTGCTCGACACCACCATTGCCAACGTCGCGCTGCGCTACATCGCCGGCGGACTTTCGGCGCCCAATACCGACAGCGAATGGGTCATCACCAGCTATCTGGCTGCCAATGCGATCATCCTGCCGATCTCCGGCTGGATCGGCAGCCGGCTCGGCCGCCGCAACTATTTTCTTCTCTCCATCGCCGTCTTCACGCTCGCAAGTGCGTTGTGCGGAATGGCGACGAGCCTGGGCGCGCTGATCGCCTTCCGCGTCCTGCGGGGATTGGCCGGCGGCGGGCTGCAACCCTCCAGCCAGGGCGTGCTGCTCGATGCATTTCCGCCGGAAAAACAGGGAACGGCGCAAACGCTCTTCGGGGTCGCGGCGCTGCTGGCGCCGGTCGTCGGCCCGACGCTCGGCGGGTACATCACCGACAACTACGGCTGGCGATGGATTTTCTATCTCAACGTTCCCGTCGGCCTCTTCGCGCTGGCAATGTGCTACGCGGTGGTGCGCGATCCGGATTATCTCAAGCAGCAGCGGGCGGCGGCGCGGCGCTCGCCGCAACGGTTCGATACGATCGGGCTCTGTCTGCTCAGCATCACGATGGTTTCGTGGGAAGTGGTGCTGAGCAAGGGCCAGGAATGGGATTGGTTTGGCGATCCGTTTTATCGGGTGCAGACACTGGCGTTTTTGTTTGCTTCCTGCCTCGGCTTGTTGATTTATCGCGAGCTGCGCATCGCCAATCCGCTGATCAATTTCCGCACGCTCAAGGAAAGGAATTTCCGCGCCTGCTGCATCATTATCTTCTGCGCCTTCGGCGTTTTGTATGCGAACACCACGACGCTGCCCGGCCTGCTCCAGTCGCTTTTTGGGTACGATGCGACGACTTCGGGGCTCGTGCTCTCTCCGGCCGGAGTCTTTGCGATCATCACGCTCTTTGTCGTCGGGTTTCTTCTCAGCCGCGGCGTCGATGCGCGGATTCTGATGGCGGCGGGCTTGCTGACATTGGGAATCGGCAACTACTGGATGTCGCTGCAGAATCTGGGAATCAGTCCGTGGCAGGTGGTCTGGCCGCGGGCGGTGATCATCGTCGGCCTGTCGATGATTTTCGCGCCGCTGAACGTTGCGGCGTTCATGTACATTCCCCGCGAATTGCGCGGCGCGGCGGTCGGCCTGCTGGGATTGTTGCGCAACGAGGGAGGGAGCGTTGGGACGTCACTGGCGCAGACGATTCTCGAACGCCGCGAGCAGTTTCACACGACGCGGCTGAACGAACTGCTCGACCCGTTGAATCCGGCGGTGAACCAGTTCTTCAATCAGGGGAAGGCGTTCTTCCTGCAACAAACGGGCGACGCCGTCGCCTCACGGCAGTTGACGTTGCAGGCCCTGGCCAACGCCCGCGAGCAGCAGGCGCTGTCGCTGGCGTATTTCGACGTCTTCTGGGCCTCGGCGGCGCTGGCGGTCTGCCTGGTGCCTCTGGTATTGCTGATGCGCTGCTCGGTGGCCGCGAAAGGGGAGCATGTCAGTGCAGAGTAGCGATGCGGTTGCAGATTCGGCTGATGTTGTTTTACCGGTCGAAGCTTCACGGCCGCAGTTGTCGCGCCGATTCGTTTTTGCATTGACGATTCTGCTGGGCGCATTCGCCGGCCTGGGCCCGCTGGCGATTGACATGTATCTGCCCAGTTTTCCGGCCATCGCCCATCAGTTTGGCGCGACGATTCCACAAGTCGAGCGTACGCTCACCGCCTACCTCTTTGGGCTGGCGTTCGGCCAGCTTTTCTACGGACCGGCGGCGGACCGGTACGGACGCAAGCGCCCGTTATATGTCGGCCTGAGCCTGTTTGTGATCGCATCGGCTGGATGCGTTTTTGCCACCAGTGTCCGGTCATTGATGATTCTGCGCACGCTTCAAGCGATCGGCGGCTGCGCCGAGATGGTGATAGCCCGGGCAATCGTCCGCGATCTGTTTGATGATCGCACGGCAGTTCGCGTTTTCTCCTCGCTCATACTTGTGATGGGCGTGGCTCCAATCCTCGCGCCGCTCCTCGGCGGCTGGCTCGTCAATCATTTCGGCTGGCAGTCGGTCTTCTGGTTTTTGGTCGGCAGCGGGATGCTTTGCTTTCTGGGCGCGGTCTTCCTGCTCCCCGAATCGCTTCCGCCGCAGCGACGTCAGCGCCACTCGCTCGCGGCGACGCTGCATCTGTACCGGCGTTTATTCTCCCACCGGATTTTCATCGTTCACACACTCACGATCAGCCTCGGGTGCGCTGCACTGTTTGCCTATGTCGGCGGCTCACCGGGATTGTTTATCGAGACGTACCATATTCCCCCGCAACACTTCGGCCTCTTCTTCGGCGCGAACGCATTTTGCCTGATCACGATGTCGCAATTGAACGGCCAGCTCGCCCGCCGCGTCGATCCGCGGAAGCTTCTCCGCCCCGCTCTGGCCGTTTCGCTTGCGTCCGCGGCGGCGTTTCTGCTCGTGATCCTCACCGGCTGGGGCGGTCTCTGGAGCGCGTTTGCCTGTCTGTTTGTTTTTCTCGGGACGTTCGGATTTATTTTTCCCAACACGACGGTTCTGGCCATGTCCCCTCACGGCGCCAATGCCGGCAATGCCTCGGCGCTGCTGGGCTGCCTCCAGTTTCTGATCAGCGCGATCGGCGGGATCATCGTCACCAACCTGCCCTTTTCCGGGCCGGTGGCGTTGGCGATTCTCATTGCGGTTGCGATGGGATTGATTCCGGTCATTCGCTTCGCCGCGAAGGTGTAGTCCACTGCCCGGAACCGCGGTTAACCGTCGAACGCGCGCTGCTATTCGGCGATTTGCATTTTCTTCGTCTGCAGCGAGTTGCTCCCGATTTGATTCAATCCGCGGCCGTCGTTTCGCCAAAAGCGGATAGCATCTCGTCAGCAATCTGGACTAACGGAGACCAGCCTGGCGGGTGTTCCGACCACCACTGATACCTCACGTGCGACCAAAGGTCTCCGAGGAGTGCGAGTTGCGTTACGGTGCCATCGGCGCCCGTCATGTTGTTCAAAAAAGGGGTGATCGGCAAGGACATCGAGACGAGCCGATCGAAATGCGAATTCAGCCTTTCGCTCGCAAACTCGACAGGTTCGTAACCCTGCACGGTGAGGTTTGGCCAACTCCGCTCGACGATCGTGGCCGGGTACAAAACCCACTTGGAGTCGCGCTGACAAAGTTCCCAGAATACGGGCTTCGAGAACGTCGGAATGCGAATGATCTGGACGCGCGGCTTGCCACTATCAAACGCTCGTCTGGTTTCAAAAGGTTGCCACGGCGTTGACCGAAGACGGTCCCATGACGCCTCCCGATCTTGCTGTTTGCTATGCTCGCGCGCGTGTCGGTTTCCCATGTGCGGTGCTACCTCTCTGTCGCAGCAGTTGAGCCGGGCGATTTTCCGTCGTCTTGCGAATGAAACACTCGACTCGCGCGTAATCCCAAATCGTATTGGCGAGGAAAGCAACGAATGCAACAATGCGCGAAAGGCACTCGCTACTTCGCCGCCCGGCGTCTTCGGCCGCTTAATAGATAAATCGCGGCGCGCAATTCCAGAAGCGGATCGGCCGATGGCTCGATGCCGTCTACGCGCGGAATGGGGTCGAAAATAATCTGCTTCTGTTCGGCGGCATCGTTGACGACGGGTTTTGTCAGGACGATTTTGCCGAGTTCCAGGATTTCGCGGCTGGCGGGCCAGTGGATGGTCGCATCGTCAACGACATCGCCGCCATCGGCCAATTGGACCGCCACTTTGAATTCGATCGGACCCTTGGCGATGCGCGCCTTGAGTTCATCGAACAAATACGTGGGAGATTTGGCTTTGGCCACGGCGGCGTCGAGGTGATCGTTCCCCGCCGCGGGAATGATGCGATATCGGCCGAAGCGTGTGTCGCCGTGTTCGTTGATGAAGTGATATGCCGTGACGCCGAAATAGGTTTCACGGGCAAAACTGGACGGCGGCGGCTTGGGCGCCTGCACGAACGCGAGGGCGGCGGGATGCGTGCCGAGAAATCTCTCGATCGGCTTGGGGTTGGCCGGATCGGATGGCTTGGTCAGATCGCTGGCGGCAACAGCCCGCAGAAATTCCAAGAACTCCTGGCCGGTGCGAGTGGGGAATCCATCGGTTGAGTGGCTGACAATGTCGGTGTGACTGTGCTCGGCGAGATGAAAGCGAATCGCCATTCCGCGCGGATCGGCATTGGGATCATTGTCCGCAATGACCGGAACGCCGGTCGAGTTGGAGAAGCGGACAGTCACCGGCGTTGTCGGTCGCTGAATGTGCGGCGCCCGCGTCAGCGAAGCCGCCTGCGGCGAGGGCGTAAACGTCCCGGCGAGCATTGCGCCTTTTGCGTGAGCCGCACGGAAGCCGGCATGGAGGCCGAAGAGTGTGTCGAATTGTTGAAGAATGTTTTGGGCGAGTGCGATAAGTTTTTCGTCTGTGGGAAGCGGCATGGGAATCTCCTGTAGCGCGGAGTTGGCGACGGGTCCGAATCGGTCAATGACCGTACGCAGATCTCGTATTCGGGTCAACGAAAAACTTCCCGCGGCGAATGATTGATACGCGAATGATTGACACTGTTGTTCGCGACCGAGAATTTTGATGCCTATTGCACGGAAGGAAGTTGGGGGTCACTGCAGCCGAAATTCTTCGTAAATCTCGACGCAGCTCACACGGGCTGGAAGCCCGTGCCACAACGAGGTTTCCAACCCTTCGCGTTTGTCTTCGCGCCTTCGCCGCACAGTTAACCCGTCGCGGCGGGCTTTTCATCCGGTAACAGTCGCAGCGTAAGGAGCGACGAGGACGTCCGAGGGAGTCAGATTTTCAACTTCATTCCGTCAAAAGCGACTTCGATCTGATGTCCAGCGAAGATTCTAAGCAACTCCTCGTGAAGCGCGCCGCCGTTGTGGGAAAAATGGGTGGCGATGCAGCGGGCGGCGGGGGAAAGCGCGCCGCGCGAGCGGAGTTCCTGCGCCATCTGGATCACGCCGTCGGTGTTCATGTGATTCTGGTTGTTGCACGGCTGCGGGCCGTAGGTGCAGTCGAAAAGGGCGATGTCGATTTTGGGGCCTTTGGCGAGAACTTCGAGTGTTGGCGTTGGATAATGCCCGGAATCGTGGCCGTAGAAGAGCGTTTTTTTGCGTCGCGTGATGCGGAGCACCAAGGCATCGGGGCAGTGATTGGCGGGAAGGGGAAGCACCTTGTCGCCGGTGGAAGTGGTGAATTCGCGCAGGGGTTCGAGCAGCCGGAGATCGAGATTTGTGGCGGGCGGATTGGGGAAAAGTCTGCGTATTTCGGAAAGGACTCGCGCATTGCCGAAGACCTGGACGGGCTGCGGCGGCGGAGTCTGCGTATAAGGGTGCGACACCCACTCGAGCTCGGTGGTGCAGAGATGGTCGCCGTGCTCGTGGGTGAAGAGAATTGTCTTGATGGAGACGAGATCGCGATCCAACGATTGCATTTGTGCGACGGTGTCGGGACTAAAGTCGATTTTCAGATCGTTGTCGATCAGTGCGCCGGAGCGCAGCCGCAGGTTTGGGCCTCTGAGGTTTCGGGCCTGTTGGCATGCCTCGCATGCGCAACATGGCGCGGGCCACGCTTCGGCGGCGGCGGTTCCGAGGATGAGCAATTCGAATCCGGTTCGCATACTCGAAGAAGAATGACGAAATCACATCGTAGAATCAAATTCCATCAGACTCGCCGCGGAGGCTGCATTTCTGGAAAGCCGCAGCCGGGGCGGCTGTGCCACAAAAATGCGGTATGCCGCTCATTGGCTCTTCCCTCTCTTCGGTCGCCGCTTCGTGGTCGGCCATGATTTTCTGGGCGTCTCCGCGGAGGATTCCGGGGGAGCGGAACTCACTTCGGGCGCCGCAACATTCAGTCGGCGTGCCAGGGCGATCGCGTCGTACGGCGCACGGACTTTCACATCATTGTCAAAATAGACAAACACACCACGCCCGCTCCGCTTCCGCGCGGTTGGCCCGATGCGCTTCGTATCCGCCGGCTCTGAGCCTGCGCTCCAGCTTCCGATGCGTTGTGCCCAATGATCCAGGGCCGCATCGGTGTAGCCGCTGGCGTAAAGTTCTTCGGCGCCGTGCAGGCGGAGGTAGGCGAAATCGGCTGTGATGTCTTCAATCATGGGCCATTTGCCGGCGGTGTCGGCGATGACGATTGCGATGTTGTACTTCCGCAGCAGCGCGATGAATGCCGGATCGGCGAAGCTTTCATGTCTTACTTCAACGGCATATCGCAGCGGGCGTTTCGCATCGGTCTCGGTCCAAACGCCGAGGCGCAGCTTTTCGTGATTCCTGGCGGCAAGTTCAGCCGCCGCCTGCGTATCCTTCGGGAGCAATGTGAAGAATTCCTCGAATCGATCGAGCTTGAGCGAAAAGTTTGGAGGGAATTGCCACAGAATCGGACCGAGTTTTTCTTTCAGAAGCAGAACACCGGAGGCGAAGAAATTCGCCAGAGGCACCTTCAAGTCGATAAGCCGGCGCATGTGCGTCAGATAGCGGCCGCCCTTCACGGAAAAGACGAAGTCATCCGGTGTCTGGGCATGCCAGGCTCGGAAGCTGGCGGGGCTTTGCAGTGAATAGAAAGTGCCGTTGATTTCAATGGAATTGAAATGTCGGCTGGCAAACTCCAGTTCCCGGTGTTGAGCGAGGTCATCGGGGTAGAACGTTTTGCGCCAGGGTGTATAACGCCACCCGGAGATGCCAATGCGGATATTGCGGGATTTGCGGGGCATTGACGCAGTTTACGATGGATAGGGAATTGTGGGGAAGTGTCCCGGCGTAGCGGGAGCGACGTCCTCCAGCGCAAAGGAGGGCGGCGGTCCTCTGCCGCCGCGCCGGCTGGCTTCATCGCGGCTGACTACTTACAATGCCGATAGACGTAAGGAATGCCCATGCATCTTGATACCCAGCAATTGCCCGACAACGTGCTCACCACGGTTCTCAAACGCGTGGTGAACTGGTCGCGGCGAAGTTCTCTCTGGCCGATGCCGTTTGCCACCGCCTGCTGCGGGATCGAACTGATGGCGACGGCTTCCTCTCGTTATGACCTGGCGCGGTTTGGTGCCGAGGCGATGCGGTTCAGCCCGCGGCAAAGCGATCTGCTGATTGTGGCGGGACGGGTGACCATCAAGATGATGCCGGTTTTGCAGCATATTTATCAGCAGATGACCGAGCCAAAGTGGGTCATCAGCATGGGCGCCTGCGCCAGCACCGGCGGCGTGTTCGACACCTACGCCACGATTCAGGGGATCGACCAGTTCATGCCGGTGGATGTGTATGTTCCCGGTTGCCCGCCGCGACCTGAGACGCTGATTGAGGGGATCATGGCGATTCAGCGGATTATCGACGAAGACGGGCTGCCGCCCGCTGGTCGTCGCCGCCCGCTGCAACTGGCGCTGGAGCCGAGTTATAAGCCGGGTCCGCAACCGGTTCCGCTCACGGCGGGCGGACGGCCGATATAGGCGATGGCATTTTTTTCCTAGTTATTCGTTTGACTCGCCAGAACACGCCGTTGGACGCGCTCCGCTGCGCGTCGCGGCTAAGCAGGTTCTGAAACCGCCTGAGTTGACGGCCGCCCGAGTTGCTACAAACTTCCTCGATTTTCGTAGCCAGTTCTATCGGCTTCCAATGATTGCACTTATGTAATGAGCAATCTCGCGCCGCTGCGCAGCAATCCAGCCCGCACGATGTATCATATGTCTTCAGTGGGTCGCGTAAATGCGATCCGCATTTCCGGGAGTTCACCATGACGGGCATTTTAGTTCTTGCTCAATCGGCTTCTCACGTTCTGGCACAATGGTCATCGGAGTTATCGTCGCTGGGATCAATCGGTGTCGGGCTCGTCGTCGTGCTGGTTTTGCTGGCGATTCCGACATTGCTGGGAATTCGTTACATTCCCAATGATCGCGTCGGCATTGTCGAAAAACTGTGGTCGGCCACCGGGTCGATCGCCGAAGGGCACTTCATCGCCTTCAAAGGGGAAGCCGGTTACCAGGCGACGCTTCTCCGCGGCGGCGTGCATCCGTTCTTTTGGCGATGGCAGTATCGCATTCACAAGTTGCCGCTGGTGATGATTCCGCAGGGGAAAATCGGCTACGTCTACGCGCGCGATGGCCAGCCCCTGGAGCCAAGCCAGACGTTGGCGCGGGTGGTCGACTGCAACAACTTCCAGGACACGGCGATGTATCTGGGCGAAGCGGCCACGGGCGATGGCATGTTGCGCGGGCAGCGCGGCCGGCAGCGCTCGATCCTGCGCGAAGGCGTCTATGCGATCAACCTGGCCTGCTTCGTCGTCATCACCGAAGACACGGTGTATCACCTGAATATTCAGGGGCGCGTCGAGATCGAGAAGCTGCTCGCCTGGCAGAAGGAACTGAAACTGGTCGATGGGTTCAGCCCGGTGGTGATCGGCGGACCCGTTGAAACCGATGATCCGTTGATCGCCGGCCGCCGCATCATCGTCGACAGTATTGGAATCGTCAGCATCCAGGACGGCCCATCGCTCAACCCGGGTGAGATCATCGCGCCATCGGTTGGGAATGACGCAACGGAAGCCAATTATCACAACAACTTTCAGGATCCTGAAGCATTTCTCCGCTCGGGTGGCCGCCGCGGGCGGCAGTATGTTCCGCTCACCGATGGCACGTATTTCATCAACCGCTGGTTCGCCAGCATCGAGATCATTCCAAAGATGGTGGTGCCGATCGGCTACGTCGGCGTCGTCGTCAGTTATTACGGGCCGATGGGGAAGGACGTTTCCGGCGACAGCTTCCGCCATGGGGAGCGCGTGGCCCGCGGGGAGCGCGGCGTGTGGGACAAGCCGTTTGGGCCGGGCAAGTATCCATTCAACACCTACGCGGGCCAGATGATTCTCGTGCCGACGACCAACTTCGTGCTGCATTGGATCACCGGCAAATCGGAGTCGCATCACTATGACGAAAGCCTCAAGAGCATCGATCTGGTGACCAAGGACGCGTATGAGCCGCTGCTTCCGCTGAGCGTGGTGGTGCACATCGACTACATGAAGGCGCCCGGCGTCATTCAACGGTTCGGCGACGTGAAGAAGCTGATCACGCAGACGCTGGACCCGATGCTCAGCGCCTATTTTCGCGACGTTGCGCACAAGAAGACCATGCTCGAGTTGCTGCAGCAACGCGACGTGATTCAGGTGGAGTCGCGGGCGGAGTTGCAGCGGAGGTTCGGTGAGTTTGACATCGAATGCGTCGATGTCTTGATCGGCAAGCCCGACACCGCCGAGGCGGGCGGCAAGATCGAAACGCTGCTCGAGCAGCTCCGTATCCGGCAGTTGTCGATCGAGCAGCTCGAAACATTCGATCGGCAGAAAACCGCTTCGGAGAAGCTGCGCACGCTCAATGAAGCGCAGGCGCTGGCGACGAAGCAGACGGAATTGACCAACTCGCAGGTGCAGATTCGCATCGCCGAGAACCAGGGAGACGCCGATCTGGCGCGCTCGCGCAAGCAAGCGCAGCAGACGGTGGTGGTTGCCGAGGCGGAGCTGGAGCGTTCCCGCCGCCAGGCGGAGCAGACGGTGGTGACCGCCGAGGCGGAAAGCCGCCAGCGCATTCTCGCCGGCAAAGGCGAGAGCCAGCGGACATTGCAGATCGGCTTGTCCGAGGCATCGGTATTGATGCAGAAGATCAATTCCTATGGCGATCCGCGGCTGTATGCACTGGCGTTGGTTGCCGAGCATCTGGCGCAGAGCAATCAGCCGCTGGTGCCGGAGCACATGTTCGTCGCGGGGGGCGACGGCGGCGGCGCTGCATCGACGTCACCCGGGCAGGGATTGTTTGGCACGCTCATCAGTCTGCTCGTCGCCGAGAAGTCCGGCTTCAAATTCGAAGGCAACGGCCAGTCCGCGGCCATGAAGGATCTGGCCGACAAGATGACCAAGCAGGTTCTCGACGCAATGCAGGCGGGTGGAAATGTCGATCTGCCGGCGGCGAAGGGCGAAGTACAGAAGGCGCGGGTGTGATTTGCCGACTTTTATGGTAGATTCTCAGCAGGTGAGGCAATGGCTGTAACGTTTGACTTACCAACCGACATTGAGCAAAACCTGCGGCATGTTCTTGGCGATCTCGACGGGGCAGCCAAAGAGGCTGCGCTTGTCGAGCTGTACCGGCAGGACACGCTTACGCAGCACGAGTTGTCGATCGCGCTGGGGCTGACACGCCTGGAAACGGAGGCAGTCCTTAAGAAGCATAACGTGACCGAGGACTTGGCGACCGCTGAAGAATACGACGCCGCGCTGCTTCGCTTACGAGCGATGACGAACAAGTGATTGTCGTCTCAGATACCATTGACTTCGAGGCTGGCGAAACGCCCCATTGCAGCATTCCTCGGACAAACGCCCTGCTCTTCTCGCCTTTTATTGGATTGGGTGTTTTTCAATTCCCTCCTGCTTTTCGCATCGGGTAGTAGTCTCCGTTCTCCAGTTTCTCTTGCTATCATATTGGCTGATCCAGGTGTCCGGCCGAGTTGAGTTGCGCGTGGAGTAAGCGGATGGCCAAGAAGATTCTGTGTCCTCAGTGCCGCACGCGCAATGTCGTGCCTGTAGGCGCCGCGGGGATTCATTGCACGGCGTGCGGATCGTACATTCAGCTTGGAGAGGAGGAATCCCCGCCGCTGCCGGAGGGCTTCCTCGAGCGGCTGGTGGATCGATTTTCCTCGCCGCGGGGAGTCATTATCGGGTCGATCTGTTTGCTGTTGTTTTTCGTCGCATTCTGGGGTGCGTTGCAGATTCCTTCCAGCGCGTGGTGGAAACAGAGCGGCGCGCGATCTCAGCCAGCCGCCGACCAGTCTGCCGGTGCCGATGGCTCGGCAGACTCGCATGCAGTCCCTCCACCCGGGCCTCCCGTTCCCGTAACGCCGGCGCCGGCGACCGAGCCGATCGTTGCTCCCACAGCTTCAACGACGGTGCCGGCCACGCAGTCCCGTCCCACGCCCCATGCGCTTCCTCCACTGGTTGTGATTCCGAATGATGAACAGATCGGCCAGGCCATCAGGGATGGCGCGCATTTTCTGATGAGTCAATACGACCCCGTGAAGCACACCGTAAAGGCCGAGCCGAGCATTGCACCCGGGGCCAACGCATTGTGCGTGTACGCGTTGCTGCAGTGCAACGAAGCGATCACTGATCCGGATTTGAGTCCAACTTCGGACTTCATGAAGCCGGTGCTGGAGACGCTGAAACGAGCGCCCCTCGACCTGGCGCATGAGACCTACCACCGCTCGCTGCGAGCCAACGCGCTGGCTCTGATCGATCGCCCGGCGGATCGCCAGACCCTGCAGGCCGACGTCGCGTGGCTGCTGGCCGCCTCGCGAGGCGGGGCATACAGCTACAGGATGCCGGCGGCAACCGTCACTGCGCAGACGCTGGATTGGGACAACTCCAACTCGCAGTACGGATTGCTTGGGGTTTGGGCGGGAACGGAAGTGGGGATAAGCATCCCGCGCAGTTACTGGCAGGCAGTGCAGGATCATTGGACGTCGTGTCAGAAAAGCGATGGAAGCTTCAGCTATAGCACGGGCTACGGCTCCGGTGTTCTTTCGATGACGGCTGCTGGGATCGCCTCGCTCTTTATCGCCCACGACTACCTGGCGCAGTCGGCGCCCATCGGTGTCGATCCCCGGTCGCCCGCATTGCAGAAAGCGCTGGCATGGATGGATCAGGGCGACAACGCCATCACGCTCACCGGAGAGGGCACTCATGTGATTCCTTACACACGATACGGTGTCGCTCGCGCCGGACTCGCTTCCAACTACAAGTACTTCGGAAAGCACGATTGGTATACCGAGCTCGCCCGCTCCATTCTTCCGAGCCAGGGGAAGGATGGCTCCTTCGGTGATTCCATCGACACCGCCTTTACGCTTCTCTTTCTGTCCCGCGGCCGCCATCCCATCATCTTCAACAAACTGAGCATGGACGGTGTGGTGATGGATCACCCGCGCGATACCGCCAATCTCGCGCGCTACGCGACGCATCAACTCGAACACACGTTCAACGCCCAGATCGTCCCCCTGTCCGTGAAATGGACCGAATGGATGGATTCGCCGGTGCTGTATATGGCCGCGGCGCTTTCGCCCCCGGTTTCCGACGACGAGGCCGACCAGCTTTTCAGATTCGTGCAGGCGGGCGGACTGTTGCTGACTCATGCGGACGGAAACTCGGCTGCGTTCAACGGGTTTGCCGCGAAGCTGGCGCAGCGGTTGTTCCCCGACTATCCATACAAGGAGCTTCCTCCCGACAACCCCATCTCTACGGCGCTGTTCAAGTTGAATCCGCCGCCGAAGCTCATGGGAGTCAGCAACGGCGCGAGGCTGCTCATGGTCAATTCCCCGCGCGACGTGGCGAAGAGCTGGGACGTTCATGACTGGAAAACCGTTGAGCCCGCGTATCAACTGGGCCTGAACATTTTTCTTTACGCCGCAGGCGAGCGGGACTTCCGCAATCGTCTCGACACCAGTTTCGTCCCCGTGCCTCAGCCCGACATGCCTCCGCAGGTGACGTTGAAAGTGGCGAGGCTGCGCTACGCGGGCGCGTGGGATCCCGAGCCGTATGCGTGGACGCGCTTTGCCCGGAAGTTTCAGTGGGCGACCGCGTTCGCCGCCAGTGTCGGGCAGGTGGATGTCAAGGACCTCGATGCCCAGCACGTGCAGATCGCGGATCTCACCGGCATCGACGCGCACCAGTTCTCTGCCGCCGAACTCGACGCCATGCGGCGATTTGTTCAGGCCGGGGGGATCCTGCTGATCGACTCGTGCGGCGGCTGCCAGGGATTCGCGTCGTCGCAGACCGGATTGCTGGGTGCGTTGATTCCCGGCGCTCAATCCGTTCCGATTGCGGAAACCCACCCGCTGGTGAATGGAACGGGCCCCTGCATGGATCGGCTGTCCCGGCCGCTTTCGCGCATCCCCGGCCCGTTGCTCGATGCGCCCCAAATTGTTGGCTTCGGTGCCGGGCACGTCATTATTACGCCGCTGGATCTCACGGAAGGCCTGTTGGGCAACCGAACCCTGGGAATTCGCGGGTATCACCCCGATTACGCCTGGCGGTTTGTCAAGAATCTGCTCCTCTGGGATTACAACGGCCAACCCGATCAATGAGGGGTTTTGCGATCACACGTCGCGCAGATCGTTGATGATCCAATCCGGCCGGCGCTGCGGAGGCAGCAGTTCAACATCGTGCTTCGAGCTGACTCCGCCAAGGGTCAGCACCGTTTTCATGCCAACGCTCTTTCCGCCGGCGATGTCGCTCTCGAGATTATCTCCGATCAGCGCGCATCGCCCGGGTTCGACGCGCAGACGCCGGCACAACTCCCGGAAGAAGAGCGGCTGGGGCTTGCCGCAGTCGATCGGTGTCGCGCCGGACGCATATGCCAGCATCGCCGCCATTGCTCCCACGCCAAACTCCAATCCGCGCGGACTCGGGTAGACGCGATCCGCGCAGATCGCCACCAGCGCGGCCCCCCTGCGAAGCAGCAGCATGCCCGTTCGGAGCCGATCGGGCGTTGCGAAGACATTCAGCGGCACGCCGCAGATCACCGCGTCGCACGGATCGTTCTCGCCCGCAACCCATTGCACCCGGCTGTCGAGCATTTCCTGCACGCCTTCGGTCGAGCAATTGAACACGCGCGGCGGCGATGTCCCGCCAAACCGCTCCAGGACGTAGTCCGTGGCTGCCGCCGCGGCGGTGTAGACGTGGTCGGCGTCGGCGTCGATGCCCATCCGCGCCAGGCGCGCGACGATTCGTTGCGGGCTGCTGGTACTGTTGGTCAGGCAGGCGTAAGGCTTGCCTTGGCGCTGGAGTCGGCGGATCAGCTCGACGGCGCCCGGGAGCGCGTGCTCTTCGTGATATACCGTTCCGTCGAGGTCCAGCAGGACCGCATCAACGTTGGAAAGATCGATCGGCACGGCGCGGAGTGTATGGGTCGTCGGCGTGAAGGCAAGTGGGGGTAGTGTTCAGTTTTCAGTTTTCGGTGGAACGTTGGACCCACGTGCGCTGACAACCGAAAACTGATCACTACGGAGCGGGCCCCGTTGACAACGCCGCGATCCTGCGCGAGAACTAAGAGCCTCCCAGGTGCTTCATGGTCGAAGAATCGCTCTTTTCCAAAATCATCGCGCGGAAGATACC
>Ga0182024_10010378_pt1 | contig 18974 bp, 32 predicted proteins | sample P32metaG_FD_120480 | JGI IMG/M metagenome (GOLD analysis project Ga0182024, IMG submission 120480) | Permafrost microbial communities from Stordalen Mire, Sweden - P3-2 metaG (Illumina Assembly) | ecosystem: Environmental > Terrestrial > Soil > Wetlands > Permafrost | place: Sweden: Stordalen... | reverse complement strand
TAACGTGAGCTGCGAGGTCAGCTTGATCACGCCGGTGGCGCTTGAAAAGGGCTTGCGCTTCGCGATTCGCGAAGGCGGGCACACGGTGGGAGCGGGCGCGGTTACCGAAATCATTGAGTAAGCAGGATTCAGAGAGGGTTGTGGATTAATTAAATGAGACAAGGCGACAAGATTCGCATTCGTTTGAAGGCGTACGACCACCGGATTCTAGATCAATCCACGCGGGAAATCGTGGAGACGGCGAAGCGGACCGGGGCTGATGTTGCGGGACCGATTCCTCTACCGACCACCATCAACCGTTGGACAGTGCTGCGGTCTCCGCACGTGGATAAGAAATCGCGTGAGCAGTTTGAGATGCGCACCCACAAGCGGTTGATCGACATTCTCGAGCCGACGCCGGATACGGTGGACGCGTTGATGAAGCTGGATTTGCCGCCGGGCGTGGATGTAGAAATCAAAGCATTCGGCCACGCGGGCAAGTAATGGAAATGTAGGGGCGCCCTTTAGCGCGACCGCTGGTGACGAAGCCAGCGAGCGAAATCAAAAAGTCGTACGCAGCCAATATCCAGCACCAAGGACATGCTGCGAAAGAAAAGGGACAAAGCGATGGCGGTCAACGGGATTATCGGAATCAAGTTGGGGATGACGCAAGTCTTCCAGGACGACGGAACATTAGTGGGTTGCACCGTGTTGCAGGCGGGTCCTTGCGTGGTGGTGCAGCGCCGGACGAAAACGATTGATGGCTACGAGGCTGCGCAGTTGGGACTGGTGGAGTTCGTCAAGCCGCAACGCGTCAACAAGCCAATGACCGGCCATTACAAGAAGGCCGGCGTGGCGCCGATGAAGGTGCTGCAGGAAGTGCGCATCGAAGAGTCGGCGGATGAAACCAAAGTCGGCGATCGCGTGTTGGTGGAAAATTTCAAGGCTGGCGAGATGGTGGACGTCACCGGCGTGAGCAAAGGTAAGGGCTTTGCGGGCGGCGTGAAGCGTTGGCACTACGCAGGCGGCGACGCTACCCACGGTTCGATGTTTCATCGAGCTCCGGGCGGCATTGGTGGCAGTTCGTTCCCATCGCGCGTCTGGAAGAACCAGCATTTCCCGGGACACATGGGCAACGCACAGGTTACCGCGCGGAACCTGAAAGTGGTGAAGGTGGACACCGACGAGAACCTGCTGCTGGTCAAGGGGTCGGTGCCGGGGCCGAGCGGAACGTACATTTTCATCAAGAAGATTCGCAAGGCCATCAAGGCCAAGGTGGGCGGCAACAAGTAATGGTTTGCAGGGGCGTTCCGGTCTGCCGGAATGTTTGGAGTTACTGAGTTTCAGCTCGCGATAAGGAAACGAGATTATGCCGGTCGTGGATGTAGTGAATCTGGAAGGCAAGAAGGTCGGGCAGGTGGAGCTCGCCGAAGCGGTGTTTGGCGCGAAGGTGAATCAAGACCTGCTGCACGAGGCGTCGCGCTGGTACATGCGGGAAATCCGCCGCGGCACGCACAAGACCAAGGACAAGAGCGAAGTCAGTGGCGCAGGCCGCAAGCTGTGGCGGCAGAAGGGCACTGGCCGCGCTCGCGTCGGGTCGATTCGGTCGCCGCTCTGGCGGCATGGCGGAACGGTGCATGGACCGAAGCCTCGCGATTACAGCTATGCATTGCCGAAGAAGATGCTGCTGGGCGCGCTGCGCTCGGCGCTGTCGGCAAAGTTTGCGGAACAGAAGTTGACGGTGGTGGACGAATGGTCGCTGGAAACTCCGAAGACCAAGGCGCTGAGCTTGATTCTTGGCAAACTGAATCACACCAAGTCGGCTTTGCTGGTGTCGTACGGCGAAAACCGCAACCTGGAACTCGCCAGTCGAAACCTTGAGCGCGTGAAACTGGTAGCTCCGAACGTTTTGCAGGCATACGACTTGCTGAACCACGACTTGCTCTTGTTGTCGAAAGAGGCGGTCGCGCGGCTTGTCCGCACGCTCGATCCGGAAGCTGCGGAAGCGGCAACACCGCATGTCGAGACTATAGCTCCGGCGCCAGCGGTAAAGAAGGAAGCAGCGCCGAGGGCGAAGTCTAAGGTCAAGCCGGAAAAGAAAGCGGCGGCGAAAAAGACCGCGAAATCGAAGAAGGGGAAGGAATAAGTTATGGCAGCCCCTCACTATCAAATTATTCGGCGGCCGATCATCACCGAAAAAGGCCTGGGCGTAAAAGAGCTGTACCACACAGTCGTCTTCGAAGTGGCAGCCGGCGCGACCAAGACGGAGATCAAGGAAGCGGTGCAGCAGATCTTCAAGGTCAAGGTTGACGACGTTCGCACCGCGAATTTCATCGGCAAGATGCGGCGCCGCGGCCAGAGCGTGGGTTATCGCAAAGACTGGAAAAAAGCCTACGTGAAACTCGCTGAAGGCGAAAAGATGATTGAGTACGCGGAGAATTTGTAGAGCTTAATTTTTTTGACTCGGCCCAGTGCAGTGAGCAGTGAAGTTGAGGTTGCGCGGCAGTGGCAGCAAGAACGCGCGAAAAGTTAAGAGGTTGCGATGGGACTGAAAAGCTTTAATCCGTACACGGCGTCGCGACGGTTTATCACCGTCCTGGACAAAAGCCATATCACCAAGGAAACGCCGGAAAAGTCGTTGCTCGAGCCGAAAAAGCGTTCCGGCGGCCGCAACAATCACGGCGAAATCGTGATCTGGCACCGCGGTGGCGGTCACAAAAAGCAATATCGGCAGGTGGATTTCCGGCGCGACAAAGTGGGCGTGCCCGCGAAGGTGGCGGCGATCGAGTATGACCCGAATCGCAGCTCGAACATCGCGTTGCTGCACTATGCCGACGGCGAGAAGCGCTACATCCTGCACCCGGTGGGCCTCGCAGTGGGCGCAACGGTTTCGACTGGCGACGGTGCGGACATCCTTCCGGGCAATGCGCTGCAGATCAAGCACATTCCTCCCGGCACGATGGTGCACAACCTGGAGCTGTACCCGGGTCGCGGCGGCCAGGCGGTGCGTTCGGCGGGCGGCGCGGCGCAGTTGCTCAGCAAAGAGGGCGACCTCGCGCTGGTGAAGATGCCCTCGGGCGAAGTGCGGAAGTTTTCCGTGGATTGCATGGCGACGGTTGGCCAGGTTGGCAACCTCGATCATGAGAATGAAACCTACGGCAAAGCGGGACGCACGCGATGGCACGGCGTGAAGCCGACCGTTCGCGGCGTGGCCATGAACCCGGTCGATCACCCACACGGCGGAGGTGAAGGCAAGGTCAAGGGCAATCACCCGCAAACCCCGTGGGCTTTCCCGACCCTAGGCAAGAAGACCCGACGGAACAAGCGGACGGATAAACAGATTGTGCAGCGGCGGAAGTAAGTAATCAGAGGTTAGAAGTTAGAAGCAGAAGGAAGCAAGCGGTGGATGCGAGTACCGGGCGGCGATGGCAGAGCAGTCCGGTGAGAGCGCAAACGATGCGAGCGACACGGACAACACGAGCGGGACGCAATGCAGGCCGGAGAACCCGGAGGGCAGCGCTGCGCCGGGCGACGAAGCGGTCGGCTCGACCTGCCAAGCGAGCGCCCGCAAAACGCGCGGCGGTGAAAAGCAGCAAGCCGCTGCGGCCGGTAAAAGTGGTAGCGGCTCCGCCCGAGCCGGTGCTGTACAAGCTGTGCAAGTCCGGGTGGGCGGTGATCGTGGAGCGGATTCCGAACGCGCAAGGTACGCGCTTCGTTTGCCCGTTCTGCCCGAAATCGCACCGCGTACCAGGCCCGGTGCGCGGCTTTAAAAAGATGCGGCGAACGCCGTGGGTTCGGCTGCGCCGCGTGGAGGAATAACGGATCGATGGCACGCTCACTGAAAAAGGGGCCGTTTGTTGACGGTCACCTGCGCGAAAAGGTCGAAGGACTAAACACGCGGAACGAGAAGAAAGTGGTGAAGACCTGGTCGCGGCGCTCGACAATTGTGCCGGACATGATCGGCCACACCATCGCCGTGCACAACGGAAAGAAATTCATTCCCGTGTATGTGACTGAGCAGATGATCGGGCACAAACTGGGCGAATTTTCGCCGACGCGCACGTTCAAAGGCCACTCGGTGAAGGCGGCGCTCGAGAAGGCGGCGGGTGCGGCTCCGGCAGGCGGAGCGGGAGGCGGCGCAGCTCCGGCGGCGCCGAAGGCATAAGACATGGCTGACGTACAGACACAGGGTTCGATCGAAGCGCACGCGCTCGCCAAGCACGTGCGGATGTCGCCGCAGAAGGCGCGCTTGGTAATCGATTTGATTCGTGGGCGCAAAGTGCAGGACGCGCTGCAGACGCTACGATTTACGCCGAAGCGATCCGCAAAGCACATCGAAAAGGTGTTACGCAGTGCGATCGCCAACGCGGAACGCAAGGCCGAAGACGCCGGCGCGCCGCTCGACGTGGACGAATTGTTTGTGTCCAAGTGTTTTGTTAACGAAGGCGCGCGATGGAAGCGGTTGCGTCCGGCTCCGATGGGCCGCGCATTCCGCTACCAAAAGCGCACCGCGCATTTGTGGGTCGGCGTTGCCGAGCATCACGTGGCGGCTGCCGAACGCGTAGCGGCGATTAAGGAAGAAGCCGAAGCGCAAAAGGGCGTGCGTGGAACAGCGCGTCGTGTGCGCAAGGCGTTGACCGGCAAGCAGGCGCCGCCGAAAAAAGGCAAGAAGTAAGTAAGGCAAGCAGTAGTGGTTCTCAGCGAAAGCTGAAGCGGCAAAGAAGAGGACGGAATGGGACAGAAGACGCACCCGTACGGATTTCGACTCGGTTACAACAAGCCGTGGAAGTCGCGGTGGTATGCCGACCGCGACTACGCCGAACTGCTGCACGAAGACGTGAAGCTGCGGCGCGAGTTGAAAGAGAAGCTGAAGAGCGCTGGCATCAGCTCGATCGACATCGAGCGCGCCGCCAACAAGCTGGTGGTGCGCATTTACACCGCGCGCCCGGGCATCATCATCGGGCGCAAAGGTTCGGAAATCGACAAGCTGAAGCAAGACGTGCAAAAACGCACCAAGCGTGAAGTGCACATCGACATCGTGGAAGTGCACCGCCCCGAACTCGACGCTACGCTGGTAGCGGAATCCATCGCGTTGCAACTCGAAAAGCGCGTGGCCTTCCGCCGCGCGATGCGCAAAGCGGTAGATTCAGCGCTACGTTTCGGCTGCAAAGGCATCAAGGTTCGCGTAGCAGGCCGCCTGAACGGCGCGGAAATCGCCCGCAAGGAATGGTACCTGCAAGGCCGGCTGCCGCTGCAAACGCTGCGCGCCGACATCGATTTCGGCACCGCCGAAGCCAACACGACCTATGGCGTAATCGGCGTAAAGTGCTGGGTCTATCAAGGCGAAAACGTACCCAAGCGCGTCTCGAAAATTCAAAAGGAGCGCGAAGGCATACCGGCTGTAGCGTAAATTGATTTGTAGGGGCGCAGCGCTACTGCGCCTTATCTCGGCAAGAAGTAAGCCGAGCAGCAAAGATGATTCGGCGGTCGGGTAAAGAGGAAAAGAGTACACAACGATGTTGATGCCCAAGAAAGTGAAGTACCGAAAGCAAATGCGCGGCCGGCGTAACGGAAAAGCCTGGCGCGGCGGAGAACTCGCGTTCGGCGAGTACGGCCTGAAAGCCATGGAAGCCGCATGGATCACCGACCGTCAAATCGAAGCTTCCCGCGTAGCCATCACCCGCTTCATCAAGCGCGGCGGCAAATTGTGGATCCGGATTTTCCCGGACAAGCCCTTTACCAAGAAGCCCGCGGAAACCCGCATGGGCAAAGGCAAAGGCGCTCCGGAAAAGTGGGTCTCGGTGGTAAAGCCGGGCCGCATCATGTTTGAAATGGCGGGCGTTGACGAAGCGACGGCGAAAGAAGCGTTGGAACTAGCAGCTCACAAGCTGCCGATTCCCACGAAATTTATCACCCGAGTGGGGACTTTCTAACATGCCACGACGTATTGAAAAAATTCGCGAAGCAGGCGTGAACGAACTCGAAGCCCAGCAGAAAGAGCTGACCGAGCAGATTTTCCGACTGCGTTTTCAGTTGACCACTGGACAAGCCGAGGCGCTCAAGCGCCTGCGCGAATCCAGAAAAGATTTAGCGCGCGTGAAAACTCTGCTGCGCGCGAACGAACTACAGGCTCAGACCAAGCCGGCGCAAACCACGCCGGCTCCGAACCAGCCGGCCCGGACCAAGTCCAAGCCGGCAGCAGCGAGGAAGGCGTAATGGCAATCGAAACAACAGTAACGGCGCCCGCAACAACCACGCCGGAAGTGCGCCACGAGCGGCAGATTCTCACCGGGCGCGTAACCAGCGCGAAGATGGAGAAAACCATCGTCGTGGAAGTATTGCGGCTGGTGCAGCACCCGAAATACCGCCGGGTGGTGCGCATTTCCAAAAAGTTTTACGCGCACGACGAAAAGCGCGAAGCGAAGCCTGGCGACACCGTGCGGATCGTTTCCGCCCGGCCGCTTTCGAAGCTGAAGCGCTGGCGGCTGAAAGAAATCCTGACGCGCAACACGTCGGCGTAATAACGGGAACGGGAGAGCAGACCAATGATTCAAATGCGGACTTGGCTGACCGTGGCCGACAATTCCGGCGCGCGAAAGCTGATGTGCATAATGCCGGTGGGCGGCGACGCCGGCTTGCAAGCAGGCCTCGGCGACGTCATCACCGCTTCGGTAAAGGAAGCAACGCCTGAAAGCCAGGTGAAAAAGGGCTCAGTGGTAAAAGCAGTCGTCGTGAGGATGCGCAAGGAGCGCCGCCGTAAAGACGGCACTTACATCCGCTTCGACGACAATGCCGCGGTGCTGATCAACGACGCGAACGAGCCGGTGGGCACGCGCGTGTTCGGCCCGGTGGCCAGAGAGCTGCGCGAAAAGAAGTTCACCAAGATCGTTTCGCTGGCTCCGGAGGTTTGGTAAGCAATGGCAATCAGACTGAGACATCAACGAGCGGTACGCAACACCATCCAGATTCGCAAGGGCGACCAGGTACGCGTGATCGCCGGACGCGACGCAGGCAAGAGCGGGCGCGTGCTGTCGATCAACGCAAAAACAAATCGCGTGGTGGTTGAGCACGTTGCGATCGTAAAGCGCCACACGCGGCCGAACCCGCAAAAGAACATCAAGGGCGGCATCGTGGAAAAAGAAGCGGCCATCAACGTTTCCAACGTAATGGTCGTGTGCGGCAACTGCGGAAAGCACACGCGCATCGGCCACAGGATTTTACCTGACGGCACCAAGACGCGCAGCTGCAAGCGTTGCGATCAAACGCTCGATAAGTAGATTCGAGCGAAGTTGAAACCGAATTAAGTAGCGCACGAGAGAAAAGGTAAAGAAGGCGATGAAGAGTAGATTGCAGGAAAAATATCGAAACGAGACGGTGCCGGCGCTGATGAAGCACTTCGGCTGGAAAAACGTGATGGCCGTGCCAAAACTCAAGAAGGTCACGCTGAACATCGGCCTCGGCGAAGCCAGCCAGAACGTTAAGCTGTTGGACACGGCGGCGGTCGAACTGGGCCAGATCACCGGGCAGAAGCCGATCATCACCCGGGCGAAGAAGTCCATTGCGAACTTCAAAATTCGTAAGGGCATGCCGATTGGCTGTGCGGTTACGTTGCGCGGCGACAAGATGTACGAATTTATTGACCGGCTTTGCAACGTAGTCCTGCCGCGCGTCCGCGACTTTCGCGGTCTCCCCTCGAACGCGTTCGATGGTCGCGGCAACTACACGCTGGGCCTGAAAGACCAGCTAGTGTTTCCCGAAATCGATTACACCCGCGTCGACAAGATCAAAGGCATGAACATTACACTGACCACCAGCGCCAACAACGACGAAGAAGGCCGCGAACTCCTAAAGGGTCTGGGCTTTCCGCTGCGAACTCCGGGGGTACAACAGTAAATGGCACGCACAGCAAAAATCGCCAAGTCACTCAAGAAGCCGAAATTCAAAGTTCGCGTGCGGAACCGTTGCCGCGTCTGCGGGCGCGCTCGCGGCTATATTCGCAAGTTCCAGATGTGCAGAATCTGTTTCCGCGGTATGGCGCTCAAGGGAGAAATTCCCGGCGTCACGAAAGCGAGTTGGTAAAGAGACTATGCAGACTGATCCCATTGCCGATTTTTTGACGCGTATCCGCAACGCGGCGGCCGCCAAGCACCAGCGCGTCGACGTTCCGGTGTCCAAGCTGAAGACCGAAATTGCCCGCATCCTTAAGGAAGAGGGCTACATTTCGACCTTCAAGCTGGTCGATGAAAACAAATCGCGCAAGCAGTTGCGCGTTTTCCTGAAGTATACGCCCGACCGCCGCAGCGTCATCACCGGCCTGAAGCGCATTTCGCGCCCCGGCGCGCGCCGTTACCTGGGCACGACGGATATTCGTCCGGTGGTAGGCGGGCTCGGCATCAGCATCATGACCACGCCGAAAGGCCTGATGAGCGGCCGCTCGGCCCGCAAAGCGAAAATTGGCGGCGAAATTCTTTGCGAGGTTTGGTAAAGGGCTAAAACAACTTTGTAGGGGTGCAGCACGAATCGTCCCCATCCCGGCAAGGCCTACGCCGGAAGTTCGGCGGTAGAGGGTTTTTAAGTAAGCAAGTTTGGACAGAAGATCGGATAAGGAAAACAGATGTCACGTATCGGACGCAAACCAATTCCACTGCCGAGCGGCGTGAAAGTCGCGCTGCAAAGCGATAAGGTCGAAGTGCAAGGACCAAAGGGCAAGCTAACGGTTCCACTTCCGCGCGGCATCACCTTCGAGCAGAAGGATGGCGTGCTGAACGCCATCCGCGTCAGCGACGATTACCGGGCGCTTCACGGTCTCGCTCGCGCTCTGGTGGCCAACGCCGTAACCGGCGTAACCACCGGCTTCAAGAAAGATCTCGACATCGTCGGCGTGGGCTACCGCGCGGAGCTCAAAGGCAAGATGGTCGCCTTCGCGCTCGGTAAATCGCATCCGATCGAATTTCACATTCCCGAAGGCATCCAGATCGCCGTCGAGAAGCAAACGCACCTAGTTGTAAGCGGCGCGGACAAAGGTCAGGTAGGACAAGTAGCGGCGGACATCCGCTCGCTGCGTCCACCCGATCCGTACAAGCAAAAGGGCGTCCGAATAACCGGCGAGCGCCTCAAGAAAAAGGCCGGTAAAGCGGGCGCAAAAGCCGGCGGCGCGTAGTGCCGGGTCTTCTGCCCCGTCGTTTTTGAGGCCGCCAACAATCGCCGCAGAATTGAAGGAGAAACAACAGTGGCATCGGCAAGAGTACGCAACATCTCGAAAGATTCGCATCGTCGCCGCGTTCACGAACGTGTGCGCACCCGAGTCATTGGTACGACCGAGCGTCCACGTCTCTGCGTGTATCGTTCGCTGGGCCACATTTATGCCCAGGTGATCGATGATCGCACCGGCCAAACCCTCGCCTCAGCGAGTTCGGTCGACAAAGAAACAAAGAAGAATCTCAAGGGCGGCGGCAACATCGCGGCGGCCAAGGTGATCGGCAAAGCGATTGCCGACCGTGCGAAAGCAGCCGGCGTTACCAAGGTAGTGTTCGACCGCGGCGGGTACAAGTACCACGGCCGCGTCAAGGCGCTCGCAGACGCGGCGCGGGAAGCGGGGTTACAGTTCTAAGCCTATGTCGAAGCAACTTTTGCGGGACAGTTTATCAGTACGGCGCCTGTTAGAGGTGAATCCGTCCGACCTGAAAGATGATGTGATTGCCATCAATCGGGTCACCAAGGTCGTCAAGGGCGGCAAGAACCTCAGCTTTTCGGCGCTGGTGGTGGTCGGAGACAATCACGGCCACGCGGGTTTCGGCATGGGCAAAGCGCGCGAAGTGCCCATGGCCATCAAGAAGGGCATCGAGCAGGCGAAAAAGAATTTGATCAAGCTGAATCTCAAAGGCACCTCGATTCCCCACCAGGTTCTCGGGCGTTACGGCTCGGCGCAAGTCTTGCTCAAGCCCGCCTCGGAAGGCACGGGCGTGATCGCCGGTGGCCCGGTCCGTAAAGTGATGCAGGTCGCCGGGATTCACAACGTGTTGACCAAGTCGCTGGGCACCTCGAACCCGCACAACGTGGTGAAAGCCACTTTTGCGGCGCTGCTCAGCTTGAAGGACATCGCGCAGGTTGCGGAAACCCGCTCAAAGACAGTGGACGAAGTCCGCGGCAGATATCCGAAACCCGCAGCAGGCGAGGCCGCATCGTGACGACGAAAAAGAAATCCGAATCGGCCCAGAAGGCGACCGGCACGGTAAAGATCCAACAGGTGGTCAGCTTCATCGGTTCCACCGACGATATCCGTCAAGCAGTGCGCGGCCTCGGCCTGCGAAGAATGCATCAGGTGGTGGAGCGCGAGGACACGCCGTCAATCCGCGGCATGATCCACAAAGTGCGTCACCTCGTGAAAGTGGTGGAATAGGGAAATGGCAAAAAAAGGAAACAGAACCGGACCCCGAAGCGAGCGAACGGCGCGCAAATCGTCAACCAACCGCCGTCCGTACAGTTTGTCGAACTTGCACCCGCCGAAGGGCTCGCGCATTAAAAAGGTCCGCGTTGGCCGTGGCATGGGCTCGAAGCTCGGCAAAACCGCCGGCGCCGGCAACAAGGGCCAGAAGTCCCGCCGCGGCTATTCACGCCGCCGCGGTTTTGAGGGCGGCCAGATGCCGCTGCATCGCCGCATGCCCAAGCGCGGCTTTCACAATCCGTTCGGCGTAACGTACTCCGTCCTGAATCTGGAAGAGCTGAACGCTTTTCCAGCGGGCGAGACGGTAACGCCAGACCTGCTGCGTGCGCATGGATTCATTCGCCGCAAGACGGACCGTATCAAGGTTCTCGGCGACGGCGAACTAACCACCAAACTCACGATTCACGCGCACGCGTTCAGCGCGTCGGCAAAAGAAAAGATAAGCGCAGCGGGCGGCACGTTTGAGGTCGTAACATGAATTTAGCTCACGAAGTTAGGTAAGGGAACAAGGAACTAACGTAAGCGCATGAATCGATTCTTAGAAGCCTTCAAGAACCTCTTCCGCATCCCGGACCTGCGGAACCGGGTGTTATTCACGCTAGCCCTGCTAGGTGTGTATCGCATCGGCGCGCACATTCCCACGCCAGGCATCAACTGGCGCGTGCTGGAAACCATTTTCCAGCAGGGTGCAGGCTCGTTCCTGGGCATCTTCGATCTATTCAGCGGCGGCAACCTGCGCCGTCTAACGATTTTCGCGTTAGGCATCATGCCGTACATCACCTCGTCGATCATCCTGCAACTGATGACCGTGGTGTTCCCGTACCTCGAGAAGCTTCAAAAAGAAGGCGAACTCGGTCGCCGCAAAATTACCCAGTACACCCGCTATCTAACGATCGTGCTGAGCATCATTCAATCGACAACCATCGCCACCGCCCTGCAAGCGCAGAGCTACGGCGGTGAATCGCTGGTGTTCCATCCCGGTCCGGGCTTCATATTAATGACCATCCTGACCCTAACCACCGGTTCAGCGTTCATCATGTGGCTTGGCGAGCAAATCAGCGAGCGCGGCATCGGCAACGGCATGTCGCTGATCATCTTCGTAGGTATCGTAGTCGGCCTGCCCCGTGGGATTTTAGACTTGTATGAGAAGGCCAAAACGCAGGCCTGGGGTCCGTTCACTCCGTTAGCAATCATCTTCCTGGTCGCCCTGATGATCGCGGTAGTGGCTTTCATCGTCTTCGTCGAAGGCGGCCAACGCCGCATTCCAGTGCAATACGCCAAGCGCGTAGTCGGCCGCAGAGTGATGGGCGGGCAATCGTCTTACCTCCCGTTGCGCGTAAATTCTGGCGGGGTGATCCCGCCAATTTTCGCAAGCTCGCTGCTGGCGTTCCCTGCCACCGCAGCCCTGATGTTCGGCACCAAGTACGCCTTCGTCAAAAGCTTCAGCCAGGTCATCGCCTTCGGCGAACCGCTGTATAACCTGGTCTACATCGTCCTGATCATTTTGTTCGCGTTCTTCTACGTCGGCATCGTTTTCAATCCGACCGAACTCGCTGACAACATGCGCAAGAACGGCGGCTTCATCCCCGGCATCCGTCCAGGCCGCACCACCAGCGACCACGTCAGCCGAATCCTCAAACGCCTGACGTTTATCGGCGCGATCTACTTGGCCATCGTCTGCCTGCTCCCCGAATGGCTGATCACCGGCATTCACCTCGACCACATCGGTTGGGGCATAGGCGCATGGTTCGACCGGCACTTCCCGGTCTGGTTTCTGAAAGGTTTAGGCGTGCAATTTTATTTCGGCGGCACGTCCTTGTTGATCGTAGTAGGCGTGGCGATGGATACCGTGCAGCAACTCGAAGCACAACTCGTCATGCGCAACTACGAAGGGTTTGCTCGGAAGGGCCGGCTGCGCGGTCGGCGGTAATGAAGGCCGGCGGAATCGCGGCGGACCCCCGCTGCGCTAAACCGTTGGATCGCGCCGTGATTTTTCTCGGGCCTCCGGGCGCGGGAAAGGGCACGCAAGCGAAAGAGTTGGCGCATAAGTTCGGTGTGCCGCATCTTTCGACGGGCGACATGCTCCGCGAGAATATTTCGCAGAACACGCCGCTCGGGCAGTTAGCCAAACCCATCATGGCCCGCGGCGAGTTGGTTCCAGACTCGCTGGTGCTAAAGATGGTTGCAGAACGCATCGAGAAACCGGACTGCTGGCACGGTTTCGTGTTCGATGGCTTTCCGCGAACGGTAGCACAAGCCCAGTACCTCGGCGTCTTGTTGGCGCAACACGGCTACAAGCCGCCGCTGGTGATCCATCTGGCGATCGACCCAGCCTTGGTGCTGCGGCGAATCACCGGCCGGCGGACGTGCAAGGCGGACGGTGAGATTTACAATATTTACGATCGCCCGCCAAAGGTCGAGGGAATCTGCGACGCCGACGGCGGCCAACTCGATCAGCGGCCCGACGATCGCGAAGAAATCGTAGCGCCGCGGCTGCGAGCGTACGAGAAGCAAACCGCGCCGCTAGTAGCGTATTACAAGCGGTTAGGCCGGCTGCACTCGGTAGACGCATCGCAGAGTGTGCCGGATGTAAAGCGGCGGATCGACGAAATTGTTTGCGGGGCAGCCTAGCGACTCCGGAAGCTGCGGAGTCCCAGTGAACGAAGATGGCCATTCATCTGCGCAGTGCGGAAGAGCTGGACAAGATGCACCGCGCAGGCCTAATCGTTCACGAAGTCCTAACCGCATTACGCGATATTGTTCGGCCTGGCCTGACGACGATGGACCTCGAGAAATTCGCCGAGGAAAAAATCGTTGGCAAGCCAGGCAAACCGGCGTTCAAGGGCTACCGCGGCTATCCGTGCACGCTCTGTACCTCGGTGAACAGCGAAATCGTTCACGGCATCCCGTCGGCCAAGCGGAAACTTCGCGAAGGCGACATTGTCTCGATCGATTTCGGCATGGAGGTAAACGGCTACTTCGCCGATTCAGCGGTGACTGTCCCGGTGGGGCAGATCGCTCCGGAAACCGCGAAGCTGCTGCAAGTCACCCGGGAGTCGCTCGATCGCGCCATCGATAAGATGCGCGCAGGCAACCGGCTAGGCGACGTAGGCAACGCCGTACAAAGCTGGGTAGAGCAACACGGCTACTCGGTAGTTAGGGAGTTCGTAGGGCACGGCATCGGCACCAAAATGCACGACGAGCCCAACCTCCCCAACTACGGCGACCCCGGACGAGGCGCCCGTCTTCAGGAAGGCATGGTAATCGCCATCGAACCCATGGTGAACGCCGGCCTACCCGGAGTGCACATGCGCGACGAGTGGGTAGCAGAAACGGCAGACGGCCAACCGTCAGCTCATTTCGAGCACACGGTAGCCGTAACCGCAAACGGCCCCTGGATCCTGACGCGCCCGAAAGAAGTAACCGGCCCGTCCTGGTAGCACAGGCACTCCTGCTTGTGCCCCAGCAAGCGGCACCAAGCTGTAAGCAGAATGTAGGCCACGGGCTTTAGCCCGGCAAGCCAGCAAATGCACCAAGCACCAGGAGCTTATGGCAAAGCCGTTAGACGACAAAAAGAAAGACGACTCCGGCAACTCGAAAGAGGACGCCATCGAAGTAATGGCCACGGTAATCGAACCATTACCCAACGCCATGTTTCGCGTCGAACTGGAGAACAAGCACCGAGTCCTAGCCCATGTCTCCGGCAAGATGCGCAAGAATTTCATCCGCATCCTGGCGGGAGACAAAGTAGCCGTAGAACTCTCCCCCTACGACCTAACCCGAGGCCGGATCGTGTATCGTTATAAGTAAGGCTGTGTGGCGCAGTCTTCAGCCTGTGTCTTGTAGCCGCCGGGGTTGAGCCCGGCAGCACCAAGTTGCAGCAAGATTAGCATTTAGGGGATTGAATCCCCGAAGCATCTAATATGTAGGGGTGGACTTTAGCCCGACCTCTGCAAGTAAAAAGGGCACCAGGAATTGGGGAACAAATGAAAGTAAGAGCCTCAGTAAAAAAGATTTGCGACAAATGCAAGGTAATCCACCGTCGCGGCGTAGTCCGAGTGATCTGCGCCAACCCAAAGCACAAGCAGCGCCAAGGATAATGGAGAAAACATGGCACGCATAGCAGGTATAGATCTTCCAGTCCAAAAGCGCCTCTACGTAGGCCTGACCTCGATCTATGGCATCGGCCAGGAACGCGCCAAAAAGCTAGCTGAAAAGGCCAACGTAGATCACAACAAAAAGATCCGCGACCTCACCGAAGACGAAGTTAACCGCCTCCGCCAGGCCATCGAACAAGAAGGCCGCGTAGAAGGCGATCTCCGCAAGGAGGTCCAGATGAACATCCGCCGCCTGATCGAAATCCAGGCCTACCGGGGCATCCGCCACCGCCGCAATCTACCAGTCCGCGGCCAGCGAACCCACACCAACGCGCGCACCCGAAAAGGCCCACGCCGAGGCGCGGTAGCAGCCAAGAAGAAGGTAACCGGCAAGAAGGGCTAGGGATCGAAAGGCGGCGCTGCCGCTTGCAGTGGCGGGTCTTTAGACCCGACCATTGTAGGGTCGGCAAGTTGTTGCGCCCTAGCGAGGTAAGCAGTAAGCCGTAAAGGTTCTGTAGTAATGGGCTTAAGCCCGTAGCTAGTTCGGAAAACAAGCACCAAGCGAGAAACGGAGCAAACGTGGCAAAAGAGCAGCAAAAAGCAACCCCGGACGCCGGGGCAGCACCTACAAAACCGGCAGCCGCAACCAAGCGCAAAAAAGAATTCAAGAAAAAGCGCGAGCGCCGCGTAATCCCCCACGGCCTAGTGCACATCGCTGCGTCGTTCAACAACACGCAGATCAGCATCACCGACACCGACGGCCGCATAATCTGCTGGTCCTCCGCAGGCGCCATAGGCTTCAAGGGTTCTCGCAAGGGCACGCCGTACGCCGCCCAGCAAGCCTCGCTAGCCGCCGCCGGGACCGCCCGCGACCAATACGGCATGAAGAGCGTAGAAGTCCGGGTAAAAGGCCCAGGCTCCGGCCGCGAATCCGCAGTACGCGCCCTAGCCGCCGCAGGGTTACATATCGTAGTAATCCGCGACGTAACGCCAATTCCGCACAACGGCTGCCGTCCGCCAAAGCGCCGCCGCGTGTAGCACCGGCGCTCCTGCCTGTGCAGGCTGAAGCAAACGTGAGATTGAGCCGTGAAGCGAAAGTCGACGAGCTAAGAAGTTTGTAGTTAGGCCTGGGAAAATTTGCAGCAAGCACAGGCGAGAGTGTCTGTGCTACTTAAAAAAGTTCCGAAAGTTTTGGGAAGGGAGAATCGAAGTTGGCAAGACACCGAGATGCAGTCTGCCGCCTGTGCCGCCGGGAAGGGCAGAAGTTATTCTTAAAAGGACTCCGTTGCTTCACCGAGAAGTGCGCCATTGAAAAGCGCAACTTCGTTCCAGGCCAGCACGGCCAGTCCAGACGGCCAAAAGTAGCCGGCTACGGCCTGCAGTTGCGCGAAAAGCAAAAAATGAAGCGCACCTACGGCCTGCTGGAGCGCCAGTTCCGCAGCTATTTCGAAAAGTCCTTGCGGATCAAGGGCCCCACCGGCGAAAACTTGATCATCATGCTGGAGCGCCGCCTCGACAACGTTATCCGCCGAGCCGGATTCGCCAGCTCGCACGCCCAAGCCCGCCAGCTGACGCTGCACGGCCACGTCCGCGTAAACGGCAAAAAGGTGAACATTCCGTCTTACCTGGTAAAAGTAGGCGACGAAATCACCATCAAAGACAAAATGCACCAAAACGCCATGATCCTGGAAGCTCGCAACGTGGCCCAAAGCCAGAACTCCGTCCCCTGGCTAGAGCTAGACCGCGAAACCTTCAAGGCAAAGGTAGTAGCCGCCCCCAAGCGCGAAGACGTCCAAACCCCAGCGTTCAACGAGCAACTAATCGTAGAACTCTATTCAAAGTAAGTTGATCGTCGCGCGAAACACGATCTAGGCGCCGGACCTTAGCCCGGCCAACCCAGTCTCAAGCAAGGATGTAGTGGCCGATGATCAGATCGGTCAAGGGTTTCCGAGCAACAAGCAGTCCCGAGCTGCCGAAATAAATCGGCAGCCAGCCCAACCGCCAATGGCGGCCAGGCGAAAGGAAAAAACGAATATGTGGAAGGGTTTCCAAAAACCAAAGCGTCTAGCCTCCGAACTGGAATCGCTAACCGAAAAATACGGCCGTTTCTCCGCCCAACCATTTGAGCGAGGTTGGGGCACCACGGTAGGCAACGCCCTACGCCGAGCCCTGCTAAGCTCGATTGAAGGCGCAGCCATCACCGCCGTAAAGATCGAAGGCGTACTACACGAATTCTCCTCGATCCCAGGCGTGGTAGAAGACGCTACCGACATCATCCTCAACCTGAAGCAGGTCCCCATCAAGCTAAACACCGACCTGCCGAAGACAATCTATCTAAACGTAGAACACCCTGGTCCGGTCACCTCCGCGCAAATCGAAGAAGACGCCGACTTCGCCGTCCTGGACAAGAGCGTCTACATCGCCACAGTGAGCGAAGGCGGCAAGCTGCAAATCGAAATGCGCGTTAAGAACGGCCGAGGCTACGTAGCCGCAGACCGCAACTACGACGAAGACCTACCCATCGGCTACATCCCGGTAGACTCCGTCCACTCGCCAGTCCGCAAGGTCAACTACTCGGTAGAAGCCGCCCGTCTAGGCCAAATGACCGACTACGAAAAACTAATGATCGAAGTCTGGACCAACGGCGCCATAACGCCGCAAGACTCCATCGGCTTGGCCGCCAAGCTGGTAAAAGACCACATGAGCATCTTCATCAACTTCGAAGAGCCCACCGACCTGGTCGAACTACCACAAGAAATCATCAACGACCCGCGTCTCGAGCATTTGGACCGCAGCGTGGAAGAGCTCGAGCTCTCGGTCCGTTCCTACAATTGCCTGAAGAACGCCAATATCCAGACCATCCGCGAACTCGTACAAAAAAGCGAAAACGAAATGCTGAAGACCAAGAACTTCGGCCGCAAATCGCTAAACGAAATCAAAGATATACTAGTGAAGATGGGCCTAAGCCTGGGCATGAAGTTCGACGAGCACGGTCGCATCATCTGGCCCCCGCTCCCGAGCCAAACCGCCCCACCCCCGCCGACCGAAGACATGGCGGGCCTGTAATAGATTTGCTTTTAAATGGCCGGAGCCCTCGGTGAGGGCTCCGGCTTCTTCGGGGGTCGGAGCTTTAGCTCCGACATGAACGGACTGGGTGTTAGCCCCTGAAGAAAAACTCTTAGCATTTTTTGCGAGCAAAGGAAGAAACCATGCGCCACTTAAAATCAGGCTCAAAACTAGGCCGCAACCCCTGGCACCGCCGCGCCACCCTGCGCAACCTGGTAACCAATCTCTTCGAACACGGCCGCATTACCACAACGCTAACCCGCGCCAAAGCCGCCCGGCCCGTAGCCGAAAAAATGATCACCCTAGGCAAGCGCGACACGCTGCAATCCCGCCGCCAAGCCGCCTCCTATCTGATGACCCCGCAAATGACCCAAAAACTCTTCAGCGAAATCGCCCCCAAGTTCGCCGACCGCCCCGGAGGCTACACCCGCATCATCGCCGCAGGCCACCGCGTAGGCGACAACGCCAAAGTAGCCATCCTCGAGCTAGTCAACTACGAGCTAAAGAAAAAGGAAAAGAAAGAAAAAACTAAAAAAGAGGAACCCGCGAACGAAGCCAAAGGCTAGCTCGGCCGCGTCGCTTCAAATTTTCGAACGTATCGTTGCCCGCCCCGAACCATTACGGCGGGCATTTTGTTTTCTCCCTTGTGGTTCTCAAGGGTGCAGGTTTTGACGCTCGGATCCTGCTGTCATTCGATACCTAAGGAATAATTTCGGGCGAAAGCAGTTCACAGCGAGCCACGCGAATATCCAGCCGAATCAACACCTGCAAAGGCTTGGTTAATACGAACTCGTTTCCGAACCGACCTCGACCCCACCAGTCACCGGGCATCCCTGGTATTCCTTCCACGATGCTCTGCTCTTCAGCAGCCCATTGGTATCCTTGCGCTTCAACATCAACACCCGCTGGAACGGTGCGTTGGTAGCCTTCTGTGTTTGAGTGTTCGCACAAACAAAGATTCCCTCCGAAGTCCGCTCCAGCACCCTAAGCGTGAATCTTGACGTCCCTTGCGTCGCGTCCACCAATTCCCCGGCCCCATCGGCATCCCGTGTCACATAGCCATAATCCCCGAGCGTTTTCTTGCCCCGTTCGCGCTTGGGACGGAGTTCCGCCGGAAGCGTGGTTACATCCAATTGTTGAACGACAAAAGCAGCTATCTTTTCCGTAGGATAAGCGCCATTATTGCCCGCAAACCCCAATGGTGCGCACGCCAAAACGATTGCTCCAATCATTAACTTCATAACCCATCTCCTGCATTCAATTTCGTCAATCAAAGACGTTGACTCTCGTGTGGCACGCAAACCTACCGCGATGCCGCCGGGAGAGAGCCCAGAATTTCTTCCACAGCTGCTCACGCCTTCGCTATACAGACAACTTTGAAGAACGAT
>Ga0182024_10010377_pt1 | contig 18977 bp, 17 predicted proteins | sample P32metaG_FD_120480 | JGI IMG/M metagenome (GOLD analysis project Ga0182024, IMG submission 120480) | Permafrost microbial communities from Stordalen Mire, Sweden - P3-2 metaG (Illumina Assembly) | ecosystem: Environmental > Terrestrial > Soil > Wetlands > Permafrost | place: Sweden: Stordalen... | reverse complement strand
GCGCGAGATCAACGAGCAGATCCTGCGCGAGATGGACGCGATGATCGACCGCGGCGTCCCGTCGTTCAAGCTCTTCATGGCCTACCCGGGCGTGTTCATGCTGGACGACGCGGCGATCTTCCGTGCGATGAGCCGCACTGCCGACAACGGCGGGCTGATCATGATGCACGCCGAGAACGGCGGCGCGATCGACGTGCTCGTTCAGCGCTATCTGGCCGAGGGCAGGACGGCGCCGGTCAACCACGGCCTGACCCGGCCGTCGTCGATGGAGGGCGAGGCAACGCACCGGGCCATCGCGCTGGCCGAGCTGGCGGGCGTGCCGGTCTACATCGTCCATCTCAGCTCCCGCGAGGCGCTCACCGCGGTACGCGAGGGGCGCAGCCGGGGCGTCCCCGCCTACGCGGAAACCTGCCCGCAGTACCTGTACCTGTCCATGGATGACATGGCCAGGCCAGGTTTCGAGGGGGCCAAGTTCGTCTGCTCGCCGCCGCTGCGGACCGCCGACCACCAGGCGGACCTGTGGGGCGGCCTGATCACCGACGATCTCCAGGTGGTCTCGACGGACCACTGCCCGTTCGACTACAAGGACCAGAAATCCCTCGGGGTGGATGACTTCTCGGCGATCCCCAACGGGCTGCCCGGCGTGGAGGACCGCTACACGCTGCTGTGGGACGGCGGCGTGGCGGCCGGCCACATCTCCCCGATGCGGTTCGTCGAGCTGATCGCCACGGCCCCGGCCAGGATGTTCGGGCTGCACCCGCGCAAGGGAACACTGGCGCCCGGCTCGGACGCCGACATCGTCGTCTTCAACCCCTCGGCGCGGCGGACGCTGTCCGCGTCGACGCACCACATGCGCGTCGACTACAGCTGCTACGAGGGCCGCTCCGTCTGCGGCGTCCCGGAGGTGGTGCTGCAGCGCGGCAACGTCCTGGTGCGCGACGGCAAGTTCCTCGGCAGCCCGGGAGCAGGCCGTTTCCTTGAGCGCAGCAGGTTCGGCCCGGGGCAGGCGCCGGCCAGCGGCCAGGCCTAGGCAGGCGGTGGCAGCGGTGGTCACGGTGCGCCGTGCCCGTAGCGTCTCCGCCAGCCAGCTGTGGAACGGGGCAACCGGGCTCCTTGTCGTGGCTGCGCTGATCGTCCAGTCGGTGCTGAACGTGCGCACCGGGACGGCGGCGGTCCCGACGCGGTTCGTCCGCATGCTCAGCTTCTTCACCGTCGAGAGCAACCTGTTGGTCGCCGCCGCCGCGTTCTCGCTGGCGCTGGCGCCGGCCAGGAACGGCCCCTGGTGGCGGGTGCTGCGGCTGGACGCCCTGGTCGGCATCAGCGTGACCGGTGTGGTGTACACCACGGTGCTGCGTGTCCAGCAGCAGCTGCACGGCTGGGCGCTGGTCACGGACGTGATCTTCCACTACCTGGTGCCGCTCGCGGCGGTGGCCGGCTGGCTGGCGTTCGGCCCGCGGCGCAGGTGCGATGCGCGGACGGTCGCGTGGGCGCTGGCCTGGCCGGTCGCGTGGCTGGCCTACACACTGGTGCACGGTTACGTGAGCGGCTGGTATCCGTACCCGTTCATTGACGTCACCAGGCACGGGTACGGCGGCGTCGCGCTCAACTCGCTCGCCGTGACCGCCGTGCTCGCGGTGATGGCCGCCGCGTTCTGGCTCGGCGACGCGTACCTGCCGGGCGGCCGGCCACGGCGGCCGGCGCCCGCCCGCTAGCCGCTGGCGCCTGCCGCTAGCTTTTCGCCTTGCTGCCGAGCCCGCGATCGCCGACGAACATGTTCAGCAGCCACCCCACGACACCGACGATGATCGCGCCCCAGAAGGCCGCCCAGAACCCGGTGATGTGGAAGGGCAGCGAGAGCTTGCCGGCCACCCAGCTGGTCAGCCAGAGCAGCAGCCCGTTGACCACCAGGCCGATCAGCCCCAGGGTCAGCACGTAGAAGAGGCAGCCGACGGTCTTGGCGATCGGCTTCAGCACGGCGTTGACGATGCCGAAGATCAGGGCCACCACGATCAGGGTGAGAACCTTCGACACGGTGCTGCCAGCCCGCAGCTGGATGCCGGAAACCGTGACGGTCGCGACGGCCAGCGCGACCGCGGTGACCAGCACGCGTATCAGGGCCTTCATGGGCTCATCACGGACGTTCATGGGCTCATCCTGACACGCTCCGGCGCCCCGCGGGCACCTGGCCTGGCGGGCGCTACTTCCAGCGGAAGTAATGAAGTAACGCGCTGACCTGGATCGCAGCATTACCTGCCCCTCTGGGGGCACATGCAGGGCACTTCCCGACTGAGTGAAGAACTCATCCATAAGCCCGGCGGCCCCGCTCGCGTCATCGCGACGGGCAGGTACCGGCGGATGTGATCAGCCAGGAGCGGTGCCAGCGAATCCGACAGGGGCACATCGTGAGCCTTGTTGTTCTTCACCGGCGCGAAGCACGCGACGTCACCGATCAGCCGGACCTGACGGCGCACGTGAACTACCTTGCGCCGGAAATCGACCTCATCGACGGCCAGGCCGAATAGCTCGCCCTGCCGCATCCCCGTGCCCGCGCCGAGGTAGGGCAGCACAGCGATCCCGGCTGATCAACTGGCCGTAGGCTGAGTCAACTCCGCGCGGAACGAGGTCAGGCATGAGTGATCAGCTAGGCGAAGACGTGCCGTCAGAAACTGCGCAGGCATGGGACAGTGTGCGCCGGGTCCGCGAGCCGGTCGCCTGGGCGCTCCTTGTTGTCGCGGCCATCGCGGTGCTCGTCAGCGCCTGGCAGCTGTTTGGCCTGCCCGGCGACGGCCTGCCCGGCGGCCCGGTTGCCAGTTCAGCCCCAGTTACTAGCGGCCCCAGTCCAGCCCCGGTTACCAGTCCCAGTCCAGCCCCGGTTACCGGTCCCAGTCCGGTCGCGGTGACGTCCTTCGGGTGGCGGGCATCGGCTGTGGCGCCGCAATTTGTCGCCGGTGGTATCTTCACGCTGCCGGTCCTGTCGGTGATCCTCGTAGCGTTCGCGGGCGGTCTGACGGACCGTGCTCGTCAGGTGGTACAGACCGCGATATCGGTTCTGGCCGTCGCGCTGGGTCTTGGCGTGCTCAGCTGGCTAGCTGCCCTCGGCGCCCACTCGCGGCCTGGCGTCTGGTTCATCTTCTACGCCACGGATCTCGCTGCCGTGGCGACCGCGCTGATATTCGCCGTCGCGGTGCTCCGGTCGCACGCACTGCGCGGCCGCTGATGCGCGCCAAGACCCTGGCCGGGCACATCGTTACCTGGCTTTGGGAGCAAGAGGCCGTGGCACAGTACCCGACTGTCAACCCCTGCTTGACAATGTTCTTGCTCGCAGGTCGGTGCACTGGTAGCGAGCTTGCCAGGGCACATCCAGGACACATGACGTTGTGAGACCGCCCGAACCGATGAGAATCGACAAGACATCGTTTCGCAGGTCAGAGCGTTCGCCGGGCCACCGCCGCAGGTGACCGAGAACGGGTCGCTACTTCCAGCGGAAGTGCACGAAGAGCCGCCCGAAGTTCTTGGAGTCCTTCTCCACGCGGTGGTAGAGGGCCTTGTTCTCCTTCTGGTCAAGGAACCGGAGCACCCGCTTCTTGAGCTGCCCTGAGCCCTTTCCCGGAATGATCTCGACCAGCGGCGCCTTCGTCCGCACTGCCTCGGCCATGATGTCCCGCAGGGCGCGGTCGATGTCCTGGCCCTGGTTGTAGATCTCGTGCAGGTCGAGCTTGAGCTTCATCGCGTGATCTCCGATCCGCCGCTAGTCACACCGTACGCGCGGGGTGCCGGAGCGCCGGCCCGGACCGGCTACGGCGCCGGGGACCGGCAGCGGGCGCACCGGGCGCAGGCCGCCTGTTTCCGGTGCAGCTCATCTGTTAGCGTCGGAGCCGCGGTCGCCGCACTGCCGGTGATCAGGCAACCCGCCCGAACCGTCCGCTGGGGGGACTTAGTGCGCATAGCCAGGCCCGCGGCGGCCGTCGCCGGATCCGCGCTGCTTGCCGCGGCCGTGAGCGGAGCTGGCGTCGTCGCGCCCGTGGCCGGGAGCACGGCAGGCTCGCTGGCCGCGATCGTGGCCATCAGGCCCGGCATCGTGCACGCACTCGGCGCGCAGCCAGTGCCCCCGACCACGGCGTTCTGCGAGAAGAAATTCAAGATCGCCTGCTATCTCCCGAAGCAGATCCAGCGGGCCTACCACCTGCCGGCGCTGTTCAGGAAGGGCGTGGACGGCAAGGGCCAGACGATCGTCATCGTTGACTCCTTCGGGTCCCCTACCGTCCAGCACGACCTGACGGTGTTCGATGCCAAGGCCGGCCTCCCGGCACCGCCATCGCTGCGGGTGATCCAGCCGGCCGGGAAAGTCGCTCCCTACCGCCCGACGTCAAACCGGGTGGGCTGGGCCGGCGAGACTGATCTGGACGTCGAGTACGCGCACACGATGGCGCCGGGCGCCCGGATCCTGCTCGTCGAGACTCCTACCTCGGAGAATGAGGGCACGACTGGCTTCCCGGCGATCGTCAGGGCCGAGAAGTACGTGGTCAGCCACCACCTCGGCGGCGTGATCAGCCAGAGCTTCAGTGCCACCGAGCAGACCTTCCCGTCCAGGAAATCCCTGACTGACCTGCGCGGCGCGTACGTCGCCGCGGCCCGCGGCGGCGTGACCGTGCTGGCCGCCTCGGGGGACAGCGGCGCGGCCGACGTGAAGTTCGACCAGGTCACCTACTACCTGCATCCGGTGACGTCGTGGCCGGACAGCGACCCGCTGGTTACCGGCGTCGGCGGCACCCGGCTTCATCTCACCGCGGCGGGCAGGCACACCAGGCCCGACAGCGTGTGGAACGACACCTTCAACGCCGCGACGAACCGGTTCATCGTCGGCAACAAGGGGCCGAACCCGCTAGCGGGCGGCGGCGGCAAGTCGGTCATCTTCAGCCGCCCCGCTTATCAGAACAGCGTCCGGTCCGTGGTGGGCTCAAGCCGCGGCGTGCCGGACATCTCGATGAGCGGTGCCTGCAACGGGGCCGCCGACATGTACCAGAGCTTCAAGGGACAGCCCGCCGGGTGGTACCCGAGCTGCGGCACCAGCGAGGCGACCCCGGAGTTCGCCGGCATCGTGGCGCTGGCCGACCAGGTGGCCGGCCACCCGCTCGGGGTGATCAATCCGCTGCTGTACCGGATGTCAGCGCAGCACCTGCCCGGCATCGTGGACGTCGTGGCCGGCAACAACACCGTGTCGTTCCGCCAGGGCGGGAAGCTGCGCACCGTGCACGGGTTCAGGGCCAGGCCCGGGTATGACCTGGCATCGGGGGTCGGCACGGTCAACGCGCCACTGTTCGTCTACGAACTGGCAAGGGCAGCCACCCACCGCTAGCCCCACTCGCACCGGTAGCGCTCTTCCACCCTAATTCGCCGGTTGATGAATTTTAGCGGTTAAGATATATCCGGCAAAAACCGGCTCGATCCGAACCGCTAGCCGGGCTCGATCCGAATGCTTAGCTGACGGGCTTGGTGCAGCCGGGTTCGAGGCATGGCGAGCGCTGATATGGCAGGCCCATGCCTAGTGAGTGTCGCAACGGGGAGAATAGGGAAGATCGCGGCGCGCCGCGATACCAATCTGCCTCCCGTGGGGGTCCGAATGGATGGTATGGACACACGCGATAAGCGCGTACCAGAGCAGGGCGCCGGCCCGAGGGGGAACGGCGACCCGAATCTGGACTGGCTGCTTGCGCATGTGGCCCGAGGAGACCATGGCGCGTTCGAGCAGGTGTATGACCGGCTGGCAGGCCCCGTGTACGGCCTCATCCGGAAGGTGGTCAGGGATCCGGCCCAGTCCGAGGAAGTCGCGCAGGAAGTGCTGCTCGAGGTCTGGCGTAACGCTTCCCGCTTCGACCCGGCCAAGGGCGGCGCGACTACCTGGGTGATGATGATCGCTCACCGGAGGGCGATCGACCGGGTCCGATCGGCCACTGCCGAGGCGCAGCGGGATCAGAAGTCGGCGATTGCCGAGGCCGCCGCCTCCCTTGACGAGGTCGCTGAGGCTGTCGAGGCCAACCTTGACAGGGAACGGGTGCGCCGTTGCCTGAATTCGCTGACGGACCTGCAGCGTGAGTCGATCACCCTGGCCTACTACGGCGGCTACACCTACCGTCAGGTCGCCGGATTGCTCAACATGGCGCTTGGCACGATCAAGACCAGGATCCGCGACGGCCTGATCCGGATGCGTGACTGCCTGGGGGTGGGCGCATGAAGGTCTTGCGGCGTGACCCGCACAGTCTCAGCGGCGCCTACGCGCTTGACGCTCTCGAGGACTCCGAGCGAGAGCACTTTGAGCAGCACTTGCAGCGCTGCCAGGACTGCCAGCAAGAAGTACGGGGCCTGCGCGACACCGCCACCCAACTGGCGCTCGCGGTCGCCCGGATGCCGCCGCCGCAGCTCAGGGGGCTGGTCCTGGAAGCGGCCGCCAGGACAGGCCAGAATCCCCCGGTCAGCGAACACCGTGCGGGTGCCCAGCCGCGTCATGCGCGGGCTCAGCGTCGTGCACGGGCTCCCCGCCTGGCGCGGGTTCCGCGCCTGCTCGGCGTGGCCGCGACGGCCGCGGCCGTCGCCGTCGCGGTGGTGCTGGGCTTCACGGAGGCAGCCACCCAGCACCGTCTCGATCGCGCGCAGGCTCAGGAGCAGGCCATCGTGGCAGTGCTGAATGCCCCGGATGCCAGGATCGTAGTCAACCGGGTATCCGGCGGGGGCACGGCCACTGTGGTCTTCTCCCGGGCCAGTCACAAGATGATCTTCACGACGGCAGGCCTGCCGCCGCTGGCCGCCAGCAAGGTCTACGAACTCTGGGTGCTGGCGCCGCACGCCGCTCGCCGGGCCGGCCTGCTGCCCGCGCCGAGTGAAGGCCGCACGGCCCCGCTGCTCGCAGCCGGCCTCGGGCGCGGAGATAGCGCGGCCGTCACCGTCGAGCCGGCCGGGGGGACGTCCCAGCCGACCAGGAAGCCCATCGTCGCGATACCGCTAACCGGCTAAGGCGACCGCGGCCGCCCGGCCCGGCCCGGTCTGCAGGTGCCTGCCGGTCAGGCCGGCCCGGCCGGTGCGCGAGCGTGCGCTCTGCGCGTCACTCGCCGAGTACGCCATCTCGGATGGCCGGGCGACCCTGCTCAGCGAGACGCTGGCGGCCCTGGGGCGAGCCGTCTCCGGATAGTCCCGGATCCGCAGGCCGGCCTGCGGGGGATGCCGCCATACCGGGTGATCGTGACCGATGAGCGGACTGGCTACGCTGCCTTCATGTGCACGGGGGAGGGGCCGGGCGGCGGCGGCGCCGCGACTTCCCGCAGCGCCCGTTGAACTCCCCGCACCCGGTGATCTGTGTCCTTGGCGATGCTCACGTTGACGTCGTCGTGCGCCTGGCCGAGCCGTTCGCCGTGGAAACCGACACCAGGGCCGTCACCTCGGTCGGCGTTGGCGGGCAGGCAGCCAACGTGGCCGCCTGGGTCTGCGCGCTGGGCGGCCGGGCCCGGCTGGTGGCCGCGCGGTCCGGCGATATGGCCGGCCGCCTGGTCGCCGCCGAGCTGGCCGGCCGCGGCGTCGATCTCGTCGGGCCGGTGCTCGAGGGCCGGACCGGAGTGGTGGTCTCGCTCTCCGAGCGGGGCACCGCGCGGTCGATGCTGACCGACCGCGGGGTCGGCCCGCAGCTGGATCCCAGCGCCCTTGAGGCCCGGTGGTTCGATGACTGCAGCTGGCTGCACCTGCCTGCCTACAGCCTGGTCGCGGCCCCGGTGGCCGGAGCCGCGATCGCCGCCGCGGCCATGGCGCCGCGGCTGAGCGTCGACCTCTCCTCGACGGCGGCCCTGCGCGGCTACGGGATCGCGCGGTTCCGCGACCTGCTCCGGCAGCTCCGCCCGGCCGTGGTGCTCGGCAACGAGGCGGAGGCGGCACTCGTCGGCGACCTGCCGGACTGCGAGCTGGTGGTGAAGCTGGGTCCCGGCGGCGTCCGGGCCGGCGGCCGGGTGTACCCCGCGGCCGCGACGCGGCCGGTCGACTCGACCGGCGCCGGAGACGCCTTTGCCGCTGGCTACCTGCTCGGCGGAATCAGCCTCGGCCTGCAAGCCGCAGCCAGGGCGGTGGCGAGAATGGGAGCGATGCCGTGACAATCGAGCCGCGGGTAGCGCCAGAGGTCGCTGAGGCATTGCGGCTCGGCCGCCCCGTCGTGGCGCTGGAGACCACCCTGGTAGCGCACGGCTTCCCCGGCGGGCAGGGCCTGCATGCCGCGCTGGCCGCCGAGGAACGGGTCCGGGCCGCCGGCGCCACGCCGGCCACCATCGGGATCGCAGACGGCACCGTGCTGGCCGGGCTGAGCCGCCCGGCACTCGAGCGCTTCGCCGAGGCGGGCCCGGCGGCCCGCAAGGTCGGTGCCCGCGACCTCGCTCCGTGCCTCGTGCAGGGCGCGCTGGGCGCGACGACGGTCGGCGGGACGCTGGCAGTCTGCCGGCTGCTCGGCATCAGGTTCCTCGGCACGGGCGGCATCGGCGGGGTGCACCGCGGCCACGCGGAAAGCCTGGACGTCTCCGGTGACCTGCCGCAGATCGCGGCCAGCGCGGCGGTCGTGGTCTGCTCGGGAGTGAAATCCATCCTTGATGTCGCGGCGACGGCCGAGCTGCTGGAGACACTCGGGGTGCCGGTACTCGGCTGGCAGGCCGCGACCATGCCCGCGTTCTACAGCGCTGAGACCGGGCCGGCCGTGTCGGCAACAGTGTCCAGCGCGCCGGAGGCGGCGCGGATCGCGGCCTCCCACTGGGGGCTGAACCCGGGCTCGGGACTCATCCTGACCCGGCACCCGGCGACGAGCCTGGAGATCGAGCCGCTCATCGCCGACGCGGTCGAGCAGGTTCGCCGCGCCGGGGTGACCGGGCAGGCCGTGACGCCAGCGGTGCTGGCCCTCGTCGCCGAGCTGAGTGACGGCCGCAGCGTCGAGGTCAACCGCCAGCTGATCGCCGACAACGCTGGCCTGGCAGCCGAGGTAGCGGTCGCCTACGCGAACGCGACTGCCGCCTAGAAAGTACGCAGCCGCCAGCGCCGGCCGGACGGTGCCGCGTCAGTCACCCGGCGGGCATCATGCCCGGCCCGGCGTGGCGCGCGGCCGCTAGGGCGGTCGGCTGGCACGGGGTCAGAGGCGGGCGGCTGGCACGGGTCAGAGGCGGCCAGCGGCGATGATCCGCCGCAGGAAGCGCTGCGTCCGCTCGTCCTTCGGCGCGGTGAAGAGCTCCGCGGGCGGGGCGTCCTCGATGATGCGCCCCTCCTCGAGGAAGCAGACCCGGTGCGCGATGTCGCGCGCGAATCCCATCTCGTGCGTGGCGATCAGCATCGTCATGCCGGAGGCGGCAAGCTCGCGGATGACATCGAGCACCTCAGCGACGAGTTCGGGATCCAGCGCGCTCGTCACCTCATCGAGGAGCATGATCTGCGGCCGCATCGCCAGTGCCCGCACGATGGCCACTCGCTGCTGCTGGCCGCCGGAGAGCCTGTCCGGGAACTCGGCTTCCTTGTCTAGCAGCCCGAACCGGCCCAGCAGCGCCCTGGCCGCCTCCTCGGCCTGCGGCCTGGGCGTGCCCAGCGCCTTGCGCGGCGCGAGCGTGACGTTCTGCAGCACGTTCATGTGCGGAAACAGGTTGTAGGACTGGAACACGATCCCGATCGACCGGCGGACCAGGTTCTGGTCGATGTCCGCCGCGGTGATCTCCTGGCCCCAGAGGCTGATCCGGCCCGCATTGATCGGCTCCAGCAGATTCAGGCAGCGCAGCAGCGTCGACTTGCCCGATCCGGACGCCCCGATGAGGCAGATCACCTCATGCGTGCTGACCTCCAGATCGATCCCCTGCAGGACCTGGTTGGCGCCGAACGCCTTGTGCAGGCCCTCAACCCGGATGGCCGTCCCTGAGTCAGGTATCCCCCGGCCTTGCCTCCCGGTGTCCGGCGTTCCCCGGCCTTGCCTCCCGGTGTCCGGCGTTCCCCGGCCTTGCCTCCGGGCGCCCGGCATTCCTGGCTCGGACATCTCCGGCGGGCCGGCCTCCCCGGTCATGCCGCCGCTCCGGCGAGCCGCCGCGTTCTGTCCCGGTCGATTAGGTGGTCGGTGAAGCGGGCCAGCGGAATAGTGAGGATCAGGAACAAGACGGCCGCGACCGCGTAACTGGAATAGTTGAACACCGTGCTGCTGTAGATCTGCGCCGCCTCGTTGGCCTCGATCGCGCCGAGCACGCTGACCAGGGCGGTGTCCTTCTGCAGGCTGATGAAGTCGTTCAGCAGCGGAGGGATAATATTGCGCACTGCCTGCGGCAGGATCACGTGCCGCATTGCCGTCGCCTGCGACAGCCCCAGCGATCGCGCGGCGGCAACCTGGCTCTGGTGCACTGAGTTCAGGCCGGCCCGGTAGACCTCGGAGACATACGCGGAGTACGACAGGACCAGCGCCGCCACGCCGTAGATGGCAGCCGACTGGGTCGAGACGAACGGGAGCCGGAGCGCCGGGACGCCGAAGCCGATCGCCAGGATCACTAGCAGCAGCGGCACGCCGCGGAAGAAGTCGACATAGATCAGGCTCAGTACCCGGAACGGGAAGAGCACCGGGCTCACCGACTGCCGGATCAGGGCGATGAACAGCGCAAACGTGAGGATGAGGACCTCAGCTGCCAGGAACATCCTGATGTTCAGCCAGATGGCCTCGCCGACCGAGTAATAGCCCTTCTTCGGGTTGCCGATGAACGACTGCCACATGTCGGTCGGGTTGAAGAACGTGTGCCGCACCTGGCTGCTGCCTGGCGCCACCAGGAAGACCGCCACGAGCGCCCCGAGCACGACCAGCGTGCTGGCCGTCGAGATCGCGGTCGCCCGGCGGCCGCCGCCGGACAGCAGCCGCGGCCCGCGGCCGGCGGTGCCGAAGGAGCCAGGCATCTGCCAGGCGCCGCCGATGGACCGTGACGAGGCGGCCGGAAAGCCCGTCAAGGGATCAGCCGGCGGGCCTGGCTGCTCGTCGTCCATGCGCGGCCGAGGGCTAGCTGGCTCGGAGCATCAGGGCTTGATCACCGGGACGCTGAGGTAGATCTTCAGGTACTTCTTCTGCAGCGCCTGCAGCGTGCCGTTGCTCTTCAGCGTCGTGATCGCCTTGTTGACGCAGGTGACCAGCGGGTTGCCCAGGCTGAAGAGCAGGCCGTAGTGCTCCCCGGTGCTCGGGAACTGCCCGACCATGACCGAGCCCTTGATCTCCGACGATGAGATGAACTGCGCGGTCGGCGTGTCGGTGACCAGCGCGGCGATCTGGTGGGTTTGCAGCGCCTCCTTCACGTCGTTCAGGGTCTGGAAGATCTTCGGCCTGGTGGTCGGCTGGATCTCGCTGTTGATGAAGGCGAGGCTTGTCGTCCCCACCTGGTCGCCGAAGATGTCACCCTTCAGGTCGGCTGGTGTGTGGCCGGTCGCGATGGGGGTGTTCTTCAGTGCGACGAGCGCTTGCTGCACGTCGTAGTAGCTGTCCGAGAACGTCACCGCGGTCGCGCGCTGGGGCGTGTAGGAGATCTCATTGATGTCGAAGTCGAACTTCTTCGGCCCCGGCGAGTAGGAGGCGTTGAACGGCTCGTAGGCCCAGTGCACCTGCGAGTTGGTGAATCCGAGCTGCCTGGCGATCGCATAGGAGACTGCGCTCTCATAGCCTTTCCCGTTCGCGGGGTTGTTGCCCTCGAACCACGGCGGGTACGCGGGCTTGTCCGTCGCCACCGTGAGGACTCCATGCTGGTAGAGGTCCTTCTGGATCGCCGCGTTGGAGCAGCTGGCAACGGTCGGGCTCGCGGCGGGCGACGCGCTCCCCGTGCCACTCCCGGCGGCGCTGCTGCCGCAGGCCGCGAGCACGGCTGTCGTGGCTACGGCAGCCATCACTGGCAGTATCCGTCGCATCGGCGAACCCCCACTAGTCGGAGCCGGGAGCGATTCCCCCAAACGGGCTGAGGCTGGTCAGCCTACCGGGCCGCTCAAGGTCTCGCATGATCCCCTTGCCTGCTTCCGCTGCCGCTCCCGGCCGCGCTGCCGCCGTCCGCGGCCGGCCAGCCCGGTCAGCCGGTGTTCTGCAGCCCGGCCGCGACGCCGTTGACCGTGAGCAGCAGCAGCCGCTCTAGGCGATCGCGATCGGCGTCACCGCGGCGAAGCCCGGCCAGCGCCCGCAGCTGCAGGTGCGAGAGCGCGTCCACGTACGGATCGCGCAGCGCGACCGCCCTGGACAGCACCGGCCGGTTCGCCAGCAGCCTGTCGTGCCCGGTCACGGCCAGCACCAGGCGCCTGGTCAGGTCATACTCGTCAAGGACCGCCGCGGTGAGGTCAGCCCGGCCGCCCAGCGCGAGGTAGCGCGCGGCGATCCTGCGGTCCGTCTTGGCCAGGCTCATCTCGGCGTTGTCGAGCAGCACGGCGAGCAGCGGCCATGCCAGGTAGGCGCCGCGGACTTCACGCAGCCCGCCCTCGTCATCCGCTGCCGCGGCCAGCCCGCTGCCGAGGCCGAACCAGCCGGGCAGGTTAACCCGCGTCTGCGCCCAGGCGAAGACCCAGGGGATGGCCCGCAGATCGTCAAGCCCGGAGCCGCCCGTGGCACTGGCCGCGCCGCGGCGGCTCGGCCGCGACCCGATCCGCATCCCGCTGATCTCCTGCAGCGGGCTGATCCGGGCGAACCAGCCGGCGAAGCCGTCGGCTTCGACGAGCGCCCGGTACGCGCGCAGCGCCCCTGCCTCGATCCGGTCCGCGACCGGCCTGAACTGCCCGCCGGCCGCGGGCTCCGCCGCGACGGGATCCGCCGCGACGGGCTCCGCCGCGACGGGATCGGCCGCGACGGGATCCGCCGCGACGGCGCCGGCGGGCGACATGGCGGCGGGCGACACGCCACCGGGCGATGGCGTGCCGGGAATGGGCGCGGCCGAGGCTAGCAGGACCGCCGAGGCCACCTGCTCTAGATGGCGCCGCGCGATCACCGGGTGGCCGTATCTCGCGAAGATCACCTCGCCCTGCTCGGTGACCTTGAACCGGCCGGCCACCGATCCGGGTGCCTGCGCCAGCACCGCCCGGCCCGCCGGGCCGCCGCCGCGCCCGAGTGCCCCGCCGCGGCCATGGAACAGCGTCAGCCGGATGTCCCGTGCGGCTGCCCACCGCGCGAGTTGCTGCTGGGTGTCGAACAGCCGCAGCGTGGCGCTGACCGGTCCTAGTTCCTTGGCCGAGTCGGAATAGCCGAGCATGACCTCCAGCTGCCGTCCCGTTGCGGCCAGCCTCGCCGCCACCGGCTCGAGTTCCAGCATGTCGTCCAGCACGCGGGTGGCGTTCGCCAGGTCAGCCCCGCTTTCGAAGAGCGGGACAACGTCGAGCACGGGAGCGGGCTCGTTCAAAATGGCAAGGCTAGCCAGCTCATGGACAGCAGCTATGTCCGCGGCCGATCTGGTGAAGCTGACCACGTAACGCTGGCATGCCTCCGGGCCGAACCGGCCCTGTATCCACGCCGCCGCCCGGAAGGTCTCGAGCACCTCGGTGGTCTGCGGCGAGCGCGCCGCGCCCGCCCGCAGCTCCCGCAGTGCCCGGGTGTGCACCGCGCTGTGCTGGCGGATCTCCAGGCCGGCCAGGTGGAACCCGAACGTCTCGGCCTGCCAGATCAGGTGCTGGAGCTCGCCGAACGCCTGGCGGCTGGCGCCCGCCCGTGCGAGCGCCTGCTGTACGAGGCGCAGGTCCGCGATGAATTCCGCCGGGCCGCGGTAGCCGAGGCCGGTCTCGCCCGGGCCGGTCTCGTCCGGGCCGGTCTCGCCCAGCCGGGTCGCCCGCAGCCGCCGCGCCGCGTACAGCAGGTACGTGCGGTACGGCTCACCGGGGGAGCGTGCCGTGATCTCGGCCAGCAGGTCCGGGTGCGCGCTGCCCGCGGCGGCGAGCGCGCGGGTGATCTGCGGCCCGGCCAGCGCCGGGCTGGCCTGCACGGTCAGGGCGCGACCGACCCGGGTGGTCACGTTCTCCAGGGCGCGCAGCGCGTGGTCGGCCTGGATTTCCGCCGTTTCCCTCGTCACCTGCGCCGTCACGAACGGGTTGCCGTCCCGGTCCGCCCCGACCCAGCTGCCGAACCGGAGGAACGCGGGCGCGACCGCGGCTGCCTCCCCTGACCGCGGGCCTTGCAGCGCCTGGTCGAGCGAGCGGTAAAGGACGGGCACCACGCGGAACAGCGTCTCGTCGAACGCGGCCATGACCGCGGCAACCTCGTCCAGCGGCCGCATCGCCCGCACCCGCAGCGCGGCGGTCCGCCACAGCAGGTCGATCTCCTCGCGGAGCCTGCGCAGCGCCTCCGCCTGCTCGCTCGCGCCCAGCCGGCCGTCGTCCATGCTGGCCAGCAGCGTCCCGATCCGCCGCAGTGCCTCGGTCACCGCGCGACGGCGGGTCTCGGTGGGATGGGCGGTGAGGACCGGGTGCACGCGCAGGTCCGCCAGCAGGCCGGCGGCGCGCCCGGGGCCGGGCTCGCGGATGACCGCGATGGTCGCCGCGAGTGACTCGCGCGGCGGCTGCGCGGCGGTGTCCCGCTTGCGCAGGGTCCGGATCCGCTGGTGCTCCTCGGCCAGGTTGGCGAGGTGGAAATAGACGGTGAACGCGTGCGCGACGGCTTCGGCGCGCTCCAGCGGCCAGCAGGCCACCAGGTCCGCGATCTCCGCGGCGGCCGCGTCCCCCGACCCGGGCCGCCGGGCCGCGATGACCGCGCGCCGCAGCCGCTCGGTGTCATCGAGCAGGTCCTGGCCGCCTGCCTGGCGGAGCACGTCGCCGAGCACCCGGCCGAGCAGCCGGACATCACGGCGCATCGGCGCCGGCACGTGCTGACGGTCGGCGTCCCTGGTCACGGCGCTAGCCTAGCGATGCCCGCCAGGCGCCCGGCCGGGCCAAACCACGCGCCCGGCCGGCCGGACTCATGGCCGCGAACCGCTCCGCGCCGACGCAGGCCGGGGCCGGGGAAATTGGCCGGCCGGAATTTCTGGCCCGGTGTCGATCTGGGGTAGCGGCGTTCGACGCACGGGCAGGAAAGGCGCACGGGCAGGAAAGGCGCACGGGCGGGAAAGATCGGGCGGATGCCAGCGCACGGCAGGCCCGACCGCCCGGCCGGTCACCACAGAAGGGAACAAGGCAATGCGATTCTTCGGGTACACGATGGGCGATCCTTCGGTGCCGATGTCACCGCCTACGCCAGAGCTGATGGCGGAGATGGGCAACTTCATCGAGGAGGCGACCAAGGCCGGGGTGCTGCTCGCCGCGGGCGGGCTCGCGCCCTTCGAGGAGGCCACCAGGGTGACTTACGCGGACGGGAAATTCACCGTCGTGGACGGTCCCTTCACCGAGGCCAAGGAGCTGATCGGCGGATGGGCGCTGATGGAGGCCAGGGACAAGGACGAGGCAGTCGAGTGGACCAAGCGCTTCCTGGCCATTGCCGGTGCTGGCGAGTCGACGATCCGGCAGGTTTACTGACCGCGGTCACGCAGCGCCCGGCCCGGGCTCCGCCGGGGCCAGCGAGCAAGGCGCGCCGGGTGGTGCTAGTGCCGCGGGCACCGCACCACCCGGCGCCTTGCCTGGCGGGACGGCGGATGGTGTGATCGGTTGTCGTGACGGCTTCGGAGACTCACGCCGCGATCGAGGCGGTTGTCCGGATGGAGTCGGCGCGGCTCATCGCCGGGCTCGCCCGGTACACCAATGACGTCGGCCTGGCCGAGGAACTTGCCCAGGACGCCGTGGTCGCCGCACTCGAGCAGTGGCCGGAATCCGGGGTTCCGCGCAATTCCGGTGCCTGGCTGATGACCGTCGCCAAGCGCCGGGCGATCGACTTGTTCCGCCGGAACAGGGAGCTGCAGCTCAAGTACGCCCAGATCGGCCGCGCGCTGGAGGCGGAGGGGGACGGCGTGACGCCCGACTTCGATCGCCCCTTCTCCGATGACATCGACGACGACCTGCTGCGGCTGGTATTCACCGCCTGCCACCCGGTCCTCGCCGTGCAGGCCAGGGTCGCGCTGACGCTCCGGCTGCTCGGCGGCCTGACCACCGCCGAGATAGCGCGGGCCTACCTGGTACCGGAGCCGACGATCGCGCAGCGCATCGTCCGGGCCAAGAAGACCCTGGCCAGCGCGCAGGTGCCGTTCGAGGTGCCGGGCACCGCGGAGCGGCCTGCGCGCCTCTCCTCTGTCCTGGAGGTCATCTACCTGATTTTTAACGAGGGTTACTCGGCAACTGCCGGCGACGACTGGATGCGCCCTGCGCTCTGCCAGGACGCGCTGCGCCTCGGCCGCGTTCTCGCTCAGCTCACCCCCGCGGAGCCGGAGGTGCACGGACTGGTGGCGCTGCTGGAGATCCAGTCGTCCCGGCTGCGTGCCCGCACCGGGCCCGCCGGGGAGCCGGTCCTGCTGCTGGACCAGGACCGGGCCCGCTGGGACCGCCTGCTGATCAATCGCGGGCTGGCCGCCCTCGCCCGGGCGGAGGATCTCGGCGGGCCACGCGGCCCCTACGCGCTGCAGGCTGCCATCGCCGCCTGCCACGCTCGCGCGTTCCGGCCGGAGGACACGGACTGGCCGCGCATCGCCGGCCTGTACGCCATCCTCGCCGAGGTGCTGCCCTCGCCGGTGATCGAGCTGAACCGGGCGGTCGCGGTGTCCATGGCGTTCGGCCCGCAGGCGGGTCTCGGCATGGTGGACGCACTGGCCGCGGAACCGGCACTGCGGGATTACCACCTGCTGCCGAGCGTGCGCGGGGATCTGCTGATGAAGCTAGGGCGCCCGGCCGAGGCGCGGGCGGAGTTCGAGCGCGCCGCCGCGCTGACCCGCAATGCCCAGGAACGCGAACTGTCGGCCGGGCGGGCCCGCGAGGCGGAGGCTCAGGCCGGGGGCGGCGCCGGCCGGGGAACAGCCGGCGCGGGGGGCGGGGGCGGGGCCGGCCGGGGAACGGCCGGTTAACGATAGGTGCGGGAGGCAATGTGAGTCGGGGATGCCGTGCAATCTTGCTGTCTCGCCATCCGCGGCTGAGTTCGTGCTGGCCGGCGGCCCGTCATTTGACCGGTTAAGGGTGGTGCTGTGCGTGACGAACGGGGAACTTCCCCGGCACCTGCGGCCTAGTGCCGGAAATGACCGCTATGATCTCGCAAATGGCTAACCTGCGGGTCGCGCTGGTCGTCAGTATCTGCGAAACTGCGCCGGGCAGGCGGTCTTCGCTTGCGATCCCCGCCGCGGGGACCGGGCCATCTGGGGCACTCAGCGCATATGAACTCTTCCCGGCATGAACCATCTTTTCCGTTGCCCGCCATGAGCAGCTAAGGCACGCGTAACGGCGCGATAGGAGAACAGATGACGGATCATTCCGCGGCTGCCGTCGCAGGAACCGGGTCGGCCCCCGCGGCCCGGCTCGAGCCCAATGCGATCGGGGTGGCGCAGGACACTGTCATCGGCATGGCCTCGTCTGCCCCGGCGGCAACGGTCGGGCTTTCGCTGGCCGCGCTCGCCGCGATGACCGCCTACGGCAGCGGCCCCATCCTCATCCTCACCGCGATTCCCATGCTTATCATCGCTAACTCCTATCGTCGGCTGAACCTGTGGAACGCCAACTGCGGCGCCTCCTTCGAGTGGGTTGGCCGGGCGATCAATCCATATCTGGGCTTCCTGACCGGATGGCTGATGGTCGCCGCCTATATCATCGGTACCGTCGCCGAGGTCCTTTTGCTCGGGCCATCGGTCCTTGCCGTTTTCGGCTCCAGTTCCACCAGTACCGGGGCGTATATCGCCATCGGCTGTGCCGTCGGCCTCGTCATGCTGGTGATCGCGATTGTCGGCATCCGCATCACCGCGCGCGCCCAGGTCAGCATGGCACTGGTGGAGTACCTGATCCTTATCGGGCTGGCGATCGCCGGCATCGTGTTCGTGCTCAGCCACCATCCCGGCACCGTCCCTTTTACCAGGGGCTGGCTAAGCCTCAGCGGGATCGGCGGGCACGGCAGCGCCGTGGCGGGGTTCCTCGTTGCCGTGTTCGTCTATGGCGGCTGGGACGGCACGCTGTACGTCAACGAGGAAGTGAAGCACCGGCGCACCAACCCTGGCCGGGCAGCCATCCTGGCGGTCAGCCTGCTCGCCATCATCTACACGCTCTCGCAGGTGGGCTTCCAGGGCGTGGTATCGCCGGCCAAGCTCCAGGCCGCCTCGGCCAACGGCACCGCGCTCGTCTATGTCGCCAACGCGCTTGGCGGCGGCGGCTGGGCCAAGGCGATGGCGCTCTCCATCGCGCTGTCGGTGATCGCCACCACCGGCACCGGCATCGTGCTCAGCGCCCGGATCGTCTACGGCATGGCCAGCTACCGGGTGCTGCCGGAATTCCTCGCCAATGTGTCCCGCCGGTATAAGACTCCCGTTGCCGCCAGCGTCATCGTCGGCCTGCTCATCGTCGGGCTCAGCACCATTTACTTTCTCGCTACCTCGGTCCAGAACGCGTTCTTCGACGTGATCGACGTGACCGGGCTGCTGTTCTCCGTCTTCTACATCCTCACCGCGCTCGCCACCATGGTCTACTACCGGCGCCGCGTCTTCAGCGGTGCCTGGGACGCCCTGATCCTCGGCGTACTTCCGCTCGGCGCGGCCGTGTTCCTTGGCTGGATCCTGGTGAAATCGCTGCAAGTCGCGCCTGCGGCGCAGATCTGGTCACTGATCGGCATCGTCGTGGCCGGCCTGCTCCTGATGCTCTCCGCGCGTTTCGTCCTGCGGTCGTCGTTCTTCCAGATCCAGCGAGAGAGCGACACCGAGGGACGCCAGCACGCAAGGGCCGGGTGAGCCTCGCGTCATTCCCGCGAAGCTCGTCATCCCCGGCGAGGTTCGTCTATCCCCCGCGAAGCTCGTCGTCTATCCCCCGCGAAGCTCGTCGTCTATCCCCCGCGAAGCTCGTCGTCTATCCCCCGCGAAGCTCGTCGTCTATCCCCCGCGAAGCTCGTCGTCTAT
>Ga0182024_10010376_pt1 | contig 18978 bp, 18 predicted proteins | sample P32metaG_FD_120480 | JGI IMG/M metagenome (GOLD analysis project Ga0182024, IMG submission 120480) | Permafrost microbial communities from Stordalen Mire, Sweden - P3-2 metaG (Illumina Assembly) | ecosystem: Environmental > Terrestrial > Soil > Wetlands > Permafrost | place: Sweden: Stordalen... | reverse complement strand
GTCGCAAAGGTGGCCGGGGCCAGGTAGCGCAGGCCCAGGATCCGGTCGGTGGAGGCGTCGATGGCCGAGATCGCCGAAGCGCCCATGAGCTCCAGCCATCGCACGTCGGTAAGATGGCCAAGCATTGCGCCCCATGACCAGACGCCGGATCGAGCGGGTCCAAGGTCGAAGGCGAAGAGCGGCAGGGCGACGCGCGCGGCCGTCGACGCGGCCATCGACCAGACGAGCGGAACCCCCAGGGGCGTCAGGGCGCCAACCACGACCAAGCCGCCCGCCAGGCTGCCTTGCTTGAGGCCGATAGCCTGGACGTAGTGGCCCCGAACGTCGAGAAAGACCCGAAGATCGGATGCCGCGAACCCCGCCAGGGCGATCAAGGGCGTGAGGAACAGGGCCTCGAGCGGAAGCGCGGGATCGATGAAGCGCCAGACCAGGGCGATGAACGGCGCGGCGGCGACGGCTTTTACGGCGCTGGCCGCGAGCAGGACCCGATCGGGTCCTTGCGATGCGCCGCCCCGCAGGAGAGCCGCCTTCGCCGTCGCCGGCTCGAGCGAGGCGGCCAGCGATGAAATGAAGAAGTAGCTCAAGAGGTCGCGCAGGGCGGACGCCGAGATGTGGCGTCGCAGAACCAGCACCACGATCAGGACGATGGCGCCGGCGAGGACGTAGGCGCTCATCAGCGCCAGCGCCCGGGCGCCGATCCCCCGCGGGAGTAGACGCCCGGCGCTCAACGGCCCGGCCCGGCGCGTCGCTTTGTCGGGATCAGGTCGCGGGCTCTTCCTCCTCGCGGGCGCCGGCGCTGCTGGCCCTCTCGGCGATCCGGGCCGATTTTCCCCGGCGATCGCGCAGATAGTAGAGCTTTGCCCGGCGCACGGAGCCGTGACGCTTGACCTCGATGGATTCGATCATCGGCGAGAGCACCGGGAAAACCCGTTCCACCCCTTCGCCGAAGCTGATCTTGCGGACCGTGAAGCTCTCCTGCAGGCCGCCGCCGGAGCGGGCGATGCATACGCCCTCGTAGGCCTGGACGCGTTCGCGCTCGCCCTCCTTGATCTTGACGTTCACCCGCACGGTATCGCCCGGCTGGAAGGCGGGTATCTTCTTGCCCGATGTCAGGCGCGCGGCCTCTTCTCTTTCCAGCTCTTCGATCACGTTCATGGTCGTCGCGTCCTTTTCGTCACTGGGCTTAGTCGCCCTTTGGTTGTTGATTGGCGAGATGAGCCGCCCACAGGTCGGGCCGCCTCTCGCGCGTCACCCGCTCCCGCTCCTTGGCCCTCCATCTGGCAACCTCGCCGTGGTCCCCGGAAAGCAGAACCTTTGGAATCTCCTTGCCTTCGAATGCCCTCGGCTTGGTGAACTGAGGGTGTTCGAGCAGGCCGTCTTCGAAACTCTCCTCGCTCAGGCTCAGCGACTGGCCCAGAACCCCAGGCAACAGGCGCACACAGGCCTCGATCACCACCATAGCCGCCGCCTCGCCGCCGGCGAGGACGGCATCGGCGACCGAAATCTCCTCCAACCCGCGAGCGTCGATCAGGCGCTGATCGACTCCCTCGAAGCGCCCGCAGACCACGACCAGCCCACGCGACCGCGACCACGATCGCGCCATGGCCTGGGTGAAGGGGGCGCCTCTCGCGCTCATGTACAACGCCGGCCCCTCGCTCGCCTCGACGCTGTCCAGCGCCGCGGCGATGACGTCCGCCCGCATCACTTGGCCGGGACCGCCTCCGGCCGGGGTATCGTCAAGAAAGCCGCGCTTATCTTTGGAAAAGGCGCGGATGTCCACCGTTTCCAGTCCCCAGAGACCTCCTTCTCGCCACGCCGAACCGATCAGCGAGACGCCCAGGGGCCCGGGGAATGCTTCGGGGAACATGGTCAGCACGGTGACGGCGAAAGCCATGTCGCCACTATAGATGGAGAAGGCGGCGAACCGCAGGCTCAAGCGGCGTGGCCGTAGAACCTGATCTTGAACGGTCCCCACCACAGGAGCTTGCCCAGGCCCCTGGCGGCGCGGTCGAGCGCCTGCGCCCGGTCATCGCGCGCCATCAGCCATTTGATGAGGGCCGCCGGACCAAAGACCAGCGATTGCGCCAGGCCAACGATCATCCACTTGGCGACGCCCAGGCGATCGGGGGGTTCGGCGATGGCGCAGGCGCTGGTCGGCCCCTGGCCATAGGCGAAGGCGCGCGGGATCGTGTAGGCCAGCGACAGCCGCTCGGGCGTCGGGTCCTCCCACAGAAAAGCGTCCGTCGCCCAGGCGAACCTCGCCCCCTCGCGCTTCATCTTGCCGAACAGCAGATCGTCTTCGCCGCCGGTGTGATTGCGGACGGTGTGAAACGGGGCGACGGGGTCGGGAAGCGCGGCCCGGCGCACCAGGCTGTCGCCGCAACCGTAGTAGTGGTCGATGATCCCGCTTTCGGCCGGCCCCTGGCGGGAGAAGAACGCCTCCAGATAGGCGCGCAGCGCGCGGGGAGCTTCGCCGGCGCGCGCCCGCACCGGTCCGAACACCACGTCGGCGTCATATCGGGACTGGGCGGCGATGAGGGCGGCGAGCCAGCCGGGCGGCGCTTCCTCGTCGTCGTCGATGAAGGCGATGAGGGCGCCCTTGGCGGCCGCGAGGCCGGCGTTGCGGGCGGTGGCCACTCCTGGCCGGGGCTCGTGAACGTAGACCACCGGCATGGGGGCCACGCCGGCCAGCTCGTCAGCCAAGAGCCTGGCGGAAGGTGCGCCGTCGTTGTCGACGATCACCAGCTCCATGGTCGTAAAGTCGACCCCGCGCTGGCCTAACACCGATTGGGCCGCGGTCCGCAGGCCGTGCGGCCGCCTCTGGGTCGGGATGACGATACTGACCTTCGGCGGCTCCATGCAGCTCTGTTCCTGAAGGCTGTCGGATCGGGGGCGAGTGAGTTAAGCAACCCTTGGGCCAGACGGGAGATTACGCGCCGCGGGCCGCGCCCCTGGCGGGAGAATAACTCAACGTGCGTCTGTCACAGGCCCGTCTGGAACAGGTTCTCGACCGTTACCACGAGGTCGAAGCGCGGATGGGCGCGGCTAGCGACGGCGAGGAGATCGTCCGCCTGGCCAAGGAGCACGCCAAACTCCGCCCGGTCGCCCAGGCAGCCGAACGCCTCTCTCGCGCCCGGGCCGAAAGAAGCGAACTCGAGGAGCTGGCGAGGTCCGAGGACTCCGAGATGGCCGGCCTCGCCCGTGTGGATCTGGCGGCGCTGGAAGAACGGCTGCCGGCGCTCGAGGAGGAGCTGGCCCTGCTGCTTGTTCCCAGGGACGCCGACGAGGACGCCTCGGCGATCCTCGAGGTGCGGGCCGGCACGGGGGGCGACGAAGCCGCCCTCTTCGCCGGTGATCTCTTTCGGATGTACCAGCGCTACGCTCTCCTGCGGGGCTGGTCGGTGGAACTCGAAAGCGTCTCCGAAGGCGAGGCCGGCGGCTACAAGGAGATCATCGCTTCCATCGGCGGCGAAGGGGTGTTCGGCCGGCTGAAGTTCGAGAGCGGCGTCCACCGGGTCCAGCGGGTGCCGCTCACCGAGGCCCAGGGCCGCATCCACACCTCGGCCGCCACCGTCGCCGTCCTGCCGCAGCCCGAGGACGTGGAAATCGAGATCAGGGACGCCGACCTTCGGATCGACACCTATCGGTCGTCGGGGGCGGGCGGCCAGCACGTCAACAAGACCGACTCGGCGGTGCGCATCACCCACCTGCCCACCAACATCGTCGTCACCTCGTCGGAAAAGAGCCAGCACCAGAACCGGGCCAAGGCGATGAAGGTCCTTCGCGCCAAGCTCTACGAGCAGAAGCGCGAAGCCCTGCACGCCGAGCGCTCGCAGTCCCGCAAGAGCCAGGTCGGTTCGGGAGATCGCTCCGAACGCATCCGGACCTACAATTTCCCGCAAGGAAGGGTGACCGACCACCGGATCAATCTCACCCTTTACGATCTTTCCAGGATCATCGCCGGCGAGGCGTTGGACGAGGTCATCGATCCCCTGATCGCCGAGGATCAGGCCGCGCGCCTGGCGGGAATCGAGGAAGGCGGCGGTTAGGCGCGCCCCGCGAGCCGGCGCCCCAGGGCGCCGACGGCGGCGATCTGTCGCTTGAGGAAGTCGCGGACATAGTGCCGGGCCTCTCGCGGGGAAACGGTGAAGGCCTTGCCGACCGTATCGGCGATGACCGCGCCGCGCTTGCCGATCGGCGCCGGTGAGCCGGTGGTGGTGTCACAGGCGGTCTGGTGCTCGATCTCGGCGTTGAGTTCGGCGCCCACCAACACCACCATCGCCGAGAACCATACCCACAGCATGAATCCCACCATCGCCCCCAGCGACCCATAGGTCACTCCGAAGTGGGTGAAATTGTTGATGTACCAGGAAAAACCCATGGACCCGGCCATCCACAAGAGAGCCGCCGCCGCGCCGCCGGGAACCACCCACCGCCACTTCGCGCGGGCGCGGACGCGGCTGGGGCCATACCGGTAGACCAGGCTGAGGGCCGTCGCCGTCGCCAGGAAGAGGACGACCCACCGGAACGCCCAAAGGCCGGTGACCGGTGCCCCCACTCTATGGAGCACGACCGGGGCGGCCACGGCGAGCGCCGAGGCCCCGGCGACGAAGGTCAGTCCGGTAAAGGTGGCCCCGTAGGTGATCACCGTACGGTGCAGGTAGTCGCGCTTTTCCGGCTCGTCGTAGGCGATGTTGATGCCGTCGAAGAGTGATTTCATGCCGGCGTTGGCGCTCCACACCGAGAGCAGCGTCGACACAGCGAAGGCGGCGCTCAAGGTCGAATGGCGCTGCATCGCCAATCGCAGCATTTCGCTTCCGATCAGACTCACCGCGTCCTGGGGGAAGATCACCGACAACTGGTTGAGCTGCCCCTCCACCGACTGGACGTTGGAGTAGAGCCCGAAGACCGAGACGAAGGCGGCGATCGCCGGGAACGTCGCCAGCAGCAGGTAGAAGGTCACGCCGCCGGCCAGCGCCGCCAGTCGGGCCCGGCCCATCTCCAGGTAGGTGCGCCACAGGATGTCCTTCCATCCCAGGGGCGGGATCTCCCAAGGCGCCTCGGCGGCCCGGCCGCGACCTGGCTGAGCGGCGTCGATTTCCCTCGGGGTCGGGGCCACGGTGGGATTCGCCGGCGCCGGCGCGCGGGCTCGCCCTCTCGGCCACATGGCGATCATCGCTGCAACGGCCAGCCAAGGCGCGAACTGGAACGGCAGTTTCAGGCGCGGCCTGGACGTGACCACGAGTGACGTGAGATTTCCCTCCCGCCCTGTTTCGGCTGACGTGTCCGAATCAGAATCAGCTTCCCCGCCCTTCCGGCCACCCCGTCGAAAGAGACGAAAGGCCCTGTGAAGGGGCGCTTCATCGCCCCCTGTCAGCATCTTGAACCGCGGAGGACTCCAAGAGCTCGCCCGCCAGGGCCCGCTCGATCAGGTCGATCGTTTCGGCCAGTCCGAATATCGCCGCGAAAGAGCCGAATCTCGGCCCCTGGGTCTGACCGAGGAGGACTTCGTAGATGGCGGTGAACCAGGTCCGAAGCGGCTCGAAGCCGGCCCCCTTTCCCACCGCATAGGCCTCGTTCTGGATCGTGTCGGCGTCGGCGTCGGCCGGCAGCGCCCGCAACCTTTGCGCCAGTTCCTCCAGGGCGACGCGCTCCTTGGCCTCGGGCGCGCGGAAGCGCTTGGCGGGTCGCACGAAGTCTTCGTAGTAGTTGACGGCGGAGCCGGCCAGATCATCGAGCATCGGCTCGCTCTTGGGCGTCGCTCCAGGGATGTGGCGCGCGATGAATCCCCACAGGATGGCCTTGTCCGAGGCATTGGCGGCCGACACCAGATTGAGCAGCAAGCTCAGCGAAAGCGGCGAGCGCGCCTTGGGCGGCGAGCCGCCGTGGACGCTCCACACCGGGTTTTCGAGCGGGTTGGCGGCATTGTCGCCGTTGCGAGCATAGGTCTCCAAGTGCTGCAGATACTCGTCAACCGCCTTGGGTATCACATCGAAAGAGAGCCGCTTGGCCGAACGAGGCGAACCGTAGAGGTAGTAGACGAGGCTGTCGGGCGAGCCGTAGCGACTCCATTCCTCGAGCGACAAGCCGTTACCTTTGGACTTGGAGATCTTCTGGTTCTCCTGATCGAGGAACAGCTCGAAGTTGAACCCCTCCGGAGGCTCGCCGCCCAGAACCTTGCAGATGCGCGAGGAGACCTTCACCGAATCGATGAGGTCCTTGCCCGACATCTCGTAGTCGACTTCCAGGGCGGTCCATCGGCACGCCCAGTCGGGCTTCCATTGCAGCTTCACCCGGCCGCCGGTCACCGCGATTTCGGTCTTCGCCCCGTCCTCGTCCTCGAAGACGATGGTCCCGCGATCGAGATGCCTTTCGAGCGTCGCGACCTGGAGCACCCGTCCTGTCCGCGGGCTGATGGGCAGGAACGGCGAGTAGGTTGCCCGGCGTTCGGGCCCCAGGGTGGGCAGCATGATCTCCTGAACGGCGTCGAACCGTTCGAGCACCCGCAGCAGGATCTTGTCGAACCGCCCGGCCCGATAACATTCGGTGGCCGACAGGAATTCGTAGTCGAAACCATGGGCGTCGAGGAAGGCGCGCATCCGGGCGTTGTTGTGGGCCCCGAAGCTATCGTGTTCGCCGAAGGGATCGCGGACGCTGGTCAGCGGTCGTCCCAGATCCTTGGCGAGGGCCTCGCGAGCGGGGACGTTGTCGGGGACCCTACGGAGCGCGTCCATGTCGTCGGAGAACGAGATCAGGCTTGTCGGGATGACGTCTTCGGTGAGGGCTCGAAAGGCGTTGCGAACCATGGTCGTGCGGGCGACCTCGAGGAAGGTGCCGATGTGCGGCAGTCCCGAAGCGCCGTAGCCGGTCTCGAACACCACGGGTCTGGCCAGGGCCGGCAGGGCTTCGATGGCGCCAAGCACGTTCCCCCGCGTCATCATCGAAGCGGCGAGATCGCGTTCGTCATCGGCAAGGCGCAGGCGAAGGATGCGCCCAAACAGGTTCCTCGCCTGCTCGAACGGCCAGGCCCGCGCTTCCCTGGCCTTCGCCGAAAGACCTCGCAACATCGGTGAGGCGGTAGTCGCGGGCGCGGAGGCGGTCAATGGCGCTTACGGCGAGGGGGTCTTCGCGCCCTCCTGCGGCAGGGTCAGGAGGAAGTGCCCGCGAAGGGCGGAGACCGGCGAAGCCCGGCTCTCCTGCCAGGCTTCGACATGAACGTTGGCGATCCGCCTGCCGACCTTGCGTACGTCGGCGCGGGCGAACGTGGTGAGGGCGCGGCCCGGCCGCAGGTATTCGATCGTCACGTCGATGGTTCGCGGCTGCCGCTCGAGCGGCTCGCGGATCGACAGCTGGGCGAGGGCCGTCATCTACATGAACGCCCAGGACACCGCCGTGCAGCGCCGGGATGCGGGTGTTTCCCACCAGATGGTCGGAGAACGGCAGGATCGCCGTCATCTCATCGCCGGCGAGGTCGGCGGTCTTGCCCAGGAAGCGGGCATACGGAATGGCGGCCAGGAGGGTCGCCAGCCTCTCGTCGCGAGCCGCGCTCATCACGGCTGGGCCCCTGGCGCGTCCATGAGCGCGAAAGCCGCCTGGGCTGTGGCGATGGGATCGTCGGGATCGCTCTCGTAAGCCGAGGCGCGGACAAAACCGATCGATCGCGTGAGCTTGTAGCAGTGGGCGCGGCCAAAGACGCTGCGGCCGGGCTCGGCCGGCCGCATGTAGTCTATCCGAAGATCGAGGGTCGCCGTGCCGCCGGCATTGGCGGGAAAGCCCTCCGCGGTCACGATCGCCAGCCCGCAGACGTGGTCGAGCAGGGTGGTGACGACTCCTTCGGCAAGGACTCCGGTGCCGGGATCGCCTACCAGCTCGACGCTGTAGGGAACCTCGAGCACGGCCACGCCCCCTTGCGCCGAAACGAACCGAATTCCCAGCGCCGCCGATTGCGGGGTGTCGCGAGCCATCCGCGCGCCGATCATCCCCAGGGTTTCGGGATCGAGGCTCATCGCTCCCTTATGGATGAGCCGTCCCTGGCGGACCATCCTATATGATCCAACGGTGATCCGCCCCGAGACCCTCCTCTGCCCCAAGCCGGCCGGCCTCTACTGCGGGCCCGGCGACTTCTACATCGACCCCGTGCGGCCGGTGGCCCGCGCGGTCATCACCCACGGCCACGGCGACCACGCCCGGGCCGGCCACGGGGCCGTCGTGGCGACGCGCGAGACCCTGGCGATCATGGCCGCCCGGTACGGCGAGGGGTTCGCCGGCGCGACTTCGGCCGCGCCCTACGGAATGCCGCTCCATCGCGACGGAGTGGAAGTGACGCTGGTTCCCGCCGGCCACGTCCTCGGATCGGCGCAGGTCGTCGTCCGCTGGCGGGGCCTCACCATGGTCGTCTCGGGCGATTACAAGCGCCGGCGCGATCCGACCTGCCCGCCCTTCGAGCCGGTCTTGTGCGATGTCTTCGTGACCGAGGCGACCTTCGGCCTGCCCGTCTTCCATCATCCGCCGGATGGCGAAGAGATCGACAAGCTCTTGCGTTCGGTGGAGCAGTTTCCGGAGCGCTGCCACATCGTCGGCGCCTATGCGCTGGGAAAGGCCCAGCGGATCATCCGCCTCCTGCGAGAGGCCGGCTGGGAGCGGCCGATCTTCGTTCACGGGGCCCTCGAGCGGCTGAACGATCTCTACGAAAGTTTCGGAGTGGACCTTGGACCGCTTGCCCCAGCCACCATCGAAGGACGCGGCGATTTCGCCGGTTCGATCATCCTGGCCCCGCCTTCGGCCCTGACGACGCCGTGGGAGCGGCGCTTTCCCGATCCGGTGAGCGCCTTCGCGTCGGGGTGGATGAGGATCAGGGCCCGGGCTCGGCAGCGGGCCGTCGAATTGCCGTTGATCATCTCCGACCACGCCGACTGGGACGAACTCACCGCCACGGTCGAAGAGCTGCATCCGGGCGAGGTGTGGATCACCCACGGCCGCGAAGAGGCCCTGGCGCGCTGGGCGAGCCTTCAGGGGATCCCGGCCAGGGCTCTGGCTCTGGTGGGTTACGAGGACGAAGAGGATTGACCGCGCCCGCCCGGTCCGACGCCGCCGAGCCCGGCCGCATCGTCATCCTCAACGGCGCGCCGAGGTCCGGCAAATCGAGTATCGCTCGGGCGGTCCAGGAGACCCTCGACGGGATCTGGCTGAACCTTGGTGTCGATCTTTGGATGACCGCCACCCCGCACGGCCTCTCCCCCGGCATTGGCTTGCGGCCGGGAGGTGAGCGCCCCGACCTCGAGGTTGCAATTCCGGCTCTCTATGGCGCCCTTTTCGAATCGATCGCCGCCGCCAGCCGCCTGGGGCTGAACGTCGTTACCGAAGTCGGCCTCCACGACTCATACTCCATTCCCATGGGCATCCTCGCCGATCTCGCCCGCCGGCTTACCGGTTTGCCGGTCCTCTTCGTCGGCGTCCGCTGTCCGATCGAAGAGATCATGCGGCGGCGAAACGCCAGCCCGCCAGGGTCGTATACGAGCGGAGAGCCAGGTGATCCGCCTGCGCCGGCGCTGCTCTGGCAGAGCGAGGTCCACAAGCCTGGCGTCTATGACATCGAGGTCGATACCTCGGTCGCAAGTCCTGTCGATTGCGCCATGGCCATCGCGCGGCGCCTGGATGGCCCGGCCGCGGAAAGCGCTGCGCTGCGGAGGTTGGCCGCCGCTCCTTGATGGGGTGAAGTCCGCCTATATCGATATCCGCATGCGCGCCTTCACCCACCTTCTCGATCGGCTGTCGTTCACGGCCTCGCGCAACGCCAAGCTTACTCTGGTAGCGGACTTCCTGCGCGAAACTCCCGATCCCGAACGCGGGTGGGCCCTGGCGGTGCTCACCGGCGAACTCACCTTCAAGGAGGCCAAGCCAGCGGCGATTCGGCTGGCGGTCGAGGCCCGGATGGATCCGGTTCTCTTCGCCTGGTCGCACGACTATGTCGGCGATCTCGCCGAGACCGTCGCTCTCGTCTGGCCGGCCAAGCCAGGCGCTAATCGCGAGCCCGAACTCTCCGAAGTGGTCGACGCCCTGATCCATGCGAGCCGGGCCGAAGTCCCCCGCCTGATCGAAGGCTGGCTCGATGCGCTCGACGCCGACGGCCGTTGGGCGCTCCTCAAGCTCGTGACCGGAGGCCTGCGTGTGGGTCTCTCGGCGCGGCTGGCGCGGCAGGCCGCGGCCTCCCTGGCCAAGGTCGATGTGGCCGAGATCGAGGAGATCTGGCATGGCCTTCGACCGCCCTACGAGGACCTGTTCGCCTGGCTGGAAGGGCGAAGTGAGAGGCCCTCGGCCGACCATCCGGGCCGGTTCCGGCCGGTGATGCTCGCCCAGGCGATCGACGAGGCGTCCGATTTCGCCAAGCTCGATCCGGCTGACTACGCCGCCGAGTGGAAATGGGATGGCGTGCGCGTCCAGGCGGTCAATGAGCGAGGCGTGCGCCGCCTCTATAGCCGGACGGGCGACGATATCTCCGCGGCCTTTCCCGACGTTATCGAGGCGCTCGAGTTCGAAGGTGTCATCGACGGGGAGTTGCTGGTGATGCGCTCCGGCGCCGTGGCGCCGTTCGCCGATCTGCAGCAGCGCCTCAATCGCAAGAACGCCGACGCCAAGCTGCGGGCCGCTCACCCCGCCGGCATCCGCGCCTACGATCTGCTGCTCGAGGGGGAGGCCGACCTTCGTGGCCTGCCTTTTGGCCAGCGGCGCGAACGCCTGGAAGGCTTTATTGCGGCGATCGCCTCGCCACGGATCGATCTTTCGCCGGTGCAGCCATTTTCCGACTGGGACCACCTCGCCGGCTTGCGCCGCCATCCGCCGGCGGGAGATCCGCGCCGCGCCGAAGGCCTCATGCTCAAGCGTTGGGATTCGATCTACCAGGCCGGGCGGCCCAAGGGCCCGTGGTTCAAATGGAAGCGCGATCCACACCTCATCGATGCGGTGCTTATGTACGCCCAGCGGGGCCACGGGAAGCGATCGAGCTTCTATTCCGACTATACCTTTGGGGTCTGGGGCGAGGATGACCTGGGTGGCCGATCGTTGACCCCGGTGGGCAAGGCCTACTTCGGTTTCACCGACGAGGAGCTCAAGGCGCTCGACGCCTTTGTCCGCAATCACACCGTCGAACGGTTCGGACCCGTCCGTTCGGTGCGGGCCGACAGGGACTTCGGACTGGTCCTCGAGGTCGCCTTCGAGGGTCTGCAGCGCTCCACGCGCCATCGGGCCGGTGTCGCCATGCGTTTCCCCCGGATCAACCGCATCCGCTGGGACAAACCCTCCCGCGAAGCCGACGATCTCGCCAGCCTCGAACGCATTCTCGAGGCTGATAAAGGCGGGGAACGGGGCTCTACAGCCAGGGTAGCCGTTGCGAGGCGATGAAATCGCCCAGGTCGCCGCCAGTGAAGAGGGCCGAGGCGACGCCGGCCGCCCGCGCCGCCGCGATGTCCGAAGGTTTGTCGCCGATGACGATCGCCCGACCCGGCGCGACCTGGAAGTCGGCGAGGGCCGCATTGATCATGCCTGGATTGGGTTTCCGGTCGGGGTGGTCCGCGCATCGGTAGGCCTCCACGACCGCGTCCGGATGGAACGGGCAGACGTAGAAGGCGTCGATGCGCCCGTGCTCGAGAGCCAGATCGGCCTGCATCGCCTCATGGAACCGGGCCACCGCCTCCATGTCGAACAGGCCTCGGGCGACACCGGATTGATTGGTGGCGACGATCACGGCGACCCCGGCCGCGTTCAACTCCGCCACCGCCTTCTTCGCCCCGCTCACCCATTCCAGGCGCTCGATCTGGGCGACATAGCCGTGATCGACGATGAGCACGCCGTCGCGATCGAAGATCACCACTCCGCTGGCGGGCGTTATCGGCTTCCTGTGGGGCGGTGGGCGCAATAGGTTGAGACTCTTGGGTTTCGCCTTTCTTCGAAGGTAACGCGCCTTGCAGTCGTCGCCAAAAGCGTCCGCCAACCGCGACCACACGGCCGCCGCCGTCCGCACCGTCGCCGCGGAGATCGAGGGACTGACGGCCCTGGCGGCGCATCTGGAAAATGGACTGCGCGCCCCCTTCGCCGCCGCCGTCGAGGCGATCGCCGCCGCATCTGGCCGAGTCGTTGTCACCGGCATGGGCAAGAGCGGCCACGTGGCCCGCAAGATCGCCGCCACCCTGGCCTCGACCGGCGCCCCGGCCTTTTTTCTCCACCCAGGCGAGGCGAGCCACGGGGATCTGGGCATGATCGCCAGCGGCGATATCGCCCTGGCCCTCTCGTGGTCGGGCGAGACGCCGGAGCTGCGCGACGTCATCCAGTATTGCAGGCGCTTCGGGGTCACCTTGCTGGCGGTTACCTCGGAGGCCTCGAGCGCGCTTGCCGGGGCCGCCGACATTGCCCTTGTGCTCCCCCAGGCGCGCGAGGCCTGCCCCAATACCCACGCCCCGACCACTTCGACGACGATGCAGCTGGCCTTCGGCGATGCCCTAGCCATGGCGCTTTTGGAGGCCAAGGGCTTCTCGGCCGCCGATTTCCGCAACTTTCATCCAGGCGGCAGGCTCGCCGCCAAGCTGGTCACCGTCGGCGATCTGATGGCGCGGGGGGACGACGTCCCGGCGATCCTCGATTCGGCTACCCTCTCCGAAGCCATCGTCGAGATGACGGGCAAGCGCTACGGGGCGGCGGCGGTCGTCGACCCCGCCGGGACGCTTGTCGGCGCCTTCACCGACGGCGATCTGCGCCGGGCGCTTCCCAACGCCGACCTCACGGCCGCCGTGGCCGATCACATGAACCGCGCGCCTGTATTCGTGGCCCCCCAGCTGTTGGCCATCGAGGCCCTGCGGGTAATGAACGAGCGGCCCCGTCCCATTCAGCTGGTGTTCGTCTGCGATGACGCTCGGCTCGTGGGTGTGGTCGGCATGCACGATCTGTTGCGCGCCGGCGTGGCTTGAACCGCAACTACGCTGCTCGGCCGACGATGCGCGTCAGCTCCAGGATCGCCCCGACGATGTGGTAGAACGAGCTTGCTGGCGCGGCCTCCTCGACGAAATCGCCGGCGGCGTTCATCTGGTCGCGCCACAGGCCAGAGTCCTCGAGGTAGGGACGCAGACCCTCGACGGCCCGTTCGGCGGCCGACCACCGGGATTGATCAGTGGTCGCCTCGGCGGCGAGGAGGTGGGCCTTGAGCCTCTCGGTCTGAGGCCACAGGCGCGCCATGGCGTCACGCCGCTCCAGGCGGCCGTCCAGAGCATTGATGGCGACGTTGCGGCGCGGATCGACCCCCGAGGCCTCGGCCAGACCGATGAGTCGCAACGCCGCCGGCGAGACTGCACGGGCGCCGCTCAAGGCGTCGTGGCGCATCAGGAGCCAGGCCCATTCGAACTGATGTCCCGGCCAGATCTCCTGGTCGGCGGGATCGGCCGCTGGCCGCCAGGCTTCATCATAGTCCTCGGCGATCGCCCCCTTCCGCTCATCGATGAGCCGCGCTGTCGCCAGCTGGGCCTGTTCGCGCGCGAGGTCGCGCCAGATCCTCGCGCCTCCCAATTCCGCCCAGGCGATGAAAACCTCGAAGAGATGCATGTTGGGATTTGAGTGGAGGCCGCCGCCCCCATCCAGCTCGCCAAAGCCGCCCAGGGAAGCGCGCGGAAGACGGGCCAGCAGCTCCAGCGCGCGGTCCTCCGTCGGCTCGCCGAGACGCGCGGCGCTGGCCAGGGCCAGGAGTACGAAAGCCTGGTCGTAGAGTTCGCCCCGGTCGTCGGGGAGCGCGAGACCCGAGTCTGCTCGAGCGCGGTAAAGACCGTCGGGGCGGCGGTGGCCGCTCTCCAGGAAATCGAGGCCCTGGCGCATGGCCTCGCGCCAGGGCCCGTCCCAGCCAAACCGCGGCGCCAGCGAGAAGCAGAAGACCTGGCGGGCGGCGACCCGGGCGCGCTTGGGCGCATCGGTGGGCCGCCCGTAGTGATCCAGCCGGTCATGGAAGCCGCCAATCGCCAGATCGGCGCCGGCGTGCCACCAAAGCGGATAGGCCTTGTCGACCAGCCACGCCTGGAGCTCGTGGGCCGCCTCTCGCAGAGCCGGTGACGGCGGGTTCACGACGCGCCCTCGACCGTCGGCTCCAACGCCATGGCGCGAAGGTGGCTTAGGGGCGCTATTGGGTCTAGTGGAACGCGCCGCGGCCCACTGCGACATCCCAAGGCGGAAATTCTAGAAACGCCCATGAGCCTTACTTACGAGACCATCCTGTCGGCGGCCGATCGCATCGCCGGCGAGGTGGAACGCACGCCGTGCCGATATTCCAAGACCCTTTCCCAGATCACCGGGGCCGAGGTGTGGGTGAAGTTCGAGAATCTGCAGTTCACGGCCTCCTACAAGGAGCGCGGGGCTTTCAACCGGCTCTCCCGGCTGACCACCGACGAGCGCGCCAGGGGCGTGATCGCGGCGTCCGCAGGCAATCATGCCCAGGGTCTGGCGTATCATGGCGAGCGGCTCGGGATTCCGGTCACCATCGTCATGCCCAGGGGCACCCCGCACGTAAAGGTCCAGCAGACCCGGGATTTCGGAGCGACGGTGCTCATCGACGGCGAGGGCTTCGACGCCGCCCACCAATGCGCCATCGCCCTGGCCGCTGAACGCGGGTTGGTTTTCGTCCACCCTTTCGACGACTACGACGTCATGGCCGGTCAGGGCACCATCGCCCTGGAGATGCTCGAGGACGCTCCCGACCTGGAGATCCTGCCCATTCCGATCGGCGGCGGCGGTCTCATCTCGGGCGTCGCGACCGCGGCTAAGGCCATCAAGCCGGACATCCGCGTGATCGGAGTCGAGCCGGCCATGTACCCCTCCTTCACCGGCCGGATGCGTGGCCTCAACGCCCCCGCCGGTGGCCAGACGATCGCCGAAGGCATCGCCGTCAAGGAGGTAGGCAAGCTCACCTACGGCGTCGCCCGGCCGCTCCTGGACGATGTCCTGCTCATCGAGGAACCGTTCTTCGAGCGGGCCGTGGCGCTCTACTGCAATGTCGAGAAGACCGTCACCGAAGGCGCCGGGGCTGCTTCCCTGGCCGCCCTGCTCGCCTATCCCGAGCGGTTCCGGGGCAAGAAATGCGGGCTGATCATCACCGGCGGCAACATCGATCCTCGCCTGCTGGCCTCGGTCCTGACCCGCGAGCTGGTGCGGGCCCAGCGCCTGGTCTCCCTGCGGATTGTCGGCGACGATCGGCCCGGATTGCTGGCCACGGTCTCCTCGATCGTCGGCGGCCTTGGCGGCAACATCATCGAGGTGGCCCATAATCGCCTCGCCCTCGACGTTCCGGCCAAGGGGGCGGAGTTCGACATCATGATCGAGACCCGCGACGCCCAGCACACCCAGGAGATCATGGATGCCCTGCGGGACAAGGGCTATCCGCCAAGGACCGTGTAGGCAGCCGGTCGATGGCGCGCGCTGACGTTCTCGTCGTGGGGGCGGGCCCAACCGGACTGGTCCTCGCTCTCTGGCTGATCAAGCTGGGACTGCGCGTGCGACTTATCGATAGGGCGTCCCAAGCGGGCGCCACGTCGCGGGCCCTGGCGGTCCAGGCCCGGACCCTGGAACTCTACAGCCAACTCGATCTCACGCAGCCGGTCCTCGCCCAAGGCCATCGGACCCCGGCAGTCAACCTTTGGGTCAGGGGCGCCCGGGCCGCCCGCGTGCCGTTCGAGAACGTGGGAGAGGGACTGACGCCCTATCCGTTCCTGCACATCTTTCCCCAGGACGAGCACGAGCGCCTGCTCATCGAGCGCCTGCGGACGCTAGGCGGCGAGGTCGAACGGGCGAGCGAACTCTTGAGCTTCGATGATCGGGGTGACTTCGTCCTGGCTCGAGTTCGCGACTACGATGGCGTCGAGGAACTGTGTGAGGTCTCCTGGATCGCCGGCTGCGAGGGCGCCCGCTCGGTCGTCAGAGAACAGCTTGGGACGGGTTTCCCCGGGGGGACCTATCGGCAGCTGTTCTACGTCGCCGATATCGAGGGCGAGGGCCCCTCGATCGACGGCGAGTTGCATGTCGATCTGGACGAGGCCGATTTCCTCGCCGTCTTTCCGCTCGAAGGCAAGGGGAGGGGGAGGCTTATCGGGACGGTGCGGGATGAGCGGGTCGACCACGCCGACACCTTGAGATTCGAAGATGTCAGCGGGCGAGCGATCGAGAACCTCAACGTTCGGGTCCTCAAGGTCAACTGGTTCTCGACCTATCGCGTCCACCATCGGGTCGCCGACCACTTCCGCTCCGGACGGGCGTTCCTGCTCGGCGACGCCGCCCACATTCATAGCCCCGCCGGCGGTCAGGGCATGAACACCGGCATCGGCGATGCCATAAATCTGGCCTGGAAGCTGGCTGCGGTCGTCCACGGCGAGGCGTCCGACAGCCTGCTCGACAGCTATGAGGCCGAACGGATCGGTTTTGCCCGCCGCCTGGTGGCGACCACCGACCGAGGGTTCAGCTTCGCCACCGCCCAAGGCGCCTTGGCCGACTTCGTGCGCGCCAGGCTCGCGCCGCTGGCGATTCCCAGCATCTTCAACGTCCCAGGCGTGCGCGAATTTTTGTTCCGCACAGTCAGCCAGATCAGCCTGAATTACCACGACGGCCCTTTGAGCACGGGTGTGGCGGGCCGCGTGCGTGGCGGCGATCGCTTGCCGTGGATCGGGCCTCTGGACAACTTCGCGCCGTTGGCCGCCATGACCTGGCAGGCGCATATCTACGGCGCCGACCTCGCCGGGGCCGGCGACTGGTGCGGGCGCCATGGCGTGTCGCTGCACCTCTTCGGCTGGCGATCCGAATGCCAGTCGGCGGGCCTGATGAGGAACGCCCTCTATCTCCTGCGACCCGACACCTACGTCGCCCTCGCCGATCCGAGCGGCTCGACCTCCGCTCTCGAGAGCTATTTCAGGGATCGGGGGCTCAAGTTGGGGCCGGCCTCGGCCTAGGCCACGGTCTCGATCGCCTCGGCGACTTCGTCCGGCTTTTCGAGGATGACCATGTGGCCGGCCTCGGGGATGGTCACGAGCCTCGCTTCGGGGAGGGCCGCCTGCCAGGCAGGGCCGTAGATCGGCGGGACTAGCCTGTCGCTCGCCCCCCAGATGAGCACCGTCTTGGCCTTGAGCCGGTAGAGGCGCCCCGCCAGGCCGCGCTCGGGGATGGGGAAGAGAATCTTGCCGGCCATCCCCAGTTGGCGGGCGTTGCGGACCAGATAGTCCTGGAGGAATTTGGGGTCGTCCATCTTCAGGCCGGCGGTCATCACCTTGGCCCCGGCCTCGGGGTCATGAAACAGGTACTTGGGCATTTCGAACGGCAACAGAGTAAAAACATCTGGGATCGGATGATCGGTGAGCCACAGTCCGGCGGGAGCAATGAGCGCCAGGCGCGAGACATCGTGGGGCGCGATGGCCGCCATCTCAGCGGCGATCATACCGCCCATGGCATGGCCGACGAGGAGTGGGTCCTTCAGTCCTAGCGCGTCGACGACGTCCTGGGTGTGGAGAGTGAAATCGAGCATGTCGCGCAGCTCGGCGCACTCGGTTGTCTCGCCATAGCCGGGAAGGAAGGGTGCGAACACTTGGTGGCGACGCGCCAGGGCGGCGAGAATGGGATCCTCCGGCGTCATGCCGCCGGCGCCGTGGAGGTAAACCAGCGGCTTTCCGGCTCCGCCTTCGAGGTAACGCACGTTCGCGTGCCGTGTTTCGACGGTCTTCGACTCCATCGCCGGAGCTTCCTTTTTCTTCAGGCCGGTTCGCGGACGCGCGGGGCTTCGGCGGCCTTCGGCAGGCTGCCGGCGGTGACCCGTTTAGCCAGGGGATGGCACCAGAACCGCTCATCACCCTCGCACTCTGGCAAGACATTGCGAAGCTTGGGCATTACCTTCTCGGCGAACAGCTTGGTCGAGTGCATGCACTTGTCGGCGGGCATGTTGCCGACGTGCATCAGGCAGAAGATGTTGCCGACGTTGAGGCCCTTGATCATCTCCTCCATCCGTTGGCGGACGGTATCGGGGGAGCCGGCGATCACGTGGCCGCCTTCGGTCAGGTCCTTCCATGTCAGCTCGCCGAAGCCTTTAGGCGGGGCGTACTGCGACAGGGCCCCGGCCTGGATGGTCTTGATGGTCCGATAGCCTGGCGCGTCGGCGAAACCCGGATAGACGTGCAGGCAGCGGTTGTAGAAGTAATGGACGTGCTCGGAATAGAGGCGCTCGGCATCGGCGTCGGTGTCGGCGACGCAAATCGTCTGGGCGAAGCCGGCGCGGTAGGGCGAGGCATCGGGCGCATTGCGCTCCGCCACGCGGTCCCAGTAGCCCTGCAGCAGCGCCTTGGCGCGGATGTAGCCGGTGAACGAGAGGTACGAATAGGAATAGGTGTTATCGATGCAGAAGTCGTAGGTCTCGACAGAGCCGCCGCCGGGAATGTGAACCGGCGGATGCGGCTGCTGGATCGGCCGCGGCCAGATATTGACGTGCCGCAGCTTGTTGTAGCGGCCGTTGAAGGCGAACGGCTCGCGCCTGGTCCATGCCTGGATGATCAGATCGTGCGCCTCGGCGTATTTCTCGCGCGTCAGCCCGGGAATCTGGCCGTAGCAGTAGTTGGTGTCCATCGACGTCCCAACCGGGAACCCGGCCACCAGCCGTCCGCCGCTGATGCAGTCGATCATGGCAAACTCCTCGGCCACGCGCACCGGGGGATTGTAGAGGGCGATCGAGTTGCCCAGCACGACGATGGCGGGATCCTTGGTCCGCCTCGCCAGGGCCGAGGCGATGAGGTTGGGCGACGGCATGATGCCGTAGCCGTTCTGGTGATGCTCGTTGACCCCGATGCCGTCGAACCCGAGCGTGCCGGCGTATTCCAGCAGGTCCATGTAGGTGTTGTAGACCTCGTGGCTCTTGGCCGGGTCGAACAGGCGCTGGTCGATATCGACCCACACCGAGCGGTTCTTCTCGCGAAAATCGTCCGGCAG
>Ga0182024_10010375_pt1 | contig 18979 bp, 12 predicted proteins | sample P32metaG_FD_120480 | JGI IMG/M metagenome (GOLD analysis project Ga0182024, IMG submission 120480) | Permafrost microbial communities from Stordalen Mire, Sweden - P3-2 metaG (Illumina Assembly) | ecosystem: Environmental > Terrestrial > Soil > Wetlands > Permafrost | place: Sweden: Stordalen... | reverse complement strand
CCTTCGCCTGGAGCCGCTGGGCATGGAGTGCGTCGCCTCCGCCGTCGAACGGGCCGGCCATGAAGTGCGGCTCGTGGACCTTCAGGTATTCAAGCAGCGCGAGTTGCGGGCCGAGCTGGAGACCTTCCGCCCCGACGCCGTCGGATTCAGCGTCAATTACCTGGCCAACGTCCCCGAAGTGATCGATCTGGCCAAACACATCCGCAAGGTGCTCCCCAAAACATTTGTCTTCTGCGGCGGACACAGCATCAGCTTCATCGCCGACGAGGTTCTCGCGCACGGCGACGGGGCGATCGACGCGATCGTGCAGGGGGAAGGGGAATCGACTGTTCCGCTCTTGCTCGCCCGCGTTCCGAACGTGGACGGCATGGCCGGCGTCGCCACCCAGCGCGGCAGCGGGCCGCGCGCCGACATGACCACCGACATCAACTCCATCCGCCCCGCCCGGCATCTCACGCGCCGGCGGCGAAAATATTTCATCGGCGAACTCGACCCCTGCGCCTCCATTGAGTTTTCACGCGGCTGCCCGTGGGATTGCTCCTTCTGCAGCGCCTGGACCTTTTACGGCCGCAGCTACCGCCAGGCCGATCCGGCCCTCTGCGCCGAGGAAATGGCCTCCATCCGCGAACCCAACGTCTTCATTGTCGATGACGTCGCCTTCATTCACCCCGATCACGGCATGGCCATCGCCGACGAAATCGACCGCCGAAAAATCAAAAAACGCTACTATCTCGAAACCCGCTGCGACGTGCTGATCCGCAACGAGGCGGTCTTCGCCCGCTGGGCCAAACTGGGCCTCACATACATGTTCCTCGGCTTGGAATCCCTCGACGCCGAGCAACTGAAAATCTTCCGCAAGCGCGTGACGCCGAATCAGAATTTTCAGGCGTTGGAAGTCGCGCGGCGATTGAAGATCAATGTGGCCATCAACCTGATCACCGATCCGTCGTGGTCGCGCGAGCAGTTTCGCCAGGCTCAGGAATGGGCGACCGCCGTGCCGGAGGTCGTGCATCTCACCGTGGCCACGCCCTATCCCGGAACGGAACTGTTCCACACCGAATCGCGCCCTCTGTCCAGCGTCGATTACCGTCTGTTCGACATTCAGCACGCCGTCAATGAAACCAAATTGCCGCTGCGCGAATTTTACGCCGAGCTCGTCAAAACGCAGGAGATCATCAACCGCAAGTTCATGGGCTGGCGCACCGCCGTCGCGCTCTCCCGAATCCTCGCCGGGCAACTCGCCCGCGGGCAGACGAATTTTCTCAAAATGCTCTTCAAATTCTCCAAGGCGTACAACGTGGACAAGTTTTACGCCGATCACTTCAAGGAAGTGACCTATTCGATGCGCCGCCCGACGGAGTACAAGAAAAAAATGAAGCCGCACGATCTGCTGGTGCACGTGGGGGCAATGGCGGGGGCGAAGAAGTAGCGGCGCCGCAAGCCCAGCGGTAACTGCCCAAATCTACACAAGTCCCGCGGCAAAGCGGAAAATTCGGTCTAACCACAGAGGACACAGAGGACACAGAGAGATCAATGAGAATTCCGCTTTAGTCCTCTCTTTCTTGCTCTGTGTTCTCTGTGTCCTCTGTGGTTAAGTATTTGTCTTCACGATTGGTTCGGTCTGTGTTGCCGAGTTGTGTAGATACGTTTGGGTGGCTGCCCGCGGGCTTTAGTTGCGACTGGCACAACAGTATTATGCGCCGGTGCTGAAGCAACTCCTTTTCAGTCTGCTGCTGCTCTGCGCCCTGGCATCCTGCGGTCCCGCCGCCTCGCCGCCGGCCGCGCACATCGTTCCTGTCACCGACGAATATTTCGGCACGCGCGTTGTCGATCCGTATCGCTGGCTGGAAAACCTGGACGATCCCAAAACGCAGGCGTGGATGAAATCGCAGAACGTCTATGCCCGCTCTATTCTCGACAATCTGAACGGCAGGGCGGGGCTGCTTGCGATGATCGAGAAATACTACAACGGGCCGCCCGCCGTCGTTTCCGATGTCACGCGCCTGCCGGGCGACCGGTATCTCCTTCTGAAAACGCCGGCCGACGGCGATGTGCCGCTGCTTTTCATTCGGCAGGGGTTGTCAGGCACCGACAAATTGCTGGTGGACACGCGCCGCTTCGCCGGCCCGCACGGTGAGCCGCCGCAGATGAATTACTACGAGCCGAGTTTCGACGGCCGTTACGTCGCATACGGCGTCTCGGCGGGCGGCAGTGAGAACGCCACGCTGCACATCGTCGATGTCCAAACCGGCCGCGATCTGCCGGAGACCATCGACCGCGAGCGATTCGACGGCATCTCATGGCGGCACGACAATCAGTCCTTCTTCTACAATCGCCTTCAAAAACTCGCCCCCGGCCAGTCGCCGCTGGAGACCTACGACAAAAGCACCGCCTGGCTGCACATCCTGAACACCTCGCCCGATACGGACATCGCCGTCCTCGGCTTCGGCCTCTCGCCGCGCGTGCCGATGACCCCCATGGACGACGCGTCCGTCGACGTTGAGGCGGATTCAGATTACGTCGTCGGTCAGGTTGGCCACGGCGTCAAGAATGAACAGACGCTCTACTCCGCTCCACTCTCCGCCTTCACCGGACCCAGCGTGACCGCCGCCGCCGTACCCTGGGTGAAGATCTGCGACGTGGACGCCGATGTGACGGATTACACCTTCCGCGGCGACGATCTCTATCTCCTCACCCACGACGACGCGCCGCGCTACAAGATCATCCGCACCAGCGTCAGCCACCCCGACGTCGCGCACGCGGACACCGTCGTTCCTCAGCAGCACGACGTCCTGCGATACATCACCTGCTCCGCCGACGCCCTCTACGCTCAGGAACTCGACGGGGCGATCAATCACATTCTGCGCGTCCCCTGGGGTGGAGCGCCGCAGCGCCTCGCGCTTCCGTTCGAAGGCGGCGCCGACATCGCATCGCACAGTCACAAACTCCCCGGCGTCGTCCTCGGCCTCACCTCCTGGACCAAAGGCTCCCGCTACGCCATCTACGATCCGGCAACCAATCAGGTGTCCCCCACCGATCTCCAGCCCCCCGGCCCCTACGACAATCTCGACGACATCGCCAGCCAGGAAGTCCTCGCCCCCAGCTACGACGGCACGCTCGTACCCCTCTCGATCATCTACAAAAAGGGAATCATCTTCGATACCAGTAACCCCACCATCGTCTGGGCGTACGGCGGCTACGGCATCACGCGCGATTCCAGCTTCGATCCCTCCGTGATCGCCTGGGTCGAGCGCGGCGGCGTCTATGCCGTCGCTCACGTCCGCGGCGGCGGCGAAGAAGGCGAACCCTGGCACCTGGGCGCTCAAAAGCTCACCAAGCCCAACGTCTGGCGCGATCTCATCGCCTGCTGCCAATATCTGATCCGCAAGCGCTACACCTCCTCGCCGCGCCTCGCCATCACCGGCGGCTCCAACGGCGGCATCACCGTCGGCCGGGCCATCACCGAACACCCCGAACTCTTCGCCGCCGCACAGGTCCGCGCCGGCGTGCTCAATAGTCTGCGCATGGAATTCGAGCCGAACGGCCCACCCAATGTTCCCGAATACGGCGACGTGAAAACGCTGGAAGGATTTGAAGACCTCTACGCCATGGACGCCTACCAGCACGTCAAGGACGGCGTCCAATATCCCGCCGTGCTCCTGACCACCGGCATCAACGACCCGCGCGTCTCACCCGCTGAACCGGCCAAAATGGCCGCGCGATTGCAAGCCGCCACCGGCAGCGGCAAACCCGTCCTGCTCACCGTCGATTTCAAAGGCGGCCACACCATGGCCGTCATGTCCAAGAGCCAGCGCGACAATTTCTTCGCCGACGAATACTCCTTCTTCCTCTGGCAGTTCGGCGACCCCGCCTTCCTCCCCAAATCCGTCGCCACATTTTATCCTGATGTTGTCTACACCACCGCCGGCGGCGAAAACACCAAACTCGACGCCTGCATCCCCACGGGCAGCGGCCCATTTCCCGCCGCCATCCTCGTCCACGGCGGCGGCTGGCACGCTGGCGACAAGCACACTGAATTCACCGAGATGTTTCAGCCCCTGACCGCCGCGCACTACGCCTGGTTCTCCATCGACTACCGCCTCACCCCCAAAAACCTCTGGCCCGCCTGCTTTGAAGACACGCAGTCCGCCATCCGCTGGGTGAAGGCCCACGCCACGCAGTTCAATGTCGATCCCCATCGCATCGTCCTGATCGGCTACTCTGCCGGCGGCGAACTGGCGACCCTCGCCGCCGCCAAAGCCGGCGACGACACGCGCGTCGCCGCCGTTGTCGCCTTCGCTCCACCGACCGACCTGGAAGCCGACACTGCCCGCCGCAACGGACTGAACCCCAACGTCGCACGGCTCTTCGGCACATCGGTGGTGGACGATCACGTCCATGCGCTCCTGCGCCAGATGTCCGCCATCGACTTCCTGCACCCCGGCCTGCCGCCATTTCTGCTCATCCAGGGCAACGCCGACAAGAGCGTGATCTACTCCCAAACCCAGGCCTTCGCCGCCAAGCTGCGGCAACTGGGAGTCCCCTGCGATTTTCTAACCATCGACAAAGCCCCTCACGACGTGCTGCAATGGGAGGCGCTGGAGCCGGATTACAAGGCGAAGGTGATCGAGTGGCTGCGAAAGATGGTGGGGGATTGATTTGAACCCCGAATGGCCATTGCATTTTTTCGTGTAGGATTGCCAGCCGCCGAATTTGGTGGTAAGATAATCAGCGTAATGGAGTTTGTATGGAATTCCAACAACACTGAGCACATTGCCTTGCATGGACTTTCGCAGATGGAGGCGGAGTACATCGTCACGAATGCCAGATCGCCGTATCCGCAGATGATCGGCGATTCGAAACGACTGGTTGTTGGAAGGCTTGAGAATGGCCGATACGTTCAGGTCATTTACGTTCCGTCACGATCGGTGCCCGGCGCGGTGTACGTGATGCACGGCCGGCCGTTGACCGATACGGAAAAGCGGCGATTTCGCAGGAGAAAGCGATGAAAAAAACCGCAAAGCATCCCGAAGACATGAGCGCGGCTGAGTTGGCCGAAGCTACCAGGAAATTTAATGAGCCGTTCATGTATGAACGCGCGCGGCCGATGACGGCCGCCGAACGCGCCGAGGAAAAGACGCTTCGCCGCGGCCGGCCGAAAATCGGCAAGGGAGCCAGGAAAATCAGCATCTCTCTGGAGTGGGATTTATTGAAAAAGGCCGATGCGTTCGCCAAAAAGCGAGGCGTCAATCGCTCGCAATTGATTACGCGCTTTGTCGTGGACGGCCTGCAGCGCCGCGCGAGCTGATCCTCGTCGGCTGCTTGTTGCTCAATTCATTCACCGAATCGCACGGGGTTACGGTGTCATCGCCCCCGCAACCGGCTGCGTCCAGAATGGCTTGAACGCCGTCGCCTTCGGACGCACCATGTTCGTCACGCCCTTGATTGTCGCGTCGCTCGGCGGCGTGCCCAGTTCCAGTACCGTGATCTGATTCTCTCCCTGCTTCTGCCAGACGCTCGGCAGATACAGCGACCGGCAATCGCCCACGTTCCAGTAACGGCCCAGATTGTGCCCGTTGACCCACACCACGCCGAAGTGCCAGTTGCTCATGTCCAGAAAAGTCTCGCCCGTGTCGCTGACCGTGAACGTGCCCTTGTAAAACGCCGGCCCATCCGTCAGCGAGCCCGGCGGACGCAATCCGTACGGCGGATTCGGCAGATCGTCGGGATTGTCGAGCGGCATCGAATACATCCGCCAATCCGTCAGCGCTTTGCCGTCCAGCGTCGGGTCGGCGGTCACTCCCTTGCTCTGCGTCGAACCCCGCGTCGGCACGTTCAGCAGACTGTCGCGCCCGAGGTTGTGGACGAGAATGTCCAGCGTGCACGGGCCGTCGTGATCGACCTTCACGCTGAAACTCTGGCGCCCGTATCCCCGGAACGCCTCGCCGACGACTTTGCGGTCGATCATCACGATCGCGTAATCCTTCGCAGCGGAAAGATCGAGCGTGCCCTTGAGTCCGTCGCTGAACGTCTTCTGATAATCCACGAATCCGAAATCCTGGCCCAAATCTTCCATCGACAGCGCGTGCTCACCGCTGACGGGATTCGGAAGATGCTCCAGCAGCGCCGAATCAGCCTGCATGGTGAACGCCGGAATCTCAATCACCTTCGGGTCCGGCGGAATCGGCGGGAGATCCAGATTCAAACTCTTGGCGAACAAATCGCGCAGCGCCCGATACTTGGGCGTCACGCGCCCGATCTCATCGACCGGCGCGTCGTAGTCGTAGCTCGTCTGCATCGGCACGCCGTTGTTCGCCCCGCCCCAGTAGCCGAAGTTGGTGCCGCCGTCGAAAACGTAATAGCTCCACGACAAATTCTTGTGGGCCAGCAGCCACTGCGCATCGGAGACCTGCCGGGCCACGCTCACAAACGGCGGCCTTCGCACCGGTCCGAACGTGTTGAACCATCCCGTGTAAACCTCCGGCGAAAGCGGCGGATATCCCGTGGCCTTGTTGATGACCTCCAGCCGCTGATAGCGCGCCTCCTGGCCGTTGTTGAAACCGTTGTACCCGCGCAGCACGCCGGGGATGCCGTCCAGCACGCTCCACGGCGGCATGGTCGGAGCGCCCGGATCGCAAGTCATCAGTTGCCCGTCGAATCCCGCGTTCACGAATATGTCATGCACTGCCCGCATGTACGGGCTGTCGGCGTGATGATTCTCATTCTCAAACTGCGTCAGCAGAATCGGGCCGCCGTGCGTCACCAGAAGATCGCCGATCTGCCCGTGCAGCGCCTCGACGTAGCTTTTCGAGGCGGCAAGAAAATCCGGATCGGTCGTCCGCAGCATGATTCCCTTGTGCTTCAGCAGCCACGCGGGAAACCCGCCGAATTCCCACTCCGCGCACACATACGGCCCCGTGCGCGCGATTACCCACATGCCGTTGGCCTGACAAAGCTGCACGAAGCGCCGCACATCCGTCTGTCCCTCAAAAACAAATTTGCCTTCCTGCGGTTCGATCTGGTTCCAGAAGAGATAGACACTGATGGTGTTGAGTCCCATCGCCTTGGCCTTCTTGATGCGATCATCCCAAAACTCCGGCGGAATCCGCCCGGGGTGCATCTCACCGGAGATCAGGCGGATGGGCTTGTCGTCAAGATAAAAACTGTCATCGTGCAGCGTGAACGTGTGCTGCGTGGCGCAGCCGGCGCACATCGTCAGAAAAAGAAGGGATAACCGCCAAGACGCCAAGACGCCAAGAAAACCACGGAGAAAGGCCTTTTTCTTTGGCATTTCCTTGGCGTCTTGGCGTCTTGGCGTTCCATTTGTCTTCGAATCTCGCATGAATCATTTCCTCGTTGAATACTGGTAATGAAAGTAATCAAAATCCGCCGCCCCGTCCGGGCCATAGCTGAACATTCCGACGCGCGCGCCCTTCCACTTCAAGAACTTGAGCGTTGCCTTCACTCCCGTGTCGGCATAAGTCATGCCTTCCGCGCTGTACCACAGAGTCGCATTCGCGCCGTCGTAGGTTCCGCGCAAATAGACCACCGCCGGCGCCGCCGGCCCGTCGCCACCCTCCCACGTGAATCGCAGTGCTCCGTTCTCTCGCGTCACTCCCACCCAGTCGAACGTGCTGCCGCTGACAAACGTGAACCCCGCCCGGCCGCCCTCGCCGACAGCGCTCGCGTCCATCTTCACATCCACCACGCCGCTGTCGTCCCAAATCTTCTGCGTCAGCGTGTTGCGGGCCAATGCCAATGAATCCGCCGGCGACGCCGCCAATCGCAGCCAACCCGGCCGCGCCGTCAATGACCATTTATCCGGCAGCGGATTGTGATTCCACTGCCATTGAAGGCCCAACTGCTCCGCATCAAACTCATCGCTCACCTGCGGCCGCTGGATTGGATAGACCGCTCCCACGTCCGGTTTTTTCCATTGCGTGACGGATTTGCCATTGTCGCCGAACACCGGCCAATCATCCGCTCCCCACGTCACCGGATTCAGATAATCCACGCGGCCCAGAAACCCAGTGCTCTTGAACGAAATGAACCATCCCTGCCCATTATCCAGCTCGACCATCCCCCCCTGATGCGGGCTTCCATCCGGCAACACCTGCCGCCGCTCGTACGGGCCGTAGATGTTGCGCGATCGCAGCACCACCTGCCCGCCCGTCGCCACGCCCCCTTCCGGCAGCGAGATGTAGTAGTACCCATGCCGCTTGTACATCTTCGGCCCCTCGGAGTTTTTGCCCTGATAGATCAGCTTGCCGTCGTCAAGAAGGGTGGTTCCATCGGCGCTCATCCTATGTAGATACAACGGACCGGCCCCTTTGTGAGAATGCACCAGATACGCCTGCCCATCGTCATCCCAAAACGGGCACGGATCCTCCCACATCGGAACCTTCCGAACCGTCACCGTCGCCGACCACGGCCCAGCGGGATTGGTTGCGTGCCACATGAACAGCCCGTCGTACGGCGTGCAGACGAAAATATAAAACTGCCCATCGTGATACCGGATCGACGGCGCCCATGTTCCCTCGCCGTATCCTCTCATCTGATCGTACTTCGGATCCATCGTCAGCTTGTCGAACACCTGTGCGATGATCTGCCAGTTGACCAGGTCCCTGGAGTGCAGCACCTGCATGCCGACATAATGAAAATCCGACGCGATCAGATAAAAATCGCTCCCGACGCGGATCAGATCGGGATCGGAAAAATCGCTTTTCAACACCGGATTTTTATAAGTCCCATCCCCCTGATCCCCCCATGAAAGCGGCCCATCCCCCGCATACGCCGCCGACGCCAGCAGCAAGCCCAGCATGATCGTGATCCAATGCATCTATTTTCCTTCGCTCCGCAAAATAACACCCGGCTGATCCTTGGCGACGACAATTTTCCCGTCTGCCGCGAAGTCGATTTTCACGATCCCCGGCTTTTCGCGCCAATAGGATTCGGCATCGTTGCCGAAGAGGGTGCAATACCAGTTGCCCTGCTTATCCTGGAAGTAGTCGCCCCCGCCGCCGCAGGGCACCGCCTCATACCACCCGTGATACGGACCGTAAATATTGTCCGACACTTCCACGACGCTGCTGTAGCGGTAGCGCGTGCCGTCGATAACGTGTGCGGCCCCGCCGAGGTAATATTTGCCGTTGCGTTTGAACAGCGAGGCGCCTTCCTCAGCGATGCTGTCACCCTTGCGCGTCAGCCCCGGCGTCGGCGGGTCGATGGCGACGTGATGCGGCGGCCCGTCGAAACCGCTCATGTCATCCTTCATCAGATGAATGTCCTGGGCGCCGCGATTGGTGAAATAAACCTTCCCGTCATCGTCCTGAAACAGCGTGGCATCAATGCCCGACGCAAGCGGCTCATCGGGAACCAGCGGGCTGCGATACGGCCCTTCGGGTTTGCCGGTGACGCTGCGCAAAATCCCGCTTCCGCCGCCGCCCGCCATGCACATCGCCAGATAATAATTCCCCTTGATGTAATGAATCTCCGGCGCCCACACGTCGCGCGCGACATGCTGATGCACCATGCGCCACTGCTTCTGCCACGTCCCGTCGCGCTCGACGCTCCAGACCAGCCCCAGGTAATCCCATTTTTGCAGATCAGCCGAGCGCCACAATTCAATCCCGTCATTGCGATCCCAGATGTTGTCGCCCGACGAGCCGGTCATGTAATAATTGCCGTCGCCGCCCAGACAGATGATCGTGTCGCGCAGATGCAGTTCCCAGATCGGTTTGACGGGCGGCAGCAGACCGTGGAGCGTGGCCCAGCCGGTTGAGATATTCTGGTTGATCTTCCATCCCGCCTTGGGGTTTGGCCCCCAGTAGCTGTCTCCGTTCTGACCGCTGGTCCAGCCACCGTCGCCGTTCCCGACAACCGGCGACCCTGGTCCGCTGATCCCCGAATAAAGTGCCGCCGGCGAAGTAAACGGCGGCGGCACAACCAGCGGCTGCGTTGATGCCGGCTGCGTCGTCTGCGCGGCGCACACCGATGCAATGACCGTCACAACGCCGATGAAGCTCGAAACACGCCGAGGATTTTTTTCAAAATTGAGCATTCAGAATTCAATATTGAGTTGAAAGAAGTTTCCCCACCACATCCGCATTCACCTCAATCACCGTCCCATGCCTGCTCCCGCGCGGAAAGCTGATTCTGTCCGTGATGTCCTCCCAATGCACAAGGTCTTTGGACCTCACCGCTCCATAATGATGATCGCGATAGCAGTCGTAATACACAACATAATCATCCCCGATTTTGATGGCCGTCGGCCCTTCCACCCAGTTGCGCGTGAACGATCCCGTCACGTTCGTGTACGGCCCCATGATGTCGCTGCTGCTCGCCATGCACAAATACTTGTGCGTCGGCGTGTACGTCTCATCCTTGAAGATCATGTAAAACTTCCCCGGCGTCGAAAGAATCGTCGCGTCGATGCAGTCAAATCCGGGATCAAACATCAATTTCGGCGGGCCGAAATGCACCAGATCGCTGCTGGTCACGCAGTAAATTCGATGATTGTACCCCTTGTCGCCGCTGGCATCGGTGTCGGGAAAGCGGCCGGGGATCGTCGTGGCCCAGAAGATGACGTATTGCTTTCGCCCCGCGTCGTAGTCGATCTCCGGCGCCCAGCAGTTCATCGCCGTCGGCTCGCTCTCCATGACCGGGATGGCTGTTTGCTTCGACCAGTGGATCAGATCAGGCGAGTGAGCGTACCCGATCGTGCGATCCTTCCAGCTATCCGTCCAGACCATTTGAAACTCGCCATCCGGCCCCTGAAGAATGCACGGATCGCGGACGAGTTTCTCCTTCCCCACCTGCGGCAGCATGAAGATTTTATCCTCGCCCAGCGCCGCCCAGTGATATCCATCGCCGCTCCAGGCCAGGTGCAGCCCCGGGGCGCCCGGATCGCGAAACGAGGAAAAGATATAGCAGTGATCGGGCAGTTTCACCTGCGCGCTGCCGTTTGAAGCGATGACCAAAATCAATCCGACAGTGATGCCAAAGCCGCGGCGGTTCATGGCAAGAAAGCCTAGCAGATGCCGCGCCACCCGCCAAATCCCAACCGAATCGCCTGCACAATCAATTCCCCCGTAAAGCCGAGGGGTTGCAACCCCTCGGCCTCCTCGCCACCAGCCCCCTTGACCCCCTCGCCTATAATCGGGCATGAGAAACCGAATCGCCGATTTGGAATTGATTTCATCGGACAACGGCCAATCTCCGCCAACAATCGCGCCGCGCCCATCGCCGGTCAACGACGCCGATCTGCTCGACGCCTACTCCAACGCTGTCACCACCGCCGCCCGGCGCGTCAGCCCGTCGGTCGTCAAGATCGACGTGGAAGCGATCCGGTGCGGCCACGCCCACGGTCGCCTCCAGCGCGGCGGCGGCAGCGGCTCCGGCTTCGTCTTCACTCCCGACGGCTTCATCCTCACCAACAGCCACGTTGTTCACGGAGCCGAGCGCATTGAAGTGAGCTTCAACGACGGCGGCAAATTCGCCGCCCGTCTCGTGGGCGACGATCCGCAAACCGATCTGGCCGTGATTCATGTGAATGCCGCCGGCCTGCCAACGGCGGAGTTCGGCGACTCATCCGCCATCCAGGTCGGCCAGCTTGTCATCGCTATCGGCAACCCCTACGGCTTCCAGACGACCGTGACCGCCGGCGTGGTCAGCAATCTCGCCCGCAGCTTCCGCTCGCAGACCGGCCGGCTGATCGACAACGTCATCCAAACCGACGCCGCCCTCAACCCCGGCAACAGCGGCGGCCCCCTTGTCGACAGCCGCGGCCGCGTCGTCGGCGTCAATACAGCCATCATTCCCATCGCCCAGGGAATCTGCTTCGCCATCCCCAGCGACACCGCGCAATTTGTCGCCGCACGGCTCATCCGCGACGGCAAAATCCGCCGCGCCTACATCGGCGTCGCCGGCCAGAATGTGCCGCTGCATCGGCGGATCGTTCGCTTCCACAAACTCGACGTGGACAGCGGTGTTCTCATCACCGGCCTCGAACCCGACAGCCCCGCGCGCCAGGCCGGCCTTGAAGAAGGCGACATCATCGTCTCCTTCGACCGCAAACCCGTCTTCACGATCGACGATCTGCAGCGCCTCCTGACCGAAGAGCGCGTCGCGACGGCCTGGCCGATCAGCGTCGTTCGCAACACCGAACTGCGGCATTTCCACGTCACGCCCGCCGAGGCAAACTGATCGGGTCTCAACAAAGGGGACGCGATCCTTTGTCACAGATTTGGATCGCGTCCCCTTTGTTGAGGAACCGTCGCCTTTGATGAACTGTTGCCTTTGGCGAACCCCTTTCGATGATGTGAAACCGCCACTTTCCGTTTATAAACAAATCCTCCCCGGATAATTGCCCGCCGGATGCCGCGCGGTATAATGACCCTCGGTACAAATCTTGTTTCGCGCGGGAGGTGTTTATGAATCCGCAATGGGCCTACTGGCTTGTCTATGCGTTCGTCGCGTTGGTCGTGATCTACATTCTTCTGGGCGTGCGCTACATACCCAACAATAAAGTCGGCGTCTTGGAGAAGTATTGGTCGAGCCGCGGTTCCGTCGGCGAAGGACGCATCATCGCCCTGCACGGCGAGGCAGGTTACCAGGTCGATCTCCTGCGCGGCGGACTGCACTTCCTCCTCTGGCCCTGGCAATACCGCATTCACAAGGCGCCGCTGGTCGCCATCGGGCAGGGAAAAATCGGCTACGTTTATGCCCGCGACGGCGATCCGCTCTCGCCCAGCCAGACGCTCGGCCGCTATGTCAACTGCAACAATTGCCAGGACGCCCGCGCCTTTCTCAGCGCTGCGCCCAGTGCTTCCGGCGCCGAAGCGCACAGCAGCGCCGGCCAGCGCGGCCGCCAGCGCGTGATCCTGCGCGAAGGCGTCTACGCCATCAATCTCGCCCTCTTCGTCGTCGTCACGGAAAGTTCGGTCTATCAGCTCAACATGCACGGCCGCCAGGAACTTCAGTTGATCGTCGGCTGGCAGAAGGAACTGAGCGACATCCGCGGCTTCGATCCCGTCGTCATCGGCGCGCCCGTCGAAACGCCCGATCCCCTCGTCCCCGGCGAGGTGATGTCCGTCGACTCCATCGGCATCGTCACCGTTCACGACGGCCCCAGCCTCGCCCCCGGCGAGATCATCGCCCCCGCCGTCGGCAGCGAAGGGGCCGACGCCAACTATCACAATAACTTCCAGGATCCCGAAGCCTTCCTCCGCGCCGGCGGCCGCCGCGGCCGACAATATGTGCCCCTCACCGACGGAACCTATTTCATCAACCGCTGGTTTGCCACCATTGAAATCACAGCCAAAACCGTCGTCCCCATCGGCTACGTCGGCGTGGTCGTCAGTTACTACGGACCCATGGGCGCCGATGTGTCCGGCGAGAGTTTCCGCCACGGCGAGCGCGTCGCCCGCGGCGAACGCGGCGTTTGGGAGAAACCCCTCGGCCCCGGCAAATATCCGTTCAACATCTACGCCGGCAAACTGATTCTCGTGCCGACCACCAACTTCGTCCTCCACTGGATCACCGGAAAGAGCGAAGCCCATCATTACGACGAAAGTCTCAAGTCCATCGACCTGGTCACCAAGGACGCCTACGAGCCGCTGCTGCCCCTGAGCATCGTCGTCCACATCGACTATCAGCGCGCCCCCAACGTCATCCAGCGGTTCGGCGACGTGAAGAAACTCATCACGCAGACGCTCGACCCCATGCTCAGCGCCTACTTCCGCGACATCGCCCACAAGCGCACCATGCTCGAACTGCTCCAGCATCGCGACGCCATTCAGATCGAATCGCGCGAGGAGCTGCAGCGCCGATTCCGTGAATTCGACATCGAATGCGTCGATGTTCTGATCGGCAAACCCGACACCGCCGCCGGCGCGGGCGTCGGCAAGATCGAAACCCTGCTCGAACAACTTCGCCAGCGCCAGTTGAGCATCGAGCAACTGGAGACCTACGACCGACAGCGCGCCGCCGCCGATAAACTGCGCTCGCTGAACGAGGCTCAGGCCATTGCCGCCAAGCAGGCGGAGCTGACCAATTCGCAGATACAAATTCGCATCGCCGAAAACCAGGGCGACGCCGATTTGTCGCGCTCGCGCAAACAGGCTGAGCAGACCGTCGTGATGGCCGACGCCGAACTCGCCCGCTCTCGCCGCGCCGCCGAGCAGACCGTGGTCGTCGCCCAGGCCGACAGCCAGTCCCGCATTCTCGCCGGCCGCGGCGAATCCACCCGCGCGCTGCAGGTCGGCCTCGCCGAGGCGACGGTTTTGCTCCGCAGCATCACCAGCTTCGGCGACCCGCGCCTGTACGCCCTGGCGAAAGTCGCCGAAAATCTGGCCAAATCCACGCAGCCATTGGTCCCTGAACGCGTCTTCGTCACCGGCGGCGCGGCGGCCACGAACGGCGACGCCGGTTTGTCCGGCGCCACCGCCGGCGCCGGCATGATGGGAATGTTGATCAGCCTGCTCGTCGCCGAAAAGAGCGGCTTCTCGACGGCGACAAACCCCGAAATGGACGCGCTCAAGCAACTGGCCGACAAGATGACGCGGCAGGTTCTTGAGAATCTCGAACAGAGCAGTGGCAACGGCAAAATCTCCGAACCCGCCATCGTGGCCGCCGCACCGATCCGCCCGGAATCCAAGCCGGGGAGGGCGTGAAAGTTGCCGGGAGAAAACCTGCCTGTGACTGAGGCGCCCGATGCCGTCCCTCACCCGCCGTGCGCAAAATCCGGGTAGTCGGTCATGCCGCCGTCCACGAAAATCGTGCGGCCCGTCACGTACGATGCGACATCCGACACCAGCACCACCGCTATGCGGGCCACCTCTTCCGGCTCGCCGATGCGATTCAGCGGGATTTTTTCCAGCAGGTCCGCAAGCCCCTTGGGATCGCTCCAGACCGACCGATTGATCGGCGTCCTGATCGCTCCCGGCGCCAGTGACAGCACGCGCACGCCAAACGGCGCCGCCTCCTGCGCCAGCGTCTTGGTCAACATGCTGACCGCCGCCTTGCTGGCCGTGTAGGCGCTGTATCCCGACCAGGCGATTTCCTCATGCACCGAAGTCGTGTTGAGCACGACGCCGCTCTTGTTCGCCACCATGCGCTTCAGCGCCTCGCGGGCGCAGTAAAACGCTCCAAAAAGATTAATCTCAATCACCTTGCGCCACGCCGCGATATCCGCCTCCCAGCTCATGGCATGCGCGCCGTCAATGCCTGCGTTGTTGATCAGAATGTCGACCCCGCCCCATGCCAAATCGATCTGCCGGAACATTTCCTCGACCGCTTTGGGATCGGAAACATCCGCCTGAAGCGAAATCGCCTCGCCCTTTTTCTGTTTGATGGTTTGCACGACGGCATCCGCCGCTTCTGGATGAGTCACATAATTGATTGCCACTTTCGCCCCCGCATCGGCCAGCGCAACCGCGATCGCCTCGCCGATCCCTGAACTCGCCCCCGTCACCAGCGTACGCCTGCCGTCAAGTCTGATATCCATAGTGAAGCCGGTATACTCCACCCTGCGGCTCCGTCAAGGAAAGCAGAGGGCGGAGGACATTGCGGTTAACTTGGCACTTTTGCCATGCTCACGCCGCCAACTCGAGGACTAATCGGTATGGAATTTCGTTTCATCATCGTTACCCGCATTTCGGCCGTGATTTTTCTTCTACTCGCGACGATAACGCCCGCGTGCGCCAATGGACAAGAAACGAAGCCTATCGTTTCGACCGTGGAATCGACGATGGCGTCCCTCACCGTTGCCCCGAATCAACACTACCTCGCGCAGGCTGGAACTGGTCAACCTTTTTTCATGCTCGCGGATACGGCATGGAATCTGGACGCGCTGACGGACGAAGAAATCCGCACCTATCTTAAAAGCCGGCATTCCCATCATTTCAACACGATCATGTTCTGTCTGAATTTTTTCCCTCAGGCGGCCGCGGAAAACGCTTACAACCAAAAAGCCTATATTGGCCCGGACTCCACTGAACTCAATCCGGATTACTTCACCCACGTAGACCGTACGGTTTCCGAGGCTGCCGATCTTCACTTGTATGCGATGCTCTACGCGATGTGGGGGGGCGCCAAGGCCGGAACAATGAACACTTATTCGCTTGAGCAGCTTCACACCATCGGCCTGCGGCTTGGTCAGCATTTTCGCGGGCGATCAAACGTCATTTTATGCGCCGGCGGCGAGTCCACGCCCCCTTATGTCGATGTTGAGCGCGTCAACGCCATCGGCAGCGGGCTAAAGGAGGGATGCGACGGCAAAAACCTTGTCGTGGTGCATCCCTGCTCCAATCGTTCGTCTTCTAAGTCCTTCAGCGACGCGCCTTGGCTCGACGTCTTTATGTCACAAGTCAAATCTGGCCGGGGCGGCGAAACCGCGGATATGACAATCTACGTCGCTCAAGACTTTTTGCATTCGCCCGCAAAGCCCACAATGGTCGTGGAACACCGTTACGAGGTCGGAACCCATGAAGACCCTGTCATCCAACGCCGTTCGCTCTATCTTTCAACCTTCGCCGGGGGGTGCGGGTATGCCTATGGGCATAATGCTCTCTGGCAGATGACCCCTCACACCGCGCAGAAATGGATGCTCTCTGGCTGGAATCCCGGCGTTGCTCGATGGACTGATGCGCTGGATACCACTGCCGTCGATCAGCTTCATCACATTATTCCGTTGCTCCTGAGCCGCCCATACTTTGAGCGAATTCCAGACCAGTCTCTTATACTTCAAGGCCAAAGCGATGAGATTTCCGCCCGCGTGCAGGCCATCCGCGACGGCCATTGGGGGCGTCCGGATGCTTCCTATATCCTGGCCTACATGGCGAGCCCTAAAGAACTTGTCTTGAATACTTCCGTGATCGGCGGAAAAGAATTGAACCTTACTTGGTTCAATCCCGCGGATGGGAAAACGTTGCCATTCCTGCATGTCGAGAATCGCGGAACCCTTCGCCTGCCTGATCCACCCCAGGCTCACGATTGGGTCGTCATCGTTGACGACGCATCAAGGGACTATGCCGCCCCTCGCGAATGAGGCGTGGAAAATCCAACGGGGTCGAGAATTCCGAGTGGATCGGAAAGAATTTCTCCGTCCCGTGCTGATTTTCTGTGTCCCTGATGTTCCCACAAGAACCGCTCCAAAGAAGGCATCCGACTTTGCGAAATTGCTCAGCACCGTCGCCAAGGCCCCACAGCTCATGGTGCCAGCCACCATCAAATTACCGGCCAGCCGCTCGCCAGCCAGTTTAATGAATATTCAAAAAATCCGCGCGTTTTCACACAACGGCCAAAACTGCCACTATCATGCCCTCCCGCATGATGGAACGCCGCCGTCCCAAGTTCGCTGCCTCTCTCGCAGGACATCGCCGCAGCACGGGGAGGGGCCACTGTGCACCAAAAAAATGTTTTTTGACGAACGAACTCAAATTTTTTCGATCTTCCGGCACGCAAGTTCAATTTCTGCAAAGACTTACGTATATCGAGTTCAAAGCCCCATGTGGAAAATGCGCGCCAGCCGCGATTTTGCAAACATCTGTCAGATAAGAAGTTACAATCATCATCATGGGGCAAAAGCCCGGGGAACTTGTTCCCTGGGCCTCAATCCCCAAATGCGTTTTGAGCCGCAACCCGATTGGTGTAACATAAACTAATGGCCGCCGAGACATTGTCTCCAAGGCGTAAAGGTCGTTTTCCAAGGGATCAATATGAGTGCCGTGCAGTCCAATCCGCAGACCCATGCCGCTACCGCGGCCGCCGAGGCCAAGCCCAAATACAAGGGCAAGTCCGGGGCGCAGATTTTCCACGAAATGCTCATCGGGCCGCACAAGGTTGAGGTCATGTTCGGCTACCCCGGCGGCGCGATCCTGCCGGTGTTCGATCAGCTCTTCAAGACGCCCGCCAAGTTCATCCTTAATCGCCATGAACAGGGCAGCGGCCACTGCGCCGACGGTTACGCCCGCGCCACCGGCAAGCCCGGCGTCTGCATCGTCACCAGCGGCCCCGGCGCGACCAACACCGTCACGCCCCTGGCCACCGCCCAGCTCGACAGCATTCCCATCCTCGTCTTCAGCGGTCAGGTCGCCACCAAAGTCATCGGCAACGATGCCTTCCAGGAAGCCGACGTCACCGGCATCACGCGCCACTGCACCAAGTGGAATTATCTCGTCAAGGACGTGCGCGAACTTCCGCGCATCGTCAACGAGGCCTTCATCGTCGCCACCAGCGGCCGCCCCGGCCCGGTGCTCGTCGATCTGCCCAAGGACGTGACCACCATGATCTGTCCGGAGGAAGTGGACGACACCCCGCGCGCCCACATCGCCAATCGCAAAACCGCGCACACAAAAGCTCTCGCTCAGCAGGTGACGGCCGCCGCGGAACTCATCAATCGCAGCGAACGCCCCGTCCTCTACGTCGGCGGCGGCGCGATCATCAGCGGCGCCTGGCAGGCCCTGAGAAAAGTCGCCGACAAAGCCAATGTGCCCTGCACCACCACGCTGCTGGGCCTCGGCGCGTTCGATGAACACGACCCCAAAACCCTCTACATGCTCGGCATGCACGGCAGCGCCTTCGCCAACTACGCCGTGCAGGAATGCGATTGCCTGATCGCCGTCGGCGCTCGCTTCGACGACCGCGTGACCGGCAACCTCGCCAGCTTCGCGCCGCATGCCAAGATCATCCACATCGACATCGATCCATCGAGCATCAGCAAGACGGTGGACGTGGATATCCCCGTCATCGGCGACGCCCGCGGTTCGCTGGAGGCGCTGCTCCCGCAACTGGAACACCGCGACCGCCGCGAGTGGTTCAGCAAGATCAAGGCCTGGAAGGAGCGCTATCCCTTCAAATATCTCGACGACAGCCCAAATTCCAAGCCGCAGTTCGTGATCGATGAGATCAACCGCCAGACCAACGGCGATGCGATCATCACCACCGGCGTCGGCCAGCACCAAATGTGGGCCGCGCAGTT
>Ga0182024_10010374_pt1 | contig 18986 bp, 22 predicted proteins | sample P32metaG_FD_120480 | JGI IMG/M metagenome (GOLD analysis project Ga0182024, IMG submission 120480) | Permafrost microbial communities from Stordalen Mire, Sweden - P3-2 metaG (Illumina Assembly) | ecosystem: Environmental > Terrestrial > Soil > Wetlands > Permafrost | place: Sweden: Stordalen... | reverse complement strand
GCCGCTTACGTCGATGGCATGCGAGAGCAACTCGACGATCTGCTGCCCAGCCCGCAGGATGCGGCTTCGGCCCGCCATCTTAATTCAGTGCTTGTTGCCCTTTCGAGCCTGGAGAAGAACCAAAAGCCTGCCACTCGGTCAACTTCATAGCCACGCCTACCACCTGCCCAATAATCTCCGCCTCCTGCGGATGCCGCAGCACCCGCACCGGCACCGGCGATAACGGATGCGGCTGCAACACCACGTCATCCCGCCGCATGCTGCACCAGCAGCAGGTATATCCGTCGCGCGTTTCCACGAAATAAATCGGCCGTTCGTATTCCGATCGCCAGAGCCCTTCCGCAACTTTATTCTTGGTTTCATCCACCTGAATAAAACTGCCCGGCGGCAGGATCGGGTACATGGTGAAATCTTCGTTCCCGATGTAGCCGTAAGTGAATTCAGTGCGCGCGAACTGCGCCAGGTAGGAGAGCGGCACCAGCCCCCACTGCTCCACCATCCGGCCCAGATTCGTCGTGCGCTGCTGATCGAATGCCGGGTCCATGCGGATCGGCACCTGTACTGACGCCAACCCAGACAGCGCCTCCGACACATGCGATCGCGGGGGAGAGATCACGCCCAAGTCGGCCGCCATGTTGTTCATGTCCACGCCGTACCAGGCCAGCAGTTCCCGCAGATCTCTGCGGTAAATTACCGCCAGCGTGTAAAGCCTGAAAATGCTGGGCAGAACGCCCTTGGTTTCAATATCCGACAAACGGCTGGGAGGAATGGAAAATTCTTCGTTACGATATTTCTCGGCCATGCGCGCGCTCGACATCTCGATATCGCGCATGGTCAGCCCGAGTTTTTCGCGCAGGGTGCGAAGGCTCTTACCGGCTGGGAGCATGTCAGGCCTCCTTGAAAGTGTCCGCCATCATAGCAGGCAGCGCACTTTTTTTGTTTGGATTTCTGTGAAAATATTTTTTGCGCCAGTTTGTTACGAAATACGAACAGCGTTTTACCCGCTCCCAGCTTGACGATTCGCGACTTGACGCTCCCGGGGGTCTGTCACGCTGCAAGATGTATCTTCCCGTGCCCCGTCGCCATTTGTTCGGATTTTGTAACGCCAACACCCCGATTTAGCAAAATCGCTTCCGGGGCCCTTTTAACCCCCTATCCGGACTTCGCCACGTTCTACCCCTGCCTCTTCAAATTTTGACGTTTTGCAGCCCCATGCCATGCGGGTTGTGCTGTGAGCAATCCCCACTTGCCCCAGCCGGTTCAGCACGATAATGCCGCCGTGGCCATTCAGTCGATCCTGCAAGTAATTCATCGCTTCCTGCGCCGCCCATTCCGGCAGATTGCCCGCCAAGACCCGGTCGGTGGTCCATTTGGCCAGGACCAGCTTCATGATCGGCTCTCCCCACCCCGTTGTTGATACCGCCGCACTCAAATTATCCGCATAGCAGCCGCATCCGATCAGCGACGAATCTCCCAGCCGCCCGGGAGCCTTATTCAGCGTGCCACCCGTCGAAGTCGCCGCAGCGATGTTGCCGGCCGCATCCAGCGCCACCGCGCCCACGGTATCGTGGGAAATCGTTGCACCCTGAGCAGTAGGAGCGAAGAGATCCTTGCCGTCGCCGGACGCGTTTTCCTGATACTGGCGCAACCGCTCAACCTCGCGCGGGATCACCAGCTCAGAGTTGTCGCATAACTCAACGCCATGCTCGGCGGCGAAGCGCTCCGCGCCTTCGGCCACAAAGTAGACGTGCGGGCTTTCGCTCAAAATCTTGCGCGCCACGCGCACCGGATTGCGCAGCCGCTCCACGCAGCCCACGCCGCCAGCGCGCAGAGTCGCGCCGTCCATGATCAGCGCATCCAACTGGACTTTGCCGTCGCGGTTCAAAAAGCTGCCGCGGCCAGCGTCGAAAGTGTCGTCGTCTTCCATGATGACGACGGCTTCCTCAATGGCGTCAAGCGCCGCGCCGCCGCGCTCGAGCACGCGCCATCCCGCGGCCAGCGCGTTGCTCACCCCGTGGATGTGGGCCTCGACCATGTCATCAGGCATGGCCCAGGCGCCGCCGTGAACTACTAAAACTGGATTGTTAGGCATCGCGCTTTAGTCTAGCGCGTTTTTTTGTCCGGCCTGTGGAGGGTCGGCTTCCGGCATCCGGCGCTCGGGCTCCGGCGTTTGGGACGCCGTTTTTTGCCTCGCAGCGGGGGAGATCCAGATTAAAAAAAAATTACGGATCGATTCGCTAAATCTATTTTTTACAATGACTTACAGACACCTCGATCGGGCGAGATCTGGCTAAATCTATGAGCGCAAAGAATTTGCCCGCAAAATAGTGCGGAATAAGGAGTTAGCGTTTGGGTGAAGTTTTTCATAGGTGAACCTGGCCGCTTGGCTGGAGTGATGATTGGACATCGCGCCTGTGGAAGGCAAGGTTGGATGTCACAACAAGGCGCGGTAAAGTGTATTCGCCCTACTTCGGCAATCCGAGGGATGGCAGAGACTGGACCAGTTTCACCGTCTCCAAGCTCACGGTGATGACTTGGCCGATTAGGCGAAGGACATACTGCGGATCGTCGGCGCGATTGGGTAGTTACGCACAAAAGTGTGCATGACGTTAATGGCCCAGTTTACGGCGAACCCAAACGCTACATGTCAAGACCGCGCCGTCAACGCTGACTTTCCGTCGCTTCTTTGACGATCCGCAGCGCATCCTGGCTTGAATCTATAGGCTTGCACTTGTGGGCGTTAAACTGTTCCTGAATCGCCGATTGAGCATTCCCCCTATCAGCGTCTCCCGCAAACTGCGTATTGCAACGTTCACAGATTCCAAGTACAGGCGTGTTCCTAATCTTTTTCACGATTCTAAGATTGCGTTTCCCCATGATTGCAGTCTAGCGCACTTGGTAGGAATGGCGTACTTTGGTGGAAATCAAACGGTACCACTACCCGCGATTGGGATCGTTGGTGATGCCGCTGCGCTTGCCGCTCTCGGCGTTATCTCGTGGAGGAGACTCCTCGCCGGGGCGGTGCTGGGCCTGGTAGGCGTGGGGTCCCTCGACTCCGCTCGGGATGACAGAGCCGGGGAGAAACCTATGTAGGAGGCGAACCGGGATAGTTCGCGGCGGTAGCATATCCGATTGAGCTAGTTTACAAACCAGTTGGTTGGAGTACAATGGGCTTATGAAGAGTGTGGGGGCGTTTGACGCGAAGACTCATCTCAACGAACTGTTGCAAAGGGCGTCCAAGGGCGAGACGATCCGGATTACGCGGCGGGGCGTTCCAGTGGCCAAACTAACTCCTCCGGATGATGGCGAGAAGGCGGACGTCCGCAGCCTGATCGAAGCCATTCGGCAATTGAGGAAAGGGATGACTCTGGGCAAGCCTTCTTTGGGGAAAATCACGATCCGGGAGTTGATTGATGAAGGCCGCCGGTACTAGACGATTCGTGCTGGATGCGTCCGTGGCCGTAGCCTGGTGTTTTGAGGACGAGACCACGAAGTTCACGGAAGGCGTGCTCGACTTCATCTCGGGTGGGGCGGAAGCGCTGGTACCCTCGATTTGGCCGCTGGAAATTGCGAATGCGTTGCTGATGGCGGAACGGCGCAAGAGGATTTCTCAGGCCAAGGTCACCGCAATTCTCCTGAGAATTGCGGGATTGCCGATTTCCGTAAGGCCGACCGGTCCGAAGCACGCCTTCGAGCAAATCCTGCCGATGGCTCGCCAGCAAGTACTGTCGCAGCACGACGCAGCCTATCTCGAACTTGCAGTCCGAGAGGGACTGGAACTGGCCACGCTGGATGCCGCGCTCCAGAAGGCGGCCAAGGTCCTTGGAGTGGGCTTGCTGTCTGTCTGATGGTCGCAGTACCGAACTGCTAACTGCGAAGCATCTTTGGATAGTTGAGTCCAGGGCCGGGTCTAGATTTATGAGAGCGCTCTGAGACGCCAGTGCGGTGGAACTAGCGGAGGATTGCGCTGCGGAGCTTCGCTCCGCTGGACAGCCGGGGGCGGCTGTCCCTACATGGTCCATTTTTGTCCCTACATGGTCCGTTGTTGTCCCTGCATGTGCTTTATTTTTTGCGAATTTTAGGCGGCTTGGCCGGGGTTCGCGGCGGCGGGCGGGGCGTCTTGCGTTCGGGTCCAGGTGTAGCGCATGCGGTGGATTACGGTCAGAGTAGAGAGCACCGCGATTATCCAGAGGACGGGGGCCATGCGGTTGAAGAGGGCTCCGAGGATGACGAGGACGAGGCGTTCGGGGCGCTCCATGAAGCCGACGCGGCAGGAGCCGATCAGGGATTCGGCGCGGGCGCGGGTGTAGCTGACCATGATGGCGCTGATCATGACGAAGGCGGTGAGCACCACGTAGAAGAAGCGGTCGCCGCGGGCGTAGAAGACCAGCAGGCCGAGAAACTGCGAAGCATCGCTGTAGCGGTCGACCACGGAATCGAAGAAGGCTCCGAAGCGGGTGACGCGGTTGGTGGCGCGGGCGACTTGTCCGTCGACGAGATCGAAAAATCCCGAGAAGATGATGACCAGTCCGGCGTAGAAAAACAGGTGCCGTTGAGTGAGAGCGTTGGCCGAGCCGAAAAGAATTGCGGCCCAGGTGTTGACGACGAGTCCCATGAAGGTGAGGACGTTGGGATTGATGCGGGAGAGCGCGAGCCAGCGGACGATGGTGTCGAGCAAAACGCCGCAGGCGCGGCCGAAGGCGCTGGTCCAGGAGGTGGTCATGGGCGGCGACTCAGGGTGAGATCGGTTTCTTTCGCCCCTTCGGGGCTTGCTTTCGATTTTGCCGTAACCCACGGCTTACGCCCCTTCGACAGGCTCAGGGCAGGCTGTGGGCTGCATTCTTCCGCCGCTTCGCGGCTTGGCGTGGATTTAGGCTGGTCAGCTGATGCTTTTCGTGGCGCGAAAACTATCTGCAGGCAGGCCACTAAGCGCCCGCCTTTTCCGGATCGGCCTCGTCGTGGATGGTGGACAGACTCAGGATTTCCAACTCACGCTTGCCGTTGGGAGTGATTACGGTAGCTTCGTCGCCGACCTTCTTATTCAACAACGCACGGCCAATGGGCGACGTAGTTGAAATTTTGCCGGCGCCCACATCCGACTCTTCACTGGTGACCAGCTTGTATTCGATTTCTTCGTTCTTGTGACTGTCGAAAACCTTGACGGTGGAACCCAGCCCCACTTTGTCCTTGGGGATGTTGTTCATGTTGGTCAGCGACAAATCGGCGAGACGCTTGCCCAGCTGGCGGAAGCGCGCCTTGACGAACTCCTGGCGCTGCTTGGCCATGTGATACTCGGCGTTCTCGCTGAGATCGCCAAGCGCGGCGGCGCGCTTGATCTCCTTGGGTAGTTCGTGCACCAGTTCGTGCTCAAGCGCGTCGACTTCTTCCTGCAATTTCTTTCGAAGTTGGTCTGTCATTGTCAGCGGGTATGAGTGCGCTCTGGGGATTATAAACCTCTCTCGGAAGCGGAACCACTTGTTGGGCCTCGGGGAAGTGCTGTATTCGTAGCCGGACTGGATCAATGCCTCAATCTAAGGTCTGCCTCATTCGAACTTAATGCTTTAAGGCATCTCCTTTACGTATGCCCGAGAGTGGAATCGCATCTAGAGAATTAGGAGGGAAGGGTGAAGTTAAGCCGATTTTCTTCCGATGAATCAAGCACAGCCAAAACGTTGTGCAATCCGAGCCTTTGGGGTTGGTGAAGTAATGATGGATCAGAAAGTAGTGCGATCGCTACTGAAAGATATGGAGCAGGCAGCGCAAGAAACCTTGCAGCAGGATGCTGCATTTTACGAGGCGCTGCTGGCGCTGAAGTTTGAGATTGATAGCGATCCGCGGGTACAGGCGACCGTTGGGGAATTACAGGCCTCGGGGCGCAGAGTATTCAACTCATTTGTCCCCCGTATCCGAATTCGCATTCGTACGGAGCAGGGCGTTTATGCGTTGCCGAAGCGCGCAGAGGCGCTATCAACTGCTGCGCCGGAGGATGGCCGGCTAAGTGAAGAACTAAACCGTGCCGCGAGTGAGGTCATTAGAAACAGTCCCTACTACCGCGAACTCGATACCATTATTAATGAGGTTGTCGGATCGAGTGATCGCTGCGAAGGGATCGCCGCCGAGTTCGAGAGGCTGGGCTATGAGGTGCTTCTTTGTCTGGATCTGTCCGCCTACGCGCAGATCCATGGATCGGGGCCGTCGCCACGCCGAAGCACCGAGCGGAAAAAGGAAACATTCGTCAGCGAGGCACACTCCCTGCAGCTTTCCAGTGGCGATATGAAGTTTCTTAAGGCTCTGAAGATCACGGTCGACGAGGGGTAGGCGAGCGGCCGGAGCGTCTCCGCCGGGCTCGTTTCTGGACGGATGATTACTTGGGGAAGCGGATTTCTCTGGTGGTCAGGCCTGGAATTCTGAGGCTTCGGGAAAGCGAAGATTGCACTTGGCAAGGGCCAGGGTCAGGAGTTCCTCGATCTTGGTCTCTTCGCAGTTGCGCGACATGGCGATTTCGCTGACCAAAAGATAGCGCGCGCGTTCCAGCATTTTCTTTTCGCGGAAGGAGAGCGGCTTGGCCTGATGAATGGCGATCAGGCTCTTGAGCACTCCTGCGACCTCATACAGCGAACCGGTTCGCATGCGGTCGGAATTTTCTTTGAAGCGGTCTTTCCAGTCACTGACGCTGAGGTCGTCCGCGATGGAAAGAAAGTCGATAATCTTTTGTACCTCGCCATTGCGAACCACGCGGCGAATGCCCACGCTGCCGGCGTTGTTGCACGGCACCATGACCTTCAGGCTGCTGGATTTAATGGTGAGGAGATAGAACTTTTCGACGGTAGCGCCTACCGACCGGCTGCTGATTTGCTCAATAATACCCACCCCATGGTTGGGATAGACGACCTTATCGCCGATGTGGAAATTCAGGTCTGCACCATTCATAAAGAATACCCGGGCAGGAGACAGGGTCGTGTGGGGAGAACGATTATCACTACTAAAAATAGACTATCCCGAATTGGGCCGAAAAGCAAGGAATGGCGCTGGTTTGGCAGGGTTTGGCCGAAGGCAACCGTGCGTAGGGAGCGTTGATCGCAGACAGTTGAGGGTAAGTCGCACTGCTTAAAAGGGTTAGTGTGAGGACGAAGCCATCCTCGCCGTAAAAGTTTGGAGCAATGACGCTTATAATCGCGGCGTGAGCGCAGAAGATAAGAACAAGAGTGAGAACGAAGCTGGAATCCGACTCAGGAAACGAGACAATTCCCCTGGCAGGGTCTTAGGGCTGGACGTAGGATCGAGAAGGATTGGGATCGCGGTTTCCGATCCTTTGGGCATCACCGCACAGGGTCTTGAAACCTTGCAGCGGCGCAACAAGCGGCACGATCTGGCGGGGCTTGAGAAAATTATTCGAGAGTACGATGTGCGCGCAATCGTGGTCGGCCTGCCATTACGTATGAGCGGGGCGGAAGGGATTCAATCGGATAAGATGCAGGATTTCTCTGAGGACCTGCGCAAGCGGTTCCGGTTGCCGGTGCATATGTGGGACGAGCGGCTAACATCGGCGGAAGCGAACCGATTGCTGCGTACGACCGAGTTATCGATTGAGAAGAGGGCGAAGGCAGTGGACCGGATGGCTGCAGTCTTGATTCTGCAGAATTGGATGGAGAGCCGCCGCTGCTAGAGCCGAGAGCCGGAAGCCGGACGCCGGACGCCGGCCCTACTGTCCTCGCATCGCTTTTCGGTACGCCGCTACATTCTTGTTGTGTTCCTCCATGGTGCGGGCGAAGCGGTGGTGGCCGGCGGCGTCGGCGACGAAATAGTAATAGTCGCTTTGGGCGGGGTGCATCGCTGCGTCCAGCGCGCTTTTGCCGGGATTGCCGATGGGGCCGGGCGGAAGTCCGGCGTGGGTGTAGGTGTTGTAGGGCGAGTTGAATCGCATGTCATCGTGATGCAGTGCGCCGGCGTAGGTTCCGGCTAAGAGTTCGGCATAAATGATGCTGGGGTCGGCATCGAGCGCGATTTTTTTCGCCAGGCGGTTGTAGTAGACGCTGGCCACCAGCGGACGTTCGTCGGCGATGGCGGTTTCCTTTTCGATGATCGATGCCATGACTACCGTGCGCTCGACGTCGGATTCAGGCACGATGTGAATCGAACTCGGTGAAGATGGGGCAGCCTCGGAAGTTTGTCCGGTCGTGGCCGAGATCAATCCGACCTGGCGCGCCACCTGGCGAAACTGCTTTACCATGGCTTCGGCCATCTCGTGCATGGTCATCATGCGGCTGAATTCATAGGTGTCGGGAAAGAGATAGCCTTCGAGTGACGGCGCGTTGGGCGCAATCTGGGCGATCAAAGCAGTGTCGGTCTGCGCTTCTTTCAAAAAATCTTGCGCGGGGCCGAGGCCGGCGGCTTCGACGGCGCGCGCGATGTCGAACATGGTAAAACCTTCGGGCACGACAACGGTATGGAAATAAACATCGCCGCGGCGCAGTCGCTTTTGCACGTCGATGGTATTGGCTGGCTTATCGAACAGATATTCTCCGGCCTTCAGCGAGCGGCTATGCCGGAAGTAGCGCCAAAGAATGAAAGCCTGTTCGCTGCGGATTACTCCGGCAGACTTGAGTTCGAAGGCGATGCGGCGCGTGGAGTATCCGGGATGCAGCATCACAAAGGTCTGCGCTGCGGGCTCGACGGGAATGAGCAGTACCCAGGCGAACCATCCGCCGAAGGCAAGCGCCGCAATAAAAATGAGCCAGAAGAGAGTGCGCACGATGGCGACAGTTTAGACGATCGCGGGCGGATGGCGCAGAATGCGTTAGTTAGACTCTGAGCACGTTGCTGTGCCGGCCTGACCTGTGACCGCCCGATTCCGCAAATACCTTTCGTTGCGTTACCTGGCTAGGATCAATGAGTTTGCACCCTTTGCGGCGCGATATACTCAAATGTTCTGGGAGTCATCTGATACTTCATGAGACGTAGCTCGCCCTCTTGGACTTTAGCGTTGCTGCTTGCGGTCCTGCCCTCGATGGGCTGTCTGTTGCGAACCCGGCCGGTGGAGGAGACCTACTCCAAGGCTCCGCTGAAGGAATCGACGCAGTTGGAGCTGATCGATATCATTAACCAGCAGGCGAAGAAGATTCAATCGTTGCAGGCGACGGTGGATATCGATACCTCCGCTGGCGGCGCCAAGAAGGGCCAGGTCACCGATTACAAGGAGATCCGCGGCTACGTGCTGGCGCGCAAGCCGGCCATGCTGCACATGATTGGGCTGCTGCCGATCGTGCGGACCACCGCCTTCGACATGGTGAGCGACGGCCAGGAGTTTAAGCTGTGGATTCCGCCGCGCAACCGATTCGTAATCGGCAACAATTCGGTGGAGACCCACAATACCGACCAGCCGATGGAGAACCTCCGCCCGAAAGATATTTACGATGCGCTGCTGATCCGCCTTATCGACACCGAGAATGAAATTGCCGTACTGGAAAACGGGTACGAGATTTTGCACGATTCCAAAGGGCATCGCGTTTTGCAGGATGATTATGAGTTGGTGGTGATTCGCAAAGGCGACCGGGGCTGGAAACTTGCGCGCAAAATTGTTTTCAGCCGCACTGACCTGCAACCCCACCGGCAGTACATTTATGACGATAAGGGCAATCTGGCGACCGATGCGCGATATGCGAACTATAAGGATTACGACGGCGTAAACTTTCCATCGCGCATCGAAATTTTTCGTCCGCAAGAGGAGTACGACATCACGCTGAATATGTTGAAGCTGGAAATCAACAAGCCGCTGCGCGACGACCAGTTTGCGCTGACGCAACCGCCCGGAGCGGAAGTGGTGGACCTGAGCAAGCCGAAGCCGCAATCGAGCAGAGTGACGCCGGTGGAGAGTACGAGGAATGAGCGGTAGCTTCCAACATGATGAATAAAATGATCGTCGCCAACCTCGTGCACCGGCCCCTTCGGTCGCTGATCAGCATTGTGGCCATTGCACTGGAAGTGGCACTCATTCTGTTGATCGCAGGTCTGTGCTACGGCATCATGAACGACTCCAAGAACCGCAACGCGGGCATTGGCGCGGATGTGATTGTGCAGCCGCCGGGTTCGTCATTTCTGGCAGGGATCAGTGGGGCGCCGGTTCCAGCCAAGGTCGCCGATGTCATCCGCAAGTTGCCGCACGTGAAAGTGGTGAGTCCGGTGATCTGGATGCTTTCGACCGGCGGGGCAGTGGAGTTGCTTGACGGAGTCGACCTGCCCAGCTTCGAAGCGTTGGGCGGGGCGTTTCAATACCTGGAGGGTGGACCGTTTCAGGGGCCGAACGACATGCTGGTGGATGACTACATCGCCCGCCAGAAACATGTGCATGCAGGCGACACGATGGAAGTTCTGAATCACAATTTCCGTGTCGCCGGAGTTGTCGAGAACGGCCGCGGCGCGCGGAAGTTTCTGCCGCTAGCCACGCTGCAGGAGTTGATTGGGGCGAAGGATAAGGCGTCGGTTTTCTATTTAAAGCTGGATGATCCATCGCACGCCGACGCGGTCGTGCAGGAAATCAAAAGCCAGCCGGGCATGGAAAAATACTCGGTTCTTTCTACCCCCGATTATCTCAGCATGATGACGCCCAGCCACTTGCCTGGCTTTCGGCCGTTTATTGGCGTGGTGATTGGAGTGAGCCTGATCATCGGCTTTCTCGTGATTTTCCAGTCGATGTATGCGGCTGTGATGGAGCGCACGCGCGAGATCGGGATATTGAAAGCGATCGGCGCGTCGAAGTTTTACATTGTGAGCGCGATCCTGCGCGAAACGGGACTGCTGGCCGTTGCCGGCATCGTGCTGGGCATTGCCTTTAGCCTGGCGGCGAGTTGGGCGATTCGGCAGCGTTTTCCGCTGGTGCAGGTGGTGGTCACGAAAGATTGGATCGGCTGGGCCATGATGGTGGCTGTGCTGGGCGCGATTGCCGGGGCGGTGTATCCGGCGTTCAAGGCTGCGGGGAAAGATCCGATTGAGGCGCTGGCGTACGAATAAATTGCACTTAAGTGCTTTATTACCAACCAACAGATAGACCAATCTCACAATTTTCTGATTGTACGATTTTCTGATTTGTGTTAGCATCTCTCTAGTTGAGGTGCCAGCATGGCTCGCGGATTTGCCCGCCTACGAGAACGCAACCAATTGACATTGCCGCAGGCGGTGGTCGAAAAAATGGGGTTGAGCCTCGGTGACTTGGTGGAGTTCGCCGTCACGGATCAAGGCGCGGTTGAGTTGCGTCCGGCGAAGATCGTCACCCAGGGGACACCGGAAGCGCAGCGGGAAGAAGAAGAGGCGAAGGAAGATATCCGTCAGGGGCGGTATTCGGTTCTGGCAAACCTGGATGAGTTTCAGCAGCACGTGGACCGGGTGCGGAAGGGGAAATATTCCCCGGCGAGTCAAAAAGCGCCGCCGGCAGCCGGAGATCCTGTCGAGCGTCACTTCGAATTCCTACTGCCAAACGGGCAAGAGGTCAAAGTCAAGCTTCCTGCTTTTACTGGCGAGATTGCTCTCAAAGATCAAAGCGTTCCTGCCGCACAGGTTGGGGGTGAGGACAGTTACGGCATCATGGTCGTCGATATCGGCAGCAGGACGAGCGACATTGCGGTGATCTCAGGAAGCGGCATCGTTTATTCGCGTTCCGTTCGGATGGCTGGAACTCAGATGGACGAAGCTATCGTGAATTATTTGAAGCGGAAATATAACCTGCTGATCGGCGAGCGCACGGCAGAACAAATTAAGATGGAAATCGGCTCGGCGCTCCAGTTGGACGAGCCGCTGACCATGGAGATCAAAGGGCGCGACCTGATTGAAGGCGTGCCGAAAACGATCACGGTGGATGACGGCGAGATTCGCGAGGCGCTGAGCGAGTGCGTGTCGACGATCATCCGCGCGATTCGCATGGCCCTGGAGCGCACGCCGGAGCTCTCGGACGAGATCCGCGGCCGCGGGATGGCTCTGACGGGCGGCGGAGCGCTGCTGAAGAATCTGGAGAAACGCATCCGCGAGGAAACCGGAGTTCCGGTGATGTTGATTGCCCGACGATCCGGTGCAGTGGGCCATCTGACCGGCGAGCAAAGGCAAGAAGTAGAGGCCATCGTGTTGTCCGTCCTCAAGAAATCTCAGTCGCCTGCGACGGGTTCGCGGTCTATACTGCCGGGACATGCCGACCGTCTGGAGCAGCGATAAGTTTGACCGCAAGCTCGCCGCGCTGTTCGAAGAATTTGAAGGACGGGAAGCGGAGTTGCAAGGACGGCTAAACACCGTGATTAAAGCCCTACTGGCGGGGAAACTTCAGAAAGCGCAAACCTACAACACTTCGGACGAGGTTGTTCCGCTGATCGAGGATTATGTCATTGTCTTTTCGGCGGCCCGTTCCGTGAATGAGGGTTTGGACTACATCGACATCTCGGAGACTGACCACTTCGACCTGCTGAACATTGAGCGGAGCCATGAGCAGCAGCCGAAATAGTTCTTCACAGTTTCGCGAGCAGATCGAGAAAAAATCCCATCGTCATCAGGCTGAAGCCGATTCGAGCCCATAGCACGGATCGGCCCGCAAACCAGCGTCGCAGCGAGAAGGCCGAGGTCAGAGGGTCGCCGTGTTCGTCCACGTACGTGCCACCGGCAGCTTGGACCGCTTGCAGCGTCGCATCCTTTCCCATCTCCTGCCGAACCCGACGAACGGCGCATAATGCGTCGAGAGAAAGAACAGAGCCTCCGAGGAAGCCAAGAACGGATGCGGCGATTTCCAGGCAGTGCATTGGCATGTGTGTTCTCCAGATTTTGGGGCGGAATGTTAGCACAGACGGGACGGAAGGCCGCTGTTTGTTAGGTAGTGTCTTAAAGACACTACCGTTTGTTAACTCTCCGTTGACAACCATTCGCGCGCTACGGTATCTTTAAAGCTTTGGGAAGTCTCGCGGTTGCCCGCCTGATGGTCTGGCGTCCTCGCCGGGGAATCAACGAGCGGTCTTCTTTGTAATATTCAATCGCGTTTCGCCATATTTTTTCATTCTGGGAGAGTTTCAATGTCTACCTATTTCCCTTCACCGGGGGAAATTGTGCGCAAGTGGTACGTCGTGGATGCGGATGGGCAGACGCTTGGCCGTTTGGCCTCGCAGGTCGCGCGCATTCTCATGGGCAAAGAGAATCCGCAGTACACGCCCTTTCTCGACACCGGCGATCATGTGATCGTGGTGAATGCCGAGAAGATTAAAACCACCGGCGTGAAGTCGGAGCAGAAGCAGTATCACCACTACACCGGGTATCCGGGCGGTCTGCGCACCGAAGATTATCGCAAGCGTTTGGCGCGCAAGCCGGAGCAGATCATTGAAGATGCGGTGCGGCGCATGCTGCCCAAGAACAAGCTGGCAGCCCACATGCTGTCGAAGCTGAATGTGTACAAGGGCGATAAGCATCCGCATGCAGCGCAGAAGCCGCAGGATTTGAAGCTGGAAGTCAGGGAGTATCCGGCGGCAAAGGCCGTGGTTTCGTAGTGCGGGAGATCCTTCGCTCCGCCTGAAGAACGGCTGCGCTCAGGATGACAAAGTTAGGGACGACCAAGGATTAGGAGCTAGAAGCTAAATGGCAGAATTAGTTCAGTACTACGGAACGGGGCGGCGGAAGCGGGCGATTGCGCGCGTGTATTTGCGTCCCGGCAGCGGCGATTTCAAGGTAAACGGACGCGAGTTCGAAGAGTATTTCGTGACTCCGGCGCAGCGTTCGGCGGCGAAGGCGCCGTTGGCCTCGACCGACTCAGCGGCCACGTTCAACATCGTCGCCAGCGTTCTGGGCGGCGGAGTGCGCGGCCAGGCCGATGCGGTAAAGCTCGGCATTGCGCGCGCGCTGATGCAATTCAATGCGGAGCTGCGCGGCAAGTTGAAGTCGGAAGGGCTTGTCACTCGCGACTCCCGCGGCAAGGAACGAAAGAAGTATGGCCAGAAGGGCGCGAGAAAGCGCTTCCAGTTCAGCAAGCGGTAGTTGCGAGGGGAAGCAAAAAGCAGGTTCCTCACCGGGCCTTCGGCCCCGTTCGGAATGACAAGGGTTTGGCTGACAGCTGTTGTAGATGTTCAATTCTTCCTGTGCCTCGCGGCGCGGGGCAGGGAATGGCAATCGGAGAGCAGTACTCAGTTGCCAGTACCCAGTGACCAGGGACATTTTCCCGGGTACTGAGTACTAGGTACTCTGAACTAGCTTCCCGATGCAGACTGAATAAGGAGGTTCATTGGCTACTATCACCATGAAGGAGCTGCTCGAAGCGGGTGTTCACTTCGGGCATCAGACCAAGCGCTGGAATCCCAAGATGAAGGAATACATCTTCGGAGAGCGCAACGGGATCTACATCATCGATTTGCAGAAGACGCTGAAGATGTTCAAAGAGGCGTCAAAGTTCGTCCAGGATCTGGCGGCCGACGGCAAGATTGTGTTGTTCGTGGGAACCAAGCGCCAGGCGCAGGATGCCATTGCCGAAGAGGCGACGAAATGCGGCGGCTTCTACATCAACCAGCGCTGGCTGGGTGGACTGCTCACCAACTGGGTGACGGTGCAGAAGTCGGTGAAGCGGCTGAAGGAGCTCGACGAGATGGCCACCGATGGCCGCTACGAGCTGCTGCCGAAAAAAGAAGTGATCAAGCTCGAACGCGAGCGCAAGCACCTGCAGGCCAACCTGGCGGGCATCAAGAACATGAGCCGGTTGCCGGATGCGATTTTTGTGATCGATTCGAACAAAGAGCAGATTGCGGTGCGCGAGGCGCGCAAGCTCGGCATTCCTGTGGTCGCCGTGGTCGATACCAATTGCGACCCGAGCGAAGTGGATTACGTAATTCCCGGCAACGACGATGCGTTGCGCGCGATCCGTTTGTTCACCTCGAAAATTTCGGATTCGATTGCCGAAGGCGCGCAGTTGATGACCGATAAGCAGGTCGCCGACATGACGGCGGCAACCGAACAGGCACAGGCTCGGGAAGCACAGCGGGCGGAAGATGCCGCGGCCGCGCTTGAGCTTCGCGCCCAGGAAGCTGCGGCCGCTTCGGATGCGGTTGATATTGGCGAAGAAATCAGCATGGAAGAAGTGCTGGGTCCGGCAGGCCACAAGAAGCCGGTAGCCAACGAAGAAGCCGATGTTCCGAAGGTTGAGAGCCAGACGGTTTAGCAGTACCTAGTTGCCAGTACCCAGAACAAACCGGGCACTAAATTTCAGACCCGCGCGGGTCGTCCGGCGCGGGTCAAAGTTTGTAAGAAGCAAATGAAGTAGAGCAAGCACTGGAATTTGGAAGGACGTTTAGTCAATGAGCACCACTATGGCAAATATTTCAGCAGCACAAGTGAAAGATCTCCGGGAGAAAACCGGAGCACCGATGATGGATTGCAAGCAGGCGCTCACCGAAGCCAAGGGCGACATGGAGCAGGCGGTGGTGATCCTGCGCAAGAAGGGCGTTTCAGTCGCGGCCAAGAAGGCTACGCGCGTGACCAGCGAAGGCTCGGTGACCAGCTACATTCACGCCGGCGGAAAAATCGGCGTGCTGGTCGAAGTGAATTGCGAAAGCGATTTCGTGGCGCGCACCGACGACTTCAAAGAACTGACGCATGATATCGCGATGCACATTGCGGCGAGCGATCCGAAGTTCGTTCGCAAGGAAGACGTGACCAAGGCCGATTTCGATCGTGAGAAGGAAATCTACATCGCGCAGGCCGTCGCATCCGGCAAGCCGCAGAATATCGCCGAGAAGATGGTCGCGGGCAAGATGGAAAAGTTTTACGAAGAAGTTTGCCTGCTCGAACAGCCCTTCATCAAGGACCAGACCGTCTCGATTGCGCAGTTGATCGCTACCAAGATCGGCAAGCTGGGCGAGAACATCAGCGTGCGGCGCTTTGCGCGCTTTAAGGTGGGTGATGCGGGCGAGACTGTCGCCGTGGCCAAGCCTACAGAACAGAAAGCGGAGTAATTTTTGGCGCCATGTGCGGCGCCTTTTTTATGCGGCGAGGGCGGGACGCCCTCGCGACAGCCGGCGGGACGCCGGCGCTACGATCCGGGACGCCCGGCGCTACTATGACGACGACTCCTGCCTTCAAACGCGTTCTGCTGAAGATTTCCGGAGAAGCCCTCGCAGCCAATCAGGGCTTTGGTGTGGATACGGCGCGCATCCACGAAGTTGCGGCCGAACTGGCCGACGTGCACAAGCTAGGCGTGCAGCTTGCCATCGTCGTGGGCGGCGGAAATTTCTTTCGCGGAGTGGCCGACCAGGCGCGCGACATGGACCGCGTCTCCGCCGATCACATGGGAATGCTGGCCACTGTGATCAACGCGCTGGCGCTGCAGGATGCTCTTGAAAAACAAAAAGTTTATACGCGGGTGCAGACTGCGATTGAGATGAATCAAGTGGCCGAGCCTTTCATTCGGCGGCGCGCCATCCGGCACCTCGAAAAGGGACGGGTCGTCATCTTCGCTGGCGGGACGGGCAATCCTTACTTTTCGACCGACACGGCCGCGTCCCTGCGTGCCATGGAGATCAAAGCCGACGCGATTTTGAAAGCCACCAAGGTCGATGGCATCTACGACGCCGATCCCATGAAAGTGAAGGATGCCAAGAAATTTACCGACATCACCTACATGGACGTGCTGAGGCTCGGGCTGAAAGTGATGGATTCGACCGCCATCAGCCTGTGCAAAGACAATAATCTGCCGATCATCGTCTTCAATCTGAATCAGCATGGCAATATTCGGCGCGTGGTCAGCGGGGAGAAGATTGGGTCGCGCGTGAGCGCGTAAGAGTTGGCCACGGATTCTCACGGATCGACACGGATTCTTTTTTAATTTTAGATCCGTGGTGATCCGTACAATCCGTGGCAGATTTGTTTTAGGTTTATAATTCAGCGTTTTGACTACTAATTTGTTACGGAGCTGACCTGATATGGCCCCCCCTACAATGGCCGCGATTCCTGGCCTGAAAGAAACGTACGTGCAACTCAAGACGCGCATGGAAAAGGCGGTCGAAGACTTCCGCAAGGCGATGGCGGCCACGCGCACCGGGCGCGCGTCGGTGCACATGCTGGACGGCGTGAGCGTCGACTACTACGGTTCGCAGATGCCGCTGAACCAGATCGCGCAGGTGCACGCGCCCGAGCCGCAGATGATTACCGTGCAGCCGTTCGATGCCTCGCAGGTAAGTGCGATCGAGAAGGCGATTCGCGCCGCCGAACTTGGATTGAACCCGATGAACGACGGCAAGCTGATCCGCGTGCCCGTGCCTGCGCTTACGCAGGAGCGGCGGCAGGAGATGGTGAAGCACCTGCACAAAGTGCTTGAAGAGCACCGCACCGCAGTGCGCAACATTCGCCGCGACGGCAACGATGCCATCAAGAAGGCGATGAAGGACAAAAAAATTAACGAGGACGACGAGAAGCGCTCGCTCGATGAAATCCAGAAGCTCACCGACGACGAAATCAAGAAGATGGAAGAGATGAGCAAAGCGAAAGAAAAAGAAGTGCTGGAGTTGAAGTAGGCTGCCACTGGCGGCTTTTCACGAGTCAGACTGGAAACCGGGCGGCTGCTAAGGCCGCCCCACGTTTTTCCCGGTCAATGAGCGTTATGGCGATTTTTGGCCAATCAATCCCTGACATGCGAGTCATATCTCACTATGGACAGGTCACATCTATCCACCCGTTAACCTTTTGCACTACGCCGGAATCGGTTGGGCCATCCCAGTACAGCACAACATTTACATCGGCCTGACAGGTTGACCGAAGGCTGTACTGACCCACATCTTGATGTGGCGAATGCCGATTAACTAAGAAACCTGCGGCCATGAGCGTCCGCAACGCTTCCAAATATGACCCTCCCTCCGAAACGTACCTCAGCAAAACGTCGGTAATCTGGACGGCATTTCCCCTGATAGCGTGCGCATCGGACATTTCTCTATAGCGCTGATCAATTGCAGTCCGTAGTTGCTGCCCTCGTAACGATGTCGAGGTTGGGTGAAGCGTGTAGCCTGTGACAGGTTCACAGGCAATTTTCACGCTCTTGAATTGCTGCTCACACGGTGCGGGGTAATCAGGTTCGTTAGGATAACCAGCGGCATACCGGATAATGAGTTCAGAATTGCTCAGCCACTTCGCTTCAATTTCCCCTGGAGCATTATGTGAAGCAAGCACAGTCTTTGGGAACACCTGCCATCGCGAACGAAGCTCAACCTCTGTGTTAAACGAGCCAGGGCCGAAATCCAGTTCTGTGATTTGCGCCATGTACTTACTGTCTGGTGAGAAATATGGGACAGATCTGTACCTCTTCGCTAAACCGCAACCGTACAAAAAAAGCAGAAAACCGCTTGCCACAAAGATCAGAACGCTACAGAAGTAACCCGCGATCCGAGAGAACTTTGAGCGAGACCTGACAAAGCGGATTAACTTCCATCCGCCGAAAACAGCGGCCAGCAGCACGAAGAATGGCACAAACTCGTTTGGCTGCATTGTTGTACAACAGCACTTTACGCTGAAGATGCAAGACTTACCACGATGATTTACCAAACAGGCCATTACACCAGCGACCCGATCTATCGGTTCAAAACCGGCTGGGTCGGGCCTGCTAGTAGTCCCTGACACTCGACGGTCTCATTGTTCCCCCGCCGCCAGTCCTTCAGAAAGCACCGTATAATCGAACGAGTTATGAAGAAAGTTGTCCATGCCGCGTGCCCGCACGACTGCCCAGATGCTTGCGGCGTGCTCATCACTGTGGAGGACGGGCGCGCAACCAAGATTCAGGGCGATCCAGATCATCCGGTGACGCAGGGATTTTTGTGCGGCAAGGTAGCGAAGTATTTGGACCGGGTGTATTCGCCGGATCGGGTGCTGTATCCCATGCGGCGGGTTGCGGCCAAGGGCGTGGGGGGTGGCGCTGCCAACGCGGGCGAGGGCGCCCGCGCTACACAAGTCTGGCAGCGCATATCCTGGGATGAAGCCCTTGGCGAAATTGCTTCGCG
>Ga0182024_10010373_pt1 | contig 18987 bp, 19 predicted proteins | sample P32metaG_FD_120480 | JGI IMG/M metagenome (GOLD analysis project Ga0182024, IMG submission 120480) | Permafrost microbial communities from Stordalen Mire, Sweden - P3-2 metaG (Illumina Assembly) | ecosystem: Environmental > Terrestrial > Soil > Wetlands > Permafrost | place: Sweden: Stordalen... | reverse complement strand
GAAAGCTCCCGAGACGACAAGCCAGCCACAGCCTGCATCCTGACCTCCCTCGACGACGGCAACGCCAAAGGATTCACCTGCAAACTACAAACTCCTGCAAATACCTAACGGAGCACTACTAGGCGCTCGATGCACAAAGGTGGGGAGCACCTCGCGCGCAAGGAGCGCTGGAGTGTCGAGATCGTCGGCGAGGTGGTGTTGCAGCATGATCCGCTGGGCGCCAGCCTCGGCCAGCGCACCGATCGTCTCGGTCGCCTGACGCGGCGTACCGAACACCCATCCCGCACCGCGCTTACGTACGAGCTCGTCTGCGCTGATCCCCATCAGGGCGGCGGTACGGCGGACGCGCTCTCGGAAGTCGCGGTCGGTCTCACCGATGACACACGTGACCATCACCGACATCGTGATGCTTGCAGGGTCGCGGCCGACACCCTCACATGCCGCCCGCACTCGGTTAAAGCGCTCACGGCACTGCTGTGGCGTTCCACCGTCCGAGTTGAACTCGTTGGCGAACCGGGCCGCGAGGGAGGCCATCCTGGGCCCTCCGGCGCCGCCGATTAGGATCGGTAGCGGCGACTGAAGAGGCTTCGGCAGGCAATCTCCGTGCTCGATTACGTAGTTCGCGCTTTGGTAGCGGAAGTCGTCCTCGCGATGGAGCCCCCGGATGATCTCTAGTTGCTCCTCGAGCATGTCGAAGCGCTCTCGGACCGCGGGGAAGGGGAAGCCGAACGCGAGGTGCTCGCTCTCGTTCCAACCAGCGCCGAGCCCGAGTTCCACGCGCCCTCCGGACATCCGATCCACGCTCGCCGCGACCTTGGCCAACGCTCCGGGGTGGTGCATTGAGGCTGGAGTGACGAGGCTTCCGAGACGGATGTGCTCGGTGTGGGTAGCGATTGCGGCGAGCGCTGTCCATGTGTCGAGCGAGCCGCGGCTGGCCGGCTTGTAGAGGGAGAGGTAGTGATCTGAACTGAACAGCCCATCGAACCCGTTTATCTCGCAGGCTCGCGCGAGCGCGAGCCACTGCTCCCAGCTCACGCCCTCTTGCCCCTCGATCATCAAGCAGAATCGCATCGTCCTGCCCTCGACACAGACTCGGCTTCCATCTCGATCCCTGCGTGGGTCACCGGCCGTCGTAGCTCGAGTGAGCGTTGCGCATCCGTCGCGAGCCGGAACGCCTCGAACGCATCCTCACCACTGACCGCGACCGGCTCGCTTGCGAGCACGGCGCGGGCGAAGCCTTCGAGCTCGCTGTAGTAGGCGATGTAGTAGCGCTCGGCGAACTCCCGGATGTGATCGACGCGTACACCGGCCTCGCTCAACCACTGGACGTCGTGTCGCTGCTGATTTCGTCCGATTCGCACCGTCGCGTGCGAGCCGACGACTTCGGTTGAGCACTCGTAGCCGTACCGAGCTGTCCGACTGTTGTCGATCGTCCCAAGCGCGCCGCAGGCAAATCGCACGACGATGATGGCTTGATCGGGATGATCACTTTCGCGAAACAGCGGATCAGACAGACCAGCGGTGAACGCTGAGATCTCGCTCACCTCGCCTACCAGCCAGCGGGCGATATCTAGGTCGTGGATCGTGAAGTCGGCGAAGAAAGAGCCGGCGGACTCGATGTACTCGCGGCTGGGCGGCTCGCGCTCGCGCAGAGTGGTGTGGAACAGATAGACCTCACCGAGCTCGCCAGCGGCGATTCGCTCGCGCGCTGCAACCCAGTCGGGGTCAAAGCGCCGATGGAATCCCACCTGCAGGCAGACGCCGGCATCGTTCGCAGCAGCAATCGCGTCGCGATGCTCACGCGGTGTGCATCCGAGCGGCTTCTCGCAGAACACATGCTTTCCCCCGGAAGCCGCTGCCGAGATGAGCGCGGAATGCGTCGAGGTCGGCGTCGCGATCACGATTGCATCGACCCGTGGGTCACTGACCACCTCGCCGGGGTCGGTCGAGCAAGCGGCACCGAGCGTTGCGGCGAGGGATCGTGCTACCTCCTCACGCTCATCAGACACGTGGACGAGCTCGACTGGTGGCATCGACGCGAGGTTTGCAGCGTGCAGGGAGCCCATACGTCCGAGACCAATAACCCCGACGCGCAGCCTTCGCGGTGGGCAGCTCATACCTGCCGTGTGCGCGTCATCCACGCGGGGCCGCCTGGGCCTTGAGTTCATCGATTTGCCCGGCTACCTTTGCGATTGCGTCGACGTAGGCGTGCATCAGCTCCGGCGGCTGCGCTGCGAGCGGCGCGCGCTCGGAGCCCAGGACGATCGTGCTCGCCAGCGCGGCATGCGCGTGTGGAAACTCATCCGGGTCATAGGCGCGCAGCCTGGCCTTACGCTGGTTGGGATGCCAAGGGCGCCCGGGCTTGCGAAACGCGGGATGTGACGGCAGCGGGTGGCTCTGCCACAGCACCGCCTCGACCCCCTCGGCCCGCAGCGCCCGAACGAGGAGATCACGCAGCTCAGCCACCTTTCCGGACCATTCGAGCGCCGCCGGCTCGACCCGTATCCGGTACTTGTGAAAGACGGGGGTGCGATCAGCGGGCACCCAGGGGGCGGTCAGCCCGTCGATCCCGTCAAGCCCTTGTGTGAGGATCGCCGCGTTGGCGCGCGCTCTCGCGTTGTGTTCGTCGAGCACCTGCAGCTGAGCGCGCGCAAGAGCGGCCGAGAGCACGTGCTGGCGGTAGTTGTAGCCGACCCCGTGGCAGAGGTAGGCGCGCTGCCGGTCGGATGCGGCCACGGCCGGCGGATCCTCTCCGAAGATGGACAGCCGCCGGGCCGTGCGCTCAAGCAGCGGGTCGTCTGTCACGAATAGCCCGCCCTCGCCGCCGGGAAGCGGCTTGGTCGCGTTGAGGCTGAATGCGGAGCACGAACCGATCGTGCCAACCTTGCGGCCGCGGTAAACGGCGCCGTGCGCCTGGGCGGCGTCCTCGATCACCTCCAGTCCGTGCGCCGTGGCGAGCGCATGTATCTCGTCCATATCGGCCGGTAGCCCGTGTAGGTGTACGGGAATCACGGCCTTGGTTCGGTCGCTGACGCGCTCGACGATTAGCCTCGCGTCGATGTTGTAGGTCACAGGATCGATGTCGCAGAAGACGGGCGTGGCGCCCTGCTGGACGACCGCCATCGCGGTAGCAGCGAATGTGAAGGCCGGCACGATCACCTCGTCGGCCGGTTCGATGCCGAGCGCAGCTGTCGCGCAGTGCAGTGCCGCGGTTCCGCTGTTCACCGCGACACAGTGGCGGACGCCGAGGTAGGTGGCCCAGTCCCGCTCGAGCTCGCGGATCGGTGGTGTGTGGACGCCCCACAGTTCGTCACCGGCGAGAGCGGCCAGGATCAATGTCCGCTCCCGCTCTCCGATGATCGGCCAGCGGCCGTGGGCCTCGATCGTCGTCGTTGGCTGGCCACCGAGAAGCGCAGCTCGTTCGATCTCGCTCATCGCTCCCTCACAGCCGCGCGTGCGCTGGGGCTGGGGACTGGCGCGCTCGGCAGCTCCACGGTGATCCCGTCGCGGATGGACCGGCGTGCCGCCCCGACGATCTGCAAGACCTGGCAAGCATCTGCGGAGCTCAGCAACGGCGCTTCTTCGCCGCGCATGACTGCTACGAAGTGAAGCGCGCCGACGCCGACGAGATCATCGACGACCGCCTTCTCGCATCCCTGATTCGCAGCGCGCAACCAACCCTGAACGCCGCCGCCGTGCTGGTCATCCAGGTAGACATCGACCGGGGCGTTGGCGTGCTGCCAGTCGTCGAGGATGAAGCTTGCCCTAGCGGTGTGAACCTCTAGTGCGGGCCCCGGGCTCGCAGGCACCGCGAAGCTCGAGAGCACCTGCGCGAGAGCACCGTTCTCGAATCCGAGCTGCAGGAGGATGTGGTCGCATCCTTCGACCGCAACATTGTTAGACGCGTGGGGCCCGTAGCGCACCCGGCGGCACGGGATCGCTTGTGCGCCGAGCGCCTGGATCTGCCGGACTTCGCCTAACAAGCCAGTCATGGCGTGAAGGACATAGACCCCCTGATCGATCAGGGGTCCGACGTTGGCGCTGTAATGCACCGACGGGTCGCCCTGGTAACCGAGGAGCGCGGCTGGCCCAAGGTTGGCGTAGCGGCCAATCGCAAGCGTGGCCGGGCCGAACTGCCCGGTCTCCAGGACCTGCTTGAGCCATCGAAACCGCGGCGCGGCCATGATGGCCGGGGCGCACAACAGGAGCCGGTCACGGCCGGCAGCGAGTCCGGCGAGGGCGAGGGCGCCCTCGGGCGTGCTCGCAAGCGGCTTCTCGGAGTACACGTGGAGCCCGGCGTGCAGCGCGGCCTGGCTGATGGTCTCGTGCGCGGGGGCGGGCGCGAGATTGAAAATCCCGGACAGTTGGCTGTCCTCGAGCACCGCGTCGAGATCCTGTGGTGCTTGAACCCCCGCAGACCAGCTCTCGCAAGCGCGGGCCGTCTGCTCCGCTCGGACCGGATCCGGGTCGCAGCACGCGGCAATTCTGACCTTGTCCCTTGCGGTTGCGAGCGCTGGCAAGTAGGAGCGGTGCACGACGTCGCCGCAACCAACCAGCGCGAGGTTTACGCGGCTCTCACCGCTCACGTCTTACCCCGGATCCTTGTCTCGGACAGGGGGAGGACTGCAGCCGGTTCGCCCCGCGGGCCGCGGCTCCGGTCTCCGCGCCCCCAGGGCTTTGCCTAGAGGAGCAATGAGCCGCCATCAACCCGGATCACCTCCCCGGTGATGTAGGACGCCGCATCGGAGGCTAGGAAGGCGAGCACGGCGGCAACATCGGCGGGCTCACCTAGCCGCCTGAGGGGAACCGCCGAGGCGACGAGCTCGTCGCGCACCTCCTCGGCGGAGCGGCCTGAGCGCTCCCCGATTTCGGTCATGGCCTGGGCGTGAAGCGTCGTGTTGATCTCTCCCGGCGCAACCCCATTAACGGTGATTGCATGGGGGGCAAGCTCCACCGCAAGAGCCTGGACGACAGCCACAACGCCTGCCTTAGTCGCGCTATAGACGGCGGAGTTCGCCTCGCCTCGAAGGCCGGCTGCAGATGCGGTCACCAACAGCCGTCCGCCGCGACGGCCGGCAAGCATCCGCTCCGCTGCGACGCGGAAGCTGACGAGAACGCCTATCAGGTTCGTGCTAATGGTGGCGACCCAGTCCGCAGGGTCGGCGTGAAGGAAGTCTTCGACCATGAGGACCCCTGCGTTCGCGACGCAGATGTCAAGGCCCCCGTTCTCGCACACTTGGGCGACCACCGCCCGCATCTCTTCGTAGTTCGCCGCGTCGGCTTTGAACACGCGGACGGTGGAATGTCGTTTGACGCACGCCGCGGACGCTCCACAACGCGAGGTCACCGCGACAGTCGCGCCCCCGCGCGCAAGCCACTCGGCTGTGGCCGCGCCAATTCCGCGCGTTCCGCCCGTCACGAGCGCCGTCTGGTTGGCAAAGCGCTGCTCGCACGCCGGTTCCGCTGTCATGAAGCGGCCTCCCGCTCGCGGCTGCCTGACTCGACCCTGACCGGGTGCCCCGCGAGCAGCGAGCGCGCCGACGCCTGGGCGAGGACGAACGCCTGCACGACGTCCTCGCCGGTCGCTCCAGCCGGGGGGCTCCCTTGGATGGCCTCCGCAAAGTGCTCAACCTCGGCGAGGTAGGCCGCGGCGTGCCGGTGCTGATGATCGAGCGGGTGATCGACGCTCTGGACACCGTGTCTGAGCCAGCGCACATCATGGCTTTGCTGGTTAGCGCCGAGGCGGATGGTCCCCCGTGCGCCCAAGATCTCCGCAGAGCACTCATACCCGTAGCCAGCGGTGCGGCTGTAGTCGATGACGCCAAGCGCGCCGCAGGCGAAGTGCAGCACTACCAGCGCGTTGTCCGCGTCCCCTAGCTCGCCATAGGTCGGGCTTGAGAGCGATGCGCCGTGAGCCTGGACCTCGTTGACCTCCCCGACTAGCCAACGTGCGCAGTCGAGGTCGTGGATCACTGCGTCGACGAACAGGCCACCGAAGCTTGCGAGGAACTCGGTCGACTCGGGCGCAACCATGTCCCTTTGGGATGCTCGAAAGATCAGCGCCTGGCCGAGCTCGCCGGCCTCGCTCCATCGTGCCATGGCTAGCCAGTCGGGATCAAAGCGCCGATGGAAGCCGACCTGGAGCACGAGCCCGGCAGCGTCGGCCTGGTCGATGAGTCGCAGCGTCGTCTCAAGCTCAAGCGTGAGCGGCTTCTCGCAGAAGACGTGCTTTCCCGCCGCCAGCGATCTCTCGACCATCTCGGCATGGAGGTTCGTCGGCGTTGCAAGCAGGACCCCTTCGACCGTGGGATCCTCTAGCGCACGATCGAGGTCGGTTGTCCAGGCGGATCCGAGTTCACATGCGGTTTGCTCGGCTCGCTCTGCAGCGGTGTCAATGACCCATCCGACCTCCGCACATCCGACGCGGCGAGTGAGGTTTCCGGCGTGGAGTACACCCATCCCCCCGAGGCCGGCAACGGCGAGACGGGTACGAGGAGCACCGCTCATCGGACCTCCTCCGCTCTACTTGATGAGGACACGTGCCGCGAGTATCCCCTCGGGGCTTAGACGGAGCGATCCGCCAATCGGGTGAGCGGTCGTACATTTTGTCGTCCTCCATTCGCCTCGAACCCTAGGCGCTTGACAGTAGTAGTCATTGAGTGATTAGATATCTGGATGAGCGGCCGTCCCAGTCCGAACGGGGGCAATTAGGCCTTGTCAGATCCGCGCGGCGCACTGATGGACGCCGAAACTGACGGCCCAACAGCCTCGGACGTGATCGCTGAAGCATGTCGGCTTCTTCGCGCCGGACGTGAAGCCGGCCTCGAGATGCGACTGCTCGGTGGTGTCGCAATCGCACTCCGCGTCCCGCGGCACGTGGCGCCGCTAATCCAGCGCGACTACAACGACATCGACGTCGTCGTGACCGGCGGGATACGACGCGCGGTCGAGACGCTGATTACGAGCGCCGGCTACCGGCCGAACCAGGAGTTCAACGCCCTCCACGGTAATCGCCGGCTTCTCTACTACGACGACCGGCGAGGGCGCCAGGTCGATGTGTTCGTAAACGCCTTCACGATGTGTCACGCGATCCCTTTAGGGCGGCGGCTACTGGCTGACGAAACGACCCTTCCACTCGCTGAGCTCCTTCTGACGAAGCTCCAGATCGTTGAGCTCAACGACAAGGATCAGAGCGATATTCTCACGCTGCTCTACCACCACGCTCTGGGTGACCAAGACGGCGAGGTGATCAACGCGCGCCAGATCGGCGCCCTGTGTGCGCGCGATTGGGGGCTGTGGCGCACGACAGGGATGAACGTCGAGCGCAGCGTCGCCGCGCTCGGCCAGAGCTCGCTCGCCGACGACGCGGCAAACCTGCTCGCTGCGCGTCTCGCGGAACTAGAGCAGTACATCGCGGCGGCGCCGAAGACCACCAAGTGGAAGCTGCGAGCGAGGGTTGGGGACCGCGTCCAATGGTATGACGAACCCGAGGAGGTCGACTAGAACATGAGTACTGCACCCGTGACGCAGCGCTCAGATGCGCCGCAGCCATTTGCTCGCAAGGCCACAGGCCTGGTGCGGGAGGTCTCGATCACGGGGATGATCGGCTACAGCGCCGGCATCGCGTTACCGACCGCCCTCGCGCTCGCGATCGGCGTGTTCTTCGCCATGGCGGCCTTCCCTGGCGCCAACATCGTCGTTGCAATGCTCATCGCGATCGCGGTTGTTCCCTTCGTCTGGGTGACCTTCTCGCTGATGGCGGCCGCGATGCCGCGCACAGGCGGCGACTACATCTACGCCTCCAGAATTCTGCACCCGCTCGCCGGACTCTTCTCGAACATGTGCGTCTTCTTCGGGACACTCCTCGGCGTCGGGCTCGGGGCGGTGTTCCTTGTGACCGTGGGCCTCGGCCCTGTCTTCGGGATCATCGGAGCAGTAACCCATCACCCGTGGTGGACCCACGCGTCGGCGACACTGTCCCAAAGAGGGTGGGAGTTCGGAATCGCAGCCTTCGTGATCGTCGTGATCACCGGTATCTCCATGACCGGAACGAAGATCATCACCCGACTCATCTGGTGGTGCTATCTCGGGTCGATGGTGATGGCCGTGGTCGGGATTTTGCTCTTGCTCTTCACACCCCGCGGTTCGTTCGTCTCGCACGTCAACAGCTTCTCTCAGCCCTTCACGCACCAGCACAATACCTACCAAGCGACTATCACGGCGGGCGCCAAAGCCGGGCTGATATACCCGAACGCGGGTCATGGTTACTCTTTCAAGAATACGATCGGCGCATGTTTTGTGATGATCGAGATCATCTCTGGCTTCTTCTGGGGTGTCTACCTAGCGGGCGAGATGAAGGGCGCTGGGCGCCGCCGACGTCAGCTATCCGTCATCCTCGGCGCCGGAATGTTTCAGGCTGTTCTGCTCCTTATCGGAATCCTTGCCTTCATTCACTCAGGTGGCTACAACTTCGTCGCCGCCGCCAGCAACGGAAGCTATGGGGTGCCTGTGTCCCCGTACTTTAGTCTGTTTGCGTCAGTGATCGCTGGTGGTAGCTTGTTCGCGATTTTGATGGGGCTTCTCTTTTTGCTCGGTGTTTTACCCAATACCTATGGGAACATGGCGCTAACCCAGCGCGTTCCGTTCGCGCTGGCCTTTGATGGCTTGATTCCCGCACGGCTCGCCAAGGTCAGTGACCGCACACACACGCCTAACATCGCTTTTGCAATCACGCTCATCGGCGGTATCGCCATGGCGGCCTTCGCGGCGTATAGCACGAGCTTTACGACCGTACTCGCCTACGCTGGCCTATGTGGACTTCCCCCGTGGATTATTGTCGGCTTCGCCGCTCTCGTGATGCCTCGCCGGCGGCCGGAGCTCTATGTCGGAAGCCCCGCCGATTGGAAAATCAAAGGTATCCCGGTGCTGCCCGTCTGCGGCGGCGTCTGCTGCGCGCTCGGGATCGCCGTCCTGACGCTTGTGTTCTACTTCCACAAGAATCTGGTGATCACACCGAAGTGGCTGATCCTGGTAATCGTTCTGAACTTTGTGCTCGCGGCGGCTCTGTATTACGGGGCGCGCGCAGTCCAGCGTTCGCGCGGGGTCGACCTCGATCTCGTCTATAAGACGCTCCCCGCCGACTAACGGAACCCGGCGGACTCGACCTGGGAAACCTAGAGGGTGATGCCCATGAGATCGAAGCGGAACGGGCGGACAACACGCCGCGGGGCGAGGATTTTCTTCGCGACTGACATCCACGGTTCGGATGCCTGCTTTCGCAAGTTCCTCAACGCAGGCCATGCCTACGAATGTCCCTACTTGGTGCTGGGAGGTGATCTGACCGGGAAGATGGTGGTGCCAGTCGTTCGCAATGGCGATGGCACCTACGAGTGCCAGTACGGGGAGAACCACCTACGTGACCTCAATGAGGAGCGCAAACGGGAGGTGATCGCCGAGGTGCGACGCTTTGGGCATTACGCCGTGGTCGTCGACCGAGACGAACTCAGGGCGCTCAACGACCCGATCGAACAGGATCGCGTGTTTCGGAGCGCGGTCTACTCGTCGATCGGCGACTGGGTGACGCTCGCCGAGGAGCGCTTGGCTGGCACCGGGCGTCGCGTGTTCGTGGCACCCGGCAACGATGACTTCCTAGAGATTGACGGCGCACTCCAAGGCTCAGATACGGTGGTGTTCGCCGAAAACCGGTGCATTCAGCTCGACGAGACCCACGAGATGGTGACCACCGGCTACTCGAACCCTACGCCGTGGCGGACAGAGCGCGAGCTACCCGAGGCCCAACTGCGCATCCGCATGAATGAGATGGTCGCAGCGGTCAAGAACAACGAGAACCTCATCGCGGTGCTGCACGCACCCCCATACGACACCCCGTTGGACAAAGCGCCCAAGCTGGACGATGACTTCAACGTCCAGATACGCGGCGGAGCTGGTGTGGAGATGGCGGCCGTCGGGTCCACAGCGGTCCGCGGTTTCATCGAGGACGTCCAACCCCTACTCGCGCTGCACGGCCATGTCCACGAGAGCCCGGGGCTCGTCGACATAGGCCGGACGCTCTGCGTGAATCCAGGGAGCGAATACACCCACGGAACGCTTCGCGGGGCCCTCGTTGAAGTGGGCGACGGCGAGGTCCTACGTCATCAGCTTCTAAGCGGCTAGGCACCGATGAAGGGAATGAGTGAAATGCCGAACCTATCCGGCAAGTCGGCGCTAGTCACCGGCGGCGCGCACGGCATCGGCCGCGCAACCGCTGAGCTACTTGCCACCAGCGGAGTCAACGTCGTCGTGCTAGACCGAGTCATGCCGGGTGACGCCGCCGAAGCGCCAGCCGGCATAGCATGGCTCGAAGGCGACGTCACGAGCCCGACAGATCTCGCCTCCGCAGTTGCGCAAGCCAGTGCTGGAGCCCCGCTGTATGCGTGCGTCGCCAACGCTGGCGTGCTCCTGATCGAGGATCTTCTCGATGGGAGCCTCGAAGGATGGAGCCGGGTGTTCCGCGTAAATGTGCTGGGCGTGATGGCCACACTCCAAGCCGCCGCCCGAGCGATGATCGAGGCAGGCAACCCCGGCCGGCTGGTCGCAACCGCCTCGATCGCGGGGCTTCGAGGCGAGGGCGGCTCCGCCGCCTACTGCGCGAGCAAGGCCGCCGTGGTGAACCTGGCGCAGTCGCTGGCAGTCGAGTTCGCATCTCATGGAATCACCGTGAATGCCGTTGCACCCGGGGAAGTGGACACCGCCATGCACGCCGACGCGATGGATCAGATCGGCGCCGCCGAGGGTATTACGGCGGACGAGCTGCGCCAACGGATCGTTGACACGGCGATCCCGCTCGGACGCCTGGCGCGCCCCAACGACGTCGCTGGCGTGATCGCGTTTCTCCTCTCGCCGGCAGCCGAGTACCTCACTGGGCTGACGATCCGCGTCGACGGGGGTCAGCTGCTGAAATGAGGCTCGGCTCAATCACGACAAACCTGCTCAACCTTCCGCCCGTGGAGGGGCTGCGCCTCCTCCGTGAGCTAGGCATATCGGACATTGAGGTCGCGTGCGGCGGCTTCTTTGATGACCGAGCCTACGGCGACCCCCAGCGGCTCCTGAGCGACCCTGAGGAGCTAGCACGCTGGCGCGAACGGCTCGCGAACGCGGAGATCGCGATCAGCGCGATCGCAGTCCACGGCGCACCCCTCTCGCCGCATGCGGACCTGGCCCAGAGCCACACGCGCGACTACATCCTCGCCTGCCGACTCGCAGAGGCAGTGGGCGTCACTCGTCTGACCCTGCTCGCGGGACTGCCCGAAGCGAACCCCGGGGATTCCGAGCCGACCTGGCTCGTTGCGGCAGACCCGGAATCGAACGCCGACCGCTGGAACTGGCAGTGGGAGGAGCGTGTACTTCCCTATTGGCGCAAGCATGCTCCGATCGCCGAGCAGCACGGATGCCGTCTGTGCCTCGAAATGGCTCCAAGCGATTTCGCTCATAACCCGCGCGGGCTCCTGATGCTGCGCGCGGAACTTGGCCCAGTGATTGGCTGCAACTTCGACCCGTCGCATCTGTGGTGGCAGGGGATCGATCCTCTCGCCGCGCTGCGCCATCTAGGTCCTGCTGTCTACCATGCGCACGCCAAGGACATCGAGATCCGCCCGGAGGCGGCGATCAACGGAACCCTCGACGCGAGGTCACCCGCGGCGCCAGAGCAGCGAGCCTGGAACTTCCGCACGGCCGGATACGGACACGACGAAGAGTTTTGGGCCTCCTATATCAACACCCTCCAGGAGATCGGGTACGACGACGTTCTGTCGATCGAGCACGAGGACGTCACAGTCAGCGGCGACCAAGGCCTGAGAGACGCGGTGAGTTTCCTTACGCCGCTCATTGCTGCGGCCAATCAGACGAGACCGGGATAGTCCGTGCCCCGACCGCGTGTCGGTATAGCGGAAACCAGTGCCGGCCGGCTCGACCGACTGCGGTGAGCCAACACACGCTCAGCGAGGACCGGTCACGATACCTCCGCGAGACAGCCCGCGACGCCGCCGCACCAGCCCACCTCACTGGATTTCGCCGGAGCCGGGGCGGGAACGTCATCCACCGACCGGCTGCCGGCGGGGCCAGCGCCGTGTGCTGGCTGGCACGCGCGAGGTTGCGGCGTTATGCAATCGAGGTATACGGGTGCTCTCAGGTGAGAGCGCGATCGGGCCGAGAGGCGCCAGATCCCCAACGTGAGATGGCGGCAGCTGCCTCACTCGATCAACCCCAGGCGCATCGCGTTGCGCACCGCCTCGGTGCGCCCGTGCGCGCCGAGCTTCTCGTAGACGTGATTCAGGTGCGTCTTGACGGTCGTCGGCCGCAGTCCAAGCTCCTTGGCGATCTGCGGTATCGTCTTGCCGTCTCCGACGAGGTCCAGGACCTGCTTCTCGCGGTCGGTGAACAGAGGGCGGTCCGGGCGCTCGCGCAGGCGGGCCTCGCTGATGAGCGCGCGCTGCACCCCAGCCGAGAGGATGTCCCTGCCGTGCGCCGTCGCATTGATCGCGCGGCACAGTTCTCCGGCGTCGCAGTCCTTGCACAGGTAGCTTGCGACGCCGGCCTGGATCGCCGTGTAGATCGCGCTCTGATCGGGGTTCGCGGAGAGGAACAGCACACGCGTCGGCCCGCTCGCCAACTCCAGCACCGCGGCTAGATCCGCGCCGCTCAACCCAACGGGGTCAACAAGCGCGACGTCAGGTTGCAGGCGTTGCAGCTCCCCGAGAAACGCCTCGGCGGCGATGCAACCGACGAGTTCGAACGACGACCACTGCTTGACAGCGTGCTCGAGCGCTTCGACGTACATCGGCTGCGCGTCGGCGACCAGCACGCGCACCCGTCCGGATCGGCGTGCGCTGGGACCGCTCGCCGCCCGCTCAGCTGGCACTCGAGCACCGCCACTGGCTGCGTATTGCGCTCGCCCGAAAGCGCTCGCTCCCTGGGGCTCGCGACTCCGTCTGGTCTCTTTGCCTGCTCGTCAGGGCACCTCCGTGACCCCGTGTGCTGCTGCCCGGGCTGGCGGTCCGGTCCGCCACTCCAGGACAACCGTGTGGGCACCGGTGCCGGTGCCGGCGCGCCCGGGAGGGTGAGATCGCCGGCGCCGAATTCGAGGGCCCTCGGGGCCGCGTCGGTTCATTCGCCTCCGTCGAGCACGCCACCCGGTCCGCTCAGGCTGGTGCGTGCGATCCGGTCCCCGGCAAGTCTGTAGGTGTTTTCGTGCACTGCGTCGCCGGCCACGACCGCCCCTTCCGACGTGCGGGCAGCGGCTTCGCTCTCACCGTCAGGCGCAACACCGACGACGGTGGCCCCTTCACCCCGCGCTTCTCGGACGACGAACGCGAGCTTGCCCGCCTCGGCGCTTGCGGCCGTTGCGCAGCTCATCCCGAGTCCTTCGCTGTCGGTGGTTGCGATGCACATCCAGCCGGCACCCGGGATCAGCCAAGCCCCGCTCGAAGGCGCATACCTCGCACCCGCGATCTGTAGGCCGAACTGGGCTGGCGCCCTGCGCACCGCCGCCACGAGGTTCGCGGCTGGCGCCTGGCCGCGCGGCTCGCGTAGCAGCGCGAAGCGCTCAGCCGGTGCGGGCGCCGCCGCACTCGCCCGTGCTCCGGTGGTCGATGGCGATCCGGAAGCCGCCGTGTAAACCGCGGTCCCGGACACGGTCAAGGCAAGTGCCACCGCAGCCAGTGCCACCTGCGCACGCACCCGAGTTCTTCGACGTATTCGCCGCTTCATCGCGTGTCTCCTCTCATGAGTAGTTGAACGCCGGCGAGGCCGACACCGCATAGGAGTGCTTGTTGTGCGTTTGGGCGTAGCCGCTGTAGCCGTAGAATTCCTGGAAGATGTACCCGCCTGATTCGTAGGAGGCGCAGTATTCGCCCGCAGACGGTGCGCCTGCCCATCCTTCGGTTGCCCGCATGACACAGAACGCATCCGCGGATGCTTGAGCTTCGATCCAGTAGATGCTGTGGGAATGCCCTTGGTTGCAGTATTCGTTCCCGCCGTAGGTTTTGCCGCAGAAGTTCACGGTCGTCGCCGACGCAGCCGAGGGCAGCGCTAGCGGCACCGCGCATAGCGTGATCGCCACGAGCACGCCCCGGCACACCCGGCGCAGGGTCCTGACACCACCAAAGCTCATCTCTCGCTCCTTCGTTTGAGTGAACTGCTAGGTGGCGCGCGACGCCGGCGTCAGATGCGCGTCACTACCTATATAGATGCGATCGGGCCGAATCCGTCCCGTGTATTCGCATAAATTTTCTCAAACCTTCACATGGCACTCGATGTGGCTACTGTGGGAAGGTGGGCCGGCTCGGCATCTGGCCCGTTACCCGAAGGGGGCTTGTGCGATCAGGAGCGGCGCATCCGAGGGACTTCCCTCGCTTCTACCTGGCGTACAACCCGCGGATCCGTCGCTACTTCAAGTTCGAAACCGGCGACACGCAGCTTGCGCTGGAACTCACCGCCGAAACGTTCGAAAAGGCGTTCAAGGCCCGTGAGCAGTGCCGCGGCACCACGTCGAAGGAGGCACTCGGCTGGCTGTGGGTCATCGCTAACAACAAGCTGCGAGAGCACTATCGCGGCCACGCTGCCGAAACCGATGCGTTTCGCCGACTGCCGATCAGCCGGCCAGTGGCCACCGAGGAGGAACTCGAGCAGATGGCCGAGCAGGACACGCTCGAGGCCAAACAGGGCGTGCTCTACGACGCGTTCGCAAAGCTCACCGACAAGCAACGAGAGGCGATCCACATGCATGTCATCGAAGAACGCTCCTACGAGGAGATGGCACAAAAGCTGGACATCACCACAGTCGTAGCCCGAAAGCGCGTCTCCGCAGGCCTTCGCCGCCTCAAACGCAACGCGTCGCTGCGTCGATTTGGAGGGAAAGAGGAATGAGCGTTCGGCGCAAAGACCGGTGGGGTCGTCGCTACCCCGCCCTAGATCGGCTCGCACCAGAGTTTGAAAGGCTCGCGGCATCCGAACGCGGGTCCGCGCCAGCACCCCGCCAGCGACGGCCCCGGGCGCAGCTCGGGGCCAGCGGCGGGGTGCTGGCCGTGATCGTCGCGGCGGCACTGATCATCGTGCTGATGGTCCACTCCGCCAATGCCAGCGACGTGCGCCATTCCGCCGGCGCCGCCGAAAAGGCGGGTACGTTCACGTTCGCCTCCTCAAGCATTCTGACGTTCGCCAACGGCACGCGCGAGACGGCACGGGAGAGCGGCGCAGTCGACCTGAGCGTTCCGGGCTACCGCGTCCAGATCACCACGAGCGCCCGCGCCACGGGCTTCGAACGAATCGTCTTCCCACACACGCTCTACGTGCGGCCGATCGGAGCGAGCCACCCCGGCCCATGGCGCGAAATCACGTTGGAGCCTCCGGTCGCGATCGCGGCCAAGGTCGGCGGCAGCGCAGGGATCTCCGACCCGCTGGGCCTGCTGGCGGTGCTGCGGCAAAGCCACGGCGCGCAGAAGATCGGCGAGGCGACGATCGGGCGGATCGAGACCACGCACTTCCGGCTGCAGACGACGCTAGGCCCGTTCTTGCGCGATGAGGGTGTCACCGCCCCCGCTCGCGTCGCCAGCGACCCGGTGACTGTTGATGTATGGCTCGATTCCGCGAGCCGCGTGATCCGCGCCCGGCGGCTGTTCGAGCTCGGGGCTCCGCGCGGTGCGCGGTTGCTCGTCGCCACCGAGTTCACTGGGTATGGAGCTGACGTGCGGCTGCGCCCGCCACCGGCACCGATCCGCACCGGGGTACCTGAGCGGCTCAACCCCGTCGCGGCTGACCCGCTCAGCGCCAGCGTGCTCGGCGCGCTGCTCAACGGTTCACGCCATCCGGCGACTCCGACGATCGAGCGCTCAGCGCCCTAGCCTCGATGCCGGACCACCCACCGGATCCAACCGTGAGACGGTGCCGCGAAGCTTGGAGTAGGCCGATCAGTCAGCGCTCGCGGGACTCCCGATCGTACGGGTGGCCGATAGCCAGGGCCGGCAGATACGGTCAAGCTGCGGGCTGTGAGCGTGGCCACGATCCAAGCGCGAAGCGCCACCGGGCGGACCCGGCGCCCGGAGCGTGCACAGGCAGCCGCCCAGCAGGGGGGCCAGGATGTGCTCGCCGGGCTCGAGCCGGTGGCGCTCGCGGCGACGCGTGCCGCGGCGCTCGCCTGTCAGCCCCACGTCGGCAGCGGCGACACGATTGCAGCCGACGCGGCTGCCACCGCGGCGATGCGCAACGCCCTGGCCTCGGCGCCCGGAGAAGGCGTCGTGGTGATCGGCGAGGGTGAGAAGGACGGGGCGCCGATGCTGTTCAACGGCGAGCGCGTCGGCGACGGCGTCGGCTCCGGTTTCGACGTCGCGGTGGACCCGCTCGAGGGCACCAAGCTGTGCGCGCGCGGGCTGCCGGGGGCGATGACGACGATTGCGTGCAGTGCATCGGGCGCGATGTGGTCGCCGGGCCCGGCGTTCTACATGGACAAGCTGGTCGTCGACGCGAGAGCACGCGGCGCGATCGACATCACGCTGCCGGCGGAGCGCAACCTTGCCAACGTCGCCGAGGCACTGGGTAAGCAGGTCGCAGAGCTACGTGTCGTGATCCTCGAGAAGCCGCGGCACATAGGGCTGATCGCCACCGTCCGCGGTCTCGGCGTGAGCGTTAGGACACCCAGCGACGGCGATGTCGCTGGCGCGCTCGCGGCGCTGCTGCCCGAAGGCGGTTGCGACCTGCTGATGGGCATCGGGGGCACCCCGGAGGGGGTCATGACGGCATGCGCGGTCCGCGCGCTGGGTGGCGACATGCAGGGGCGCCTCGCGCCGCAGCAGGAGCACGAGGCGGCACGGCTGAAGGCGAGCGGCGTCGAGATCGAGCGCCGTTTGACAGTGGAGGAGCTCGTCGGCGGGCCCGCGTTCTTCGCGGCGAGCGGCGTCACCACTGGCGGGCTGCTGCGCGGGCCTTGGCAGCAGCACGGCGCGACCGTCACCGAATCGCTGATGGTCACGCGCGGGGTGATCCGGCGGATCATCGAGACGGTTCCCGATGAGCTCGAGCCTCCCGCCGCGGTTGCCGCACGCTTGCGACAGGCCAGCCGATCGAGGGGGCGCCGATGACCCTCCTCGCGCTGCGCAGCACAGCGAGGGGGCTCGTCGCCACCGGCAAGGGGATTCTCGCAGCCGACGAGAGCACCGCCACGATCACCAAGCGCTTCGAGGCGGTCGGTGTCGAGTCGACCGCGCAGAGCAGGCGCGAGTGGCGTGAGCTGCTGGTGACCGCGGCCGGGGTGAGGGAGAGCATCAGCGGTGTGATCCTTTACGACGAGACGATCCGCCAGTGCACTGGCGACGGCGCGAGCTTCGCCGAAGCGCTCGAGCGGCAAGGCATCAAGACGGGCATCAAGGTCGACACCGGCGCTCACGCGCTTGCCGGCTGCCCGGGCGAGAAGGTCACCGAGGGCCTCGACGGGCTCCGCGACCGGCTGCAGGCCTATCACGCGTTCGGGGCGCGCTTCGCGAAGTGGCGCGCTGTGATCGTCGTCGACGAGGTGCGTCCGACCGGCACCTGTCTGCAGGCCAACGCACATGCGCTCGCGCGCTACGCGGCGCTTTGCCAGGAGGCGGGCCTCGTGCCGATCGTCGAGCCCGAGGTGCTGATGGACGGCGGGCACACGATTGAGCGTTGTGCCGCTGTGACCGAGGCGACGCTCGGCCACGTGTTCGAGCAGCTGCGAGCGCAGCGCGTGGACCTCGAAGCGACGCTGCTGAAGGCAAACATGGTCCTCGCCGGCACGGAAGCTAGTCATCAGCCGAGTGTCGCGGCGGTGGCGCAGGCGACGCTGAGGACGCTCCGCGACGTGGTTCCACCGGCCGTCCCGGGCATCGTCTTTCTCTCCGGCGGACAGGATCCCGAGACAGCGACCGCGCACCTGCACGCGATCAACCTCCGCGGCGGGCAGCCGTGGGAGCTCAACTTCAGCTTCGGCCGTGCGCTGCAGGCGCCGGCGCTCGAGCGCTGGCGCGGGCGGGAGGCAAACTTCGAGGCAGCGCAAACGGCTTTCCTTGACCGCGCACGCGCCAACGCCGCCGCGCGGTCGGATGCTCACTCGGAGATAGCGGCGTGAGCGTAGCCGCGCGTGTCGAGACGGAGGCAGTCCGGGTGCTGATCGCGGACCGCCAGCCAATGTTTGGCGAGTCAATCGCGCGAGCGATCACACGCGACCCCCGGCAGCAGATGGTGGCGCGGACCCTCGACGGCTACGAGGCGCTCGCGTTGATCGCCGAGTTCCATCCGGCTGTGGCTGTCTTGGAGATCGCGCTCCGCGGCCTTGACGGGCTGGCGGTGCTGAACGCGGTCGTTCGCGACGAGCTGCCCACACGGGTGCTCTTCATCTCCCACGTCAGCGATCCTGCGACGGTGCGTGCGGCCCTCGTCGGCGGCGCGTCCGGCTACCTGACCAAGCACGCTAACGCCGAGGAACTGTGCCACGCGGTCGCGACCGTCGCGGCTGGGGGGATCGTGATCCCCGAAGACGTCCAGCACACGCTCGACGAGGGGATGCGGTTGCACGCCCGGACCGAGGTGCCCCGGATCGACGGCGCTACGCGGGAGATCCTCGTGCTGACGGCCGCCGGGCGCACCGTGCGCGAGATCTCAGAGCAGGTGCACCTGTCCGTCTCCACCGTTAAGAGCCACCTGCACTGCCTCTATAAAGCGCTCGGCGTGAAAACGCCGGCTGCCGCGGTCGCTGAGGCGATCCACCGGCACCTGATCGATTGACGCCGTCGCCCACGGAGCTCGCCACCATGCTGAGCGCACTGTCGTCGGCGCTGCCCGCCACAACAGATCGGCGGTGGACACCGGCGCCACGGCATCCGCGGGCGGCTGAGGGCGTCGTCGAGGTTTGGCGGGCCGACCTAGCCGCAGTCGGGAACGGCCTCGCGGAGCTGCTCAACGAGGATGAGCTCGTGCGCG
>Ga0182024_10010372_pt1 | contig 18989 bp, 29 predicted proteins | sample P32metaG_FD_120480 | JGI IMG/M metagenome (GOLD analysis project Ga0182024, IMG submission 120480) | Permafrost microbial communities from Stordalen Mire, Sweden - P3-2 metaG (Illumina Assembly) | ecosystem: Environmental > Terrestrial > Soil > Wetlands > Permafrost | place: Sweden: Stordalen... | reverse complement strand
TGACAAGAAACAGCGCAAGACCAACTCTCTCTTCTTGACTGGCGGATTGAGCATTGATGACTGAAAATCAAAGCTCGCCGCCCCGGTGGTGACATCTCGAATTCAACATAAGGGATGGTTGTGCGCAAAGATGACGGCCGCGGCGTTATGCGAGAGGGCTTGTTTCACGACTTCACGCGGGTGCACGCTCGCGCCGTCGATCGTGCCGCGGAACAATTCCTCGAAGGAAATCAGGCGGTGCCGGTTGTCGAGATGCAGGCAGCCTACCTAGACACCGCAGACAGGACGCGACGTAGCGCGACCGGCCTCCGGCAGAAACAGGTAAATCGAGCTGTTTTCCTGCGTTTACTTGAGTCATACGCGGACATTGCACGACAAGACAAGACATCGTAGCATGACGGACGGCTGACGGACACAAATCAATCGTCCGCAACGGTCCGTCAATATGCTGACCGATACCGCGATTCGTAATGCCCGCAAGAAAGCTCGCCGCTATAAGCTCGCGGACGGGTTCGGCCTGTATTTGGCGGTCATGCCGTCGGGCAAAAAGGTGTTCCGGTACGAATACCGTTATCACGGGCGACGCGAGACGCTGACTTTGGGCACGTATGCCGAGGAAAAGGGTAACGGTATGAGCCTCCTTGAGGCCAGGGCAGCGCACGCTACGGCCCGCAGGCAGATTGAGAAGCATGAGAGTCCCGCCCAGATCCACCGTCGCGAACGCCAGCAGTCGGCTTCCAAGCTCGCCACCACGTTCAAGGGCGTAGCCGAGACATGGCTTGCGGAATTCTCGCCGCGTCGCTCGGCGCAGTGGTCGCGCCAAGTCGTCCGCTGGTTCAAGGCTGACGTTTACCCCGTGATCGGCGATCGCCCGCTCGCGGAGATCGAGAAGGTAGACGTCTTGACGGTCTGCCAAAGAGCCCAAGACCGAGGCAGCCAATACACCGCGGAGTGCATCCGGCGCTACGTCGCGGCAGTCTTCGAATATGCGAACCGCATCTCTATCACCGACCGCAACCCTGCTCGAGCCGTGCGCGGAGCGATTGCCGTTCCACCGACTCGCGAACTCCCGGCACTCACAGCCAAGGAGATGCGCGAGCTGGTCCAGCAAATTCGAGCCGGCGCCGGTAGGCCCAGCACGCGAATCGCTCTCGAATTGCTACTTCTCACCTTCACGCGAAAGTCAGAACTGATCCGCGCGACCTGGGATGAGATCGACCTCGAGGCTGCGGAATGGCGAGTGCCGGCGCACCGAATGAAGATGCGCGAAGCGCACGTCATCCCGCTCTCGACGCAGGCCGTGGCACTGTTTAAGCGACAGCAGCCGCTTGCCTCAGCATCCAAGTTTGTTTTTCCTAGCATGACATCGCTCTTAAAGCCGATGTCAGATACGGCGCTGAACAACGCGCTTGTGCGCCTGGGTCGCGAAGACTTCTCTCCGCACGGGTTCCGCCGCACAGCGTCCACGATGTTGAATGAGCTTGGCTGGCGCCCCGATATCATCGAACGCCAGCTTGCGCACCGCGAGCGAAACAAGATCCGCGCCGCGTACAATAAAGCGACCTTCTTGCCCGAGCGCAAACTCATGATGCAAGCGTGGGGCGACCACGTAACGTCGATAATAGAGGGCGGCAATGTAGTCGCGATTGGCGCGAAAGTCCGCGGCGCGTAGGAACGCCCGTTATGAAATTCACGCAATCGCAGCGCGGTGAGCTAAGAAAACTCAGATGGAAGCTTTCTCAAAAGCAGAGCCGTGTCTTAGGCAAGAATTCCAAACTCTATGAGGAGGAGATTAATTGTCTCGAGGGCCTTCTTCCGTTATTCCACGCCCAACTCTCCGAGCTCCCAACCCTGACCGGGATTCGCGATAAGCTATCCGCGCTTTCTAAGCCCCTCGTTAAAGCAAATAAAGTTCTGGCAACAATGTCGGCAGCTCAATCAGCCGCTGGCCGGGAGGCCTACAGTCGCATACTCATGTCAGCCGCCGCCGAGTCGGGCGAACACGAGGAAGCTCTGCATGGCGCATCCGTTGCCCTGGAATGGCTGGCTAGCGTCGTAGGCCGTGCCCAGCAGTCGCTCGGATCTAAACAGCGCCAGCGTCCTGCAGTGGACTGGCGCCTGATTAGACAAATTGAGGCTGCATTACTGAGCGGTCTGATGGAGCATTTTCTCGGGCGACAACCTCGGCCGACGCACTGGCGCCGCATAAAGACTTCCCGTGCGGCGTCGGCGAGCCGTAGGACCTCGCCGTTCCGCTCAATCGTAGTTATTTTATTGAGAGCTGCTGGAGCCGCCGCACGTCAGGATGCGGACAAAGCGACCAGGGCTTACATAGCAATTAAGAAGCGCTTAGCCGAAGAGTGCGAAGTCGCCACACTACAACTCGAAGGAATGACTTTTCAGGAAATCGCCACAAGGATGAAAATTCCACTAGAGGCGGTTGTAGAGCACTCCGAAGCCGCAAATAGACGGCTCAGCGCGCAGCAAACCGCTTAAAACTAAACTCACAAATAGGACAGCGGGCCGGCCAACTTTCTCACCTCAAGTCCAGTAAGTGCGGGATCGTCACGCGTAGAATCGAGTCCTAGTTATAGCGGCTGGTTACGCCGCGTCACCGAGGACTTGAAGTGCCAGAGACCATTTTACGGAAGTCAGTCGCCGCAGCACGTTGCGGCCTCAGCGTTCGCCATGCTGAGCGTCTTGAAGCAGCTGGGAAGTTTCCAAAACGAGTAAAGATTTCAGACCGTGCCGCCGGCTGGCTCGAGTCGGACATCGCGAAATTCATCGCTCAACGAGTGACTGAATCTCGTAGCGAGAAAGTGGCCGCGTAACGGCATGGAGGCGCCATATACCTAAGACCGCTTAATTATTCCCACACACATGGGCCGTACCCGGCAAAGAAAAAGGCCGGGCGCTTTGGCGAGCGAACCGGCCTGGAGATCTAAAACAGTGAAATTATACCATAAAAAGCGCGAGGTGCGTACGTGAGCGTCGCCGCGAAACTTCTAGACCGACTTGACCGCGTAAAATCGACAGCGCCCGGAAAATGGGTCGCACGCTGTCCCGCCCACGAAGATCGTTCGCCGTCGCTTTCAATCAGAGAGCTCGATGACGGGCGCATTTTGCTTTACGACTTTGGCGGGTGCGAGATTGGCGATGTCCTGGCCGCGGTAGGTCTCCGGCTGACCGATCTGTTCGATAAGCCGCTCGGCGAACAAATCGCGCCGTCCAAGTCGCGAATTCCGGCGCGTGATTTACTCGAGATCATCAGCGAAGAAACGAGCGTCGTTGCGATCGTTGCTGCTGACTTCTGCGAGAAGCGCGCAATTGCCGACGCAGACTGGCACCGGCTGGCTCAGGCGGCGGCACGAATCGGCCGTGCGAGGGACCATGCCTATGGCCGCTGATTCAGATCGCCTCGCTGATTTGCGCGCGGTACTCGATACCGAAGCAGCCGAGTGTGCGGAAGGTGCAGCATTGCTGGTAGACGTGCAGGCTTTCCTGCGACGGTTCTGCGCGTTTCCTGATGCACATGCGCTTACAGCCGTAACGCTATGGGTAGCGCACGCTCACATGGTCGGGCACTTTCACACAACACCGCGACTCGCGTTGCTCTCGCCCGAGCCCGGAAGCGGTAAGACGCGGGTTCTGGAGGTTCTGGACCTGCTGGTACCCGTGAGCATGTTCTGCCTATCAGCCTCACCGGCCGCAATCTTTCGCACGCTTTCGAAGGACCCCATTACGCTGTTGGTTGACGAATGCGACACGATCTTTACGCGCCGTGGCAAGGATGATGCTAACGAAGACTTGCGAGCGCTCCTTAATGCAGGTTACAAGCGCGGCGCTACCATTCCTAGGTGCGTAGGCCCAAAGCACGACGTACAGAACTTTGCGGTTTATTGTGCGACTGCGCTTGCCGGACTCGGCGATCTGCCGGACACCATCATGAGTCGTTCGGTAATCATTCGGATGCGCCGCCGCGCCCCTGGCGAACATATCGAGCCGTTCCGCACTCGCCAGCACGCCGAAGAAGGACACGCGTTGCGCGAACGCGTTGCGCACTGGGCAGCTCTCGCGGGCTCTCACGCCGGCGATGCATGGCCGACGTTGCCGAATGGCATTGTGGATCGCTCTGCAGAGGTTTGGGAGCCGTTAATCGCGGCGGGCGATGCAGCGGGCGGGGATTGGCCGCAAACGGCTCGCGCAGCTTGCATCGAAATGTGCAAAGGCTCTCAGGACGCGCGAGTAAGTCTTGGGGTGCGCCTCCTCTCCGATCTGCGCGTTATATTCGGCGCCGCCGACGCCATGACGACCGAAGACATCCTGGCCAAGCTCTGCGCCGGCACCGAGTCTGGTCTTGATGCGGATGCGCCCTGGAATGAGCTTCACGGAAAGCCGCTCGGCGTGCGTGGCCTTGCGTCGATGTTGAAACGCTACGGCGTGAGCTCACAGAAGGTGAAGGTCAGCGGTCGAGCTTTGCAGGGATACCGGCGCGAACACCTTTGGGACGCCTGGACTCGGTACCTCTCTCCGGTATCCGCACAAGCGGAACCTGCGGAACCTGCGGTTCTTCTGGGCATAAATGATGCGTTTTTGGTTCCGAAGGTTCCGGAAACACCCCCAAAGGTTCCGGATAGACCTGCGGGTGCGGTGGTGACGCAAGTTGGCGCAGGCATTGCGAAAAGTAACCCAGCCAGATCAAAGGTTCCCGAGGTTCCGCAAGTTCCGGCTATGCGGGGGTCGGAGAAGGCAGACACCGTACTGTGCCGCAACTGTCAGCACTTCAAACCCGAAACGGGCGAGAACGGCATCGGCTCCTGCCTCGAGTACAACACGGAGACGTGGCCCGACGTTCCTTTCCAGTGCCCTGGATTCCAAGCAGCGGTGAGGGATGAAGCCGCGTGAGTAACTAAATGGATCGTTTCCCCGTTCGGCTAGGCGTTGCAGAGTTCCACATGAGCCGTAGAACTCCGGGCGCGCTCGCACTTCTGGCCGATCGCATCGCGGGACTGCGCGGCCTAACTCATAAGCACGAAGCTACGCGACGCGCGGACGGCACGCTCGAGTTTGCCGTGCGCGATGAGTCTGGGGCTCAGCACTTGGCGAGCTGGGCTGAGTTCGCGGGTTACGTCGCCGACAGTCTTGTGATGTTACGGCGAGAATGGCCCCAGATTGTAAGCGTCGATATCTGGCCCATTGTCTGGCCAGTCGTCAAACCGGCTTTAGACAAAGAACCTCCCAAGATTGTGGAGTCTGTAGAGCGCGAAATTTGTTCGGCGCTTATTGCATTTGTCGATGAGTTTGACTTCGACTCCAAGAAAACGCTGTACAGTTGGGCTATCGGGCGAGCTCACGCCGTTGTGAATCATCGCCTGCAGGCCGAGCGCGACGCCGGCAAGCCCGTTTACAAGCTCGATGGATCAAATAATGACGCTGCGCGCATAACCGCCGAACAGTATCGGGCGGCTGATCCGCTCGTGCAGCTCACAAAACTAGAAGCGGCTGACAGGGATGCGAAGCTTCTCGATCGACAGCTCGGCTACCTCCAAAGACTGAATCACAAGGTCCGCGAAATCGTCCGGCTGCGACTGGAGGGGAAACCTTTTCGGGAGATCGCCAAGCGGCTGGGTATCTCAGAGCCAATTGTGAGAAGCCGCTACAAGACGGGAAAGCGAAACCTGGACGCGATGCGGACGTCGGCAGATAGAGAACGGTGGCGAGAGCTCCACGCAGAGGAGTCTGCGGCAATCGACAGTCACGACAACATTGGGGAATTGCGGGTCACGCGTTCGGGGAATGGCTGCCGTGATCCCGAGTGGAGCGACGAATTGGTAAACCAGCGGACACGGGCCGCCCTGATCGAAAACTTTAAACGTAACGCGAGGTAACGAACGATGAAACACTTTGATCCCCCCCTCTCCGTCGAGCACAATGCTGTGCCGAGGGACGCAAACGGACGCACTGACTACCAGATTGGAGCGGCCCAGAAAGCTGAAGCAGTTGAGGCCGAGGCGCGCCGGGCGGCAGAATTTACCGAGGCACTTCAGGAGTTCGGCAAATTCGAAAGGACGATAACGATGGCTGTGATTGACGGATTCGCGGCAATCTCCCAAATGCTTGGGGATATCGGGGCCGCCCAGGGAGTGATGGCATATCGCCAAGACCCAAGGGCGATCAAATACGACAACGCAAAGCTGGAGCTCAAGAATATCGAGGCACGACTGCGCGAGTTCGTAAAGAAACCCAAGCCGTGAGGAAAGGCGAGCCCTTCAATCAGACGCAGGCGAGCGTTTTAACGGGGCTCAGTACCCGTACGCTCAGGCGCTGGGAAAAGGGCGGCCGACTCAGACCGGCACGCGAGCAAATGGGAAGCTACTGCTATACCAGGGAGGTCATTACGCAGGCGCGCCACCTTAAATTCTTTCACTCGGGAGCTGGGACTAAATGGCTGCAGCGTCGTCGCCTTAACCTCATCGCAATCGCCGAGGAGTCCCTAAAATGACACCGGAACATGGGCCGCTAACTGAAATCCCCTACCTAGGATGGACCTTGGGAGGGATCGCGCTTGCCTCTTTGTCCTGCGCGCTCGGAGCGCTTGGTGTATTTCCTAATGCAAAGTGGCCCTTAGCCGGGGTGATTGTGGCCGCGCTCATGGTGTTGCTGCCGCCGCTCATACCGATAGACACGAAGCTGCGCCGCAAACCCCACAACGGCCATAAAGCAAGACCAGGTATTTAGCCAGAATGACAACCGTGCTGATCTGCGGATGGATTCTTGGAGGACCGCTACATTCTTGTTATTTGTGTCCGCTAGAGCGGTGACAAGGTCGCTAAGATCCACGGGCTCATTTGTTACCGCGACATACGTTCGCATTTTCGCTGTAAACCGTGCGAGCTCGATCTTTGACGCTTCGTAAGAATCAAACGCTAACCACGAGAACACGAGCGCAGTTCCGATCCATATCAGGCAAAAGGCAACATGCGTCCATTGGGGTGATTTGCTCATAGGGCCGGTTGCGTTGATTATTGGTTAGCCCGCGAACAGTGTTCACCTTCTGATACTCCTTGCCAACTTGGCCGTAAACGACACACATGTCGTAAACAGACAAGCAGATCGCGCGTGAGAGGGCGAAAAGCATAAAGACATTACCCTAACTAGCGTTGGACTATTGTATTTAGCCGTGGCTTGGCCTACAGTAAGGCCATGAACGCTATCGCATACGTCCGAGTCAGCACGTCCGATCAGGGCCGCAGTGGATTGGGCCTCGAGGCTCAGCGCCAGGCGATCGTAGCCTTCGCGAGTCGTGAGGGCATTACGGTCGCCGGCTGGCATACCGAAGTTGAGACGGGCAAGGGATCGAACGCACTAGACAGGCGCCCACAGCTCGCCGCTGCCCTTAAGGCAGCGCGAAAGCTCAAAGGCCCTGTATTGGTCAGTAAGCTTGATCGCCTGAGCCGTGACGTGCATTTCATCAGCGGCCTGATGGCTCACCGTGTCGAGTTCATTGTCACGGAGCTTGGGCGCCAGGATGATCCTTTCGTGCTGCATATGTACGCGGCGCTGGCCGAGAAGGAACGCCAGTTGATAGCCGACCGTACACGGGCAGGGCTGGCGATTACGAAGGCCCGCGGCACACTGTTAGGGATGGCTGCCCGAACGGTACAGCAGCGAGCGAGTGCCGCCCAGCGCGCCGGAGAATCGGCGGCAGAGCGGGCTAAACGGTTTGCCGAGAAGCAACTGCCTTACATCAAATGGGCGCTGGAGGAGTCAGGCGGCAGCCTCAAAGGCGCCGCAGCTTTGCTCAACAAGAAGGAAATTCCTTCGACGCACGGCAAGGAATGGGCGGGCCGTAGCATTGGCATCGTTGCGCGCCGTCTTGGTCTGCTCGCCGCTTGAGAGCCGTGTAGCTGCGTACGGAGCCCGCCGTACGATCATTGAGCCATACGGCTACTCGCCTGCGCATCAAACACCGCGCCGCTCCTGAGGCTTATCCGTACGCCTGGCGGCATGCGCGGCTCGGGACCAACTCCGCTATAGCAAAGGCGAATCCCCCCTGCGGATGGTCGGATGGTAACCCTCCCCCAATAATCTCAGCGCCGCCAAAAGCAGTTTACAGCCCCACCGGGTCACGTAGAGAGGTGACTACAGCGCTTCTTGCGCCGTTCGGGACGTTCGCTAGACTGGTGGACCTAATTTCGGAGAAAGACACATGCCAGACATCGCTGCAGGTGACGTTGTTCAGCTAAAGAGCGGCGGCCCACGTATGACCGTAGAAAAGGTTGGCCTACTCACACATTTCACGGACGACGTGCAGCGCGCCTATTGTAGGTGGTTCATGGTGGATGAGCCGAAGGAAGGAGCCTTTCCGGTTCACATGCTGATGAAGGTTAAGACGGCGACAGGCCGCTCGAAGCGAGAATAGGCTGCCCCGACTCCGAACGCACCCGCAGGCATCGAAATATGCTTTACAGCCCAGTCGCAGCGTAAACCGCATTAGCCTCATCGCTGGGGCGGGAAACTAAAATCACTTTACGCTCAGTGTCTTACGCGTTGATTTAAATAAAAACGCGTTTCTCGCGCCTATAGGTGTGGGAGCACGGTATTTGATACGCGCCTCCTTTCGAGCTTAGAGCGCTCGCTAAACCGCTCTCTACGCCCCGCCTGGCGTTAACGGCGGCCTCGAGTGGCGACTCGTAAAGCGCCAAACCCAACGCGCGGCGTCCGCGTAAGACGCCCGAAGCCCGCAATCAACTCAAACAATGGAGTCCTGCCAGACGTGGAAGATTACCCGCCGATTGATGCCTCAGCTATTTCGGTATGCAAAAAAGGCATCCCCGATTCTTACAATTTCCTCCCTTCGCGTCTCATTACGCAAGAGGAAGCCAAGGCCAGGGGTTGGACGTATTACTTCGAAGGCCAAATCTGTCGGCATGGGCATATGGCTCCTCGGTTCGTTTCCAATCCGCGCTCGTGGGTGGACTGTAACCGGATCAAGAGAACCCGACAGCCAATAGGGGCGAAAGCCCCCGCGGTGGTGAATGTTCAGGAGGAGGAGATCCGCTCGCCAGCTCCCGCGGCGGTGGATGTTTTGGAGGAGCGGCCTGGGATTCGCCCGTCGGCTCCCGCGGCACTCGCGTTCAAAAAATGGACGGCAGAGAAACGCGCGCGGCTGATTGAGAGGTGGGTTGACACGGGCGACATAGCAGGCGCCCGAGACGCGATTGGAGTCACGCCGAGCGAATACCTGCGCGAGCTCGACCGCAACGAAGATTTTGCGGAAGCAGTGAGGCGCGCTGAGCCCCTGGCGAACCGAATACTCGAGGAGCGCGCTTACGAATTGGCGCTAGCGGGAAACGATAAATTGCTGACGAAAGTTCTGGCGGCGAAGTTCCCGAACCAATATCGGGAGAGCGTGAAGCTCGACATCATGCAAACGAGCCGAGTGGCAGCCATGACTGACGAACAGATTGAGGCGCGGATCAGGCAGCTGCAGGGCAAGCGAGACGCGATCGACGTGGAAGTTGAACCGGCCAAGCAATTACTCGCGCCAAATGCAAACAGACCACAGTGAGGCTCTTATGATGACATTCTCCCTTGCGCACACCCAGTGTATATTGTGTAGATGGCGACCCGGAGCAGCAGGGCGAGCCTTCCCAAATGGCGGGATTTCATCGTCGGGGTGCTGGTTCCGAGTATCCTCCTGGCGGCTGGAATAGCCTTTAAGGTGTTGAACTGGAGACGCAAATGCCAGGGCACGTTGATCGCGCGGATAGCTTTCGCGTAGCTGGGTGGGCGATAACAGCGGAACGCAGAGGTTCTGAAGTTGTGGAGATCTTTGTCGATGGCGCAAGCGTCGCAACTGTGCTGGCATCGCGATTTCGAATTGCCTTACGAGATCGGGGCATTGCGGAGGGACTTTGTGCCTTTAACCACGTATTTGACAATCCCATAGCGACATTTCTGCCAACAACTGTGGAGGTCAAGTCTAGTTCCACAGGGAAAACTCTGGGACCAGGCCCCATAATAGTGCCGCCACTGCTAGCTAACGGTACGGATTATAATATCAACCTGGATTCAACTTTCTATACGGCCTCTGTGAGGTCGATTTCCGTTTCCGAGCTTGTATCAAAAGTTAGCGTCCTCGTATTGGGCCCACGGTCGGCGAAATTAAACGTTGCAGTTAACCCACGAGAGCTGGAGTTGCTTGAGCAGTCCGTTTTGCCAGGCAACACCGGCCCTTGGCGTATCAACGAGAGTTTGGGTAAGCCAGTCGTGTGTTGGAACGTATCGTTTCAAGTAAGGCATCGAAAGAATCCGGGAGCACAATTTGCGATTGCCTCTATCGAGGATAGGGCACAAGACTCTTCAAGTACGCCCACACCGCAGACGATCCCGTTAGGGGTGTGTATCCCCTGCGGTACCACCTGGCTAGAACTTCCGTCGGCCGAACACTGGAGCCGCATCGCGAGTCCCGGCATGACAGCAGAGATGTTTGCTGCCGGCGGAGTTAATTCCGCTTATAAGATTACGGCTATTGCCAAGAAGTATCTGCCGGCCAAGCGAGGAATTACTGTCGTTGATTGGGGCGTTGGTTGCGGGCGCGTTGCGGTTCCACTAAAACGAATATTTTTGCCAAATGCTACTGTGATTGGCTATGACGTTGACGAGTTCAATATTGAATGGTGCAAAAATCAGCTTTCAGACGTCCGGGCTGAAACGTGCGACTATTTTCCACCGTTGGAGCTAGCGGCGCAGTCTGTGGATTTGATGTATGGCATATCGGTGATGACTCATTTGACTCAAGCAGCGCAAGAAATTTGGTTAAGGGAAATAAAAAGAATTATGAAGCCAAATGGCGTATGCATACTGTCGGTTCACGGAGACTATTCCCTGTTGGGAAACAGAGGATTTTCGCCTATCGTTTTCCAGCAGCTCAAGGCTTTTGGGATCTCAGATATCAGTTACAATTGGGACGGATTGGGGCCGAAATTATCGCTGAAGGGGTATTATCGGGGGACTTTCCAATTAAGGCAGCAGGTTGAAGAGGCTTGGAGCAAGCATTTCCAAATTGTAGAATATTTGCCCGCTGCGAACGAACTGAACCAAGACTTTGTCGTTCTGAAAAGAATATAGGGGAATTTTTACAATGGGGACGGAGCGCTGATAGGTTGTTCATGACTCATCGTTGAGTGAAATTGCGACGATACTTTCGATCACCGGAGACGCCATGAGACGAGCAGGACGCAACTACTCACCAGTATCCACATCGGAAGTGACTGTGGACGGCATAGTGGTAGAGAACTCTCGGATAGGGCTCGTCTCGCATTGTTACGGTCACGCGCTTCCGACATCCAAGAGTCCCGGGCGCTTTCCGCGCCATTCTGCGCCTTATCGCGGTCCACTGCATAGGTTCGAAGACGACGAAGAGCAAAGCTGGAGGCGAAAGAGCTCTTGGAGTTCAGCCGGTGGCAGTTCGTTACACTCATCGAAGAGTCGCTCCTATCCGCACAATCCGAGCTCCTTGCTCTTCTATGTGAGCCGTCAATCTCTTCGGGCTCAAATTACGGCAGGGCCAGAGCGTTCTTGATCCACTAGGGCCTGTTAACACTATCTAAGCGCCTCGATGATCAGCGCGAAATAGATGAATGCAATGAAGACGAGGTCCAGCTTGTCGAAGCGGCTGAAGATCGGCGAAAACACTTGAGCCGGCGAAACAGCCGCTCGATCTCATTGCGTCTGCGGTACAGAGCCTTCTTGTATCGCCAAGGCTCAACACGCGTGCACTTGGGCGGCACGACGGGGATGAAATCAAAGTCCAACGCGAGCTGGCGCGTCTCATCGCCTTCGTACGCCCGATCCATGATGAGGTGGCAGCCGACGGGCAGCTCTCGCAGCGAGTACAGCAACGCTCGGCCCTCTGGGGCATCATTGGCCTGCCCTGGCGAGAGGGAAAAGCCTATGGCGCACCGAGCATTCGCGGCAACCATATGAACTTTGGTGCTCCATCCACCTCGGGATTTGCCGATCGCTTGCGGTCCGTTGTTTTTAGAGCGCCCGTGCCGTCGGGATGGACTTTGACGATAGTGCTGTCGAGACTGACCGATTCGATCTTGATGCGAATCAGCTGCTCTTGCTGCAGCTTCTCAAACAGCCGATCGAGCACACCGGCTTTAGCCCAACGATTCATGCGGGTGTAAATCGTATGCCAATTGCCAAACCGCTTCGACAGAGCGCGCCATTTGCAGCCGTTCTCGGCCACGTAGAGAATCGCATTGATGACCGCGAGATTCTCGTGCGAGACGTTGCCGCGCTGGCGAGGCAGGAACAGTTCGATTCGAGCAAATTGTTCGGCGCTGATTTCCATGCCGCCAGTATATCAAATAATTCCAATAGTGTTAACAGGCCCTAATCGGAGGACACTATGCGTACGCAGAAGGGATTGCCTCATTCAATAGCATTTGCACTTTTTTTATCCCTATCGTTTGTTCCGGCTCGTGCGCCGTCAACTGAAATTTGGTTTTCTGCACCAGATCCCGTGACCAGAAATTTCAAGGGATTTGCACCCAATGATTACATGGACCTTTTCACTGCCGCTGCCCCGTGGCCCACTGGCGCATCGGCAATCCAGGTATACGAAATGTCGAATCAATTTGTCGTTTTTGCAAGCGACGAGCAACTGAGTCAAGTCATATCTGAGACGAAGCGGCGCCATATTGCCTTGTCGATGGCCGGGCTGATGTTTACCGGAAGCGAGCGGTGTGGATATCACGTCGAAGGATATTCCGGCCCGAACGGTATTCTGCGAGCGGCAACGCGAGTTAAGCGGCTGGGCGGAGAGTTGAAATACATTACCATGGACGAGCCGCTGCTATACGGTCATTACTATAGCGGACCGAATGCGTGCCACGACTCAATCCCCGATGTTGCTAAGGAAGTGGCCGAAAAAGTAGCCCAGGCGAAGAGCGTATTTCCACAGATCGAGGTCGGTGACGTAGAATCCATCGGTGCCGGAGCAGAAACTCATTGGATGGAGCAAATGCGAGAATGGCCGGCGGCCTACCGAGCGGCGGTAGGCGAGCCCTTGGCATACATGGTTGCTGATATGAGTTGGCAGAATCGCAACTGGCAGAGCGACCTTCAGGCGGAGGCAAAGTTCTTGCACGACGCAAAAATTCCGCTGGGCATCATCTACAACGGGAGCCCTGAAGATCAGACTGATCATGAGTGGGTCGCGCACGCACAGCAGCGATACCATCTGATCGAATCAAAGCTTGGAATCATTCCTGATAAGGCGATTATCCAGACCTGGACGCTTCATCCGACTCGGATGCTTCCAGAGGATCAGCCTGACACAATGACTAATTTCCTCAAGCAGTACGTTCAGGACTCTCGAGCCGCCGGACGTTGAATGCGGATGCTACGCCCAACCCGCGGCCGCCAAAATCTGAGAAGCTTAGACGGTCTTTATCGGATGGCCAGGCGACGTGCATTGGGCGCGCCGCTGGAGCTGGCGCGCAAAGCGATCCCTTAGGGCCTGTTAACAGGCCGCCGGAGACCAAATTATCGCTCATGCCTCGCCTTTCAGGCTCTTTGTCAACCGATCGAGGTGACTTTGTGCGGCAGACATAAGGGATTGCTCTGTTGTGAATTTGAGAACTTGACGCATGGCCTCTGAGGCACCGCTAACGTCGCCGCCGTGTTCCATCATGAGTCCGTGATGGTAATGATATTGCGCGTTCTTCGGATCGCCCACTGTTGCTCGGCGGGCCGCTTCGATGGCTTTATCATAGCGTTTGCAACGCATAAATATATTTGTCAAACGAAACCAGTTCTCGGCGCGACCTGACTTCTCGGTAAGAGACCACAATGCATTTAGCGATTCTTCCGTGTGACCCTCTCGGCGCTTGCTTATGATTACCGATGAGGTTATTACCTCAATCCTATCGATATGCTCGAACATATATTTCGCAAGCCCATAGTTATCCACTGGGCTCAGTGTGCTGGATTGCGGCGTATGCGCGATGCTTGATAGAAGACTATGGCCGATCCCGAACATATACTCAGACGGCGACACCGCAACGTTCTTGCGAAAGGTTTCGGCTAAAGCGCCATAATGAAAGTGTAGGTCCTCCATTGCGTAAAAGCCGCCGGGAAGCAAAAATGGAAATGCAGTCTGGAATGTGAACAGAACGTCCCGGGCTTGATGTGATCCGTCGTCAATGATGATGGTAGGTGGATATTGCATGCAGACCCGCGCAAGCAGACCCGGGTCCGTTTGCGAGCCGATCTCGATCACTATACGATCAGATTCAGATTGTCGACAATTTTCGGAAATATCGATTCCAACTATTTGCGCCTTCGGAAAAAAGCGGGTCCATGTCCTGAGAGAGTCTCCCTTTTGGACTCCGATCTCGATCAGGTTAAAGGGCTGTTGCCGTAAATGAGAAAATAATCGCTCGTAATGCCGCAGATAGTCCGCGAGCAGCGAGGATTTGTTTGTCCCTTCAAGAATGCCGATGGCGTCTAGCGACACTGCATCTTTCATAGGTCCTCCGCTGTTGACGATACCCCACCGGCACTCGGCTGACTCTTGGCCAATTGCAGGGTGGCAGGAATTGTGTCAAACCAATTCGATCTTCTCGTTGCAAAGTACTCCCTTTTAAGCGCTAGTCAATTGCGCTGCGGTGCATATTCCTGCGATTCTCGTCACGAGTCTAAAGGGCACTGAACCAGGCGTCCCAAAGATGTTCGCGCCGGTATCCCTGCGCCATGCGGTCGACGTTGACCCTGCGGTACTCCAGGGACTCGGAGGGGTGCTAGAAGTCAAGACCAACTAGACCGATTGCCTACTCACGGTTTCGGCCGCATTGGCGACCGTCGCAGCGCCCATGGGGGGGCGCTTCTGCGCGAGACGGATGAATTCATTTTCAATGTTCCGCTCTTCGCACCGGGTCATGGCGACGTTGCCACGGATGGAATTGCGGACGAGCGCGCGAAATTTGCGCTCATCGGCGACTATCGTGATTGCAGTCATGTTCGATACTCCTTGCATTGGTTGACAGAAAGCCGGACCTAATCGGCATCACAATCGAAACGATTGGCGAATGCCGCCATGCGGTCTTGTTCGGTGGGGCGAGCGTCGTCCGGTAGAAGCTCGGCCAACACAACGGAAGGGCGACGGCGCCCCGTGAGTCGATAGAGTTCATCGTCGGTGAGGGGCCGCACAGCGGGACGCTGAGCGAACCGAAGGGGGGGCCGCAAACGCTGCGGGCGCGCCCCGCTATAATCCACGACAGCCATAGGCACCTCTAATCAGGTGATTGTGGTTAGCCGCTCGAGGCTGCTGACACAGGGAGGGCGGCGCCGCGTGGTGGCTCAGTGGTGGCTCAGGGATAACGAGAAGTACTGAAAAGGCTGCGCGCCCGGAGAGATTCGAACTCCCGACCCTCAGGTTCGAAGGCTGGCGCTCTGCGACCATGTAAGCCATTGATAGCGCGCCTAATTCATACTGCAGAACTCTGAATATTCCTCTCGGTTGTTCCCTTGTAAGCTCCTGATTTGCCTCGTTCCGGCCCGATGATATTCAGAGTCGCGGCGCTCACATGGCTTTCCGCTCGAGCCGCCCAGACGTACGTATAAGGCCACCGTACGGCGCGGCACTGCCTTATAGCATCAGGTCAACCCCAGCCGCCGCGCCTGACAGCGCCTGCGGCCGTACGAAATCGAGACCTTTTGCGCCCGCAGTGATTTGGTCGTCACGCTTCTTACGGTCTGGGGTTTCTTGCGCCCGTTGCTCCGGGGTCAGCGCAGCTACCCTGGCTGCGGCAGCATCCTGCGCGTCTGTTTGATGTTGGTTGCTGTTAATCACGCCTATGATGATAGCGACGCCTATTAACACCACGAAGACAGCAGTAATCTTCGATACTGGTTTCTTGACCTTGAGCTTCTTGACCTTTGCGCCGCATTTCTCCGGTCGCTGATTCTTAGTACAGCAGGACGCAAGCCTGCATCACAGCCCCCAGAACCAGCAGTACAAAAGCTGTCCGTTGCCAGAATACCATTCGGCGATTGACGGCCTTTTGCTTCTCAATCGATTCGGCATTCATATAGGCCGGAAAGCCAAAGCCACCCGGAGTAAAACGCCAGAGTAGCAATGCTGAAATTACGCTCAACGCGATAGCGGTGACCGCAAGTATCTTCGGCACGTCCAACCCCTAATCCCATGCTCCGAAAGGCAACTGGTCGCCATTCGGGCATGTGACCAACCCGCCCTTCACGATGACGATTGTCCCGAAGTAGTAGAGCTTGACCGCCAAATAGGAGTTATGCAGTCCGTCCCAGTGGCTGTGACAAGGGGGCATCTCCGGGTCACTAGATCCGCAGGGCGGCATCCCGTCGCCATCCGTTAGCTTTATGAACTCCTGATAGTGGATCGGCGTTTTAATGGTTTCAATTCTTTTCAGGAAATCCTTGCAGAAAACTATATTGGGCATACCCAACGGGTGCTCGCCTGCACCTAAAGCGGCGGTACTGAAGAGAGCTACACCCGTGAGTGCAATTCCCCGTAACCAAGATTTCACTAAAGACTCCTACCTTTCGTATTGCGCATACAGTACTCCGACGCTCGCGGTACTGCATGGACGCCCGCCGCGCCCGTCCCTACCCTTCGCGGCCATGCCCGAGGGTCGCCAGATCGCGCGCGTAACGTGCCACGGCTGCGGCCGTACGGTCGAGGTTGACCCGGCAGTACTGAAGGGCCTACGCGGCTCGCGCCTGTACCGCGCCCCAGTAAGTTCGCTGGCGCACTAAATATATAGACCGCTCAATCTCTCTATGACCGCACGTGACGTAAGTCCCATTCTGATGAAAAGATGGGGTCGCTTTGTCCGTTACCGCACTGTCCGCTGCGTCGGAATCTCAGTTCAATAAGGTAGGCGAGAAATTCGCTCCGACAAAACGCCCCTAATGTCTCAAAACATTCTTCTGATTCAGGATCATTCCGAGTATGGGGGCGTTATCGCGCAGCTGCCTAGCGCGCGGTGCTATTTAGCGGTCGTGTCTTTCCAACGCGAATGGTGGTTCTCGCTTTCCGATCACAGAGTAAGCGGCACTTTGCATTTTTCTTGCGGGCTCGGCGCTTATAGGAAATGTTAATCAGGTCACGCACGCTCACTGTGAAAAAGCGTTAATGCACACACGCATTCCTGAACGCAAGGCGACTCGTGCGGGAGCGCGTGAACGAAGCTTCAAGCGAGTCATGCGAGGAGCGACGATTGGGAGTGGGATGTACTGGATTTACTGATGGGAACAACGGATTTATCTCACAGGAAGCTCAGAAAAACATGAAACGAGTCATACCAGGGATCGCGGTTACATGCTGTCTCATCGGGTGCGCAACAACGCCCGAGAAAATCAAGCCTCAATATGTAAGCGAGGTTCCCTACCAGACGTGGACGTGCGAGCAGCTTGTCCAAGAAAAGGTCCATCTGGACGGCGCTATCAACACTGCTTCTGACCAGCAACGCACCACTCGCGAGCACGATGTCGGCTGGATTCTCCTCTTCGGGCTGCCGCTCTCGTCGATGTCCGGCAAAGGCCACGAGTACGAGATAGGGCAACTCAAAGGCGAATCCGCGGCTATTCAAAGCGCACGCAGCCCCAAAAAGTGCGTGTTCCCCGCAGCACCTGAGCCGACGCCAGAACTGAAGCCCAAGCCCCTGCTCAAGGTTTAATTTAACTTCACATGGAGATCAGTGATGTTGAACGGAAACGTTAGTTCAAGCACGGTAATCCGCCGTTCGCTCCCGTGCTCAATCTCGCTTTTGACGATGCTCTTAGTAGCTGCGTGCGGAGGCGGTAGTGCGTCCAGCCCGACAAGCACAAATCCTTCGCCAGTGGTTAATAATCAGTCTGTCGGTGGCATATGGGATACGAAATATACGGTTACCACAGGACCAAATACGGGCAACGTGATAACCGGAATAGCAATCGCAACGGAGAATGGTGACTTCTTTTTTGGCTCGGTGAATGACAACAATGGTTGTGCCGAAGCTGGGTTCGGGCAGGCGAGCGTCAGCGGGTCTTCCTTATCCGGAACGCTTGATTGGGGACTCGTTCAGTTCACAACGATTCCAGGCGTGGCGACGAACTGCGTTGAGCCTGATGGTTCTACCTACGGAACCGCAACAATCACAGGCACGGTAGCCCAACGCTCAAGTCTGACGGTGATAGACACTGACACGACTTCAAATGGCACTGTGGACGCGGCATTGACTACGACGTGGACTTACAATGCCTTGTACTCGGAAACACCATCATTGAACACCATTGCGGGCAATTGGACCTTCGGGTCTAACACCGTCAACATTAGTTCGAGTGGCGCAATTTTTGAACAAGACCCGAACACTGGCTGCGTCGTTAACGGGCAGATCGCAATTCCCGATGCTTCGCACAATGCTTACACGTTCAGTATTACCTACAGCAGTTGCGCCGGTTCCGATTCCGTCTTTAACGGGTCCACGGCAACCGGTATCTTATATGTGGATGATACCGCCTCACCGAATCAGCTCATTGGGGGCTGGAGTGTGACGGTTTCCGGGAAGTTGTACGTAATTGTCGCTGACCTGCCAAGGCAGTAAGGAGTATCCCATGTCAAGACAGAGAAGCGCGCTCATAGCGACAATAGCTCTGGCCGTTGCCTCAGCTGCAAATCTTGCACTCGCAGGTGACTTCATCGCTTACGAAGGCAAAGACAGCATCCAGGAAGGCACTGGAGGTGAGAAAAAGACCGTGGACGGCATCGATTTTTGGTCCAACGGCGCACCCCCACGAAAATTCAAGCTGCTGGGCTACATCAACGACGCACGTCTAAAGTCGGGGCTGATCGGCAAGCTCCGGATGTCCGGGCTCGAATCGAGCATAGCAAAGGAAGCTAAGCAGGTCGGCGGCGACGCTGTAATTCTCGCGGACGCGAGCGCGGAGACGACCGG
>Ga0182024_10010371_pt1 | contig 18991 bp, 8 predicted proteins | sample P32metaG_FD_120480 | JGI IMG/M metagenome (GOLD analysis project Ga0182024, IMG submission 120480) | Permafrost microbial communities from Stordalen Mire, Sweden - P3-2 metaG (Illumina Assembly) | ecosystem: Environmental > Terrestrial > Soil > Wetlands > Permafrost | place: Sweden: Stordalen... | reverse complement strand
TTCTTTCAACGTCCGCGCCTTTTCAAAACGCGGAAATAGCTCGCGTTCAAAGAATTGATCGAGCATGACGGAGTAATCGCTCAACGCGCTCACTGGATGAACGACAACGCTGACACCAAGATCTTGCTTGACCTGCTCCACGATATAGACTGTGGCCCGATAAAGGTCCCCGTTGGCGAGTAGATCGGCTTTGCTGAGCAAAACTAATGCAGGAATGCCTGCTTCGTAGAGAAGGCGCAGAGTGCCAAGATCTTCCTCGTTTAGAGTTGCGCCAGCATCAATCAGGAGAAGCGCAAGGTCAGCCGAAGGAAGGTAAGCCAGAGTCTCTGCTGCGCCGCGTCTGGCCAAAGAACCAAGTCCCGGGGTGTCGACCAGCAGGATGCCTTGTTGCAACCTCGGCGAAGGAACTTCCACTATGGCACGAATAATATTCGCGAGATTTCCGGGGTTTCCTTGCTCAGTCACCAGACGAGAGAGCTCCTCAACCGAAACAAGCTCGCTCCGCCCATCCCCATAGGCGACCGCAGCTTTGAGGCTGGTGCCGTAGCGTAGTTTCGTAGGAACAGCTGTGATCGGGTTGACCCCTACTGGGAGGACGTTGGTTCCGAGCAGGGCATTCAAAAGTGACGATTTCCCTGAACTCACGCGGCCAAAAAGGGCAACCTCGAAACTATCATCTTCCAAGCGGGAGGCCAGAGCGTCGATCCTTGGCCGAAATTCCACCAAGCCATTTCGCGTAGTGATTTGCTCCAGGAGTCGCAGCAAGAGCACATCAGGTCCCGTCTGTTCAAGATGCTCCAGCCTCTTCTCCAGATTCGTACTAAGTTCCTGTTTGAGGTAGTGCTCCATTCCACCAACGAGAGACCGGAGTTCATGCACGACACCATTCAGTTCACCGACCGCATCCTCAGGGACAGCCCCGGAACCGCGCATATAGCTTGGCTTCAATTCCTCAATCGCGATATCAACAAAGGTCAGGTGGGCCAGGATGGCTCGAGTCGCTGGGATGTCTGGCGGCTCCGGTTTCATCTGTTGCCATGCAACGGTACGGACCAGTTGAGACCGCAGACGCCGGATATGGTCCTCGACAACACGAATCTGTGCGGGATTGATATCGACGAGATAGCGAGGAAACGGGGACTGCGAAGCCGTCGCATGAAGAATGTCCTCAACGTTGCTGAGCAACTTGTCGATATGTAGACAGGTGATTCGCAGCCGGGTTTGCTGGTGCTCGTTGAGCTCTCCAGGGCGTCGCATGATCGTGGTCTCTGACTTTCGTTCGAACATAGCCCCACCAGGTGGTTAAGAACTTAGAGGAGTCATTTGCCCAATTGGGCTGTTGCGGTGAACTCCGATACCGTCAAATTTGACAAAAGGATCCCAACCTTCATGGTCTGTTTCCAATCAATGAACCACCATCACAGGACAGTGCGCGTAGCGCAGTACACGCTCTGAAATTGAACCAAGCATCCAACGATGAAAGATGGACATTCCCCGCCTGCCCATAACAATCAAACTAATGTTTGCTTGTTCAGCCCGGTGCACAATCTGCTCGGCAGGATGACCAACCGCGATATCGGTTTCGAGCTCCACACCCTTTAGTTTTGCTTGCTCACGCAAACTAACGAAGTTTTGTTCATAGTGCTCGCGGGCTTCCTCGAGAACTGCATTGAGTTCAACGCGTGCGGCCGGTTCCGGAGGACGAATCACGGCAAAGACCAATACGCTGGACGACATCGCTTCGGCCAGAGAAAAGGCGAGGTCCGTGGCTCTCTGCGCCTGAGGAGAGCCATCATATGCGACGAGGATTGTTTCAAAGACTTGTTTTGATTGGCGTGCCATAAAACCCTCCTAGACTGCACCCGCCTCCGCTGGCTGCTCCAGAACCTGCTCTGATTCGCTCCCGCCGGCTTCCTTTGGTAGGAGGTGTCGGGGCAGGAAGAACATGTTTGCTATGACAGTTGGAATGACAGCACTGGCAATGACTGTTCCCACTACATACGAGTATTGAGCCTGAGTGATGATTTTGTGGTTTAGGCCAAAGAGTGCCGATATGGTGCCGAAGGTAAGTCCAGTCGACATCATGAGCGTGTAATAAACCCCCGCTGCCCCTTCATATTTGTGAAAGCGCACTGCAGGGAACACGACAACGATTTTGGTCAACATCTTGGCAGAAAAGAGAACGAGAAGCACAATTGGCGCGGCAAGGAGTGCCTGCACGGAGACAAAGGAGCCAGCACGGATGAAGTAGAAAGGCGTGAGAAGGCCGAAGGTCAGGGTTCTCAGACGGCGGATGAGAGAGTGGTCTTTACCGACGCTGCCAGCGAGTACCATTCCAATGATGTAGGCCGGAAGCACGGGCTCGCTGCTAGCCCAGAGAGCCAGTCCGCCCATAGCGAAAAGCAGAAACAGGATGTACTTCGCTTCAAGTTCGGAGACGCGCCCCCCGTATTTTCTGAAGAACCAAGGTGTCAGAAATGGCAGCACAGAAAAGACAACGACGCAGACTCCGACGAAGATAAGCGTCTTGATCGTGAACGGGGAAAAGATAAGCCCCAATGCGATGACTGTTCCGAGATCATTGACGAAACATGCGGCCAGGATTGCCTTGCCATATTCAGTCGTATTGAAACCGAGTTCGAGCATGACTGCATACACGACGGCGACTGATGTAGTCGAAAGAGCTACACCACAGAGCCAACTGGCCATGATGGTCCAGTGCAGCAGAAAGTGAGCGATCAAGGTGCATCCCAGGAACGGGCCGAAGAATCCCGCAAGGCCGATGACCAAAGCTTCACGCCATTTGGTGCGGAAGATCGTCGGGTCTAGTTCGGCTCCAGCGAGGAAGGTAAGAACGATGGCCCCTGTGCCAGCAAGAAATGTGATCCAGTCGGTGTTTCCCAGCAGTCCGCCACGGCCAAACGCCGCGCCAATAACTAACTGAGCTACGGTGCCCACGACGATCTCCGACAGTGCCGTCGAAATGCGAAACCAGATAGCGAGCAGCGTCGCGATCAACGCAAGGCCGACCCACAAAGCGGATAGAACCCATGTATTTGCCATGGACCCAAGCTCCTAAATTTTGATTCAGGGATCGCGCCGGGGACATGACTCCGCAACAGGAATTCCCTGTTAGGAGTCATCATCTGTCCCGTCTATAGGAAGGGACAGCGGTTAAGGGTGAACTCCTTCACCGCACCAACGCAACTACTACACATCCAAATGCGTTGGCCTGTCAAGAGGGTTGATGGGCTATTTATAAACCAGCCAGAAAGACGCCAGTTTAATGCCATGATTGCATCGTGCGTTTCTAGGGGATCAGCCGGAATCATGATTGGAAAACTAAATGAGTTCAAGCCCTCATATACACCCTGCGAGTACAGGCACTAAGTTGTCCTCCGACCTGCGCATTCATATCGCCTCATTCGAGTTTATTGCTCGCTTTGAAGATACAGTTGCTCCCAGAACATGCGAAGTCTTCCGAAAACTCTTGCCTCTCAAAATGAAAATCCTTCATTGCCGCTGGAGTGGAGAGGCATGCTGGGTCCCTTTAGGGAAGTGAGACGCTCCTTTGGTTGCTGAAAATCAAACGAGCCATCCAGCGCCAGGACAGATACTCCTCTATGCATCGGGGCCCAAGCGAGCCAGAATTACTTATTCCCTATGGAGCATGTGCTTTTAGTAGCAAGATCGGGTAGCTTGCAGGAAATCACTTTTTGACGATCGTCGACGAGTATGAACGTCTGCGCGAACTAGGGAATCTAGTTCTTTGGCAAGGAGCCCAAGATTGCGTTATCGAACGTGTTAATACAAAAAATAACGAAGAATCTTACGTAGCCCAATGGAAGCACAGTTCTCTTCGATTAGGGAAGTTTCGATACTTTTTTATCTCCCTTCAAATGTGTAGCTTAGTCCAAGATTGCACTGGTATCAGTGCGGAGCTTGATTGACTGACTCCCTACCTGATAGACGAACATAAGGCGAACTCATTCGCCGATGCCATCCTCCGCCACATTACGTCTCCAAATTGAAGCTACTTTAGCTAACCGGATTCCCTCTGCCCTTACACCGGCGCAAAAGATGATTCGCCCCGTTGCAAGTGGAGCGTGCCGGCAAGTTAGAGGGTCCACTGCTCAGGCAGCGACGCGAGTGGTTGAAGGATGACTCCGGGACGCTGCCACTCCGCCCGATGGACATCGAAGAGCGTCTAGTTGCAGACTATGCCGGAACGGGCCTCACGGTAGACAAACACCCCATGTATCGTCGACGTCCTGAGTTGCGACGGCAAGGCGTCTTGACTGCGGAGGAATTGCGGCAGTGCAAAGATGGGGAATTCGTGCGAGCGGCAGGCTGTGTTATCGCTCGGCAGCGTCCCGGCACGGCCAAGGATTCATCTTTATCTCGATGAGGATGAGACCGGCATCGCCAATGTCGTCGTTACGCCAGACCTTTATGACCGGGATCGTCTGGTGGTAACCCGTAGCAAATTCCTGCTCGTCGAGGGAATACTTCAAAACCAGGACAACGTGGTTCAAGTGAAAGCGGTAAGCTGCTTGAGATGTCTGGCGGCGCCCTGGAGCTGCGTTCGCACGATTTTCATTAATCCGAATAAGCGAGGATGTGGCAATGATCGAGGCATGAAAAGGCAGAGTCGTACTATTTGACAAATGGTGATCGCTATCACTGTCACTTTAGGCGGCGAATGCACCATCCCTTCATAAGAGACGCGATCCCTTGTTCACGACTAGCTTGGTCTCTTCCCTGGAAGGGACAGATGTCCACGGACATTTGTGCGATAAGACGGCTTTGCGTGCTGGCTCGCATTTGTCAGGAGCCTACAATTAGGGTGTTTGGCCAACGACGATCGAGCACGGGGGAAAATTGCCGGATTTCATAGAACCGCCGCAACATCGAAGTTCCACGGGGGGACGTCACAGGATCATTTTCTTGACGGCTTTAGCTTTAGGAGTCTTCGTCTGCGGTCGGATCGGATTGTCTTATTGGATTGACCTTCTCTGGTTCCGGTCGCTTGGATACGGCGAGGTGTTCTGGAAATCGGTAGGACTACAGGTTGCGGACTTCGTGGTTTTTGCAGGGACCACGTTCCTGATTCTGTACGGAGCGTTTTCGGCTATTCGAAGGTCGCATGAAGGCGATCTGCCAAGGGCTCACGCCATCGTCATCGCGGGACAACCGATCAGCCTGTCAGTTCAGCCGGCCCTGCGCGTCATCTCACTTTGCATCTCCGCTGTCATTGCGTGCGTGACCGGCTTGGGGTTAATGGCGGACTGGCCGATACTAGCGCTGTTCTGGTATGCGCCGCATGCGACGGGCGGCGTTGCTGATCCAATCTTTGGTAAGCCGCTGAATTTTTTTCTATTCACCTTACCTGCATGGCAGCTCGTCAATAACTGGCTTCTCACGATGGCGATTGCGGTCTGTGCCGTTGCTGTGCTGTTCCTCATCATTACGAGTGGTGCCCGTTCTCTTGCCAAGCGGAAGATTACCTATGCACCGTCGCCGTGGCGTGGACTGTCGATTACAATCGCATTCCTTCTGCTCGTCCTCGCAATGAACGTGTATGTAGACCGATTCCAGCTCTTGCTTGAACATCATACGATCTTTGACGGCATCACTTACACCGACGCGCACATAACAATCTATGGACTTCTCGTCGTCTGCGCCGCTCTTGTGCTCGGTGCAGTGATCTCAGCGTACAACGCGGTTCGGCATTCCCGTGGACGGCTGATTGTCGCTGCAATCCTTCCCGCCGTAGTCTGCTATGGCATCATGGGACTCGTCGGCTGGTACGTTGGTAACTTCATCGTCAAGCCCAATGAACTCGTTCGTGAAGAGCCTTTTATCGCCCACAATATTGAGATGACCCGACAGGCCTACGGGCTCAATCGCTTCGCACAGCGAGAGTTTCCCGCGGAAACAACGGTCGATGCAGCTGATCCAGCGAACAACCAGCCCACTCTCCAGAGCATCCGGCTATGGGACTGGCACGCCTTGCAGGATACGTTACGTCAGGTTCAGGAGATCCGCACCTACTACGACTTTCCTGACGTCGACATCGATCGCTACAAGATCGATGGCGCGATGCGTCAGGTGATGCTTGCAGCGCGAGAACTAAATGTCGAAAAGCTCCCGATAAGTAGTCGTAACTGGATCAACGAGAAGCTGATCTACACCCACGGTTACGGAGTGACGATGAACCCGGTCAACGGGTTCACGGCGGAAGGATTGCCGACACTGTTGCTGAGCAACATGCCCGTCCAGAGCACGGTGCCCGGTCTCAACGTAACGCGCCCCGAGATCTATTTTGGCGAACTGACCGACACCGACGTGTACGTCAAGACGAGGCAGCAGGAGTTCGATTATCCGCAAGGCCAGAACAACAATCTCACGTCTTACCAAGGCACCGGCGGCATCGTGCTGGGCGGCTTCTTTCGGCGCGTCATCCTGGCGATCGACCGCGGCGATCTTGGAAAGTTGCCATTTAGTGACGATGTCAATGCGCAGAGTCGGCTCCTGATGCGGCGCAACATTCGCGAACGCGTGGCGGCAGTTGCTCCGTTCCTTACCTTTGATCAGGACCCCTACATGGTGGTAGGCGACGATGGGCGGCTTTCCTGGATCATGGATGCGTTTACTGTCTCGAGCAACTATCCGTATTCGACCCAATACAACCTCGGCGATAGCGCGGTCAACTACATGCGAAACAGCGTCAAGGTCGTTGTGGATGCTTATACCGGGGCTACGACGCTTTACGTCTTCGACTCTGAAGACCCTATCCTCGCTACTTATCGGCGCATCTTCCCGAGTCTTTTCAAGGATGGCGCCGCGATGCCGGCCGACCTGCGCAGGCATGTCCGCTACCCAGAGGATTTGTTCAAGATGCAGTCGGATGTCTACGGTCTCTACCATATGACGAATCCTCAGGTCTTCTTCAACCGTGAGGATCTCTGGACGGTCGCGACGGAGACTGGCACCGATAGTAGCGGTCAACAGACGGTTCAGATGATGCAGCCGAACTTCGTACTGATGAAGTTGCCGGGAGGCACAGAAGAAGAGTTTGTGGAGATCCTCCCCTTTACACCTGCCAACCGGAATAATTTGATCGGCTGGATTGCCGGCCGTTGCGACGGCGCAGAGTATGGGACAGCAGTGGTCTACGATTTCCCTAAGACAAGGCTCATTGATGGTCCACAACAAATAGAGGCTCGCATCGATCAGAATGCGCAGCTTTCAGGACAATTGACGCTGTGGAATCAACAAGGCTCCCATGTGCTGCGCGGAAGCTTGCTGGTCATTCCGTCTGGACGAGCACTCTTGTATGCGGAGCCAATCTACCTTCAGGCTCAGCAAAGCCCCATGCCAGAACTGCGCCTGGTCGTGCTCGCGCTGCAGGACAAGCTTGCATACGGTACTACATTTCAGGCAGCACTAAGATCCCTTTTTGGCGGAGAAGTTTCGTCGCTGAACGCGAGCGAGGTACCACAAGCCACGCCTGCATCCCAGGGGACGGCCCAACCCGCGACAGATATCAACGTACTCACCTCTGAGGCCAGCAAAGACTTTGCCGATTACCAGCGCCTGACAGCCGCAGGCAAGCTCGGCGAAGCCGGGCTGAAGCTCGATGCGCTTAAGGGCGTACTGGACAAGCTAAATGCGCATGGAAAGTAGACTCATTTAGATACCCCAATTCTAATAAGCGGCGTCAAAGCCTTGAAGGTCAAGTTGCCCTGCGATCCGTACTAATGGAGTGAGCGTTCCTGCGTCTAAGTTTTTGCCCAAGTCATATTGTGGAGACTTCGCAGGGATCGGCCAGGAGTTGGCTCTTGAGTTGGAGCACCGGCCGCTCTAACGGTTTGCGGGGAGAGGGATTCATAGCGAAGGGTAAATACAATTAAATCAGCAATATAGAGAATTGTGTTTCCAAAATACCCCCAAGTGTACCCCCGCCGAGCAACTGCTTCCAAATGGGGTGGGTTAGGACAGGCCCTACTTACATCGCAGCTTTGATTGATGTTGAGATTACAACAGTTGAGGTTAGGTTTTTGAGAGTGCCGTGATGTCCGTTTGAGTGCGAAGGTGAAGGCTTCCTTTGCGTAAAGCCCGTTCTTTCATCATCACGAAGAAGACGGGCACGAGGATCAGGACATGAATGGTTGAGGTAATCATGCCGCCCACGATGGGCGCGGCAATTGGCTTCATCACATCGGAGCCTATGCCCGATTCCCAGAGGATCGGTGCGAGGCTGGCGAGGACGGCAACGACGGTCATCAGCTTGGGACGAAGGCGCTTTACAGCTCCTTCAATGACGGCTTCTTCGATGTCTGCATTGGTATGAATCTTCCCTTTTAGCAGCCCCCCCTCCAGGGATGCATGCAGATAGACAACCATGACCACGCCCGTTTCGACAGCGATGCCGAAGAGCGCGATGTAGCCTACCCACACGGCGACGCTGAAGTTGTAGCCAAGCAGCCATTGCAGCAACAGCCCTCCAGTCATGGCGTAGATGGTGGGCACAATCAGCACGACCGCCTCAGCCACGGAATGAAAGACCATGTACAGCAGCAGGAAGATCATAAAGAAGACGATTGGCAGAATGAGCTTGAGCCGCTGCTTCGCCCGCAGCTCAAACTCATACTCTCCCGACCACTTGTAGCCGTAGCTTGCGGGAATCGCAATCTGGCTTTGCAGCTTGCGATTTGCCTCCTGCACAAAGCCTCCATAGTTCGTACTCTTAAGGTCGATGTAGACGTACCCGGTGAGCTGGCCCTCCTCATCCCGAATCATCGCCGAACCATGAGAGAAGGAGACCTGGGCGACCTGGCCCAGCGGAATCTGCGCACCGGAAGGTGTGGCGATCAGGACGTCACGCATTCGATCGATGCTGTCACGAAAATCTTGCGAGTAGCGCACGTTGATGGGATACCGCTCACGTCCCTCTATGTTCTCTGCGATGTTCTGCCCGCCGATTCCGGACGAGACCGCCGTTTGCACATCAGCGACGCTGAGGCCATAGCGTGCGGCCTCAGAGCGATTCACTTCCACGTTGACGTAGAAGCCTTGTGAGATGCGTTCAGCAAAGATTGACCGTACCTGCGGCATCGAGGACAGGACGCCTTGCATCTTCGCCGCGAGCTGCTCGATACCGTCTACATTTGGCCCTTGCACCTTCAGGCCCAGCGGCGTTTTGATCCCTGTGAGTTCCATGTCCAGGCGGTTTTCAACTGGACTCGTCCACGTATTCGCCAGCCCCGGAAACTGTACCTTTTCATCCATCTCCTGAATGAGCCTGGTATAGGTCATCCCGGGCCGCCACTGCTCTCGCGGCTTGAGCATGAGAGTTGTGTCGTACATATCGAGTGGAGCATTGTCCGTCGCGCTGTCTGATCGGCCGACCGTGCCGAACACGCTTTCAACCTCGGGGAAGGTGCGAAGAATGGCATCCTGCTTTTGAAGGAGGGACTTCGCCTGCTCGATTGCTATGCCGGGAAGTGCGGTAGGCATGTAGAGCGCGGAGCCTTCAAACAGTGGAGGCATGAACTGACTGCCCAGCTTGAATGCAACGGGGAGCGTGACAACCAGGAAGATCAAGTTGATCGCAATCGTGAGCTTTCGATACTTCAAACAGAGGCGCAGGACCGGCAGGTAAATCGCCTGAGTGAAGCGCGAGATTGGATTCGCACTCTCCGGCTTGAGCCGTCCTCGGATCAGGAGCACCATCAGCACCGGAACGAGAGTGATTGCAATGATCGAGGAGGAACCCACGGCAAGCGTCTTCGTCCAGGCAAGAGGCCGAAACATCCGCCCCTCCTGTGCTTCCAGCAGGAAGACGGGCAGGAACGAGACGACGATGATGAGCAGCGAGAAGAATAGCGCTGGTCCAACCTGCTTTGCAGCGTTGATGAGAATTTCCCTACGTTCCGGTTCCGAGATTGGGGTCGCATCCGACTCCTGCCGTTCCGAGAGATGCCGGTAGCCGTTCTCTACCATCACAATCGCGGCATCGACGAGTACGCCGACAGCCAAAGCAATGCCGCCTAGAGACATGATGTTTGAGGTAACGCCGAGGAAATAGATCGGTATGAACGAGACCAGAACCGCAATCGGTAGCGCAAGGATTGCGATCAAGGCTGAGCGAAAATGAAACAGGAAGACAATGATGACGAGACTGACGATGATGGCTTCTTCCAGCAAATCGCGCTGGAGAGTGGTTATCGAATCGTTGGTAAGACCGGAGCGATCATAGCCCGCGACAATCTGTACCCCGGCTGGAAGTGATGGCGCAATCTCACGGAGCTTTTGCTTCACCCCTTCGATGACGTTCAACGCATTCATGCCCTGCCGCATTACGACGATGCCGCCGACCGTCTCTCCTTGACCATTCCACTCAGCAACGCCTTCGCGGATATCCGGGCCGAAGACGACACTGCCGAGATCCCGCAGCAAGACTGGAGTGCCGTTTTTGCTACCCACGGCAATAGACTCAAGATCGCTGAGTGATTTCAGGTAGCCGAGGCCGCGAATCATATACTGTGCGCCGCTAAGATCGAGCACTTTGCCGCCAACTTCATTTGTGCTCGCCTTTACGCGGTCAATGACAATCGACAAGGGGATGTTATAAGCCAGCAGCTTGTTCGGATCGAGCCGTATCTGATACTGGCGCACGTAGCCGCCGATACTCGCAACCTCCGAAACACCGGGCACTGTCTCCAGCGCATAGCGCAGATGCCAATCCTGAAGACTACGCAGATCGGCGAGACTGTGTTTTCCGCTCTTATCGACGATCGCATACTCGAAGACCCAGCCCGCGCCCGTTGCATCTGGCCCAATGGCTGGATGAACGTCAGCAGGCAAGCGACCGCCGATTTGCTGAAGGTATTCGACGACCCGAGAGCGTGCCCAATACAGGTCCGTGCCGTCTTCAAAGACGACATACACATACGAATCGCCGAACATCGTCTGTGCACGGACGGCCTTCACATGAGGAGCTGCAAGAAGACTTGTCACGATGGGGTAAGTGACCTGATCTTCGATGATGTCCGGCGGCTGTCCCGTCCAACTCGTATGCACGATTACCTGAACATCCGATATGTCTGGGAGCGCATCGAGCGGAACGTGCCGTAACGACCAGATACCGGCAAGGATCAGCAGCAGGACGGTAGTAAATACGAGAAAGCGATTCCGAGCGCAAGCGTCAATGATTTTGGAGAGCATGTCACATCCCTCCTTCGGCGTTGACGCGCAACTGCTTCGTGCCGATGGTCTGGCCGTTCTGTTTCACAGTCACTGTTACCTGCCACGTTCCACCGGACTCAAGGACGCCCGTCCCGTTGTAGACACCTGCGCTCTTCTGCGTAAGCTCTGAGGTCGTACTCATCGCCCCCATGCCCATCGCTGGCATGGCAGCCATGAAAAAAGTGACTGTGACCTGCGCCCCGGCAACTGGCTGTCCGTTCGCTCCGCTCAGCTTGACGCGGAATGTGTTCGGGCCTTTGTGAGCAGGGTTGGGATCGGTTGTGAAATCAATGGCGACCGTTGGCTGCTGTTCTGCTGGTTTGGTTGGCGTTTGCTGCCCTGCACCCGGAGGAGGGGGAGTATACGAGCCTGCCGCAGCCTGCAACTGGCTCTCGGAATCGAGCAGGAAATTCGCTGAGGTGACAATCTGCTGATGGGCTTGCAGCCCCTTCAGCACGACGAAGTCATCCCCAACCCGCGCACCGACGCTGACATCCTTTGGCTCCAGGCTTCCATTCCCATGATCGACGAAGACCACTTGACGTAAGCCGGTCTGGAAAACTGCCGAGGCAGGGACAACGAGCTGCCGCCCCAGGTCGGACTTCAAATCAACGTTGACGAACATACCCGGCTTGAGCGTGACGCCGGGATTGTTGACTGCCAGCCGCACCTTTACGGTACGTGTCGTCATATCGACTTGCGGCAGGATCTCTTCGACACGGCCATGAAAAGTGCGCCCCGGATAAGCATCGACCGTGATGGACGAGCTGTCTCCGCGCTTTAGCCTGCCAACGTCATTCTGAAAGACTTGCGCGTTGACCCAAACCCGTGAGAGATCGGCCAACGAATAGAGCTTCGTCGCCGGTTCGACGTACATATTTGGGAGCACATTGCGCTCCATGATGTATCCGGAAGCAGGGGAATTGATGGACAGCTCAGTGATGGCCTTACCTGTTTCCTGGAGCTTCGCTATCTCGCTATTCGGTATGTCCCACTGGCGTAGGCGCTGCTCCGCCGCAGTAGTCAAAGACGATGCGCCGCTCGCGACACCATCGACGGAGCTTCCGCTGAGAGCGCTCTGGTTCCGTCGCGCAAGCAAATACTCTTCCTGCGTCGCTACCAGGTCCGGGCTGTAAATCGTGAAGAGCGGGTCGCCCTTGTGGACGTACTGGTAGGTGGCATCGGCAAAGACCTTGCGAATATATCCAGAAAACCGGATCTGCACGGACGATTGGAGGCGCTCGTCAACATCGACGGTGCCGGTGGCACGAATCTCATCGTTTAGTTGCTTGTATTCGACTGTACCTGTCTTCATTCCAATGCTGTTCATCTGCTCATTCGTAAGTTGCACAGGCACCAGGGGAGTTTCCATCTTCGCCGCAGGCATGGCAGTATCTTTACTCGTGTCCTCCATCGGACCCGACGCGATGGGTTGAACGCGTGCGGGAGCGGCTGCCGAATGAATTTTCGCTCGGGTGCGGTAGACATGCACGGCTGCCACAACTGCGAACAGTAGAAGCCAGAAGAGTGAGGTGCGAACAATATATCGATTCATCGCAGTTGTGCTCCCGTCAGAGTTTCGAGACGTGCCAAGGCTGTTTCGTGGTCAAGCAATGCTTGTTGATAGTCGTGCTCGAACGTCAGTACATCGAGAAGAGAGGAAAGCACCGGAGCAAATGTCTGCTTGCCGGATTGATAGGTAGTCTGCTCAGCGCGGAATGCGGCTTCGGCTTGCGGCAGAAGGCCATCCTGATACTCCTTCAATAGCTCCGCAGTGTTCGTCACGGCGATGTATTGCTTTTGGACCTCTGCGAGTTGCTGTTGTACCTGCGAGTCGAGTTCCTGCCTGGATCGCTCCAGCGACTCGGCTGCCTCAGCCACGCTCGCTTCGACACGCTTACGCCGGGGCAGACGCATACTGACGGTCAGCATGTAGTAGTCGCGGTAACCGCCACCTGTCTGCTGAAACATGTAGCCAAGGTCGAAGTCCGGCTTGCCCTCGCGCTGTGACGACTTCAGTTGGGCATCCTGCTTATGCACGCCCGCAGTGTCTACAGAGACGGCAGGGTTATGAGCCGCGACCAGAGCTTGCAACTCCTCTGCGGTACGTTGGAGCGGGGTCGGCGAAAGTGGCGTTGGAATGATGTCGGCGGAGGTCTGAGACCGATGCAGCAGTTCCTTGAGGCTGGCCTGAAGCTGCCCCATCTCTTGATGGTGCATGGTGACTTCACGGAGGATCTTCGTATGCTCGATCTGCGCCTTCAGAACGTCGGCCTGACTACCTTGCCCGAGGCTGTACCGCGACAAACCCGTCTCGATAAGCGGTTTCAGAACGGCGTCGTTCCGTCCCAGTATTGAAAGCGTCGCGTCAAGATAAGCAAGCCGCAGATAGAGCTGCTTTATCTGGTCATTGATCGAGGTGCGCAAGAGGTCTGTTTGCGCCTGCTGCATATCAGCCTCACGGTTCGCTACCTCACCTTTGAGGCGGAGCTTCCCGGCATACGGGATTTCCTGCGATGCTCCAAAGCCGATGTAGGCGAAGTCGCTGTTGCTGAAACCGGCAAACGGCTTGGGACTGCCGACACTGAACGACTGAACCGTAAATTGCGGATCAGGCAGTGTCGCCACCTCCTGGGCAACGTGTGTGGCCGCCTTCCAGGCGTGGTCTGCGGCAGAGAGCTGTGTGTTATTCGACTGTGCTTCAGAAATCAACGCAGCAAGCGGTGTTGGCATTCCGGTCATCTCCTGCGCGTACGCAGCGACACCCGTTGCCATCACCAATGCGGCGGTCCAATAGATGGCCACCTTCATGGGGAATCTCCTGTCTCGATTGCAGTTCAGACGGGAGCACGCAGTTACGCGGCTCGAATCTTCAGCAAGAGAGGAGCGACTAGATTCTTAAATTGGTGATTGCTGAGGGAGGAGACTTGGGCGGAGAGTATTCAGGACGTTGAACCCAGCCGTCGCCCACACCTTGAGGAGCCAGAAGCTCAAAAGAGGCGACACAGCCAACGGTAAAGGCTATCGGATACAGCGACACGGTATCCGTTTTCAACGCACTGTCGTGAAGACTCTTCGGGGCTTTCGTGCAGCAGCCGTGCGAGGCCGGCATCCCCATCTGTCGGCATTGATTTTTCATCATGCGGCAACAGGCGCGTTCCTCAGTCGTCATCTGCGCGTCAGGGACCATACAGGCCATTGTTGGAGCCACACAGGACACCAGCAGCAGGAGGATCGCGCCGAATTGGCGTAAAGACTTCACTTGAAATAAGAATACGCTGTGCCGAGAAATGCCACAACAGGAACAACTGAGCAAGCCTATTGGGTCCGGGATCTGTTGATGCCGCGGCTCCGTCGTTTGGCTCCGTGTCAGGCTGTTGATCGAAGGGTCCGGACTTCAGATTGTTCGTGAACAAGTTCATAGTGAAAGGAACTCCTGTACTTCTACCAGCAGATTTGAAGGCCGTCTGACAAGCTGAAGAGAAATTCTGGCTAGTTCTATCTATCAGGCTGTTGATGGCTTGGTTTTGACAGCTTCCCTGTAGAGCCCATTCCGCCTCTACCGAAACCTTCTCCCCCACCGCTATCGGAGGTCCCGCCATTCGCAATTAGCAAACAGATTCGTGAAGAAATTCCCAACTTTACCGGCCAACGATAACCCTGCGTTTTCAGTTCCGCTGCAAGGTGCCTGTGTAAACCATGACAACCCATACTGGTCGACATATGTCATTGCGTGATTCCCAACGTAGGAATACAAATTCAACGACTGAGGGTCGCTTGGATCAGCCAAGGCTAGACCCGATGGATCAGGCGACATCCAACGGCCCATCGTAGACGCATAGTACCTGGCGCCGAAGTAGTCGTTGCCGGATTCGGCGTCTCGTTTTTGCCGGTGAAATGATGTTCGGTAGCATCTGATAAATTACCGGAAGATGCTAAATCATCTCCAAAAGGCATACTGGCAAAGCTGGTCATGAAGCCGTCCGGGGTTACTTCGACCCGCTTGCTTCCCAGCCAATTGTAAACGCAAAGTAGGTTTCAGAGCCCCCATACGTAGCCAGGAGAGAGCCATTGGCAAAAACATTGGTATGGTACCACTGCCCTCCCGGCCCCATTTCACTTACCTGCTTACCTGCTCCCCACTAGAGCCCACGACATAACTGTTGGTCGGCGAAAATCCATTACTGGACATATCACAGTTCAAGTTGCTAAATCGCTCCTTTTGCTACGCGATTGCCGTCCGCGTCATAGACATATTGGGTATAGCCCAATCCGTTCGACATGGCGCAGATCCGGCCTTCGGCGTCGTAGGCCTAGGCATTCCTGCCATCGAAGAGGATATCCGGAGGAGTCATAAGAATATGTTGTTCCCTGCCTACCGGCAGCCGTATCATTGGGGTCTTGGACGCTTTTCAATAGTCCTGTATTGCAGTCGTACCCGTAAACCATTGTTTGATTGAGAGCGTTCGTAACCTGATTTGGAAATGCGCCAGAACACTGGTATGTCATAGCGGTTGCATTATTGTTAGAATCTCGCGTCTGGGTAGGCATTCCCGTGCCATTGTAAAAAGTGTGGATGCAACTGACCCACCCGTGTTGAGCCACTTCGTTACAGTAGTGAGATTCCCGTAGAATGTCCCCGAGTTTGCCAGATATCCGGACTCGTCGTACACGTAGGTTGTAAGTGCTTTTGGGAACCGGAACCGTCCAGCGTCTGAACAGTGTAAGGCAAATCGAGTAAGTTATTTGCTAGGTAGGAAGACGAGTTTGGGCCGTTGAGCGCCATGTATGAAGTGTTCGTCTGACGAAGCAAGGCGCCCGGCGATCCACTGCCATAGTCGTACTCGCTCTGTTGAATCACATCCCCGTAGATGGCATTTTGTTGCGGACCAGACATCAGCCCGGTTGGCGGCAATAGTATGCCTACGTCATATGACTTGACAGTCTGCAAGGTCAGGCCGCTAGGAACATCCGTCGTCGTGATGGACAGAGGAACTACATTCATTACCGATCCGCTGGCGTTTATTGCCAGGCCATATGGATCAGGAGTCGTACCATACGAAGTCACAGCCTTAGAAAGCGCAATATCGTTTGTATAGCTGCCGGAGTATTTTTCTACTTCGGTCTCATAAACATTCACGCAGACGGTACCGAGATCACTCATCGTGTGGACAGCGTCGTTGCCGAGAGGATCGGTCACGATTGTCTGGTAGGTAGGTGAATAATTGGCTAGTGCGCCAGTGCCAGTACTATAGCCGGTATAGTTATAGTTCCAAGTGTGAGGGCCTGCACCATCATTCGCATTCACTGTTCTGGAAGTTACATAGTAATTGTAAACAGGAAACACGCTCGTATAGAGGAAGTTCGCCGTGCAATCGCTGTTCATGGCCCAGGTATAGGAGATGGAACCTCCTATCGGAAGTGTGATTTGTGACAAAGCCCCTGAGCTATTGTAAGAGAAGGTCCACGTTGTTCCATTCGGCAGAACAATACTCTGAATCCAATTTTCAACGTTTCCCTGCTCGCCAGTTACGCAGAACGTAGAGTTCCGAACGCATGCGGGCGGTATGCCGAGCATCGTAGCTCGCCGCTGGCACTATATGGAGAAGGATGAATCGCTGGACGCCCCGGGCCGGTGGCTTGTGCTACCCGGTTCAGTAGAAGATTGAGATGTGGGCCACTCGCCGAGGATCTCGGTGTTGTGGAGAGCACAGATATGGCTTGGGTTGAGTTAAGCGTTCGTCGCAGTAGCAGCCATCATCGGTATCACCTCCATGAGCATATTGGAGTCGCGCCATTCATTCTTGATGACTGCCTATGCCAAAGGTCGGTCGTGAATAGGACACGCCATCCTTGGATCAAGGAGTAACGGGGTGTGGAGCGAAGAAAAACGTTCTGCACTTGGCTTTCTCACATGGTGAGAATCCAATCCTAGTCTCACAACGGGTCCTTTGCGCATCCCTTCCCCCAATTGTTGGCGGCTACGATTTGAAGGTAAGAGCCCTGGCCAAAATTCATGCCCAGCGTGTCCCGGTCCCCACGTTCCCGAGGATACTTGGGGATAGAATGTGCGCAAGAGACTGATCTCAAATCACACGCCAGGTGCCTTTTCTGTGGAGCCCCAGATGCGAGTTTGTTCGATACTCTGTTCTTTGCTTATTCTGCGTTGCGCCCTATTCCCGATGAAAAGGCATCAGTGAATCCAGAAGATGTCGTACGCTGATACACATTAAATTCGGGCGGGAGGCTGGGGTAAAGGCGGGCGAGGTTCCACAGGCCGGTTGGCTGCCTTTTTTGCCCAGCCTCTGCCTGGGACAGGAATGCGGAGCTTTCTGCAAACTTTGCCAATTGCGACATTGGATACGCCGTACTGTTTGGCCACTAGCAGGACAGGCATCCGCCACACCTTCTCATAAAGTTCCTCGCGATTGTACCGGGCCATCAAGATGGGTGAGACGGCAATGGTTTCTTAACTCTGCCGGGATCGAGTTCGGCTTTGGTCCTAACCGACGGCCTGAGGTCGGCGGAGTGTGAGCCATTCGCCGCGCTCACAGGAATGCCGAATTCTTGCGATGAAATGCAGCGATTAGGGTGAGTGCCGGGCTGGGCGGTAATCCTCTCAACTTCACGGGTGGCGCTCCGCCCGTTCGCTTTCGGTTCACGAAGTGACTTCGACACGACTTGCACGCTCCGGCGGTCGATTTGGGAGTTGTAAATCGAAAGTCGATCGGGGACGGCCAGCCACATTGCTGGCGTTGCTCAATACCTGCGATTTTTCTTCTTCGCTGGCTATGTTATTGATAATAATCGCAACCTCAGCTGCCAACACATCAGCTTTGTTCAAGGTTTCGCTCAGTTGGTTCAAACTCAGAATGTTTGGGTCCACCAACCGTTTCTTGTCAGCCGCCTCCTGGCGGTTTTCGTTTTCGGTGTACCCTTCGTTATCGCCCCATTCGAGTAGGCCGGTGCGCCGCTACTGACCTGAACTTTTTACCATCTTTCACGTGTACCGAGCCTTCGCAAGGTCCACGATCTCCCCGATCATTTGGGTATAGGAGAGACCGGATTTCTTAGCGGCCATGGCAAACTCCTGTCCGCTGGAGAGCCATGGGTTCGGATTCGCTTCGATGACATAAACGTCGCCCTTACTCGATACGCGCATGTCAATGCGGCCATAATCGCGAAGCTTGACGGCACGATAGGCCTTGATCGCGATCTCGGTGAGCTTGGTTACGGTTTCTTCATCGAGGTCTTCGGCGATCGCCGATTTCGTCAGCTTATAGGCTTCCGTGTCTTTAAAGAATTTCACATCCTGGCTGGCGATCTTGGGCATGCCCTTCGGAAGCTTCGAAAGGTCAAGTTCCACAAGCGGAAGCGCATGTGCGTTCTCGTAACTGCCGAGGATGGAGGCGTAGATCTCGCGTCCTTCGATGTACTCCTCGATCAACGCAGGAGAATCGAATTCCGTCTGTATATAGGAGACGCGCTCCATCAACTCCTTCACGCTGGTAACTACGGCAGCGGCATCGATGCCGATGGATCCGTCTTCGGAGGTGGGTTTCACGATGAGTGGGAACGAGATGTCATGTGCGTGGTCGATGGTGCCGCGATAGGCTGTCGCGAAGTAGGGCGACTGAATCCCGTAAAAAGCGAACATCTTCTTGGCGATCGATTTGTCCTGCGCAAGCATGTTCGCGTGCGGTCCCGCGCCGGTGTAGGGGATATCGATCATATCCAG